>VOFD01003085.1_pt1 | contig 21244 bp, 23 predicted proteins | sample 5384101 | NCBI WGS metagenome assembly VOFD01 (sample SAMN12384723, study PRJNA508395) | human gut metagenome | isolation source: healthy gut C | host: Homo sapiens
GCTGATGTGGTTGCTTACTGGTCTTTCTATCCAAGGGTATAATATATCATTATATCTGCTTCAGATACGCCTAACTTGTACCAAGTGTGTCCACTGTGTCAGTGTTTTTGCGAATCGGTCTTATGTTTTCGTGTCTTTCAGGTGTTTTATGGGTGGAGATATAAGGATATAATAAAACTTGTTTTGAAAATCTCTGACACAACCGGCACAGCCGACACAGCCTCCCTACTTCTGCGTTTTCGACCAGATTCCCACAACCACCGTGAGATCCTGCCATTCATTTTTGCGGATTCCCTGATTTCGGGATGCCTTAAAAGCCTTTTTGCCTCCTCAAAGGAAATCGAAAAGCGTGTCATCTCTACAAAGCCATCCATCGTATATGCTGCGGCGTTTCTCGCCCGTACCTCTGACATCTGAAAGTCGAGTGCCCAGCGAAACTCTTCATTTGTCAAAGGCGTGATCTGCGCCACACAGCTGTTGATAAGCTCCCGATCAACATCGTTCTTTGATGCCCGCTGCCATTCATCCAGCTTCTGCGAGATCAGATTCATGTCCAGCGCTCCACTGCGTTCATCCTCCTGTTCTACGCTCTCATACTGAGATTGCAGATCTGCGATCTGGTTGTCTAAGCCTTTACGACGTTCCATAAGTTCCTGTTTGGTGATGATGCCATCAGCACACAGGTCAATATACTTGTCCAGCCGTTCTCTCTGCTTAGCGATGCTCTTTTCCAGCATTGCCTTTCTGGAAATACGCACAGTCTTTTCCTCTGCCATGCAGCGGTTCAGAATCCGGTATACCTCTTTGACGGTCTTGCCTTTGTCAAATGTGAGATGTTCAAACACCTTTGCCGCCATCAAATCCAGCTTCCACTCACTGATGGCCTTGATTTGGCAGCTGATGCTCAAATCAAGGCCATGTTCCTGCAAGTAGCTGATGCTCGGCCTGCGTGTACGGCAGTAGCACTGAAATCCATGAATTACAGCACCATCCCGGTTCACACGCCACTTGAACTGAATAAATCCTGCACCGCAACTGCAACGCAATTTTGCCGTCCAGACCGACTTAGGCGTATTTCTCATGTACTTGTGCTTTTTTCCGTTTTCATCGATTACTCGTGCTGATCTCGATGCCAAAATCTGCTGGCATCTCTCCCACATTTCTTCCGAAACCAATGGCTCAAAATCCCCTTTCACATAGATGTATCTGCTTTCATCCAGATTTTTGATACGCTTCTGCGTCAAGTAGCCGTCACTATGGGATTTATTATAGCAAATGCATCCCTTATATGTTGCATTGTGCAGGACCCGACTCACCTTGGAAGCGTCCCACGAAACATGACCTCCCGCATCCAACCGTCCAAGACGATATAACTCTGCGACTATTTTCTGTAGGCCGACTTCACCACTCGAATACATCTGGAAAATCAACCTTACAGTTTCAGCCTGTTCCGGTTCAGGCACATAGGTTCCATTCACCCTGCGGTATCCCAAGATGTTTCCGTTGCCATACAGAATGTGCCTTTCCCGACTGATTTTCTGCCCCGCCTTCACACGTTCTGAGATTTTGCGGCTTTCATCCTGTGCCATGGAAGACATGAGCGACAGTCGGAGTTCGCCATCATCGGCAGCCGTGTTGATACCGTCATTGATAAAAAAGCACATCCACGCCCATAGCCTTCATCTGGCGCGTATAGGACAAAGCATCCACCGTATTTCGTGCAAACCGGCTTACCTCGCGGGTAATGATGAGATCAAACTTGCCCTTTTTGGCATCCTCCATCATACGCAAAAACTCTGGCCTCTTCTGTGCTTGTGTTCCGGTGATGCCTTGGTCTACGTAGACCTCCACGATTTCCCAGTCCGAATGCCGGGAACCTTCAATTTTATACCACTCCAACTGATTTTCCAGAGCATTGATCTGTGCCTCATGTTCCGTTGAGACACGCGCGTATACTGCTACTCGCATATTTTTACCTCCATTTTCTTGCTTTTTTCGGATAAAAAGAAAGGCTCTGGCAGAATCCTCCACCAGAGCCTTTCTCTGTTGTTTACGAAGCCTTTGCAGGCGGTTCTTCCTCCTGCTCACGCTTCATCCGAAGGAAGTTCTGATAGGTAGGCAGGTTCAGCAGTCCTGCCGCAAAAAGAGCTTCAATCAGACAGTAAGCCATCGCCTTTTCGTCAACGTCCATCATCGTAACACCTCCGTAGTGATTGTGATCGTGCTTCGGATTCAGTAATATAACATATCACCGAAAAGTCAGCTGTTACGGACGAAGGCGGATACCATAGAACCCCCACACTGGGTTTTCCGAGGCGGTGAGACGCTTTCGGTCACGAACACCGCCAGCCTGCTCCATGTACTTGTTGAACGCTGTAGCGCTGCACGGACATGTGCCGTTTTCATCGCAATAGGCCTCATACGCTCTCCTCAAATCAGATGTAGCAGTAAAATAGTTGTAGTCCCCCATTTCGCAGTGGTTTTCAAGGAACTCTTTAAGATAGTCCATCGAGTTTTTCCGCTGTATCCCTCTCATGCAGTCCACATCAGGAATCGGCGGAAACTGCCAGCCTTGCTTCATCAGTTTTCTGGCATACTGAAGTGCTTTCGTCACGATTGCATCGCGCTCCTTCCAAAGTTTCTTAGCAAGATTCGGATCTCTTTCTTCCTTCGGAACAGAGTTCATGAACGGAAGGAAGATAATTCGATCAAGAAATGCCGGGTCATTTGATTCAATTCTCAGGGGGAAATTGGTGGCAAACAGGAATTTCATATTATGGTCAAGCTTTAAGGCTCCCTGATTTTTGCGCTGGATTTCGATGCTGTCTCCACCGGTGATCCGCTTCAGTTTGGACACTGCACTTGCATTCAGTACTTCCTGGGGAAGATCCAGGGAGATATTGATTCTGAGTACAGCAGCGACTCGGTTTCAAACTTTCCACCCAGTTCGCCAAGTGAAAGGTTGCTTACCGAGTTCTCCGGATATAATTTCTGTATGAAATTGCCCAAGATACTCTTGCCAGAGTTTGGCGCATATCCCATAACAAAGAAATATTTTCCGTTTGATGGTTCAATCAGAAGATACCCAAGCGCCATCATAAAGCGCTCCTTCAGTTCTTCGCGCCCCTCGGTAATCGTATCAAGGAGCTCGTCGAACACCGGGCACTCGGCATCTTCATCATAGTAAACATCCAGAACTGTAAACGTTCTGCGCTTTGGGCTATGATGCTTCAGCTTCATTTTATTGAGATACAAGATCCCGTTTTTCAAAGGACAATAGGGTTTGTCTTTCAGCGAATCTTCATACTTCAGACGAGGATCTGCTTTCAGGCATTTATAAATGTCCATGTGGTTTCGGAGGTTCTTTACCCCGTCAAGCCCTGGACTTATGTATTGACGGTAAAGAGCTATTACACCCTCTGCATCAATCGGTTCATAGTATTGACCGTTATAGTAATATAGCACGGTCTTTCTATAGATAAAGCCCGCTTTTTCAAGCAGATTTTCTTCCATCTGACAAAGACCTGGTTGTCTGAGCCTCCCCTTTGCCGGCGGTTTCTGTTCGTCATCGGTAAGTTGCACATCTTCATCATCTCCTTCCATAGAAGCAGCCAATTTCAAAATATCCACGCCCTTAGATGAAGCACCGGATTTCTTCTTGGACTTCTTTTTATGTTTCTTTTTACGTTTTTTCTTACCGAGCTTTGACCCGGTTGGATACGGCAGAATGAACGTATCCAGCTCATCCCCGTCATCAGAGTACTCGTCCGGGTACTCGTCCATATCTTCCTCAGATACAAATGAATCCGTATCCGATGGTGAGCCCCGTCGTTGCACTGTCATAGGGTCATCATCTGGCCCCGTGTCAGGTTCCAGACCACGCCTTGGCACAATGAACGACTGGTCATCATCTGGTGGTTGGCCTGCGTAGTCTTCACCACAGGAATCAGAATCATAAGCATCATCTTTTTTCATGGTTAGAAACCTCCGCTTAATATTTTGCCCTTGGACATGTTCCTTAGGCTTGGCTGTATTCTATCATAATTCCATCCCCGACGATACTTGATTCCTCGAGTTTTTCATTTTAATTTTTTGCTGTTTTACGTTGTTTTTTGCAATTCAAAATTCAAAATGCTGAAAACTCTCAGGCTTTCAACATCTTTTCAACAACAAAATTGGCGTAGGTGGTTCCTACAAATCACCTACGCCAATTTTTTTTTTTATTTATTTAACTCTGCTCTTCGCTCTACAATCCTTTTCTTTAATTCCTCTAACTCTTCATTTATTTTATTATAATCCACCGTCGGATCGAGACAATATTCAGATATTATGCTTCGAATTTCCCGATCACACTTTTCTATTGCTTGACTCGCTTTTCTACATGCAACGCATTCATCCTTTGTCTTATATGGCAATTCAAAAATTATTTTCAAATTCTCTCTTAATTCATCATATGCCCAATTAGCCTCATCCTTGGTTGATCCAAACAAATCCAACCATCTCATTTCAACCATCTCATTAGTAATTCTGATATTTGGATTATTCGATAATGCCTCCATGCCTATTCTCAAAGCCATTCTCTGCGCATATCCAATTTCTGATGTCTTTCCTTTTTCTATCAACGTGACTACATCGTCTTCTTTTTTCGCTTCCATAGTAACAACTGAAAATATCCTGTAGAAAAAGACACATTTTCTTCAGTCAACTTAATGCGGTTGTCTTTACTCAGAAATTCATGTGCTCCAACCATACAATCTTTATCCTCATCGTAAAATTTTCCCATTACGATGTCGAACGCCTTATCCAATTTCTTTTTATAAAACGTTGTGTAGTTGTTTATTCCTCCTTTTGCATTACCCCCAACTTCATTTTTTCTTTTTTCCTTTAACTCTGCCACAATCAAGCATTTCCGAACCATTTTCTCGCTCATTCCAACTTGAGATATAAAAGCAATTTGCTTGCTCTGCCCATATTCTCAAAAGCAACTGCCTCATTGATGTTGTATTTTTCACTCTGCTTTCTTTAGGGATCTCATTATATATTTCATCAATAATCTCTATAAAACTATCATTTATCTCTTTTTTCATCTGCATACAATCCCTTCATAATTTCTTCACGATCTTGTTTATATTTTTCTTCCAGTAGTCTCAATTTTATATTTGCATTTTCTTGCACTCGTTGAATTTCTTCAACCGCGTATTTTTCAAACTTTTCAACCTGCTCATTGAATTCATCATCATTCCATGCTTGCCTCTTTATTGCCTTCCATCTTTCTCTCAATTCATTATTGCTATACTTCATTTCATTTTCCTCAATATGCTCTTCGATAAACAAAACCTCCCCGGCAAAACCATTCAGTTTCACCGGGGAGGTTTATCATACGCTTATCTTCCCATGTTTTTCGCGATTAGTGCATCTTCATGCAACAATCTTACTTTCTGGATTTTTGATAGCAGCCTGAGCGGCAGCCAGACGGGCGATGGGCACACGGTAGGGAGAGCAGGAGACGTAGTTCAGGCCGACCTTGTGGCAGAACTCCACGCTGGTGGGGTCGCCGCCGTGCTCGCCGCAGATGCCCAGACCCAGATCGGGACGAGTCTCGCGGCCGTCGTGGGCAGCCATCTTGACCAGCTTGCCAACGCCGATCTGGTCCAGGTGAGCGAAGGGATCGCTCTCGTAGATCTTGTTCTCATAGTAGGCATCCAGGAACTTGCCGGCGTCGTCACGGCTGAAGCCGAAGGTCATCTGGGTCAGGTCGTTGGTGCCGAAGCTGAAGAACTCGGCTTCCTTGGCGATTTCGCCGGCGGTCAGGGCCGCACGGGGGATCTCGATCATGGTACCGACCTGATACTTCATCTCAACGCCTGCAGCAGCGATCAGCTCGTCTGCGACCTTGACCACAACGTCCTTGACGAACTTCAGCTCCTTGACCTCGCCAACCAGCGGGATCATGATGTGCGGGGTGATCACATGGCCGGTCTCAGCAGAGACGTTCAGAGCAGCCTTGATCACAGCGCGGGTCTGCATAGCTGCGATCTCAGGGTAGGTAACAGCCAGACGGCAGCCACGGTGGCCCATCATGGGGTTGAACTCGTGCAGAGAAGTAACCACGTTCTTCAGATCATCGAAGGTCATGCCCATATCGGCAGCCAGCTCCTTGATGTCCTCGTCCTTGGTGGGCAGGAACTCGTGCAGAGGCGGGTCCAGATAACGAATGGTCATCGGGCGCTCACCCATAATGCGGTACATGGCCTCGAAGTCACCCTGCTGGAACGGCTCGACCTTGGCCAGAGCAGCTTCGCGCTCTTCCACGGTACGTGCGCAGATCATCTCACGGACAGCCTTGATGCGGTCCTCAGCGAAGAACATGTGCTCGGTACGGCACAGGCCGATGCCCTCAGCACCCAGGTCAACGGCCTGCTGTGCGTCGCGCGGGTTATCAGCGTTGGTCATGACCAGCAGCTGACGAGCGGCGTCAGCCCAGCCCATGAAACGGTTGAAGTTCTTGTTGCCGGTAGCGGCCACGGTAGCGACCTGCTCGCCGTAGATGTTGCCGGTAGAGCCGTCGATGGAGATCCAGTCGCCCTCGGCGAACTTGTGGCCATTGATCTCGAAGGTCTTTGCTTCCTCGTCGATCTTGACCTCGTTATCATTGCCGCAGCCGGAGACACAGCAGGTGCCCATACCACGGGCAACAACGGCTGCGTGGCTGGTCATGCCGCCGCGGACGGTCAGGATGCCCTGGGCAACCTGCATGCCCTCGATATCCTCGGGGCTGGTCTCCAGACGGACCAGAACGACCTTCTTCATCTTGCCGGACTTGACCATCTCCTCTGCCTCTTCAGCAGTAAAGACGATCTGGCCGCAGGCAGAACCGGGAGAAGCTGCCAGGCCCTTGCCGACGACCTCGGCAGCCTTCAGGGCAGCGGCGTCAAACTGAGGATGGAGCAGGGAGTCCAGCTGCTTGGGCTCCACCCGCAGCACAGCCTCCTGCTCGCTGATCATGCCCTCGTCCACCAGGTCACATGCGATCTGCAGAGCAGCCTGAGCGGTACGCTTGCCGTTACGGGTCTGCAGCATGTACAGGTGGCCGTCCTCGATGGTGAACTCCATATCCTGCATATCGCGGAAGTAGTTCTCCAGACGGGTCGCAATCTCGACAAACTGATCATACACCTCAGGCATCTGATCCTTCAGGTGGCTGATGGGAGAAGGAGTGCGCACGCCGGCCACAACGTCCTCGCCCTGTGCATTGATCAGGTACTCGCCCATCAGCTTCTTAGCGCCGGTGGCGGGGTCACGGGTGAATGCAACGCCGGTGCCGGAGCGGTCGCCAGAGTTGCCGAATGCCATCTGCTGAACGTTGACTGCGGTGCCCCACTCGTAGGGGATCTCGTTCATCTTACGGTAGACGTTTGCACGGGGGTTGTCCCAGCTGCGGAACACAGCCTTGACAGCCTCGATCAGCTGATCACGGGGATCCTGGGGGAAGGGACGGCCTTCGTTCTCCTCGTAGATCTTCTTGAAGGTGCCCACCAGTTCCTTCAGGTCGTCAGCAGTCAGGTCCACGTCGTTCTTGACGCCCTTGGCTTCCTTCATCTTGTCGATCTCGACCTCGAACAGGCTCTTGGGGACCATCATAACGACGTCGGCGAACATCTGGACGAAACGGCGGTAGCAGTCGTATGCAAAACGGGCGTTGCCGGTCTTCTTGGCCAGACCCTCAACAGCCTCGTCGTTCAGGCCCAGGTTCAGGATGGTATCCATCATACCGGGCATGGACTGACGTGCGCCCGAACGGACGGAAACCAGCAGGGGTTTTCCTTATCGCCGAACTTCTTGCCGTTGATCTCTTCCAGGCCCTTGAGGTGCTCAAAGATGTCGGCAGTGATCTCGTCATTGATCTGACGGCCGTCTGCATAATACTGGGTGCAGGCGTCGGTGGTGATGGTGAAACCCTGCGGCACCGGCATACCGGCTGCGGTCATTTCTGCCAGACCAGCACCCTTGCCGCCCAGAGTATTCTTCATGGTGACTTTGTCGCCGCCGAAAGCATCATTGCCTTCGCTGAAGTAGTACAGATACTTTTTGCTCATGCGTTGTTTACCTCCCATTCGTGACTGCAGCACAGCCGCACCGCAGTCTCATCGTTTGCCTTGTCTTAAAAACTCGACCGATGAACATTGTTTGTGAATGCTAAACTATTATACCAGAAAATCCATTCCTTTCCACCATGCAAAATCCCGAATTTGTCTGTTATTTTTTATGCAAATCCCTTGAAATTTGCCAAGTTTTAAGGTAGTATAAAATGGGAGAAAGTTCGAGAGGTTTTTCTTTTTCTGATGCGGATTATCCGTCTGTTGGATACAACTTTCTATCCCTGTAATTTCAGCTTTTCTTTTTTGTCGGCACAAAGCTTCTGTTGTATCCATCTTTGGATATGGATGCGTCATTTTTCCGGGTCGGGCCTTATCATCCACCCGCCGGGAGCCGCCGTGCCGGAAGGGAGATCTATCGTATGGAAAATTCTGTTTCTTCTGCTGCGCTGAATGCAGCGCGTGAGCAGCTGGATGCCGCCGAAGCCGCCCGCGAGGTCATTCTGCTGCAGCACATCGCAAACGGCGTGATCATCGACAGCCGCACCGTGCAGATCGCACCGGACGTGGTCATCGCCCCGGGTGCCGTCATTCTGGCCGGTACCATCCTGCGCGGCAGAACGGTCATCGGTGCGGGCTGCATCATCGGCCCTAACACCCTCATTGAGGACAGCATCGTAGACGAGGGCAGCACCGTCAACGCCAGTCAGGTGTACAGCAGCCACATCGGCCCTCACAACAACATCGGCCCCTTCACCCATGTGCGGGTGAACACCGTCACCGACTACGGCGTGCATCTGGGTGCCTATGTAGAAACCAAGAACTCCAACTTTGCCCGTGGCAACACGGTGAGCCACCTGACCTATATCGGCGACAGCGACGTGGGCAAGTACTGCAACTTCGGCTGCGGCACCGTCACCTGCAACTACGACGGCAAGGATAAGTTCCGCACTACGATCGGCGATTACTGCTTCATCGGCTGCAACACGAACCTTGTGGCCCCCGTGAAGGTGGGCGACGGTGCCTACACCGCCGCCGGCAGCACCATCACCAAGGACGTGCCCGCACAGGCACTGGGCATCGCCCGTGACCGCCAGACCAATCTGGAGGGCTGGGCAGAGCCCAAGATGGAAGCCTACATTGCCAAAAAAAAGAAGCTGGAAGACGAGCAGAGCAAGTAAGCTGTCCGTTTTTCGCGTACAGACCGCTGCACAGGATGGCCCTGCGCGGCGGTTTTTGTTTGCAGGTGCATCTTTTTTCGCTTATAATGTATATCTTTTTGCACGCGCGTATGTTATACTTAGGACTTGCATCGGACAATTTATCACAAAAAGGAAAATATAACACTCATGAATACAAATGACATCTGGCTGATCGCCGGTCTTGGCAACCCGGAAACAAAATACGACGGCACCCGCCACAATGCGGGCTATGCCGCGCTGGACTATCTGGCCGACAAGTGGGGCATTTCGGTCAGCAAGACCAAATTTGAGGGCCTGTGGGGACAGGGCGAAGTGGACGGCCACAAGGTGGTGCTGCTCAAGCCCCTGACCTACATGAACCTTTCGGGCGACTCCATCGCCCCCACGGCGGGCTTTTTCAAGATCCCTGCCGACCACGTCATCGTTCTGTGCGACGATATCACCCAGAACCCCGGCAAGCTGCGCATCCGGCCCTCCGGCTCCGCAGGCGGACATAACGGCCTGAAGAGCATCATTGCCCGCTTGGGCGGGGAGAACTTCCCCCGCATCCGCATCGGCGTGGGTGCCAAGCCCCACCCGGACTACGACCTTGCCGCGTGGGTGCTGGGCAAGTTCCCGGCAGAGGATGCCAAGGCTCTGAGCGGCCGCTACCCTGATCTGGAAGCCGCCGCAAAGCTCATCATGGACGGCAAGCTAAGTCTGGCACAGAGTAAATATAACGGGTAAAGCGGAACGAACCCTCTCAGTCGCCTAACGGCGACAGCTCCCCCGAGGGGGGAGCTTTTCCGCATCACCCCATAAACAGAGAAAAGCCCGCAGGCCCTGCTAAATGATAAACGAAATCTCTTTGTCAAAAAAAGCCCCCTTTCAGGGAGGAGTTGGGGGAGCTGGCATCGCGCCAGCGATGACTGAGAGGGTTTCGAGAAAGGAGGTTTTTCCATGTACGAAGCCTTACTCAAGGCCACACCGGAATATCAAAAGATCGCGGCCAGCTTTGCGCAGCCCGGTCCTGCCGCGCTGTTCGGTCTGCCGCCCGCAGGCCGTGCCCTGCTGTACGCCGCGCTGCAAAAAGACCTTGGCCGGGTGCTGTGCATCGTGACCCCCGGCGAGGCCGAGGCCACCCACTTTGCGGACGACCTCAAAGCGTTGGGCCTTGCTGCCGCCGTGTTCCCGCCCCGGGACTTTATGCTGCGCCCGGTGGAGGGTGCGGGCCGCGAATACGAGTACCGCCGCCTTTCGGTGCTGGGCTCCCTTGCAGGCGGGCGGCTGAACGCGGTCTGCGTGCCCGCCGAAGCGCTGTTGCAGTACACCGTGCCTCGGGATGAATTTTTAAAGAACACTCTTACCCTCAAACCCGGCATGGTGTACAACCGCGAGGGTCTTGTGGCCCGGCTGTTCGCCGCCGGGTATGTGCGGCGCAGTCAGGTGGACGGCCCCGGCCAGTTCAGTGTGCGCGGCGATATCGTGGATATCTATGCGCCGGATATGCGCCAGCCTGCCCGCGTGGAGTACTGGGACGACGAGATCGATTCCATTTCTTCCTTCGACCTGCTCACCCAGCGGCGGGACAGCGCACTGGAAAAGATCTATCTTTCCCCTGCCCGCGAGGTGCTGTTCGGCGATACCGCCGAGACTGCCGAGGCCCTGCGTGCCGCCATCAAAAAGGCACGCGGCCGGCACCGCACCGCACTGGAAAAGGCCACGGAAGCCGACCTTGCTCAGCTGGACTCCGGCCTGATGCCGGAAGCCATGGACAAGTATTACGGCATCCGCTACCCGGAACCGGCCACCCTGCTGGATCATCTGGACGCGCCCCTGTTCATTCTGGACGAGGTGGGCGGCATCCGGGATGCCCAGAAGGCCACCGAGTTCCGTCGCAGCGAAGAGCTGACCGGCCTGTTGGAAGAGGGTGTGCTCTGCCCCGGGCTGGATGTACTCTACCAGACCATGGACGACCTTGCCGCTGCCGCCCAGAAGCAGAGCACCCTGCTGTGCGAGAACTTCCTGCGCGGCATGAACGAATTTAAGCTGAAAGACCTCATCAATGCCGAGGCCTTTGCGGCCCCCAACTGGAACGGCGACCTTGCCTCCCTGCGAGAAGACCTTGACCCGCTCATTGTACAGGGGTATGCCATCACCCTGTTTTCCGGCACCCCCAAGGGTGCCGCTGCCCTCACCCGTGACCTGGCCGACAAGGGCTACTCGGTGAGCATGAGCCGGGATGTGCGCCCCGCCAAGGGCATCGTACAGGTGCTGCCGGGCCATCTGACCGCCGGGTGCACCTTTCCCTTTGCCCATGCGGCAGTGCTGTCCAGCCGCAGGCACGGCCTGGAGGAAGAGACCGCCGCCGAGACCAAAAAGCGCAAAAAGAACAAGAACGCCCTTTCCAGCCTTTCCGACATCAAGCCCGGCGACTATGTGGTGCACCAGAGCCACGGCATTGGCATGTATGCGGGCATCCAGCGGCTGGAAGTGCAGGGTGCCACGAAAGATTACCTCAAAGTACAGTATTCCGGCTCGGACGTGCTGTACGTACCGGTGACCCAACTGGACCTGCTGAGCCGCTACACCGCCCCCGGCGACGAGGAAAAGGTAAAGCTGGCAAAGCTGGGCGGTGCCGAGTGGCAGCGCACCCGCGCCAAGGTAAAAAAAGCCACCGAGGAGATGGCGCAGGAACTGATCGAGCTCTACGCCCGCCGCCGTCAGGCCACGGGCTACGCCTTCCCGCCGGACGGCGACTGGCAGCGGGACTTTGAGACCCGTTTTGACTACGACGAGACGGACGACCAGCTGAACGCCACCGCCGAGATCAAACAGGACATGGAAAAGGGCTGGCCCATGGACCGGCTGCTGTGCGGCGACGTGGGCGTGGGCAAGACCGAGGTGGCCCTGCGGGCCGCCTTCAAGTGCGTGATGGGCGGCAAGCAGTGCGCCATCCTGGCCCCCACCACCCTGCTGGCGTGGCAGCACTACAACACCATCCTCTCCCGCATGGAAGCCTTCCCCGTAAAGGTGGAGATGATGTCCCGCTTCCGCACCGCAAAACAGCAGAAGGAGACCCTCCGGGGCCTGCAGTCCGGCAGCGTGGACATCGTGGTGGGCACCCATCGGCTGCTGTCCAAGGACGTGAAGTTCCACGATCTGGGCCTTGTGATCATCGACGAGGAACAGCGCTTCGGCGTCAAGCACAAGGAAAAGCTCAAGGAGAACTTTATCGGGGTGGACATGCTCACCCTTTCGGCCACTCCCATCTCCCCGCACGCTGAACATGGCCATGAGCGGCATCCGGGACCTTTCCACCATCGAGCAGCCGCCCATCGAGCGGCAGCCCGTGGAGACCTTTGTGCTGGAATACAACGACGTGATCCTTGCCGAAGCCATGAAGAAGGAGCTTGCCCGGGGCGGGCAGGTGTACTACCTGCACAACCGGGTGGACAACATCGAAGCCTGCGCCGCCCATGTGAGCAAGCTGGTGCCGGGAGCGCGGGTGGGCATTGCCCACGGCAAGATGACCGAGGAAGAGCTGAACCCCGTGTGGCAGCATCTGCTGAACGGCGAGATCGATATTCTGGTGTGCACCACCCTCATCGAGACCGGCATCGACGTGCGCAACTGCAACACCCTCATCATCGAGGATGCTGACCGCATGGGCCTTGCCCAGCTGTACCAGATAAGAGGCCGGGTGGGCCGCTCCGGCCGCAAGGCCTATGCCTACTTCACCTTCCGGCGGGACAAGACCCTGACCGATATCGCCCAGAAGCGGCTCTCCGCTATCCGGGAGTTCACGGCCTTCGGCTCCGGCTTCCGCATCGCCATGCGGGATCTGCAGATCCGGGGTGCGGGCAGTCTTCTGGGCCACAGCCAGCACGGCCACATGGAGGCCGTGGGCTACGACCTCTACGTGAAGATGCTGGGGCAGGCCATCGCCCGGGCCAAGGGCGAACCTGTCCGGCGGGACAAGAGCGAATGCCTTGTGGACCTGCGGGTGGATGCCTTCATCCCGGAGAAATATATCGCAGACGGCCCGGGCCGCATTGAAGCTTATAAGCGCATTGCCGCCATCCAGACGGCAGAGGATGCCGCCGATGTGCTGGACGAGCTCATCGACCGCTACGGCGACCCGCCGCCCTCGGTGAGCGATCTGGTGAACGTGTCGCTGGTGCGCGTGCAGGCCAGCGCTGTGGGCGTGACCGAAGTGACCCAGAAAAAGGACACCCTCACCCTGCAGCTGGAAAGTCTGGAGCTGCCCATGATCCGGGGCCTGCTGGTGGCCTTCAATGGCCGCGTCACCGCCGGTGCAGGCAACCGGCCCTATCTCTCGGTCACGCTTCAGCCCGACGAAAAGCCGCTGGAGCTGCTGCAAAGCATCCTCAAGGCGATGGCAGAGATCCTTGCCTCCGCCGAGCAAAAATAAACATCATAGGAGCATTGCCATGAAAAAGAAACTTCTCGCGCTGATCTGCGCACTTGCACTGGTGTTCAGCCTTGTGGGCTGCACCATTTCCGCCCCGGACGCCGTGGGCAGCATCGGTGATTTGGAGATCACCTCCGGCATGTATCTGCTGGCACAGTACGGTGCTTACCAGCAGGCCGCCCAGCTTGCCGGCACCGATCAGGACACCACCGACGTAAAAGCCTTCCTGAAAGAGACCATCACCACCGACTCTGACAGCGGCGAGACCGCAGTTGTGAGCGACTATGTGGCCCAGAAAACGCAGGAAACGTTGGAAACGCTGGCCGCTGTGGATGCCCGCTTCAAGGCGCTGGGCGGTGAGCTGACTGCAGAGCAGCTTTCCACTGCCGACCGTTATGCCCAGCAGATGATGGACCAGTACGGCGACACCTACACCGCCAACGGCATTGGTCTGGAGACCGTCAAGGCATATGAACGTCTGCAGGTGGAGCACACCGCCCTGCTGAATATGGTCTACGGCCCGGACGGCGAGACCCCAGTGGAGGACGACGAGCTGACCAGCCATCTGGACGACAGCATGTATGAGATCTGCTACATCAGCATCCCACTGTACAATACCAGCACCTACGCCTTTGCGGACGATGACCAGAAGGCCGAGATGCTCAAGCTGGCACAGGCCGCTGCCGACAGCGTCAACGCCGCAGGCGGCGAGACGGTCTCGGATCAGGTGAGTGCCCTGCATGAGGCCGCACAGAATGCCCTGCCGGACATCTACGCTGTGCTGGACGGCAAAACTTCCGGCGACAGCGCCAGCGTCCAGACCGAGCTGCTGACCGAGAGCGATGTTGCTTCGGCCTTTACGCAGGATGGCGCAGCCGATGCTCTGCGCAGCCTTTCCTACGGCGAAGCCGCTGCCGTGCAGATCAACGGCTCCACCCTGCTCCTGATGGTGCGTGTAGACCCGCTGAGCGTTTCTTCGCTGGACGACCTGCGCAGCCAGATCCTGAGCGATATGAAGGGCGGCGAGCTGGACGACGCACTGGCCGCAGGCGGTGCAGAGCTGGCACACGATCTGGACAGCTCTGCCATGAACAAGCTGCCTGCCAAAAAGATCGTGAACAACAGCGCCAACAGCTGAGAGCTGCTGTAACATAAAACTCCCTCAGTCATCGCTGCGCGATGACTGAGGGAGTTTTTTCTTTCACCGCGTCACTTTTGCGAACTCTGCGGCAAGGGCAGCATTCACCGAGCGGACGGCATTGGCATCCGGCTTGATCTCGGCCCGGTCATAGGTGAACAGACCGTTCACCTCATCTTCCACATCCGTCAGCTGGGTGTACACCAGCGCCGAGAGTCCTTTTTTGAGCTGCGGCAGCACCGTGCCCAATTGCAGCTTTTTGCAGCGGGCGGTCAGGTCTGCGCGGCTCTTGGCCGTGCCGTAGCCGTAGGTTTTGCCCGGTGCTTCGTGCCCCGGCATGGGCCATGCAATGCCGCCGTATTCACTCAGGGCCACGGTACGGCTTCCGGGCTTTACATGCAGCGGATAGAAATAGTTGTGGATGGAGCACACATCTCCGCCGCCCTGATCATACCAACCGCTGGCCTCGTCCACAAGGCGGGTATCGTCCAGCGTGCGGATGGCCTGCACTGCCCCGGCCGCATCAAACTGACCCCAGCCTTCATTGAAGGGCACCCAGCAGCCGATGCACGGATGGCAGCGCAGGGCTTCCACGGTGGCTTGCAGCTCTTTGCGGTATGTTTCCCGGCTGGATGCTTTTCCGCGGCTCAGCAGGCCCCAGAGCGGCTCTGCGTCGGGCAGGCGGCGCACAAGGGGCTGCAGCACATTGGTCAGGTAGGTGACGAACCACAGGTTGTATCTGCTGCCGCCGTTCACCATGTCCTGCCAGACCACAAGGCCCAGCCTGTCGCAGTGGTAGTACCAGCGCTGCGGCTCGATCTTGGCGTGCTTGCGCAGCAGGTTGAAGCCCAGCGCTTTCACCTCGCTGAGCTCCCGCTCCACGGCTGCGTCCGAGGGCGGGGTATACAGGCCCTCCGGCCAGTAGCCCTGATCCAGCAGGCCGTTGAGCAGGATAGGCTTGCCGTTCAGGCAGAAGCGCAGCACGCCCCGCGCGTCCGGTGCACAGCTCCACTTGCGCAGGGCAAAGTAACTGTGCACCGTGTCGAACTGCTCCTCCCCCTCCCTGCGTGGTGCCCACGGTCAGGTCATATAAAAACGGGGTATCCGGGCTCCACGGAAAGAAATGTTCCTCCGGGATGTTCAGCGTCACCTCGCCGTCCCGGTCCGCTTCGTCGCTGCCCCAGTCCTCGGCAATGGTCACGCCCCCGGCCCTCACCACGGCCCACAGGTTCACTGCACCTCCGGGCATGGAAGTATGGGCTTTCACGGTCACGGTGCGGGCATCGTAGTCCGGCGTGACCGTGAGCGACTGGATGTAATTTTCCGGCACACGCTCCAGCCAGACCGTCTGCCAGATGCCGCTCTGGGCCGGGTAGAACATGCCGCCGGGCTTCAGGGTCTGCTTGCCCCGGGCCTGCGTGCCGCTGTCCGTGGGGTCCTGCACGGCCACCCACAGGCTGTTGCGGCCCGTATCGTTGAGCTGGGCGGTGACATCCAGTGTGAAGGGCCAGTAGCCGCCCCGATGGCCGCCCACCAGATGGCCGTTCACCTGCACGGCGCAGGCGTCGTCCACCGCGCCGAAGTGCAGCAGCACCCGACCCCCTTCTCCCGGAGGGGGAGCAAAGGTGCAGTGGTAGTGCAGCCACTGGCCGGGCTGCAGGGTGCGGCCCACGCCGGAGGCCTTTGTTTCCGGAGAGTAGGGCACCAGAATGCTGCCGTCCCACGCAGCGGGGTATTCTGCTGTCTGAGTAATGGCGTACTTCCACAGGCCGTTCAGGTTCTCATAGCTGTCCCGGCGCATAGCCGGGCGAGGATATTCCGGGAGTGGGTGCATGGTTTCACCGCCTTTGATTTGTTGGTTTCATTCTAGCACAGGGCGGGTGGCTTGTATAGACTGAGCAGCAACGATTTGGAATTGCCGCCGCGTTCGCTCTGGACGAGTTGTGGCAGCGGCCTGCAGGATGCGAGTGCCGTCCAAGGCACGAAGCAGACGCAGGGAGCCGCAACCCGCCGCCTCCCGCGCCTCGAAAGTAGCGGAGACCTTGCTGTGTTGAACACACAGCATTTGCTGCGCAAACCGGTCTGCGCCTTGAAAGCCCCACCGGGGCTTTCATGCCCTACGGGCACCGCCGTCCTTTCTGGTACTCTTTTGTGCGTGCAAAGGAGTACATATTCGGCGGTAATGCCTTTTGCAAAAGCCATAGAATCTGTCCCACGCGATTACGCTCTGCACCGGAAGCATTTTCCACATACAAAAAGGCTACTGCACCAAATGGCGCAGCAGCCTTTGCTTTTGCAATGATAAAACAGAAAACCAGAAGTCAGAGCTTACTCTTCGTCCTCACCCTCGTCATCCTCGTCTCTTCGTCATCATCGTCCTCTTTCGGCTTATAGAAGATGCCGCTCAGGAGAATGCTGATGAAGTACAGCAGCACCATGGGGCCGGCCACCATGCACTGGGACACGATGTCCGGCGGAGTGACCACGGCAGCAATGAGGAAGATGAGCACGATGGCCACACCGCGCACCTGCTTGAGGAGCGTGGGGTTGATGATGCCCATCTTGGACAGGATGATGGTGATCAGGGGCATTTCAAACACACAGCCGAAGATGATGAACATCGTCAGGCAGAGGTTGACGTAGCTCTCAATGCTGGTGGTGGTCTGGATGTACTCGGCACCCTCGATGCCCGTGCTGAGGAACCGCAGCATAAAGGGCATCATGAGCTTGTAAGCAAACAGCACACCCACGCAGAACAGGATAAGGCCCAGCAGCATGACCAGCTTGAAGAAGGTGCTCTCGCTCCGTTTCAGACCCGGCCTTGCAAATGCATAGATGTGGTAGAACGCCACCGGCACCGTGACCACCACGCCTGCCAGAATGGAGACGCGGAAGTACTGCATCAGCTTTTCCTGCGGTGCAATGGACACGAACTGATAGTAATCGCGGCCCATGGCAGTGAGCAGGTCGATCAGGCGGTCTGCATAAGCCAGCGAGACCACAACACCCACCACAAACACCACTGCGCAGACGATGAGGCGGTTGCGCAGCTCCTTCAGGTGGCCCGTCAGCGTCATGTTGCCGTCGTCAGCCATGACTTCGGCTTTTTTGCGCTTTACGTTCGTAGCCACAATTACTCCTCGTCTTCGTCCTTCTTGGAAACCTGCTTCTCGGTCTTCTCCGCGGAATCATCGGAGCCTTCCTCGTCCTCCATGCCCTTCTTGAAGCCGTTGATGGTCTTACCGAACATCTTGCCCAGCTTCGGCAGGTTCTTGGGTCCAAAGATCAGCAGGGCGACGACCAGAATGATAAGCAGCTCGTTAGTACCAATACGCATAATAATGATCTCCTTTTTACTTTGCCGCGCCGCGAGGCGGGCTGATTACGATGTATAAGGCAACCGCGGGCGCGGGTGCATCCAGTAAGTAATCAGTCCTTCGGCAGAACATCATTCTGACGAGGGTCTTCCTCCACCGGCTCGGCCGCAGGAGCAGCCTCGGCAGCTTCCTGTGCGGGAGCCGCTTCTGCAGCAGGCTCGGCCTTTTCCTCTGCGGGTGCAGCGGCAGGCTCAGCCTTTTCAACCGGGGCAGTGAGTTCTTCGGCCTTCTCGGCAGGTGCAGCGGTCTCCTCAGCGGGAGCGCTCTCCTCTGCCTTGGCGGCAGATGCAGCGTCCTCTTCCAGCTCTTCCACCGGCTCCTCGGTCAGCTCGGTCACTTCCTCGGCGGCTTCCGCCTTGGCAGCTTCCTCCTTGCTGGTCTTGCCGATACCGGTAAAGCTCTTGGTCACATCCTTGACGCTGTTGTCGATATCCTTCTTGATATCGGTCAGCGGGGCAACAGCTTCCTTCAGGGGAGCTGGATTTCATTCAGCGGCTCCACAACGTTCTTCTGGATCTCCTCAGAAGCAGCGCCGGTGTACTTTTTCAGCTCACGCAGCATCTTGCCGATCTTCTTTGCGTAGACGGGCAGCTGATCCGGGCCGATGAACACGAACGCCACGATCACGATGACGACGAGTTCCCAAAAACCAATTTTCATACTAACTCGTTTCCTTTCCTGTGCGGCGGGACGTTTTCCGGGGCCGACGCACCTGCATTGCAGTGCGTGCCGCGAACCGTTCTTTGCCCTGTTCTTCGTCCGCTTCCGTGGGAGTTCGGCGCTCTTTGCGCCTGTGTTGCCCTACTTATACCGAAAAGTGGTGAACTCATTCTGAACAATATATGAATTTTTCGTGAACGAGTAGGTGAACAGGGTGTTTTTATAAACTTATGATATTTTATAGTCAGTTTATTACAAATCGGATAGGATACAACAGTGCCAACTTTTCAAAACGGCCTGTTCTCACAGTTCAAAAAGTCATGCCAGCGCTTTGCGCAATACGTCCGGGCTGACAGAGCACATAAGATTGTAGGCATTCAGTACATCCGTGATAGCCTGACGATTTTGCTGCGTTAATACATAGTCATAGTTCTGATATCCGCTAAATCGGAAAATTGCTTCCTGTGAACTTAATGCATCCCGCAGCAGTTCAATATCGAAATCTTCTGCTCTTGTTACAAAACCCTCCACCCATTTGAGTTTACCCGTATTGATTTTACAAATATCTCGGCCGATCGCACTAAAGGCATCTTGATTATAAGTATATTTGTTATCCCCTACTCGCACGATGACCCTATTTGCATTTAGGAGTTCATCTCCAACATAGACAAAAGAAATCATTAAAGCCAGTTCGTCCCTGTCACCATAAACACGAATGCTCGGTGCAATCATACATAGCCCTGTATTCAGCGTACTCTCAACATAAGAATCCGATATTGTGTAATTATTTTCTACTCTATCGTGTTCGACATTCAATTTCGCCAGCGCGTCCTTGATGCCAAGAATCTGCTGTGCTTCGGCCAGCACATCAAAATTTGATACGCCAGCTTTAGAAGCATCGTCTAACTGGTTATAAGCATTGACAGCCTTTTCGACTGCACTGCGGTTCTCGCGCGTGACTGTCCCGATCTGTGCAATCAGCGTTTCCACTTCCTGCACCGAAGGCACTGCCGCAAAAGCCCCCATTGGCATTACCATCAGCATTATCAGCACTGTTACAAGGATCGCTGAAATTTTTCTCCGCATTCTTATCTCCTCCTATTCACGATTCAACTTCTGTATACGAAATATCTGCTAGCGCTTTTGCACGCACCTTCTCGCTGGCATTCAGATACAGGTAATACGCATTCAACACATCTGTGATAGCCTGTCTATCTTCTTCCGGCATTTCGCATTCTACGAAAACCGGCTTTGCGGTGTTGTATTTTGCGAATGTCAGACCAACTTCATCCGATTCCACAATATCTACTAATGCATCCAAGTCATCTTCTGTCGCAAGGCGAAATGCAGCCTCTTCTGTTTTTTTTTCATCGCCATTCGGAGATATTGTCAGCTTGTCCTTCTGAACATCAGTTATAAACGTTGTGTTTCCATAGGTATATCTATAGTTAACCGTATCAATTTCCACCGTATCCATATCCAGATACGTATCACCTATGTAATCAAACCCTATACATGCTATTGGGTCCACCGACGGACCAAAAACATAAATAACTGGGATAATGCAGCTTTTTCCCTGTTTTTCGTTATTTTCGCAATTGGGGCTTACCCCCATCAGAGCATCACCGCCGTCAAATTCTTCATAATAGAAATTAACCGCATTCAGCGCATCTTGAAGTTCTTTTACCTGCTGTTCTTCGTCTGCCGCAATCTGTTTTGTTTCATCTTCTTTCTCACGAAGTATCTCATAGGGCTGTTTTTCTTCCGCTGTGCTTTCGCTTACAGCCGTACTTTTCACCTCGCTAGTGGAACTAGCAGACACCCCCGCAGAATTGCCACAGGAAGTAAACAGAACAATACATACACTTAACCATGCCATCGCCGCAAGTTTGCATTTTTTCATATTTCCTCCTTTTTTGAAAAGGCAACAATCTTTTCTCTATTATATCATTTTTCAATATGCTGTAAAGGATTCCCATTTCCACAAAAAAGAAGCCTGCCATCGGGCACCTTGTCCAATAGCAGGCTTCCATAATGCGGGGATCAGTTGCCGCAGCTCTCGCAGTGGTCACAATCCTCTTCGATCTTGCCCACGATGGGTTCCGGATCGATGCCCTGACGGCGATAGTAGTCAGACAGGGCGGCCTTGACCGCCTGCTCAGCCAGAACAGAGCAGTGGACCTTGATGGGAGGCAGACCTTCCAGAGCCTCGACCACAGCCTTGTTGGTCAGCTTCAGGGCCTCGTCAATGGTCTTGCCCTTGATCAGGTCGGTGGCCATACTGCTGGTTGCGATCGCAGCGCCGCAGCCAAAGGTGAGGAACTTGACGTCAACGATGACGTTGTTCTCGATCTTCA
>VOFD01001546.1_pt1 | contig 21221 bp, 23 predicted proteins | sample 5384101 | NCBI WGS metagenome assembly VOFD01 (sample SAMN12384723, study PRJNA508395) | human gut metagenome | isolation source: healthy gut C | host: Homo sapiens
TGAAGGGCTTGAGAATGAGGAATTTGAAAGAAGCGAGTCTTCAGAACCGGTACATTATAATACGAAAGAGCCAAAAGAAACTGAAGTGCCTGATGATTATATTGATGAAGATGAGGATAATGATGATGACAATCAGGATTATGAAATAACGCAGCCGCCGGAAAATGACTTTGTTCCGCAGAATCCGGTTACCGAAGCGCCGGTTGTTACAGAGGCTCCTAAAATAACGGAAGCACCGGTGATAACAGCAACACCGGTGCCTGATGTTCCGGCTGCTACGGATGCGGTGCAGCCGCAGAGCGCGGAAGATGAGCAGGTATAATAATATTACCTGCTTATCCTTATTACATTCCATGATTGCTTTGGAAGGATAATTGTACATTTTCCGTTGTCGGTTATGTCCTTACCAAATTGTACAGGAGCTACATTCAGAGGATTCTCTTCTGTATTCTCTGCCTTTAAGTCATCATGTGTAAGGACAATATGTTCATTAATACGTATATCACCGAATTGGCGCAGGTCACATGTAAGTTCGGCGTCTTCTGTAAATGATTTGTTGACCGCCAGAATTGTAATATCGTCTGTTGCTTCATTCCATATTACTGCATGGTCAATATAAGGGGCATTGCAGTAATTTTTACTGTCATAAACAGGTGAATTGCATACTGTCTGAAGCACTATGCCGCGTCCGTAATTGGATGCATGCATGAACGGATAGAATATAGTCTGTCTCCATGCGCCTGTATCTGAAGTCATAATCGGAGCAATAACGTTAACAAGCTGTGCGAGGCAGGCAACCTTTACTCTGTCACAGTTATTTATTAAAGTTATGAGCATACTGCCGACTAAGAGTGCGTCTTCCATATTATATACATCTTCAAGCTGGTGAGGCGCATGTACCCATTTTTTAAGCTTTTTATCTGCTTCATTGGAATGATACCATACGTTCCATTCGTCGAATGAAAGATTAATCTGCTTTTTGCTGTGCTTCTTACCTTTGATGTGGTCGCATGTAGCAACTACAGATTTGATAAAGTCATTCATTCCGACTGAATTTGCAAGAAAATCAGCAGAATCATTGGCATGGTTATTTATAATATGTATGAAGCGAAACGTAATCTACCGAATCGTAGCAGTAGTCAAGAACAGTAGCCTCCCAGTCGCCGAAAGTAGGCATCCAAAGGCCGCTGCTTCCGCATACTACAAGTTCGATTGAAGGGTCTAATGTCTTCATGGCTTTGGCAGTTTCCCATGCAAGAGAACCGTATTCATGCGCTGATTTGTGGCCTATCTGCCAAGGACCGTCCATTTCGTTGCCGAGGCACCATAATTTAATATTATGCGGTTCTTCATAACCGTGTTTTTTTCTGAGGTCACTGTAATAAGTACCGCCTTTAAAGTTGCAGTATTCAAGTACATTTCTTGCGGCGTCTATTCCGCGTGTTCCAAGATTAACAGCCATCATAGGTGTAGTTTTAGCAAGCTGACCATTTTACAAATTCATTTAAGCCGAATTCATTGCTTTCAATTACCTGCCATGCAAGTTCAGGCCTTTTTCTGCGCTCGCTTACAGGCCCTACGCTGTCTTCCCAATCATATGCGGATACAAAATTGCCGCCCGGATAACGTACAATTGGAACATTAAGCTCTTTGACAAGAGCTGCAGTATCTTTTCTGAATCCGTTTTCGTCTGCAAATGGACTGTCAGGCTGGTATATTCCCTCATATACTGCACGTCCGAGATGTTCAATAAAAAGAACCGTAAATTCTTGGGTCAATTTCGCCGACCTTAAAATATTTGTCGGTAATTAAGGATGCTTTTAACATATAAGTGTCTCCTTTTATTTTATTTTTTTTTGAAGTATAGCATGGCTAACCGTATTTTGCCATGAATTAATGTGCCAAAAAGTTGACATTATATATTATAAGGTTCCTGCTTCGCAGGCTCTGAGCAGTCTTAGTGCGCAGCACGAAACTGGAGCCTGTTAAGGCGACGAATGCGAATTGGGCGTGGCGGTTCCGTGAATAGTAACTTATATGGAAGATATTTTTTGGAGTAAGATTTTATGAATGTGAAAAAAATCTGTTATATATATAATAAAGATGCTTATGGGCGGAGGATTATATTTTCTTATTGAGCTCATATTCAGAGGGTATTCGCACTGGACTATGTTCATTCTCGGAGGCCTTTGTTTTGTAGTGTGCGGAATAGTGAATGATATATCAAAAGGCAGACTTGCTATATGGCAGGAAATGGTCTGGTGCATGATAATTATTAGACATGATATTATGGTTCGGCAAGCGAAAGGGAGGAAGATTATGGAATATGGAGTGTTAAAGAGAATTATATAAGTTGTGAGGGGAAAGTTACATATCATATGGAATAAGATGTATTAATACAGGAAGAGAGGTATCGGATGTTACAACAAATTATGTAAAAATAACTGAATTTGTGGAATTGCTGAATAAGGAAAATCTTGATGAAATACATCTTATGGACGTTATTGAAGATTTCCTTGACGAGTTAATATAACTTAAATGAATTAAATTTTTGACTAAAAATATGGCAGTATTTTTCCCAAAACCGTCATAATGATGACATATTAGGTTACTATTATTGACATTAGATTAATAAATGGGAGGAAAAAGCTATATGAAAAAAAAAGAATATTTTAAAAAAAGCAGCACATGGAATATGTATTATTGCGGCAGGAATGCTGATTAGCCAGACAGGAGCATACGCTTCCGAGCTTCAGTCACCTACAGCTACGCCTGTGCCTACAGCTACACCGGCACCTACAACTACACCTGCAGGTACCGAAACACCTGCGCCATCTGCGAAGCCAGGTATTGCCGTAAATGAGACTAATTTCCCGGACAGTATATTCAGAGCATATGTTTTGTCCGGAATAGATACTGACGGAGATAAGGTTTTAACAGAAGCTGAGTGTAAGAAAGTTACACAGATTAATGTAAGGGCAAGGGATATATCAAATCTTAAGGGTATTGAGTATTTTACAGAACTTCAGACACTTAATGTAAGCAGCAATAAGCTTTCAAAGCTTGATGTTTCTTCTAATACAAAAGCTTACTTATATTAATGCATCTAATAATGATATTACAGAAGCGGTAATTGCAAAGGCAGTATCCCTTAGGACATTTTTATGCAGCGGTAATAATCTTAATGAAATCGATGTAAAAGATAATAAACTTCTTGACACACTTGACTTAAGCGGTAATAAGCTTCAGGATATTGACGTTTCTGCAAATACAAGACTTACATCACTTGATATTTCTGATAATGCACTTGTAAATCTTAATATCAGCGCTAATACGGCGCTTGATTCACTAGACGCAGGAAGCAATCAGCTTACATCACTTGATTTATTAAAGAATACAGAGCTTTCAGAGCTTAATGTAAGAGATAACAGAATTACTGTTATTGATTTATCGGCCAACACATCACTTAAGACTGTTGACTGTTCATATAATAACCTTATATCATTTGTAACAGGCGAAGCCGTTGAGACTTTAATGATTAATAACAACAGACTTTATAATGTTTCACTTGCAAAAAGCTGTTAATCTTAAAAAGCTTAATGTATCCGGCAATGAACTGTATAATCTGGATATAAGCGCTAACGTAGGTCTTATAAGCCTTAATGCATCAGACAACAATCTTGGGGGAGTAGACACTAAAAACTGTCCTTTGCTGACTGAAATAGCAGTATCAGGCAACAGCCGTGAAATTTATGTAAATGCAGACGGCGAGTTGTATATTAAAGATACAGGTATTGATGTCTCAAAGCTTGAAAGCCTTACGGGAGCGACACTTACAGGCGAAGGTGAAGAAGCAAAAATAAAAGTATCTGATGTTAATACACTTCCTAAGGAAGTAACTTATGTATATAATTTTGGAAATGGTATTAAAGAAGATTTTGTAATTATTCCGGTTAATAAGAAAATGATAGTTCCGGCAAAATCAGACATATCCTTATATATAGAAGAAAATAAAACTGTCGAATATCCGCTTTCAGTAGCATTTGTTGGAGAAGCATGTACTGTAAAATGGGCAAGCAGCAATGTTACTGTGGCAAAGGTATCTGAAGACGGAAAGGTTACGCCGGTTGGAGCAGGAACAGCGGTTATTACTGCATCAGCGGAAGGTTACGCATCAGCAGAATTTACGGTAAATATATATAATCAGATTCAGGATATTGAAGTTTCGGATATTCCGATGCAGTATTATACAGGTGCAGAGATTAAGCCGGTTCCTGTTGTTAAGGCAGGCACAAAGACATTAACTGCAGGTACTGACTATACTGTAACCTATCAGAATAATATTTCAGCCGGAACAGCATATATTACGATAACCGGAACAGGAAAATATGCATTTTCAGTAACAAAATCATTTAAAATATGCTATAATATCGGAACTTTGGTTTCAGAAGTAATTCAGACCAGACATATACAGGAGGAGCAGCTACGCCGGATGTTGTTATTAAGAACGGCACATACACTCTTGTAAAAGATGTGGATTATACTCTTTCCTATGCTAATAACAGCGTAGTCGGAACAGGTATAGTAACGGTAACAGGTAAAGGAAATTATGCAGGAACTAAGATTCAGACATTTAACATAATAATTCCTCAGGTTACAGGACTTACAAAGACCGGTAATAAGAAAATGCAGATTACTCTTACATGGAATGCAATTCCGGGAGTTCACGGATACAGAATATACAAATATAATGCTACAACGGGCAAATATGCATATCTTAAGCAGCTTGTCGGAAGTACGACCAACACATATACGGATACAGGTCTTACTGCAGGTAATAAATACTGTTATAGAGTAAGGGCGTATGTTAAGGTAAATAACGTTAACCAGTATGGAAAATATTCTACCAAATATAAGACTTCTACAAGACTTAAGAAAGCAAAGCTTACCGCAAAGGCAGGAACAAGAAAAGCATTGCTTTCATGGAAAACAATTAACGGAGCAAGCGGCTACCGCATATATATGAGTACAGATGGCAAGACATTTACTAAGATAAAAGACGTTAAAGGTGGTTCTAAGAAGAGTTATACAAAGACAGGACTTACCAAGAACAAGACGTATTACTTCAAGGTAAGAGCATACAGAACTGTTGTCGGAGTTAATACTTACGGTTCGTACAGTAAGGTAAAAACTGCTAAGGCAAAATGATGCTAAGATGATGTATAATTGACATGCATTATGACATATAATAATTTTGTGCAACAGTTCAGCCATAACCAAGATTGTGTGCGAATGGCGTATACTGAATTGTTACAATTTTGCAGATAATCTTTGGCATAGCTATTGATTTACCTGTAAAAATATTGTATTATATGTACAGATTATATTTATTATAATCATCCTGGGGTGTTCGACAAACCTTGGTATTTGAACCTACATTACTTTAAACGGATTCCAATATTTATATGTAGATGTCGGGCCGTCACTGCTACATTAAGTAGTATTTTATCAACGGATGGCAGAAGCATATGTGAGGTTGCCCACCTAGCGGATATGCTAGGAGTCAAAAGCCAGGGACCGGCATTTCGGGAGTATATAATACAATGTCAGGCTGCTGTAGTAACGCTGAAGTTGCTACAGCAGCTTTTAGATAAGAGGTAAGCATATGAGAGATGGATTTGTTAAAGTGGCAGCGGTTACTCCTGATATAAAGGTTGCAGACTGCAGATATAATATGGAGAGCATTAAAAAGGAGATTTCCCGGTGCAGAAAAAGAAGCTGTTAAGATTGCGGTATTTCCGGAACTTTGTATAACAGGTTATACGTGTGGAGACCTTTTTTTACAGGATATACTTTTAGAGGAAGCAAAAAAAGCGCTTCGGGCTCTTGTTGAGTATTCAAAAGGCTGTGACATGATATGTTTTGTGGGGCTTCCGGTGATGAAAAATGCAAGGCTTTATAATGTATGCGCTGTATTTTGCAACGGAGAGCTTTTTAGGTATGGTTCCTAAAAAGAAATATACCGAATTACTCTGAATTTTATGAGCTTAGGCATTTTGAGCCGGGAAATGAAGATGTAAGTGAGATAAAGCTTACAGGCTATGATGCTCCGGTTTTGTTTGGCGGTAATATTTTATTTGAATGCGTAAGTGTTCCGGGTCTTACTATAGGCGTTGAGATATGTGAGGATATGTGGATGCCTGAACCTCCTTCAGGAGGACATGCTCTTGCAGGAGCAACAGTCATTGTCAATCCTTCGGCAAGTGATGAGACGACAGGCAAGGATATTTACAGAAAGGCTCTTGTTCTTAATCAGTCTGCAAGGCTTCTTGCCGGATATATATATGCGGATGCAGGAGAAGGGGAGTCGTCTACCGACCTTGTGTTCTCAGGTCATAATATTATTGCAGAGAACGGTACGTGTCTTTCCGAAAGTAAAAGATTTGCAAACAGCGTAATTATAAGTGAGCTTGATATAGGAAAGCTTGTAAGTGAAAGACGCAGAATGACAAGCTTTAAATTTACGGATGAATGTGAATCCGGTTATGAAAAAGTGGAATTTAAACTTAATACAGAAGATACTGTTCTTACGCGTAAAATTGATAATGCGCCGTTTGTACCGGGCAATAAAGCAGAGAGAGATAAGAGATGTAATGAGATTCTTGCGATACAGGCAATGGGCCTTAAAAAAAGACTTGTGCATACAGGCTGTAAATATGCAGTAATCGGAATTTCTGGCGGGCTTGATTCATCCCTTGCGCTTTTGGTTACGGCAAAGCATTTGATGAAGCCGGTATTGACAGAGCCAATATATGTGCGGTTACTATGCCTTGTTTTGGTACTACTGACAGAACGTATAACAATGCAGTTAAGCTTGTGCATAGCCTTTCGGCAACTCTTATGGAAGTTGATATAAAGGAAGCTGTCTTGAGGCATTTTTCCGATATAGGCCAGGAGCCGTCTGTGCATGATGTAACCTATGAGAACTGTCAGGCAAGAGAACGTACACAGGTTCTTATGGATATTGCCAATAAGCTTGGCGGAATGGTAATCGGTACAGGCGATATGTCTGAGCTTGCTTTGGGCTGGGCTACTTATAACGGTGACCATATGTCGATGTACGGAGTCAACTGTTCTGTTCCTAAGACGCTTGTAAGATATCTTGTCTCGTATTATGCAGAGGAGGCACAAGACCGCATTTTAAAGGAAGTGCTTTTTGACATACTTGATACACCGGTAAGTCCTGAGCTTCTACCGCCTGAAGACGGAAAGATATCGCAGAAGACCGAAGACATCGTGGGACCGTATGAATTGCATGATTTCTTTTTGTATTATGTAATGAGGTTCGGGTATACGCCTTCAAAAATATTCCGGCTTGCAGTATATGCATTTTCGGGAATATACGATAAAGAAACGATATTCAAATGGCTTAATACGTTTTACAGGCGGTTCTTTGCACAGCAGTTTAAGCGCTCATGTCTTCCTGACGGACCTAAAGTCGGCTCAGTTGCGCTTTCGCCGCGAGGTGACTGGAGAATGCCTAGTGACGCATCGGTTCAGGCGTGGCTTCTTGATTTATCGACGCTTCATTTATAATAGCATCGATTTCATTAAGCAAAAGAGTCTGTGTATAACGGCTGTCATCAGACATTTTTATGTCTGCGGTTCCCTGTTTTTCTATAATCTGCGATTCGAGGTCGGAAAGAGCAGGTTTTAGGAGAGGAACATTGTAGTTACAGTATCGTCTATATTAATAAGCCTGATGGAAGTTATGCGGTCCGGGTCGATTGTGACTTCCAGATTAAGCGCTGTATTATTTAGTGATAAGGTGGATGTATACACTCCGGCATTAAATCTGGCGGATGTCTGGTCATTCTGTTTTTCCGTTTTCGGTTTTAGGACAAATACAAGCAGAATGATTAAAAAGTATTCCGATTCCTATGAATATGGAAGTATATATTATTTCTTTCATGCGGATGACAACGATTCGGGTCTTTTGCATAATTGTTCCTCCGGGTATAATGTATATATGTATATATATATATTAGGATAATGAGGATTATATAACCATTTCTCGTATAAAAAGTGAACAAACATAAAGATTTTATTATTTAGTGGTTTCTTTCTTGAATAAAGTGTGTTATGATATCAACATATAATATCAATTTGCTAATCGTAAAGTACAGGAGGGGTATTATGAAATTTACCAAGATAACAGAAATGGAACAATTAGTAATGAAGTGCATATGGACGTCCGACGAGGATATGTCACTTCCGAATGTGATGGGTATTGCTAATGGCAAGTACAAGAAAAGATTGGAAGCCACAGACGGTATCTACATATTTATCACATCTGGTTAAGAAGGGTTATCTTAATTTCTACAGACAGGGAAGAACATTTAAGTATCATCCTCTGATCGATGAAGCAGATTATAGGGCTGAGGTGTTGAAAAACCATATTGAGTTTTGGGATGATGGAGATATTAATTTATTTGCAAAAGACCTTTTAAGCGACGGCACTGTAAGCAGTGAACAGTTAGCGGAATTGAAAAAGGCACTGAATTAATAACTAACGTCAAGAAGTTATGCATCTGCAGCGGTGAACACGGGGGTTGCAGATGCATTTCTTTTTTATTACAGTGTCATAAAGTCATGTAGCAACGAAACAATCTGTAATCAGTTTTGATACCTGAATCTTCATAGGGAAGGTTCCGTTCTATGAAACAGAAAATGCTTAAGAGGGAATGAATATGGCATTACACTGGATATTTGGCAGCAGCGGTTCAGGAAAGACACATTATCTGTATAACCACATCATCAGACTGTCAAAAGAAGAACCCTCCGGGAAGTATCTTATAATTGTACCGGAGCAGTTCACAATGCAGACTCAGAAAGATATTGTAATGTTAAGTGAAGCTAAGGGCATCATGAATATTGATGTCCTTAGTTTTATGCGTCTTGCATACAGAGTGCTTTCGGAAACTCCTGCGCTTAGAAAGCCGGTGCTTTTAGATGAAGGAAAAGGAATGGTTATAAGAAAGCTTCTTCTTTCACATGAAAAAGAGTGGCAGAGCTTTGGAAATAATATAAACAGAGCCGGTTTTGTCGAGGAAATGAAGTCTATTATAACGGAGTTTCTGCAGTATGGTATAGATATAGACGAGCTTGAACGGCTGAAAAAAAAAGAGACGGGGGGAAAGAAGCTTTTAGAAACAAAGCTTAGCGACCTTTTATTACTATACAAATATTACAGAAGCTACATGGAAGAACGCTATATTTCTGCGGAGGAGATACTTAAGCTTCTTGCGGATTATGCAGACGGTTCGGAACTTCTTAAGGACAGCATAATAGTGCTTAACGGCTTTACCGGATTTACTCCTATACAGTATATGCTCCTTTCTAAGCTGCTTATGACGGCTAAAGATGTATATATAAGTGTAACGATAGACAGAGACGCCGACCCGTTTATGCCGGCAAAACCGTATGATTTGTTTTACATGAGTAAGACATTTATAAAAAATGCATGGATATTGCCGAAAAATGCGGGGTCAGAGTATGTGAGCCTGTATGGACAGGAAAAGACGACGGAAGAATACCCTGGCGGTTTGTGGATAATCCTGATATGCAGAAGCTTTCTGCAAATCTTTTCCGGCAGAATGTAAAGATAGACGGGGATTTTATAGGGAATAATGCTATTCATATATATGAAGCTGAGAATCCGTATGAGGAGAGTGCATTTTTAATATGGAGGATTAACAGCCTTGTACGCAAGTCCGGTATGAGATACAGGGATATCGCCGTAATTACAGGCGATATGACGTTATACGGACGGCTTCTTAAAGAGCGGTTTGAAGATGCGGGAATACCGTTTTTTATGGATTATAACAGAAGTATATTAAGCAACAGCTTTATAGATATGGTATTGTCTCTTATGATGATAGCCGAGCAGGGGCTTTTGTATGAAAATGTAATGAGGTTTTTAAGGAACGGTATTGTAAGAGATTACCTTGCGTTTGAAAGCGAGATGACGGATGAGCTTGATAATTATCTTCTTGCAACCGGAATAAGGGGAAATAATCTGTGGAATACAAAGTGGCGAAGCACGGATGAACTGAATGAGTTAAGGATAAAGCTTACGGAACTTATTATGCCTTTTGTAGAACAGATGAAGGCTGCAAAGACTGTAACAGATTATACGATTGTTTTATATTCATTTATTTCAGAAAACAGAATAGAAGATGCTATAGATGAGATAGCTAAGCAATATGGAGAGAATAATAATCCATACTGCAAAAAAAAAGAATATGAGCAGATTTACAGGATATTTATAGGGCTTCTGGAGCAGATGACGGAGCTGATGGGTGATGAGGAGCTTTCCGTAAAGGAATATAAAGAGCTTCTTAAAATCGGAATTACAGAATCTGGACGTCGGTGTTATTCCGATTGGAGCGGATGCTGTTATAGTAGGAGATATTTCGCGTACAAGGCTTAAGCATATTAAAGTGCTTTTTCTTTGCGGGCGTTAATGAAGGAATAGTTCCAAAAGGCATAAGCGGCGGCGGATTTCTTTCGGATACTGAAAGAGAGTATCTTGAAACATGTGGGGCTATGCTTGCGCCGACGGCAAGAGAACGGATTTTCAGTGAAAGGTTTTATCTGTACCTTAATGCAACGAAACCATCCGATATGCTTTATATTTCATACAGCCTGCGTTCATGTAAGGGCGAAGAGATGACGCCGTCGTCATTTATTAAGCAGGTAAAAGACATAATAGGAGATATACAGACTGAACGTGATTACAGAAATGAAGGCGTGTACGGAAAACTGGGAACTGATAAAGGAAAATCCTATTGGATAAGGTCGCTTAGAGAATATGCGGCAGGAAATGAGGAATACGGTTCTGAGGAATGTTTTAATATACTTCATGGACGTTTCATGGGTTATCAGGATAATAAGACGCTGTTTGAAAGTGCATTTTATACGGGAGAGAGCAGTATGATTTCTCCTGAGGCAGCGGGACTTTTGTACAGTAAAGAGATTATCAGCAGCATAAGCCGGCTTGAGAAGTTCGGAGCCTGTGCATTTGCACATTTTTTAAGGTATGGGCTTTTACTGCAGGAAAGAAAAAGAATATAAAATAGATATTCCTGATATAGGTAATATTTTTCATAAGATAATAGAAGGCTTTTCTAAGCGTCTTAACGCTAAAAAAATCAGCTGGAGGGCGCTTGATGAAGCAATGATAAAGGAATGGACTACAGAAATTGCCATGCGTGTATGCACGGAATATGGTGACGGTGTAATGGAAAGCACGGGAAGATATTCTTATATGAAGGAAGGAAAGAATTATACGTATATCAGAAAGTGCGCTCTGTGCGCTTTGCGACCATATGAAGGCGGGAAAGTTTGAGCAGATGGCATATGAGGTTTCATTTGACAGAATTACGGGCGCTGCGTCGTTAAATTATGAGCTTGATAATGGCAGCATGATGCATCTTAACGGTAAAATTGACAGAATAGATATATGCGAAGAAGATGATAAGATATATGTAAAAATAATAGATTACAAATCGGGAGCGCATGTATTTGATGCACAGAAGCTTTATTACGGATTAAACCTACAGCTTTCGGTGTATCTTCTTGCGGCAGGCGACGTGCTTAAAAATGCATATCCTGATAAGACGGTAGTTCCTGCCGGAATACTTTATTTTCATATAGACGACCCGGTTTTTGAGGAGGATAAAAAAAAGAGACGGGGCATTTGTTATGCGTGGACCTGTAAATGAAAAATCACCTGTGCCGTATCTTATTGACGCTAATCTGGGCAGCAGCGAAACGGGGCTTTATGAAGGCGCAGTGTCAGATGTTATAAAGGCAGCCGTTTCAAAGGACGGGCATTTTGACAAACGAAGGTCAGACGTAATACCGGAGCCGTATTTTAAGTATCTTACATCCGCTGCAAAGGAGAAGATGCTTTCATTTGCAAATGAAATAATGTCGGGTGATACGTCAATACATCCGTACAGGCTTGGAGATGAAAAAGCTTGTACGTATTGCGAATATAAGTCTGTATGCGGATTTGACGCAAAATATAAAGGCAATTCCTATAAAAAACTTAAACCGGTGGATGAAGCTGATATATGGAAGGAATGGGGTGAGCGGTATGGCAGGTAATAATAAAATGCAGTTTACGGACGAACAGAGAAAAGCCATTCAGCTTAAGAAGCGCAATCTTTTGGTATCAGCGTCCGCAGGTACCGGAAAAACGGCGGTTCTTACCGAAAGAATAATGGAGCTTCTTTTGGACTCTGATAACCGGACAGATATTGACGAGATGGTTATTGTAACATTTACAAGGGCTGCCGCTGCCGAAATGCGTGGCAGAATTGAAGAAAAGCTTAATGAACGACTGTCTTTAGGAAAGAATACAGAGCATATTAAAAAGCAGATTGCACTTCTTCCACATGCGCAGATAACTACAATAGACAGCCTGTGTCTTAATATTTTGCGGGAATATTTTTTATATAATAGACCTTGACCCGGCATTTCGTATCGGAGATGACCATGAGATAAAAAATTTTGCCAGAGACGTGCTTGACGATATTATAGAAGAAAAATATACCGAAAGAAGCGAAAGCTTTATTAATATGGTTGAAACGCTTGCGCCTAAAAAATGATGACAGAGTAATAGGGGAATATGTATTAAAGCTTTTTTATAATGCGGAGAGTCATCCCTGGCCTGATAAGTGGCTTGACGAATGCAGAAAAGCATATGATATTGATAATAAAGAAGAACTTGATAATTCATCCTGGATTAAGGAGTCAGGAATTATAGAGCATGCAAGCATAACGATTGAAGACTGTATTAAAAAGCTTAATAAAGCTATAAAAATATGTGATAATGCAGCCGTATATGAGGCAATATATGAGCTGCTTGTAAATGAAAAGGCTGATATTGAAGCTTTTTTTTAGCTGATAAATCATATACAAAGCTGTATGAGAGTATCGGGTCGTATAGTTTTGCGCGTTTTCCTTCGATGAAAAAAGGATAAGGATATTCTGGGTATAAAGGATGAAGTTAAGGCGCTCAGAGATTATGAAAAAGCACAGATTGAAAAGCTAAAGAAAGAATATTTTAAAAATCCCCGGAGACTGTATGTGAGGAGATTAAGAGCTGTCATGATACGGTAAATGAGCTTATATCGCTTACGCTTCTGTTCAGAGAAAGGTTTCTTGCAGAAAAGAAGGAGCTTAATGTACTTGATTTTAATGATATTGAGCACTATGCTCTTCAGATAATAAATAATAAAGAAAGCTATGCGGTTAATGAGCTAAGAGACAGCTTCCGTTATATTCTTGTTGATGAGTATCAGGATATAAATGATGTTCAGGAGACAATCATATCTTCGCTTTCGAGAATTGAACGAGGCGAATATAACTTATTTATGGTTGGTGATGTTAAGCAGAGCATATACGGTTTCAGGCTTGCAAAGCCTGAGATTTTTGAAAGCAAAAGAAGCAGTTATACTGATTATGACAGTGATTGCCAGAGAATTATGTTAAAGCGTAATTTCAGAAGCAGCAAGGCGATTCTTGGTACGGTTAATTATATTTTTTCTAATATAATGAAAAAAGAATTGGGAAATGTGGAATTTGACAGTACCCATGAATTTGAGTTTGATATTCCGAAAGACAGTGAAGAATACGGTGAACCGGCGGAGGTAATATATATATCGGAAGGAGATACTGATATTACCGAGTATGGCAGAAGGAAGCTTGAGGCGGCGGCAATCGGAAAAAGAATTAAAGAACTGGCAGAAGACGGGGTCAGCTATGATGACATAGTAATACTTTTAAGAAGTATGAGCGGATGGGCCGAAGAATTTGTTGAAATGCTTTCCGCTATGCAGATACCTGTTGTGGCAGAGGAGCATACGGGATATTTTTCGGCAAGAGAGATAAGAATTGCCGTTTCCATGCTGAAAATTATAGATAACCCACATCAGGATATTGAACTTGTTTCTGTTCTGAGGTCAGTATTCGGTAAGTTTACAGATGAAGAACTTGCGATTATCAGGTCGCATAAAAGAAAGTGCGATATGTATACGGCGTTTTGCGTGATGGCAGATGAAACCGCTGAAAAATACAGCAGTCTTTCAAAAAAAAATGCAGAAAGTTTAATGAGAAGCTGTTGATGCTGAGAAACAAAGCTCCGTATCTGCGTGTTTATGAGCTTATAGAAATGATATATGAGCTTGATGATTTTGAGCTTCATATGCAGGCTATGCCTATGGGAGAAAGAAGGCTTGGAAATCTGCGGATGCTTGCAGACCAGGCGATAGCGTTTGAAGGAACTGATAAAAGAAGTCTGTTTGATTTTTTGAAATATATTGATAAAATGAGAACTGCGGATGTGGATTTCGGAGAGTCTTCGGCAGGAGCAGGGGCGCAGGGCGCTGTAAAAATTATGAGCATACATAAAAGTAAGGGGCTTGAATTCCCTGTAATATTTGTTGCGGGACTCGGAAAGCAGATGAATCTTTCTGATGCAAAGAAGAGCGTTATAATACAGTCAGAGCGCGGGATAGGGATGGATTATTTTAGCCGGGAAACGAGGACAAGATACAAGACGCTTATAAAGAAAGCATTTGCAAGAAGAATTGTAAATGACAGTTTTGGCGAAGAACTCAGAGTCTTGTACGTGGCGCTTACAAGACCGAAAAACAGACTTATAATGACGGGAGTTGTAAGCGATATAGGACATTATTTTTCAAAATGTGAAGGAACCTGTAATTCGGGATATCCCGGAATGGTAAGCCAGACTGCGACATATTTTGACTGCCTTACGCCATGTTTTATGAAGCATCCGTCATGGAACGGAGAGTACAGTAAGGATTATGGCATTCCGCCGATGGCATTTAAGGTATATAATGCTGACGAGTTGATTTTTAAAGAAGCAGAAAGACTTACGGATATGGGCAGTTTGAAGGAAAGACTTATTTTGGATGCTGCAATGTTATTTCCTGCGGTACGCTAAAGGATGAAGTGGACTCAGTAATTAATTATACATATCCGTATGAGAAGGAAAAAGATATTGCCGTAAAAGTATCTGTATCGGATATAGGGAAACGTTTATTGGATAATGCGGATGAAGAAGCTGTGCAGGCAGAGTGGACAGAGCCTGAGAAGACGGAATATATACCGTCATTTGTAAAAAAAGAAGATGTTTTGGTTACGGGCGCACAAAGAGGTACGCTTTATCATACGCTTATGCAGCATCTTCCGGTAAGTATGATGCATAATGCAGATGATGTACGGATATTTCTCCGAAAGCTTTCCGATAATGGAATTATGCCGGAAAATGTTGTTGCTAATAACATAATTTCAATAAACAAAATCCTTAAATTCTGTAAAAGCAGTATAGGACGCAGAATGGCGGCGGCGCAGGAAAAAAGGATTATGCCATAATGAGCAGCCGTTTGTTATGGGACTTCCGGCGCAAGAGGTGTATCCTGATGTACAAAGCAGAGAAGTTGTTTTAGTACAGGGAATTATTGATGTATTTTTGAAGAAGAGGACGGAATTGTGCTTCTGGACTATAAAACGGACAGAATAGCGCCGCAGGAAGAAGACGTTCTTAAGGAAAGGTATCATAAGCAGCTTGAATATTATAAAAAGCTATTGAAAGGGTATATAATCTTCCTGTTAAAGATATGATTTTATATTCATTTGCCATTGATAAGGAGATATATATATGAACGAAGGGGAAATAATCGAAAGAAGCTCAAAGAGCTTGCGCTCAGAGCATATGCTAACGGTTATTACACTTTTACAAATTTTCTTGGAATCGCCGAGATAAGTATGCTTAAAAATTGTATATGACCGATGCGGACCTTAAGGGAATGCCATATGTATTGTACGGCGGCAGCAAAGGCTGTGAAAGATGTGTTGCAGCTTTTTGGCAGCGAAGAATTATTCGGTTATCAGTGCGAATTTCCGGTAAGCTGCGTTCTTATTAAGCCGCGTATGCAAAAGTACGCTGATAAACTTACACACCGTGATATTCTTGGGGCGGTGCTTAATCTCGGAACTAAAAAGGGATACCATTGGTGATATTTATATAAATGACAATGAGGCATATATGTTTTGCCTTGATACGGTAAGGCAGTATATAACGGACAGTCTTATTAAGGTTAAGCATACTTTTTGTAAGCTGTGAGCAGACAACAAAAAAAGATTGATATAAATGTAAACCGCACAGAGGAATGTATTCAGGTATCGTCACTTCGTATTGACAGCATTGTTGCAAAGGCATACAGACTGTCGAGAAATGAAGCGCAGACGCTTATACGTTCAGGCAGAGTATATATTAACGGAATTGTGTGCGAGAGCGCCGGGCGGACGCCTAAAGCTGGCGAGGTCATAACGGTGCGGGGTTACGGACGAATGGAATATAAAGAGACAGCTAAGGAAACGAAAAAAGGAAATCTTGTAGTTAATATAATTGTATGGAGATAGATTTTATGTTAAAAGACCGGATACTAAAAGAACTTATTGAAAATGGAAAAAAGCCGTTTCGGGGCAGTATCTTGCCGATAAATACGGCGTATCCAGAAATGCTGTATGGAAGGCTGTTAATTCCCTGAAAAAAGATGGGTATGAAATATCTTCCGTTACTAATAAGGGATATTGTCTTATAAATGATAACGATATTTTATCGGCTCAAAGCATAGTAATGAATCTTAATAAAGAGAATAAAGATATCTGCATATACATTTTTGAAAATATTGACTCTACCAATAATGAAGCAAAAAGACTTATTGCAAACGACAGTCAGATGAAAAATGCATTGATTGTAAGCAATAGTCAGGATATGGGACGGGGACGTCGCGGAAAAAACTTTTATTCTCCTGCAGGAAGCGGAGTATATTTTTCGCTTATATACAGAATTTCAGAAGTAATTACCGATACGGAAATTATTACTGCAAAAGCTGCGGTTTCCGTTATTCGGACCATAAAAAGGCTGACTGGTGAAGAACTTTGTGTTCACGGCGTAAACGATATCTATTATAAAGGGAAAAAGGTCTGCGGAATACTGACGGAAGCCGTATCTGACCTTGAAACGGGATGCACTGAGCATATAATTACCGGTATAGGAATTAATGTCAGCACAGAAGTTTTTTTAATTTTAATATTGATTTTATTTTTAAAAAAAATAGTATTCTAATTCTAGGGAAATACATAGGAGGTATTTAGTAATGTTTGGAAAGCTTATAGATATATTAAGGAAAAACCCTAAAACTATAGTTTTTACTGAGGGAACTGATAAGAGAATACTGGAAGCTTCATCAAGACTGCTTGCCAGTAATTTTTTAAAGCCTATTCTTATCGGAAAACCTGAAGAAGTTCACGAGGTAGCAGCGGGAAGCGGCTTTAATATTAACGGGATAACAATAATTGACCCTGATAATTATGACAGGTTTGAAGATATGGTGGAGCTGTTTTGTGAGCTCAGAAAGAGCAAGGGCGTAACACCTGATGATGCAAGAAGAATTCTAAGTCATTCTAATTATTTCGGAACTATGCTTGTTAAGATGGGTGAGGCTCACGCGCTTTTAGGCGGCGCTACATATTCGACGGCTGATACGGTAAGACCGGCGCTTCAGCTTATTAAGACAAAGCCGGGAAAGAGTATTGTATCATCATGCTTCATTCTTGTAAGAGAACGTGCAACAGGAGATAATGAAGTTATTGCGATGGCAGACTGTGCAATTAATATCAATCCTACAGAGGATGAACTTGTTGATATTGCACTTGAAGCGGCAGAATGTGCAAAGACATTCGGTATTGACCCTAAGATTGCATTCCTTAGTTATTCAACTCATGGCTCAGGAAAGGGCGAAGATGTTGATAAGATGAAGAATGCGTTTGAAAAGGCAAGGGTAAAAAGCACCTGATATTCCTATGGAGGGTGAGCTGCAGTTTGATGCGGCAGTAGCGCCGAGGGTGGCTCGTTCAAAGTGTCCTGATTCAACTGTTGCAGGTCACGCCAATACATTTATATTCCCTGATATTAACGCAGGTAATATAGGTTATAAGATTGCACAGAGACTCGGTGGTTTTGACGCATATGGTCCTATTCTTCTCGGACTTAATGCTCCTATTAATGATTTGTCGCGTGGATGTAACGCTTCTGAAGTTTATTCAATGGCTATAGTAACTGCAGCGTTGGCAGATTAACAGACAAAGGTATTATGATTAAAGTATATCTGTATAACCTTGATAATCTTAAAGACAGTAATGAATACATGTACAGACAGAGGCAGGCACGTAAAGAAAGACGGCCTGCCTCATTAGAATATAAAGACGCCGGATATAAGGATATTGTAAATCTTGGAGTAACAGCCGCATTCTTTAAGGCGTTATCTGAATATGATATTTCAGGAAATGATGTGGACTTGATTTACGGAAAGCATGGGAAACCATATCTTAAGAATTATAGCGACGTATATTTTAATATTTCACATTCGGGAAAGTATGTTATGTGTGCCGCAGGAGATATGGAAATGGGCGTCGATATTCAGGAGCATGTAAATCACAGGCGTCATATTGCGAAGCGTTTTTTTTCGGAAAATGAATATAAGAAGATAGAAAATATATGGAGCCCCAAAAAGCGGATAAGCTGTTCTTTGATATGTGGTCTGTAAAAGAAAGCTATGTGAAAGCCACCGGTGAAGGAATAGGAGGTTCATTTAAGGATATTGGAGTTATAATATCGGAAGATGGTATGGTAAACGCCTTATATAAAAAACATTCCTGTGTCATATGTATTTAAAAAAATATGAAATCCCCGGTTACAGCGCGGCAGTCTGTGCGTGCGCTCCGTCAGAAATATCAGAAATAATCGTAATTAATAAACATCAGTAATAACAAAGTCAACATATTTCCATTGTATTGTTATTTTTAATATCCTATTATGAAGAAAAATTAAAAAGGATGGGCATAATATGAGCATTATTTATAATGAAAAGGAAAAAATATTTAAGCTTGATACGTCAGGCGCAAGTTATGTAATGGGTATCGAAGAGAAGTTAGGACATCTTGTACATATTTATTACGGTAAAAAAATTAAAGGTGACAGCAGTCCGGCGCCTCTTCCGGATTAATTTTGCCAATAAACTTTGGTTCATGGACGGTAATCCTATGGAGTATCCGGCAGGCGGATGCGGTGACTTCAGGCAGCATTGTATAGAGATAGAGACAAAAGAAGGTTATACGGCGTTAGAGCCGGTATATGTTTCACATTCCATAAGTAAGGGTAAACCAAAGCTTGAAGGGCTTCCTGCGACATTTGCAGATGATGACGAGTGCAGCACTCTTGAGATTGTGCTTTCAGATAAACCTGCCGGTATAGAGGTTACATTATTGTATAGTGTATTTGAAGAACTTGACGTTATTACAAGAAGCGTTAAAGTAAAAAATACAGCTGCGGATTCCGTTGTTCTTAAAAAAGTAATGTCGGCATGTCTTGATATCGGCAACGAGAATTTTGAAATGATTACTCTTCACGGTTCATGGGGAAGAGAAAGAAATATTGTCCGTACCAAGCTTACAAGAGGAAGGCACGGAATCTTTTCTGAAAGAGGCGTATCGGGGCATCAGGAAAATCCATTCATGGCAATTGTAACGCCGGAAACCACGCAGAATACAGGTGAAGTATATGCGATGAATTTTGTGTATTCAGGAAACCATGAAGCCACATGCGAGCTGACTAACGGTAATCAGGTGCGTATGGTAATGGGTATTAATCCATACAAATTCTCGTGGAAATTAGAGGAGGGCGACGAATTTACCGCTCCTGAAGTTGTTATGGTTCATTCTTCTGAAGGACTTGGAAGTATGACGCGTACATTCCATGATTTGTATAGAAAGCATCTTATTCGCGGAAAATACCGTAACATTAAGAGACCTATACTTATTAATAATTGGGAAGCTACATATTTTGATTTTGATACTGATAAGCTTCTTGCAATTGCAAAACAGGCGTCAGAAGTCGGTATAGAGATGCTTGTTGTGGACGACGGATGGTTTGGAAACAGATTTGACGATAACCGTGCGCTTGGCGACTGGTTTGTAAATGAAGATAAGATTAAGGGCGGTTTAAAATATCTTGTAGACGAAGTAAATAAGCTTGGAATGAAATTCGGAATGTGGTTTGAGCCTGAAATGGTGTGTCCTGATTCCGAACTGTTCCGGGCTCATCCTGACTGGGCGTTTTGTATTCCGGGAAGAACCGCTGCACTCCAGAGAAATCAGATGGTGCTTGATATAACAAGAAAAGAAGTGCGTGATTATATATTTGAAAGTATGTCTAAGGTTTTAAAAAGCGCTAATGTGGAATATATAAAATGGGATATGAACAGAGCTCTTACAGATGTTGCAAGCGCGGCGCTTCCTTCCGACAGACAGGGTGAGATATATCACAGATATGTACTTGGCGTTTATGAGCTTCAGGACCGCATAACAACGGAATTTCCGAATATTCTTCTTGAGAACTGTTCAAGCGGCGGAGGAAGATATGACCCTGGTATGTTATATTACAGCCCGCAGATATGGTGCTCAGATAATGCCGAGGCAATTGACCGTCTGACAATTCAGGAATCGACCCCGGATTAGAAGTTTTAACTGGAGTTAGAACTATTGGAAGTACTTATACTGAAAAATTAAATGAAAAATATCCTAATATAAATATTCCAGAATTTAATTTATATACTACTCCAGATGCTTTAAGTACTTGGGCAAAAAATAATAATATTTCTGGTGAAGTAGCCATAGATATTATGAGAGAATTTGATAATTTTAAAAGAGCTACTTTACCATATAGAGCTACTATTAATAATGTTATTGGAGATGTAAATGACCCAAATAAAATAAGTGCTTTTAATTTTATATCGCAAGTAAATAGTGGAATTATTGATGATATATCACCAGATGATACTGATACTATGAAAGAATGGAAACAAAGTTTTGCTAATATTACTGATAGATTATTCGGAGATAATTCTGCCGGCATAGCTATAACATTAAAAAATCAAAGAGATTTAGATACTTTTAAACGAAATATTGGAGATTTATGGGATACTTATGAAATTAAACAATATACTGAAAATGGAGATATAAGATTAGTTCTTTCTTCAGATTATAAAGATGGAACTTATAAA
>VOFD01001778.1_pt1 | contig 21145 bp, 22 predicted proteins | sample 5384101 | NCBI WGS metagenome assembly VOFD01 (sample SAMN12384723, study PRJNA508395) | human gut metagenome | isolation source: healthy gut C | host: Homo sapiens
TGCCGTGATAGGCGACGCGGGCCGTCCGCATCCCCGCGGAATCCCACCGCGTCGGAACGCAGCATGGCCGACGTATGTATAGTGTATAACGGACTTTTAAGCCGGATATTGTACCCTCCCGTCAAATAATAAGACGGGGAAATCGTGAATTCGTTCACTTTTTCCTCGCCCAGCGTCACGGTCGGCGAGGTGCAGTGCATCATGGCAAACCCGGCATACCACGTTTTATGGGCATACTGGATGCCGAAATTCATGTCGAAGCCGGCCCCGGTGGCTTCCGAGGTGGGGAATGCCGGGTCGCCCGACTCTTCCAGTCCAGCTCGCCTCCGTCGAACGTCTCGCTGAGCAGCGACAAGTGTATGCCTCCTGCTCAGCCGGCCGCCCCAAAGAGGCTGGTGGTAGGCATATTGCAGATAAAACTTCTGGTGCTTGAACAAGCCGATTTGGTCGTTCGTGAAGCCCACTCCGACACCGTGCCTGGCACTGATGAAGAACAGCGGCATGTCCACATAAGCATACATGACAGCCGGGGCACGTTCGAAACCGGTCATCTGCATGCTATACGCTCCTTGGAAGTTCAGCAAGGGGTCCTGCCCCGTGGCCGCGGGGTTATAAAAAGGCGTCATGGCCCAATAGTTGACAAACGACGGGTCATACTGGGCCTTTGCTCCGCGGGGCAAAAGGCTCAGCAACACGACCATCCCTATCAGGCTACATGCTCTCTTCACCCTGTTTTCCGATATTGCTCTCAAACTAAGAAACAGCATTCCGGCCTTTTTATTGCCTGCAAAGGCTTGAATTTTCGCCTGTCCGCACAAAATAATGGAGCGGGATGCGCGTGCGCACCCGCTCCAAAATATCCCAGATTGTCCCTTTCCATCCGTCCGGCGGGCATCAATACTCGTCCTCGTTGAAAAGGAAGTCTTCCTTGGTAGGATAATCGGGCCAAACGTCTTCTATCGTCTCGTATATTTCGCCTTCATCCTCCATTTCCTGCAAGTTCTCGATTACTTCCATCGGTGCGCCCGAACGCATGGCATAATCAATCAGTTCGTCCTTGGTGGCCGGCCATGGCGCATCCTCCAACTTTGAAGCCAATTCAATGTCCAATACATAGCTCAAAAGATTTATAAAAACTTCATTTCTTCATTTTGTGCGCAAAAATAATAATATTTTCAATACCATCAACATTTCTTCCATATAATTTCATCGCGCCCCTCGAGAAATAACATCCGCCGGGAAAGGACGAAGAGGTAATCCGACAGGCGGTTGACGTATGCGCAGACTTCCGGCGCCACCGGCGCCACGGCGGCCAGCGCCAGGATACGGCGCTCGGCGCGGCGGCAAACCGTGCGGCAGACGTGGCAGACCGCCGCCCCGCGCGAGCCTCCGGGCAGCACGAACCCCCGCCATGCGGGCAGCCCGTCCTCCGCCTCGTCTATGGCCCGCTCCAACCGGGCCACGTCTTCATCCCCAACAACTTTCATGCCACCTTTCTCCTCGCGCGAGGAATCCGTGGCCAGATAGGCCCCGATGGTGAACAGGTCGCTTTGGACGGACGTGAGCAGCCTGCGGTCGGCCTCCACGTCCAGATACGTCACCAACTCGCCCAGATGGGCGTTCAGTTCGTCCACCGTCCCGTAGGCCTCCACGCGGACATCCGTTTTCGGCACCCGCTCGCCCCCATTCAGGCTGGTCATCCCGCCGTCGCCCGTGCGGGTATATACATTGCTTTTCTTCATCTCACCTTATTTTTTAAAACCATATAATATAATGTTGCCGCTGCTTGCTCCGGTCGAAAAACACCAGGCCATAGTCGTACAAGTCGAAGCTGACCACGACGGCATCCTGCCGCTTCACCTCGTCCCACGCCTGCCGGCTGCTAGCCGACCGGTGGATGCCGGCAATGAGGCAGGCGGAATCCTCAGCGCGCGGCCTTGCCACGAGGCCGCCCATTCGTCTGGCGGCACGTCCCGCCCCACGCAGACCAGCTCTTTCGGCCGGGGCACACCGACCTCCGCCCCCTGCCCCGCCACGCCGACCCCGCCGCGCACCACGGCTGCCGAACGGCAACCGGCCGACAGGTAATCGGCCTCCGCGGTGCCGATGCCGCCCACCAGGCGGATTACGGCGGGATGCACGTAGTTGGCCAAACGGAAAAGGAACTTGCGGCACTTCGCCAGATGGCCGCCACAACGGAAAAAAGGCACGGGATGGCGCGCCGCCAAATCGCGGTAGGCATAATACTCCCCCCGCTCATACACCACGTATGTGAGGAAATTGAAAGCAAAGGGCGAATGCACGCCGTAGCCCCGCCTGTGCCTGAACCGTTTCAGCCTTACCCAGAACCTGCCGATAGCACTCATCTTTCTCTTGTTCGTTGTCGTAGGCAAAAATACGAAAAAAACTGTTCCCGCCCGTCTTTTCTCCGGAAAAAGGCACAAGGCCTGTCGCCCGCGCCCCTCCCGCCCGCAGGCCATGCCCGGACGGGAAGCCGCCGCGACACTCCGCCTCCCCCTGCGACGCAACGTCCGGAAACGGACCGGAAAATCCGGCCCGCAAGGAGAGGTGTTTCCGCCAACCGGCCCCGTCGGGAGAGAGACAAAAGCCATACAGAATTGATATAAATCAAGAAAACCGCGTTTTTTCCGCATTCCGGAGCAATTTCTTTGCCAATTCACCGGAAGTCCCTACCTTTGCATCGTGTTTTTCATAGTATTAGATTTAAGGTTAACAAAGGTTGGGTCAGAGCGCTGACCCTTTTTTATGCCCTTACGCCCAAGAAAGACCGGAATGTCACTTTGTCAGCATGTCACGCGCACGCCGTGAGAATCGCGTATTTCAGGCCATCAGCAGGCGCGGAGGAAAATAACGCCGTATTTCGCGGGCGCGGGATGTTTTAATGCGAAAGGTATTCCGAATAGCATTGGAATCGAACAGGATTATCTTTTTGCTGGGAAAAGTGGAATTGTAGATTTTTACAAAGAAGATTTTGAGCAGCGTAGGGGGATGCGATGCACCAACTTCTCGTCGCCCAAGCACGGCGCCGTCGTCTCCATCACGGCCGAAGAAGCCGAAAGGCTGGAAGAATACTGGAAATAAGACGGCATCAAGCAAAAAAGCGAGCATTGCCCGCACGTTTTCTCAGAAAAAAAGTGTTTCTTTATGCCTTGAAACCGGTTCCCTGCATGGGAGCATTCGAAAAGACAAAGAGAACAACAATGAACATAGCTGAGAACTACCGCAGACTGACGGACCAGGAAATAGCCCGGCTCCGGCTGCAAGGCTGCAAGGCGGAGGACTGGAGCCTCATCGGGATTCACCCCGACACCGACTTACAGCAAATAGAATACGTGGATTTCTCCGGGACGAACCGTATCGGGACGTTCCGGAGGACCTTCACGTTCACCGGTGGCGTGACGCGGCACGCGGGCATCCGCCACGCCACGCTCCACGACACCACCGTGGGGGACGACTGCCTCATCGAACACGTGCACGACTACATCGCGCACTACGACATCGCTCCGGAATGCGTCATCCTGCACACCGGTCTCCTTGCCATGACCGGACGCTCTGCGTTCGGCAACGGCGTGGAACTCTCCGTCATGAGCGAAAGCGGCGGACGGGAAATCATCATGCACGACCGTCTCTCGGCCCCGGAAGCCTACTTGCAGGCCATGCACCGCCATAATCCCCCGTTCACACAAAACCTCCGGAAAATGGCCGCGGGCTACGCCGAAAGCCAAAGCAGCGAACGGGGACACATCGGACGGCAGACGCGGATAGTTCATTGCGGAAGCCTGCAAGACATCAAGACCGGACCTTGTGCCACCCTCGACGGAGTGACATCGTTGGAAAACGGCACGATAAGCAGCCGTCCGGAAGCCCCCACCTTCGTGGGGCATGGTGTCATCGCCCGCAACTTCATCTTCCAGGCGGGCAGCCACATATCCGACCGCGCCCAGCTCACCTGCTGCCATGTGGGGGAGGCCTCCACTATCGGACACGGCTTCACCGCCTCGGACACCTACTTTGCCTGCAACTGCCAGGCCGAAAACGGCGAGGCCTGCGCCGTGCTGGCCGGCCCCTACACCGTGACCCACCACAAGTCCACGCTGCTCATCGGCGGCATGTTCTCGTTCATGAACGCCGGCTCGGCCACCAACCAAAGCAACCATGCCTACAAACTCGGTCCCGCGCGCCACGGCGTACTGGAACGGGGATGCAAGACGGCCTCCGGCACACATATCTCATGGCCCGTGCGCATCGGTGCCTTCTCGCTCGTCATGGGTCACTGCGAGCCTTTCATCGACAGCCACGAACTGCCCTTCTCCTACATCGTACAGGGCAAAGACGGCGCAAACTACGTCATCCCCGGCATCGCCCTGCGGAACGTCGGCACGCTGCGCGACATCCGCAAGTGGCCGGAACGGGACGGACGCCCCGCAGGCGCGCCGCGGCTGGACCCGATTGTTTTCGACGCCTTCTCGCCCTACGTCATGGAGCGGGTCCTGCAAGGATACGCCCTGCTTTCGGGCTTCGGCAACCGTTGGAGCGACAACGCGCAGGAAATCGAATGGAACGGCCTGCGCATCAAGCGCCGCCATGCGGAGGCCGGACGGGAACTCTACCGGATGGCCATCGACCGGTTCTTCGGCGAACAATTGCTGAAGCGGCTGGAACAGCTCAACGCCCCGCTGCTGCAAGACCTCTATTCCGCGCTCCGGCCGGCCGGCCCCTGCGACGGCCGATGGTGCGACGTCGGAGGACTGACAGTCCCGAAAGAAGAGGTGGACCGACTGGAAGGCGACATCGCCAACGGAGGAATGACCCACATTGAGGAACTGGGCAGCCGCCTGCAAGCCATGCAAGACGGATACGAAGAGCTGGCTTGGGCCTGGACATGGGGACGGTTGCTCGAAACCTATCCGGAAACCACGCCGGACAACTTCGTCGCCACCCTCTGCCTGCCCGTCATCCGGAAATGGGCCGACGCAGCCTCCGGACTGGGACGGCAAACCATCGCAGACGCTTATAAAGAGTTCGTTATGCCCTCACACTGCGCGTTCGGCATCGACGGCGATGAAACGGAGGCCGAGGCTGACCGGCAAGCCGTCTTGGGTACACCGGACAGGCAGCCGCTGATACAGGAACTGGAAAAACAACTAACCCGGATACAAGAAAAAGCCGACGGGTGGCTACAAAAAATAAACCGCTTATGAACATCCAAGAGAAAATCCGCATCGTCACGGGCGACATCACCCGCCTGCAAGTGGATGCCATCGTGAACGCAGCCAACTGCTCGCTTCTGGGCGGCGGGGGCGTGGACGGTGCGATACACCGCGCCGCCGGACCGAAACTGTTGGAAGAATGCCGCACGCTGAACGGTTGCCGTACAGGCGAGAGCAAAATGACGGACGCTTACAACCTGCCCTGCCGGAAGGTCATCCACACCGTGGGCCCCGTGTGGCAAGGAGGCGGACACCACGAGGCCGAACTGCTCGCCTCGTGCTATGATTCGGCCTTGCGCATCGCGGAAGCAAACGGGCTGCGCAGCATCGCATTCCCCTGCATCAGCACCGGAGTGTACGGCTATCCGCACCGCGAAGCCGCCGACATTGCATTGAAGACCGTCTTGGCACACCTGCGCTCAGGAGCTTACGACGGAAAAGTCATCTTTTGCTGCTTTCTCGAAGAAGATGCCCTTATTTACAAGGAACTGATGGCCGCCCTATAAAAGGGGGAGAGCCTTCACGGCTCGGTAGAAATCCAGTGGGGGAAGCAGCTATAACGCCCGTGTCGGATTGTCACCCCAAGCACGGAATTTCCCGTCAGGAAGAAAGGCTTTCCTTTCGCTTCCGTGTTTCAATGACAGGACGGACCGCCGTAAAAAGGGGCCGGACTGTTAAAAAACGGGTGGAGGAACTGTTTGTATGGAGCATTTCTCCGTCCCGGCGGTCGTTTTTTTGCGGTAAAAGCAGAATCGCTTTCCGCAAAGAAACGAACCGCCTTCCGCAAAGACGAAACTTTTTTGCCGCAAGGCACTTCCTGCGGGTGCGGAATGAAGAGAAAAACAAGGCTTCGGAAGGCTTTTTTCCCGCTCTGGATGGAGTCCGCCCGCGTGCAAACCCCGTTTGTCTTTTTGCAAGCCATTCCCCTCGCGAGGCTGACGCGGGGGAAAGTTTCCGGCCGCACGGCGTTCCGTGTCGAGCGGCAAGATGCCGCGGAAACCGGCTTCCGGCTTTCATCCTGCATTCCCTTGGGCGCACGAGGTTCGCGCAATTCCGTTCTGTTCCCGTCCCGCGCCCGTTTGCGCAGTTCTCACAGGGGCTGTCTTGACGTTTTGACAAAATGAAATTTGGGACTTGTTGCCGCCCGCAGGCCTTCTGGCTCCTTCGCGACAGGAGGCGGCCGGCGCCACCGAAGCATGCAAGGGAGTTCCCGAAGACCGTCTTCCTTCCCCTCCCGGAAAATCTACGAATAATTATGTTATAAGCGACTATAATTTTATTTTCAAGAGGCGAAATCAGAAAAAAATCCCCGTCACCGGGCGCGGCACATCCGCGGACAGGGGACGGGGACAGAACAATAGCCTTAACGCTGCTTCGACGCGTCTGGCTCCTCACGGGGAACAAGCTTCTTGATGGATTTCGTGTTCAGATAGAGGAAGGCCAGGCGGGGACTGGCTTCCTGCGTCACGAGTTCCAACGAATCGGACGTGAGTTGACCAATGCGCTCGCGCGTCTCATACGCTTCGCGCTTCCCGCTCTCGTCCACGCTATGGCCTTTGATGAGCAGGTAGCCGTCTTCAATGCGCCACGTGTCGAGTTCGAGTGAGGGAATGCCCACGGCAGAACATTTTCCTCCGGGCTCGAAGCGGAATCCCTTCAGTTCGCCGGTGCTTTGCCAAGTGTAAGGGTTGCACCATTCGCCAATAATCCGCTTCTCCAAATTCTTCTGCGCCTCCACGCTGTTCTGGGCATGCGCGGTCCATGCGGTGCAAGCCAGCATCCACAGGGCCGCCATCAATGTCTTTCTCATTTCTTTTTTCCTTGATTATGGGTTTGTTAATTCGTATTTGTCATCAATTCCCCGCTCTCCCAAACGAATGCCCTCCTTCATCCAGCGCGGGCAGGAGGCGCCTTTCAGGTAATGGTCGAAGAACTGCGTCATGCGCAATGTCCAGTCGCGGCGGGCAGCGGCATCCATGACGAAGTGGCCCTCGCCCTTATAGTTGAGCAGCCAGGCCGGACGGCGCAAGCGGCGCATGGCCAGATAGAGGGCACGGCCTTGGGCATAGTCCACAGCCTCGTCGCGGTCGTTGTGCAGGATGAGCAACGGGGTGCGTATCTTGTCCGCTTCCAACAACGGAGAGTTTTCCTGATAGGCCTCTTTGTCCTCCCACAAGGTCTTGCCCATGCGGCTCTGCCACTCCTCGTACATGAAGTAGCGGGGCAGGCCGCTGCCGTCGCGGATGCCGAGGTAGCCCGTCACCATGTCGGTAATGGGAGCGCAGATGTTGGCACAGGCGAAGAGGGTATCGGTGCGAGTGATGAGCCAAGCCGTCTGGAAACCGGACCAACTATGTCCCTGCAAACCGATGCACCCGCGACGGGCTATGCCTTGGGCGATGAGGTGCTCCGTGCCGCTCACCACGGCGTCGTAGCAGCTCTGGCCGGGATGGCCGACAGTGAAATGCACGTCGGGCATGAAGACCACGTAACCGCGGCTGACCAGATACATCACCTCGCCCATGGCACTGGAAAGCATGGGAGCGGGATAGACATTCTTCCCCTCCGTGTGTGTCTCGTAGAACTGCACAATGACGGGATATTCCTCCTCCGGCGTGTACCCCTCGGGCAAGTAGAGCAAGCCGCGGTTGCGCCGGCCGGCGTAGTTGGTCCACTCCACAGCGCGCACCGTCCCCCAACGGTAGTCCGCCTGCTGGGGATTGGCCCGCGTCACACGAAGGGAGTCGGAAAAGTCATCGGCACGGCTCCACCACAGGTCGCGGTCCTCGGCCACGTTCTGTCGCTGCCAGAGAAGGTAGCGGCGATTGTCGGAATAGCGGAGCGCGGAATAGTCATAAGGGCCGTCGGCCAATAGGCGCAAGCTACCGTCCTTCAGGCTGAGAAGGGCAAGCCCGGTGTCGAGCGTCTCCGTGTCGAAGACCGTTACCGCCACGCGGTCGGAGGGACGGAAAAGGTCCACTTCAATGTTGCTCACCACCTTACGGATGACCTTGCCATGCGAACGGCCATAGCCCCGCGTAAGGCAATGGGGAGCATCATGCCCCGTGAGGTCTACGCGCCACCAGTCGTAGGCGTCGCAGATGAAGACGGAGTTCCCGTCGGCCGACCATCCGGCCAGACCATAGGGCGACGCGGGCAACGGCTTGTCGTGGCCCTCGTCATACACGGGATGGCCAATGGCCGTGGAAACATCGGTGAGCGTCCCGGTGCGACTGTCGAACTTGTTCCACACACGAGCCAACGGGTCGTACATCAAGGCCCAGCGGCCGGCAGGCGACCATTTGGGTGCCAGACGGTATTTCTCCCCCACCCGACGGCGCTCTCCCGTGTGGAGGTCTACGGCGTAGACGTCGAAAGGCATCTCGTAGAGCCATTCGCGCATGGGACGGTAGGGCGTCTCGTCGGTATAAAGCGCATATCGCGCCTCTCCTTCCGCCCCGGGCATATACAAGGTGGCTTCCGCCGGGGCAGCCTCCACGAGCGTGCCCGCCGAACGGCAATAGACATACTGGGGACGCGGAGCGGCACGACGGCCTCCCCTACTCTGCAACGTAGGTACTTCCGGTTCGTCCCACGTCCAAAGCTCCAGCTCGAAGCTCCGCTCCGGCACGGGTTTCTCCGGCATCCTCACCGACTTGGTCTCATGCAGCGGGCGCAGTTCCAGAGTGACGTAATCCGGATTCGTCCGGCATACCGACACGCCGGAAGCCTTCATCCCGGCGGGTACAGGAATCTCCGCCGCGTCGAACTCCTGCCGTAGGCGACCGTCCTTCAGCGAGAAACTGTACCACAGAGAATCGCTCACGACAAATTCACCGCCACGGGCGGTGGCATCGAAACTGAAGGACGTGGGCTGTCCTGCCACCGGGCTCCGGTAGAGCGTGGCGTATGGGCCGGAGAGCGGGCCGTAGCACAACGTATTCCCGCCGCCCTGCGGGCTTTCGCGGAGAAAGAGAAGGGAACGGCCCTTGTCGTACAATCGGTAATACCCTACGCTGTCGATGTGAAATGCCTTGCCGGTCTTCCGATGGCGCACTACCAGACGGCCGAAAGCGGGCGTGCGACGGACAGTGTCCTTCGCCACACGTGTCAGCGAAACCGAATAGGGCGTGCCTTCCACGGGATTGAACGGTTCCTCATGCGGCCACACCTCCTTCCGCCCGGAAGGAAGGGACATGAGCGTCGTCCGCGCCACGCCGGCAGAATCCTCGGCATCGTAATACAGCATGCGGTCATCGTCGCAGAAACGCACACCATACTGGTCCGGGATGAGGAATTCCTTGCGGGTCCGCGTGTCGAACAGATGGAGCACACGGGAGTCCTCTTCGTCTCCCATGGCCTCCAACGGTACCACCCGGTAGGTGATCCACCGGCCGGAAGGCGAAAGGTCCGGCGAATCCACACGCTTCCACGTCATGCAGGCGTCCAGGTCTAAAGGCTTCTTCTGCGCCCACGACGCAGCGGGGAAAAGGGCACCACACAAGAGCACGATGGCGCCGGCTTTCATCCATTCCGTCTTTTTCCTTGTCCTCATCTCATCCCTCCTGTCACCATTTCCTTATTCAAATCCGTCTCGAAGTCCGCCGAATTGTCGCCCAACAGATGGCGGGCGAAGTGGCGCCACATCTTGTGCTCGAAAAACAGTTCCGACTCGCCGAAGAAGCCATGCGTGCTCTCCGGCAGCACGAACATGTCGAAATCCTTGCCGGCCTTAATGAGGGCGTCGGCCAGGCGGAAGGTGTTCGCGGGATTCACGGTCTTGTCCATCGCCCCGGTGAAGAGCAACAGTCCGCCCTTGTAATTCTCCGCCAATTCCTGCACGGGACGGGTGCGCACACTATATTCATACGTGTCCACCCCCTGCACCAAACTGTCCTTGGCCGGAACGGCCTTCTCGTCCACCCCGAAGTGGATTTCCACCCAGCCCTTGTTGTAGATGCGGTTGTCGTAGTTACCGGCCGAAGCCACCGCCGCCTTATAAAAATCGGGATAAGTGCAAATGGCGGCCGCCGACATCAGCCCTCCGCCGGAATGGCCGAAGATGCCCACGCGGGTGGCGTCGACGTAAGGATGGCGCACGGCCAGTTGCTCGATGGCATACTTGTCATCGGCCAAGGGATAGTCGCGCTGGTTGCCGTAGCCGTAGGTGTGGTAGGCCTTTCCGCGCATGGGCGTGCCACCGCGGTGCCCCACAGTCACCACGATGAAGCCCAGTTGCGCCAGACGGGTACAGTATTCATAGCCGACGGAGAAGCGAGTGGGGACATATTCATACTGCGGGCCGGGATAGACGTTCGAAATGACGGGATAAGTCTTCGTGGAGTCAAAGTCCGAAGGCTTCCACATCACGCCGTAGAGGTCGGTAACGCCATCGGCGGCCTTCACCTTGAAGCGCTCGGGAGCCGTCCATCCCAAATCGCGGAACGGCTGCAGGTCGGCTTGCTCCAGCGTCAGGACGACCTTTCCCTTGCGGTCGCGCACCACATTGGACGGCGCGTCGGACACGGTGGAATAGCTGTCCACGAAATAGCGGCACGAGGGAGAGACGCGCACGTCGTGCGTGGCATTCCCGGGCGTGAGCAGGCGAAGACGGTCCGGGCGGTCGAGGTCGGCCTCATAGAGCATATAATAATAAGGATCCACACCGGGTTCGCGCCCGAAGCCGTAGAAATAGATTTTGCGGCCCACGGTGTCAATACGCTCGATCGGGCCGGCCGTCCACGTGCCGCTGGTCACCTGGTTCTTCAGTCGGCCCGTAGCCGTGTCATAGAGATAATAATGCCCCCATCCGCTGCGTTCGGAACGGAAAAGGATTTCCTCACCATCGTTTAAAAAGGAAACGGAGCGCATCTGGTAGTCCACATAGGGACGGTTCTCCTCGTCAATCACCGTGCGCACGCGGCCAGTCTCCACGTCCACTTCGCAAATGTCGGTCCGGTTCCACGGGCGGTTGTAGCGCTGCACGTAGAGCCGCTTCCCGTCCTTCGAGGCGTAAAGCACGTCAAAATACTGGTCTTGCCAGCGTCCGATGTCCACCTTCTTCACCTGCCGCGTGTCCGCATCGCCGATGAGCAGCTCATACTGCGTCACGTTTTTGTCCCCGGCCAGTTCTGCCTTATAGGTTTCCAGTTCGGGGTGAGGCTCGGCCAAGGCATTGATGACCCAGAGGTCGCCCACCCGGCGGTTGTCCTCGCGCACGGCGTAGAAGCGGTGGGTGCCGGGAATCCAGTGGGTATCGTTGGCCAGACAGCGCCCTCCCAACTCACCTTCGTTCTCGCGGTTGAAAGTATAGTTTTTCTCCCCGTCCGTCGTGAGTTGCACAGGAATGGTGTCTTGCCCTTTCGCGGGATTGCCCACGACGTAGAGGTTGTGCCTTTCGGCATAGACCATGAAAAGGCTGTCCGGCGAATAGTTCTTCCAATAAGGGTCTATCGCGGGCACCTTCTCCTTTTCCGTCTCTTCCTTCCGCAGCTCACGAGAGAAGATGTCATAGAGGTAAGTTCCGCCATCCATGCTGATGCGGAGCGTGCGGTTGTCCGTCTCAAAGGCGAAGTTCATTCGCCCGATGCTCGAAGGCGGATAGGCCTTGCGAGTGTGTTCGGCTATCTTGGCCAGCAGCTCGTCCGTGTCGAAGAGCAGGCGCTTCTCACGCTTGGCCGGATTGACGTAATAATACTGTTTCCCTGCGGGGGTGGTGAAAGAATAGTAAAAGCAGTCCGTCCCGTTGATGAACGTGGGACTGACTTCCAGTGAATAATCGCGGAGCGGCGCCTCGTCCAACAGGCGGAACTTCTCCGCCCGGACATAATCGGCCCGCCGTTGCGCCGGGGCCGCCGCGCAGAGCCACAACAAAGCCACCGCGCCTCCCCATCTTATAGCTATATTTCTCATTTTCCGAATTCTATTGTGTTAATCCATGCGTGACATGTCGCCCCAACCGTCCGCCCGGTCGTCGCTGAGCAGGTATTTGGCGAAAAAGCGGAACATCTTCCGCTCGAAATACTCGTCGGCGGAACCGTAGCCATGCCCCGCTCCGGGAATGACCAGCATCTCGAAGTTCTTCCCGGCCTCGATGAGAGCTTGCGCCACACGATAGGTGTGAGCGGGATTGACGTTGGTGTCCATGTCGCCCGTCACGAGCAGCAAATGCCCCTTCAGGTTCTTGGCAATCTCGGCGTTGGACTTCACCCGGAACTTATATTCATACTCTTTCCGTTCTTGTCCCAGACTGTCCTTCACGGTTTTCTCCACCTCGCGCACGCCGTTGTAGCATTCCCCCCAGCCACGATTGTAGATGCTGTTGTCATGGTTCCCCGAGCAGGAGACGGCAGCCTTGTAGAAGTCGGGATAGGTGAAGAGGGCTGCGGCGGCCATGAAACCTCCACCGGAATGGCCATAGATGCCCACCCGCGTGGCGTCGACATAGGGACGCTCCCGGGCCAGTTGCTCGATGGCATATTTGTCATCTGCCAACGGATAGTCGCGCATGTTGCCGTAGCCAAACAAATGGTAGGCCTTGCCGCGCATGGGACTGTCGCCCCGATGCCCCACCGCGATGACGATGAAGCCCAGCTGCGCCATGCGCCCGCAGCAACGGTCCTCGAGCGAGAAGTTGGTGGGCACGTGGCCATAATAAGGACCGGGATAGACTACTGAGATCACGGGATACTTCCTGTTCGGGTCAAAGTTCCGTGGTTTCCACATCACGCCGTAGAGGTCCGTGCGGTTGTCGGCAGCCTTCACCTTGAAACGCTCCGGCGCCGTCCATCCCTCGGCATACTCCTGCGACAGGTCGGGCGTGGCCAGGTCGAGCACCACGTGCCCCGTGTTGTCCTTCAGCAGGATTTTGGGCGGCAGGTCCACTCGGGAATAGGTGTCGATGTAATAACGCTTCGACTTGAGGAACTGCACATGGTGCTGCCCGTCCTCGGGGCTGATGCAGACGGCTCCCTCCCGGTCCATGTCGGCCTTGTAGAGCCGGTAATAGAAAGGATCGATATCCGGGTCGCCCCCATATCCGTAGAAATAGACTTTCCGCGCAGCGGAGTCCACAGCCACCACCGGACCGGAAACCCACGCGCCGGACGAGAGGGCATTCTTTAACCGCCCGTCGCCATCGTAATGATAGTAGTGCGCCCATCCGGTGCGCTCGGAGCGGAACAGGATGTCCCGTCCGCCATTCAGCACCTCCACACTGCGGGCATGCGGGTCGCGGTAAGGTTTGTCCACTTCATGGATCAGCTCGCGCACTTCCAGCGTCGAGAGGTCCACGCTGCATACGTCCACCTCGTCCCACGTGCGCTTGGTGCGCTCAAAGAACAGCAGCCGGCTGTCCGGCGTGACGTGGAAAGGCATCACGTACTGGTCGTTCCATTTCGCCACGTTGGCCTTCCGGGCCGTACGTTCCTGCACGTCGACCACCACCAGCTCGTTCTGCGTCACGTGACGGTCGCCGGGAAACTCATACTTGTACGACTTCAGTTCAGGACGCGGCTCGGCCAGCGAGTTGACTACCCAAAGTTCGTTCAACTTGCGGTTGTCGTCCTTCACGATGTAGACGTGCCGGCTGTCGGGACACCAGCGGGCGGCGGTGCGGCATTCGCCGTTCTCGCCCTCCGGCTCGTCTTCGGCGTAGGAGAAGTCCTCCACCCCGTCAGTGGTGAGCTGCACCTCGGTGGTATCCATGCCCATCGCCTTGTTGCCCTTCACGAAAAGGTTGTGCTCCTTGGCATAAAGGATATACCGCTTGTCCGGAGAATGCGTCATCCAAGAGTATACGGGTTCCTCCTCCTTCTCTTCCTTTTTCTCCTCCATCGTCTTCAGGCCGTGCGTGCGGCGGTCGTACTCGTAGGTCTCCCCCTCGTAACGGAAAGTAAACGTCCGCCGGTCGGCTGAGAACTTGATATCGCTCAAGTCCAACCTCGCAGCGTCCACCACCTCGTGCGTCAGTTCCGAGAGCCGCGCCGCCATCTCGCTGTTGTCGAAGAGCGGTTCCTTTCGCGCCTCGCGGGGACGGACATAATAGTAGTGCCGCCCCGTGGAAGTGGTGAAGTCAAACCAAAAGTCGTCCGTGCCAGGCAACTCGTTCGCATAGACATCCATGCTGCCCCGCCCCATGGAACCGCCCAAAGAAAACAAATAACTTGTATATCATAGAATATCATACAATGCCAAAATCCTTGTCGCTTAAATGAATTTTCTTGTTCGCCCAAAATGGTGATATTCTACAATACCACACAATCCCATGAAAATGCCCAAAAATCGTGTACAAAATCGTGTACGCGGCAAAGCCGGGCAATTCGTGTACATTACAGACCGTCAAACCTTGACATTGCCTAGATGGCTTTTGATTGCCGCGAATTTCTCAAATGTCGATTTAGTCCATTGGTTTTGCATCCCCATTGTTTCGGTGAACAAGTCGAACACTTGAAACAAATCCAAGTTCGGGTCTGCAAGGCTTTCATTTGTCTTGGTCTTGCGCCCAACCATATCATTGAACAAATCCTTAATTTCACCCAATGTCGGAACACGCTTTTCAAGCAATTCATATCTTGCGAACACTTCATTCATTATCGCTTTCCATTCGTCAATGGTGCGGTTGATGTCAGCCGCACCGATTGCCGATTTCAAAAGGCACATTGGTTGTCCGCATCCCAATCTTTCAAGTCTATGTTATGCCCGGTTGGGAAATCAAGCGGTCTTTGCCCCCGCAATGTCACACGCATTCGGATGGATAGGTTTTGCGTGTCACCCGCCTTGCGCTTGTGAAGCAAGAATTTTATGCCTTTCTGAATGTGCATTATTTGTCCGATTTAAGCATTTTACCCCGACCAAGCAACAACCATTCAGCCGAAACGCCAAAGTCCGTGCAAATGGCTGAAAGCGCATCCAAATCAATCATCTTGTAAGTCGTTTCATCCAAAGGCTTGTCAAGGGTAACGGCGTTGGATTGCCAATGCTTGTGGGTTGATGCTCTTTTTCATGGTTACTTTTTTTGCGGAACATACACCCTAAAAAGAAAATTCATACTCACGCACGGAATCACCATATTTAATGGGAAATATCAACCGCACTATCATATCACCCTCTTTTTTGATGCTCTTTTTCTTGAATACAGGGTAAGCACCGCTTTCCCACCAATTTTCTAATGGGAATATACTTTTTGATATTTCCGTTCTTGATGCAATTACGCTTGTTCCTTTGGGTGCATCCTTTTGCATCCTTATTGTATTGTCAAATACAATCCCCGAACTTTTCTTGTTTCGGATGAACAAAGTTTTATCCCAATCACATTCGACATTGGCTTTGGTCTTATTCTCTATTTTGATAGTCCAAAACAAATTTGTCGGTGAAAATGTGAACTTGATACTATCATTTTCCCATACCATATTATTAGCCCCCGGCGTTGTTTGTTCAATAACGCAACCCGCATACTTTTCTTGCCCATTGACGATTATTGCAGACAAGAAAAGACACATACATACAAATATCCTTTTCATAAGTTTTCCATTTTCTTTTTATAATCAACAATCATTTTATCGAATTGGTCTTTATTCACGGTCGTATATTCTTCACCTTGCAGGCTTGCCAATTCAAGTGCATCAAAGATTTCTTGCGGCATGACCGAATAATAAGACGGGTTGCCATAATAGTTATTGACCTTGATTCTTATCGTTTCCATATGATGTTGTCGCCATTGACGTTTTGTCGTTGATATGCGCAACATCCGAACCGATAAACCAAGACACATGGTTTAAGGACTTCTTTATCAGCAAGTCGATTGCCGCCCTTTTCGGGTATATCGCATACAGGCTTGCGAAGTATTGGGAATCAAAAGGGCTATTGCCTGAAATGGATGATGATATATGATAAGAATTGACCCAAATACAAGGATTATCGACTTGACGGTTGGTGAATTGATGGAGTTGATAGAATCCGCACAAACGGACAAGGCAACGCCACAAGCCCCGACCGCGCCCGAAAAACGGTATGTCTATGGTATCGCCGGGATTGCCCAAGTGTTCAATTGCAGCATGACAACGGCAAACAGAATCAAGGCAAGCGGACGGATAGACCGGGCAATCAGGCAAAACGGGCGAATAATCGTTGTCGATGCCGACCTTGCTTTGGAACTATACAACAACAATAAATAATACGCAACAATGAAACAAGTAACATTAAAATCTTTGACCCGAAAAGGAACGGACAACGAATTTCAACCCGGATGTCACCACAATATCAGGCGGCAACGGATTGGGCAAGTCAAGGCATTTCGATGCTTTCATTTGGCTTCTTTTCGGCAAGGATTCAAAAGACCGAAAGGATTATGAAATCAAGACACGCATTGATGGCAAGGAATTGCACAATGTGGAATGCAGCGTTTCGGGTGTCATTACCGTTGATGGCGAGGAAATCACTGAAAATGAGGATTTCGCAACGCCCTTGAAGTGCAAATCCAAGTCATTGACGATGAAATTAACAAGCGAAAATCAAGGAAATTGAAGCGACCATCAAAACGGAACAAACAAATTCCGCCGATACGAAAGCAAGCCCAAGAACGGAAATCAGAGTTGAACAAGACCCGCGACGACCTCAAAAAAGCGGCTTGCCAACCGTGACACAATCAAGCGTTACGAAGATGAAATCAAAGACCTTTTGAAAAGAAAAAGGCAAAGACCTTGCCCAAAAATCGCCGATGAAAAAAGAGAGAATACACGGCTGAGCAATCAAAAACCAAGATTGACGAATGCGAAAAACCGCATAAACGGATGTTCAAACACGTGTCTTTTCCGTTTGTTCGATTACACTTGATAACAATGCCGTTGGAAACGTGCATTCCGTTGATTGATGAAACTCCTACCTGCCGCGAACACCGCCGGGCAAATGAATGCCGGGCTTGACATAATCAACACGTTGTGCAAGTTCTATGGCGTTTGCGCCCCTCGATATTCATTGATAACCGAATCGGTCAATGACATTATCGAAACAGAAAGTCAGATTATCAACCTTGTTGTCAATAAAGACACATTGCAGCTTTGACACTTGCCGGGAAACATTGCTTGCAAACGACTTGTCAGGCGTGAACAACATTGTCTTGATACACCTTTCGGATGGCAATGCGAATGCAAAGGAGTTCAAGCAAGGAATTGAAGAAGCAACGGGCAAGACCATCCCACATTGCGGAAAGTGGAATGACAATTTCAAATTTCAATAAATCACCATTTTAATTGAGGAAGCCCGGAAGTATCTTGGCGGCAAGCCGAATGCGGATTTTAACGTAACAAAGAAGCTGCAATCGAACAATTGCTTGGATTTGTCCGGCGTTGCCCACTTGGTTGATGAAATGAACCCGCGACACTTCAAAGCACTTGCCGCATTGAACAAGTTGTTCACCATTGCGGAAGCATGGAACAAGGCGGATGATTTCGTGCCGGATTTCAGCAACACCAACCAATACAAGTATTACCCTTGGTTCGTATATGACCGGGATGCTGCGGGGTTCGTGTATGCGCTGGCTACGCTTACGAGTGCGGGTATCGGTTCTCGGCTTTGCTTCAAGACCGCAAATCGCGCCCGCCAATTCGGTGAAATGTTCGCCGACTTGTACAACGAAGTGTTCCTTTTCAAATGACAGGTGTTTCATAGTAAAACGGATAAGATATGGATAAAGAACTTGGGCAAGAATACAAGAACCCGATTCAACGTGAAGCATTCTTGAAAGACAATTGCGATGGTTGCGAACAAAAGGGCTACATGAAGCCATACAGCCCGGAAGAATTGCAAGGGCATAAAGAAAAACTTGCCAACGTGTCGATTGAGATTGAAGAACTTGAAAACGAGAAGAAAGAAGCGATGGAGATTTTCAAGGGCAAGTTGAAGCCCTTGCAGGAACAGCGCAAACAGATGGTTTCCAATATCAAGGCAAAGGCGGAATATGTGACCGAAATATGTTACAGGTTCACCGACCAAGAAACAAAGGAAACCGGGTACTACAACAAGGACGGCAAATTGGTTGAGAGCCGCCCGGCGACCGCCGATGAACTGCAACCGACCATCTTTGGCGTGGTTCGCAACCTCAATCAACCAACAGGAACGGACAATTAACATCTAAATTTTTGAATTATGGACAACGAAAAATTGCAAATCAACCCTGCGCCCGGAATGAGCAAAGCGGAACTTGTCATTCGTGAGGGTGCAGCACCCAAAGAACTTGAACCCAAAGCCCCCGTCAAAACCAACTTGAAAGGCGTAATCGGGGCGGTCGTTGAATACCTCAAAAAGAGAATCAACGCCGGGCAATTTGAACAAAAGGATTGCCACATTCTTGTGAACCGTGACACAATCGAAATCACCTTGATTACGAATGAAGCGGACGAATACAGGCGTGGCGAAATCACGGGCAAATTGAGTTACAACCCCAAGTTCATTGAATTTGGCATTAACGCCAACAAGGTGTGGACACCAACGGAACTTGGCTTGTTTATCAAGATGAACCGGGCATTCTTTGCCGACCGCAACGAAAACATGAAGTTGGTGTCAAGCCTGATGAACTTCATCGCCGATGTGAACAACAAGATTGAAAGGGCGGTCAAGGAAAACGGCAACCGCACGGACAATTTCGCCCAAATGGTAAGTTCCAACTTGCCCGATTCGTTCACCATCCAAATGCCCATCTTCAAGGGTATGCCGCCCGAAACAATAGAGGTGGAAACATTCGCACAGGTAAGACCAAACAAGATATTGAAATCGCCGCCATTCCTTGGCTTCAATGCAAAATCAGCAAACGGGGCAAAACGGATGCAACAGATAATGCAAGATATATCCAAAGAAAGAATTTTTGAAAGAAAAGGAAAGTAAAGAATCTAATAATAGAGAGGAAATTGCAAAAAACCGTCAAACGGTTTTGCCCCCCTATTGAAGAAGTACAATCCTACATTCAAGAAAAGGGATATTCGGTTGATGCGGAAGCATTCATTGCGTTTATCAAAAGCAAAGATTGGATGATTGGCAAAAATAAGATGAAAGATTGGCGGATGGCGGTTGTCACATGGGCAAACGCGTGACAATATGCGCCCGGCAAAGAAAAGCAAGTGTAACCAAAAGTGCAATGACGAATGGACGTAAAAGAAACCATAACAGACAAGGACGGCAAACAAAAAGCTGGCCGTGAAAGTGCAGATGCCAAGTGTCGGTCGCATTTTGGAAGCCGTGAAGCAACGTGGGTTGTTTGTCGGCATTACCCGTTACCTACATGGGCAACCGTCTTGACGTGTTGCGGAACGTGCTTGAATACCGGGGCGACAAGACCGACGAATTAACCCTTATCACCTCAAATCTTAAAATCAACGGTGAAGCACTTTCAAACAGGTATGGCGACCGTGTGGCAAGCCGACTTCGTGAAATGTGCAATTATTTTGAAATCAAAGGAAAAGACAGACGTAAAATTTAACAGCTATGATTACGAAAGAAACAGCAAGGCAAATTTACAATTGCCACCAACAGATTGAAGAAATCGGAAAAATCAAGTCCGATATGTGCGAGGAAGTCGAAAAAGCGCGTGAACGTGCGGCGAAAGACCCGCGCCCCATTGCTGAAAAATGAAACAAGTTTCGGCAAATATGGAAAGGGAATGCAATTGGGTGTTCCTGACGGTATATGTTCATCAATGCGCATTTTCAACATTTCGCCCGAAATTGCCATTCAGGTGATGGCAACCGACCACCACCCCGGCGATACCTCAATCATTTGCCGGATGCATTACGCCTTGCAGCATTGCACAGGCGGAACAAATCGAGCGGCAGCAAAAGCAGATTGAAGCCGATGCGCCCCGTGTCCTATTCTCACAAGCGGTTGAAACCGCGAAACAATCCGTGCTTATCGGCGAACTTGCCAAGAATAATAATATGCCAAAACGGGGTTCAGACGGGCGAAAGATGCGGCTTTTCCAATGGATGCGTGATAACGGCTATTTGTGCCAATACGGTGAAAGGTACAACCAACCGACCCAAAAAGGCAATGGAAATGGGCTTGTTTGAAATGTAAAACGACCATTCAGAAGCCCAACGGCGACACCCTTATTTCAACACGACCAAAGTAACGGGCAAAAGGTCAAGTGTATTTCGTGAAGACAGTTTTTTGCCAACAACCAAAAGAACTTGCAGCCATGAGGACACCATATCAGAAGATAAGCGGCTTGCCTTATAAGGAAGCCGAACAAAGGTTTGAAGATGGGGCAAGATGAAGCCTTATTGACGGAACCAGGCGGCGCAAGTGCTAAACACCTTGTTTTTCGACTTCATGCAGCCCATGAAGACCTTGCAAAGAAGCTGCAACCAAGGTCGTTGAATTGTTGAAAATTCAGGGGTTGTTGCTTGGTGAAGCCAAGGACTATGTAAAAGGCGGATATATGAGGGCTTCGAGGATGCCGGGTAATTGCTTAAACGACCGGTTTAGCGACGCTCAGATGGGTGTTCCGCAAAGGCGTGAACGTGTACTGTTCTTGTTGTCTGTTTGCGGGAAAGACCTTGCCGCCCCTGTTCTTGGTGATGCAAGACCTTTTCAACAAGTGCCGAAATTAAACCTTGATTTCAACGAGCCGCCAATAATGTTTGGTGAAGTCGCCGACTATTCAGGGCGTGAAATCAATTCAAAGGTGATGCGCCTTTTTTTGTGGGATAACCGCAAGGATGGTGACAGCAACCAAGGTGATGCGAATGAAAGGTTGTTCGGCAAAGGGTCGAACTTCAATCAGGCTTATGCGTACCCGGACAAGATATGCCCGACACTTGCAAGCAAGGAATCTGCTTGATTCACTTTGTGCAACCCAAGTTCCTTGCCAAAAGTGAAGTGTGTTGCATTTCATCCTTTCCGCAAGACTACAATTTCGGCGGTCA
>VOFD01001371.1_pt1 | contig 21132 bp, 31 predicted proteins | sample 5384101 | NCBI WGS metagenome assembly VOFD01 (sample SAMN12384723, study PRJNA508395) | human gut metagenome | isolation source: healthy gut C | host: Homo sapiens
CGCCAAATCGTGTGTCGCGATAACCCCGCCACCGGCAATTTCACCAATTTTCCGACAAGACCGAGAGAACCTTTCTGCTTGTCGGCCGAATTTGTCCCTCGCAAAATCTCATCAAGCACGACAAACATGCGCTCGCCGGACTCTGCGCGACGCACAATTTTTTCCAATCGGGAAAGTTCTGCGAAAAAGTAAGAAGCGCCTTCCGCCAACGAATCGGAAGTTCGAATCCCCCGTAAACAACGATGCTTTCGAAAATGTCATTTCTTCCGCACACACAGGAGCGCCTATTTCCGCGAGCAAATAATTGACTGCGACTGTGCGCAAATAGGTGCTTTCCGGCCATATTGGCCCCTGTCACCACAAAAACGACGATTCCCGAAGCGTCTCCACATTGTTTCTCACACACAATTCCCGCGAGATAAGCGGATGCCCTGCATTTTTCGCCTCCAAAACCACATCGCCGTCCACGTCGCAAACAGGATAAGCATAATCCGGATTATTGAATGCAAACGCCCCCAGCGAGCAAAAACGCATCCATGTCGGCAATCGCGTCTTTCCATGCTTCCAAATCCTTGGAATACGTTTTCATCCACCGGTCGATATTGTTCAGCTGCCGCCAGTCCCAAAACAAAAAACCATTCAAAATAGCGAATCCAAACACATTATATCGCTGATCAAGATTGTTGAGATAGCGCGCCAATTGCCGCGTAGCCGACGAAGCCCCGCCACTCTTGCCCGACAGTCTCGACCGGATGACGCAAAGCGCTTGGGAGCCAAACGATTCTTCTTCTATCGCCTTGAACAAGTCGGAATAGCGCGACAAGCGTCCCACCGCCCCGACAACCATTCATGCAAACGCCCGACACGCTTCGACTGCAACGACGAGGCTATCAAAGCGGCAAGAAACACATAAACTATGACATTACCCGATATCAAGCCCAAAGCCGCCAATACCAACAAAACGACAAAAACAGGCACAATGGCCCAAACCGCCACTCTACGAACGATGCCAATGGAAAAATCGGGAATTTCGCCAATTTCGCCGGAGTCGCCGTTTGCCTGCCATGCCGTTGCCGCCAATTTCAATCGAAAGTCCCTTTTCCCCGACAACTCGCGAACGGCATCTTGCCGGTTCTCAACCTCATCCACTATCCACTCCGGATGCAACATCCATTCTGCAAGCCGCCCATGTCCGAATGGCGTGACTGTCGAATTTAAAAGCGAAAAAATCGAATGCCGGCCAAACAAGTCGATGTCAAAAGAAAAATCATGCGCAGCATCAATATATTCCCTGCCATCAGGAAGCCCGTCAAGATTCAAATCCATTCTGTTTATTTGCCCGATGGCCCAATCCATTTTGGCAGTTTCCGAATCTTTCAGTTGCGAAATTCGCGCACTAAACTTGACAAGCCACAAAAAAGCGGCCATTCCCGCAACAAACAACATGGACGCTTTTGCCGGCTGGTGCCAAAACAAGACGACTACCACAAACGCCGCCACAAAACAAGCAGCCGCAACCCTGCAACCGCCATGCTTTTTCGCGACAACGCGCGAACACTGCGGCGGCAATCTTCCACTACCGCGCCATAATACACGCGAGGATTAATGCCGCCCTGCTCCATTCGTCAAATCATTAAACAATTGCTGCGCAGTCGTTTTCGCACAATCCATCTTTCCAAGACGTTGAGCCACCAACGCATAGCCTTCTTCCATCGCTCTTCTTTCCGCCGTGTCGCCGAGCAAAGGCCGAAGCGATTTTGCCATGCCATCGGCCGTGCATTGGTGCAACAATAGCTCCGGCACGACTTCTTTCCCCGCAATAAGATTCGGCAGCGACACATAGCGCACTTTTAAAATCCGCTTGAACAAAGCATACGTCATGCTCGAACCATTGCCGCGATAGCACACGACCTGCGGCGTGCCCATGATGGCCGTTTCCAACGTTGCCGTGCCGGAAGTGACCACCGCCGCTTTCGAATACGCCAACAACGCATACGTAGCGTCGCGCACAATGCGAATCCCGTCAGGACAAACAGTGCGATAAAATCTGTTTCTATGCCCGGAGCAGCAGCCACAACCGCTTGGAATCCGGCAAACCGGCGGGCGGCATCGGCCATCAATGGCAGATTATTCCGGATTTCTCCGATTCGCGAGCCGGGCAGCAATGCAATCAAGGGCACATCGGCCGACACGCCTGCCAATTCCCGAAATTCTTCTTCGCTCGGCAATGCTTGGCGTGCGTCGGCTATCTCGCCGACTGTCGGATTGCCGGCATAATCCACGGCATAGCCGTATTTTGCATAAAATTCTGTCTCAAAAGGAAGTATCGAAAAAACTTTCCTGACATATTTTTTTATTTGCTTCACGCGCCACGTTTTCCACGCCCAGATTTTCGGCGAAATGTAGTAATACACAGGAATTCCCTTTGCGCCATGCATATTTGGCAATCTTCAAATTGAACGACGGATAGTCGACCAGCACGATTGCATCGGGGAGCAAAACGGGCAATCGATTCTTTCGCAATCCGCATATTTTTGAAGATATCGGGCAAATGCCGCAACACTTCGGAGAATGCCATATAGGCCATTGCCCGATAATGCACAACCGGCGCTACCCCCGATGCTGCCTGCATGCAGTCGCCGCCAAGATAGCAAAACGACGCTTCTCCGTCTTCGCGACGAAGCGCATCGATAAGCCGTCCGGCATGCAAATCGCCGGAGGCTTCTCCCGCTATCAAAAAATATTTCATAAGGCTTCTCCTGTCAAAAAAAAACGGCTTTTGCCCAAAAGACAAGGACAAAAGCCGATATGAATTTCAGGCTTCTTCTTTCACGCCGGCGAGTTCCGGATCGATCAAAATGCGCCCGCAATATTCGCAGACAATGATTTTTTTGTGCATTTTGATTTCCACTTGGCGTTGCGCGGGAATGCGATTGAAGCAACCCCGCAAGCATTGCGCTGCACATACACGATACCCAATCCGTTGCGGGCATTGCCCTGATGCGCTTGAACGCTTTAAGCAAGCGCGGTTCGATTTTTCTTCCAACAGTTTGGCTTCGCCGCGCAATTTTTTTCTTCGTCTTGCTTTGTTTCAGAAATAATTTCGTCGAGTTCCGATTTCTTTTCGGCAAGAATGTGCGTGCGGTCTTCCAACGATTCTTGCGCCGCGCTGATATCTTCTTTTTTCTTTTCCTCCATTTCCCCGTATTCACGGATGCGCTTTTCGCAAAGTTCAATTTCAATTGTTTGAATCCTATTTCTTTGGCAAGGAAATCAAATTCTTTGTTGTTGCGCACATTGTTTTGTTGCTCCGTGTATTTTGCAATGGCATCTTGCGCGTTTTGTATCTCGATTTTTTGCCTGCGATGCCTTTTTTCTCAATTCTTCCGCTTCATTCTTAAAATTCTGAATGCGCGTGTTCAATCCCTCTATTTCGTCTTCGAGGTCTTTCACTTCAAGGGGAAGCTCGCCGCGAAGCGTCTTTATGCGGTCGATTTCCGACAGCAAAGTTTGCAATTGGTAAAGGGCTTTCAAGCGCTCTTCCACTGTCAATTCTTTCTCAGCTTGTTTAGTTTCAGTTGCCATAGTTATATATATTTTATTACATTTTCATCCGATTCTGCAAAATACACTGCCACTTCCGGCACTCGGCTGCGAATCACATCGGCCAAAATCTCTTTCGCGCATTGTTCGCTTTCATAGTGTCCGATGTCGGCTATCGAAATGCGATCGCAAAACGTCGTGAAATCGTGATATTTCACGTCGCCGGTCACATAAACGTCGGCGCCGGCCGCCACTGCGTCGGCAATCATGGGGCTCCGCTTCCGCCACACAAGGCCACAGTTCTCACCGTTGCTTTCAAGTCTCCGCAACAACGCACCGCGGGACATCCGAATATCGTTTTCAACTTCGACAAAAAGCGCCGTAAGCAATCGGTTCCACATTGCCCACTGCCCCACACCCCGTGTGTCTGTCCTCATTGGACAAGGCTATCACGTCGTAGGCAGGTTCTTCGTAAGGATGCGCCGCGAGCATCGCTTCCACGACACGGCCCAGCCGCCACCCTTCGACAACGGCCTCTATCCGCTCTTCCGGCTCTTCGTGCATGCATCCCACTTGCCCTGCAAACGGGCGAGCGCCCTCATTGGCCCTGTACCGCCCGATGCCCTGCATGGAATAGCTGCACCGGTCGTAATCGCCAATCATGCCGGCACCGGCATCTGCTATGGCCGTCCGCACGGATTCCGCCGCGCTTTCGGGCGCGAACACGACAATTTTCACCAATCCGTTTTGCCGTGCGCACAATGGCCGCACATTCGACAGCCCCAATTTCACAGCCATCCGCGACGACACGCCGTATCGCGCATTGTCGAGACTCGTGTGCGCCGCATAAATCGCCACGCCACGACGGATGGCATCCAAAAGGATGCGGCCTTCTTTGGTCGACGGAGTAACGGATTTTCTCCCAAAAAGCAAAGGATGGTGGGATATGATAAGATTACAGCCTCGCTCTGCCGCTTCTGCCACGGTCCGTTCGGACACGTCAAGCGTCAGGAGCGCTCCCGTACAGTCGTTCGCCGCATCGCCTGCCTGCATTCCCGAATTGTCGTAATTTTCTTGCAAAGCGCGAGGGGCGAAGTCCTCAATTGCATCAATAATTCTGCGAATGATCATTATTTACGGCGCAAAGGTAGACATAATTGTTGAAACAACTATATTTCTCTTCCATATTTTCCATCAAGACAGTGTCAACAAGCCATTCGCAACAAGCGATTCCCCTATCTGCCATCCACGCCCCACATCAATTTTCCACGAAGCGTGCCTGCAAAATTATGGCCGTCGCGCAACGCCACTTTCACGCAAAAATCTGCACGGCGCAAACGCAGCACCGTCCCGATAGGAAGCGTCGACGACTCGCCATCAACCGAGATTCGAAACGTCTGCGAGCGCGTCGAGCGCGTTCTGACCGCAATTTCCGCGCCGTCGGGCAACACCAAAGGACGCACCGTCAACGAATGCGCCGCTATCGGCGAAATCACGAAACTGCGACACGCCGGATGCAATATCGGGCCGCCTACGGAAAGATTGTAGGCGGTGCTGCCCGTTGGCGTCGCAACGATCAGTCCGTCGCCAATATAAGTATTCAATGCAGCCCCGTTGACAGTCGTGTCCATGTGGAGCATTGATGCCGACGCGTCTTTCAGCACCGCCACTTCGTTGAGGGCAAACCGTTTGGGAAGACTGCCATGCGGATCGGCATCCACTTGTATCAACGAGCGCGATTCCGTGCGATATCGCCCATTCCGTATGTCGTCGAGCATTTGCTCCACGCTGTCGGTCGTGGCTCCCGACAAATATCCGAGATGGCCTGTGTTTATGCCGAAAATCGGAATTTCGCGGTCTCCCCACCCATGAAGCAGCACGAAGAAACGTGCCGTCGCCGCCAACGCTCAAAACAATATCGGCCGACAAGCGCGAATCGTCCGCGCAACCCACCTTCGTCTCCGGCAAAGCTTCTTGACATATTCATAAAAACCTTTTTTCCGCTTCGACATCGACACCATGCAGCGCAAGAGAAGAAAACATTTTATCAATCACGCCGATACGATTGTCTTGATGGCTGTTGCCGTATATAGCTATCTTCATTTTCAATATGTTTTATTTTCCAAAACAGTCGATATATATTAATTTTGCATGAAATTTAACGCCAAAACTCGGATTTTGCCGACAAAACGAATTTCATGTAAAGATACGGAAACATTCCGTCTCAACAAAAAAAATTAACCGCAAATGACAAATTTAAGCGTCAATATAAACAAAGTCGCCACCATTCGGAACGCACGGGGCGGCAATGTCCCGAATGTGGAACAAGTGGCTATCGACTGCGAACGCTTCGGAGCAGACGGCATCACCGTCCATCCCCGCCCCGACGAACGCCACATCCGCTATGCCGATGTTTTCCAATTGAGACCGTTGCTCCGGAAAGAATTCAACATTGAGGGATATCCCTCCGAACGGTTCATGGACTTGGTGCTGAAAGTGAAGCCTACGCAAGTGACGCTTGTCCCCCGACGCGCCCGACGCGCTTACGTCGACCGGCGGATGGGACGTGGCGAACAACTTCAATTTTTGCAGCAAATCACAGACCAATTCAAAGAAAAAGGCATACGCACCAGCATTTTTGTCGACACCGACATAGAAAACATCCGGCTTGCCGCAAAAAACAGGAGCCGACCGCGTGGAACTCTACACCGAACCCTATGCACGCCTCTACAAGGCAAATCCGGAAGAAGCCATCCGCCCTTACGTCGAAGCGGCCGCAGCCGCCCACAGTGTCGGGCTTGGCGTAAACGGCGGGCACGACCTCAATCTTGAAAATTTAAGGTTCTTCTACGAGAGAATGCCTTATTTGGACGAAGTGTCGATCGGACACGCGCTTATTTCCGACGCGCTCTATTTCGGATTGGAAAGCACCATCCGGCAATACAAGGACTGCCTGAAATAAACCGCTTGCAGCTACAAGCAAAAAGACACTCCGCGACAAAAAAAACACTTTGCTTTTTGAAAGAATTTACGTTACTTTGCACAAAATAAAAACACAACCGATATGACACTCTTTCCCCTCCTTGCCGCACCTGCGGCCGCAGAATTGTCCGTATGGGATCTCTGCTTGAAAGGCGGCATCATCATGATTCCGCTCGCACTATTGTCGCTTGTCTCCATTTACATATTCTTCGAGCGTTGGGCCGCGCTGAGAAAAGCTGCCACCGAGGATGCCACTTTCATGAAACGCATCAAAGACTACATCCACGACGGCGAAATAGAAAGCGCTGAAATGCTTTGCAAAAAGACCGACACCCCCTATGCGCGACTGATACAAAAGGCATTTCGCGCATCGGACGCCCGATGAACGACGTGCTGGTGGCTATTGAGAATGTCGGCAATATCGAAGTGGCAAAACTCGGGAAAGGATTCACATGGCTTGCCACCACGGCTGCCGGAGCGCCCATGTTGGGCTTCCTCGGCACCGTCACCGGTATGGTGAAAGCATTCTTCGCCTTGTCCAATGCCGGAAGCAACGCCAACATTTCCGTGCTCTCCGGAGGTATCTACGAAGCCTTGGTGACGACAGTGGCAGGATTGATCGTGGGCATTATCGCGCTGTTCGCCTACAACTACTTGTCGGCTCGCGTCAGCCACGTCATGAACAAGCTGGAAAAAACAAAACTATGGAATTTATGGACCTGCTCAACGAGCCGGTTTCGAAATAACCCCTACCGCCATGGCTCTCAAACGTCAGCACGATTTACTCGCCTCATACAGCATGGCGTCGATGACCGACGTGATTTTCTTGCTGCTCATATTTTTCATGGTCACGTCGACTTTCGTATCGCCCACGGCATTTGAAGTGAACTTGCCAAAAGTTCCGAACAAACTGCCATCAAAAAGCCGAGCACAAAAGTATATATCGACAAAGACCAAAAACTTTTTGCATCGTTTGGAGAAGAAGAACCGCAGCCAATGGGCGACGACCAGCTGCTTACGTTCTTGCAACTCGCCCAACAGCAAGACCCCGCGCAATACATCGCGCTCTATGCCGATGAAACGGTCCCCTACGGGCGCATCGTCGAGATTCTCGACATGACGGCTCGCCACAACCTGAAAATGGTGCTTGCCACAAAACCTGTCGAAGCCAACAGCCAACGGATATTGGCAAATGCCGCAACAAACGGCAACACGAACTGACGCGGCAAAAAAGAAGATGAAACAAGAGGAAATATCAAATCACAGGAATTGCCATCGCGCTCGCGCTCCACATCGGAGCGGGAATAGCCATGTATTATTCTTACCTGTCCTCCCTTGCAGCCGAAGAGCAACCGCTTCCATCGGCAAAAGCGAAATCACATTCGGAGGAGAATACGTGCAACTCGGCGACCTCCCGCTGCCCGACCTCGACGATGGAATTGCAAGCGAAGCCCTTTCGACAGAAGAAACGACAACGACACAAGCCGACAACGCGACAGGCGACGGAGAAGCCCTCGTCAGCTCAAACGCCGACTCGCCTCTTGCCGCCCCATCTCAAGACGGAGGCGACGTCGCACGCCGGCAAGCTGAATTGAGAAAAGAAAAAGCCAACATCGACAATCGAACCAGCAGCGCATTCAACCGCGGAGGCGACGGGCAAGGCCAAAGCGGCTCGCCGGACGGAAATGCCTCGTTTGGAGCATTGCAAGGCACGCCCGGACACAACCTCGGCGAAAACTACCATTTGCAAGTACAACGCCCCACATGCCCCAAAAGCGGCACATTGCGCATCAGCATAGTCGTGCGCCGCGACGGGACAGTAAAGAAGCACGCTACGTCAGCGGGACAGGCGAAGCTGCTGCCGATGCCTCCATCCGGAAACAATTCGAAGACTTCACGAAAAAGCTTCGTTTCACCGTGTCAGGGAATGCTCCGGCTGAAAAACGAGGCACAATCACATGGGCAATCAAATAGCCCATTTCATTGGCTATTGAAAGACAAGCAAATACACTTACACATTTTCCACTATTCGCGAAGCAAATAGAGTAATCCAAGCTCCGCGCGGGCATGGATGCCGACATAATCCGCAAGGATTATTTTCCGCAAAAATGATGCAAATCGAGTGCAGAAGCGCCAAGCTTGTTTAGGCGATTATGCCAAGATGCAGCTCATTTTATATAAAAAAAATGACGCTCTCAACCATAAACTCTCAACTCTAAACCATTACAGAACCCCTCTGTTTTCCTGCAAAAACTTTTCTCTCCCCTATCCGCGCTCCGCGTGGCAGAGGAGAGACATTGCGCATTGCCCCAACTCCACAGTTTTTTACTTTTCCCGACTGCCGAAATCGTGACATGACGAATTTCTTAATAAAAAAACAGCATCCGACCGATAAGCCGGATGCCATACGTTTATGCATATTTCAATTTTACAAGGCCACCTTGAACGCCTGCCCTGCCACGCGCACGATGTAGATGCCCCTTGCCGGCACGCTGATCGCAGTGTCCGTCCCGCTGTAAACGAGCTGGCCACTCACGCCGTAAACTTCTATCCGAGCATCGCCGCATCCATCAATCATAACTTTGCCATTTTCCGAATACACTTTTACTTCCTCGTTGGCCAACTCAGACACCGCGCCATCATCCATCTCAATAATTTCTTTAAGTTCTCCCCATGCTTTTGTCAAGTAATAAGAAGTAAACGACCCTTTTGGAACGTACACTATCACCTGCCTAAATGGCGTTCCTCCAGCATAAAGAAATCCAAAATCAACATCGGTTGGAGCAACCGCATTATAAGAATATATCGTTTTGAGATTCAGAAAATCATCAAAAACTCCTGAAAGAAAATTTTCTCCCAAAACCAACGTTTCAAGTCCGCATGAGCCAAAATTACCGGCAGAAACCACATTCATCATATCAAGACTCTCCAACGAAGAAGTGCCCGCAAATGCATAATCCGGCAATTGGGTCACCAAAGGGATAGAAACAGTTTTCAAATTCTCATTGCCATAAAAAGCATTAGCCCCTATAGTTTCTGCTTTTGGCAAATCAGCTGAAATCAACGAACTTTTTATCAAATGCTGATTCCCCAACCGTTTTTACATTCGGAAGCGAAACGCTTTCGCAATTACTCAGATAAAATGCTGATTCCCCAACCGTTTTCACATTCGGAAGCGAAACGCTTTCGCAATTACTCAGATAAAATGCATAAGGCATTATTTCCAATAAAGACACCGGAGCTACATAACTGCCACCTTTTTCACAAGGATAGACAGACAGCACGCTCTTCTCCTTGTTGTAGAGCACGCCATCTTCCGATGAATAATTGAGGTTGCCCGAATCGACATTAATCGCTTCCAATCCGGTAGGAAATAAAGCATATTTGCCGATTTTTTCGACATCTGCTGAAATCGACACCGTGCCACGAACAGCATCATAAAAAGCACTATCGCCAATTTCTTTGGCAGACAACGACAATGAATTTATCGCATTGCCATAAAATGCCTTGATGCCTATCCTTTCAAAGTTTTTATCCGGCAACAGCAAAGATGTCAACGAATTGCCATAAAAGCGCTATCTCCGATACAAACAGCACTCTTGATAATTGCCGATTGCATTGCCTCATTGCCATAGAACGACTTTCTCCCTATGTCCCTTGTATTATCCGGCAATTGCAACGACTCAATGGCGCAATCCCTGAAAGCATCGCTGCAAATGTCCAATGATGCCGCTTTGGTGCCATTATTGGTAAACGTGACAGTCGATAAGGTGCTACATTTCCGAAATGCATCAACGCCAATTCGCTCAATCGATGCCGGAATATCGATTCGTTTAAGGATCGGGATCACGCGTGGAAGATGATCATGATTAAAGATACTGTCCGGTATTTCTTTCACTGTCGACGGCACTACACACGATTCCACATTTCCGATTGCGATAAGTTCTGTTTCGTCTTTGCTCAATAACAATCCATCACGTGCCACAAAATTCGGATTGTTTCGAAATTCAATTGTTATGCCCGGACCAATTCCATACGTTTCTATAGTAGTTATATTATCCGGCAATATTAATTTTTTCAATCTGGCAAAAACAACATTATCCCCATAGTCACAATCTTTATCTTGTAATACCGAGCGGAACATGCCATAACTAACAGTTGTTTCATCCTCCAAATAAAACTTTTCTACAATATATGGCCTATCCACGTCAAAACGACCAGGCCTGCTCACCACTATCGACGCGTAAAGATTCCCTTCGTTTTCATCTCCATCTAATTTAAAAACATTGCATCGCTTAAATCAAGTTCTTCAAGATAGTTATAATTATGACCCAGATAGTAAATATCTGCACCTTTGACATAACCTGTCAATTTAAGTTTTCCAACCACTTCGGTTCTTTCCGGAGAAAGGTCGGAAAGCCATGTGTCCTTTTCAAGATGGATGGTAAGATCCACAAGCGTCTGACCTTGGGCTATCCCCACGTTAAAAAATGTCAAAGCCCAAACAGCAGCAATAACTTTAAATATCGTTTCATAGCTAATTATTTTTAATTTTCATTCTTCTACCCATTTAAATCCGGAAACCGACACGCTATCAATGGTTATCATTTGCCGATACATGCAATTTGCATTAACATTCTCTTTCGTTTCCATAGCCAATCAATTAAAAAGGTCAACCGTTTTGCCATTCTTATAATAGTATTGCAATTTTACGAATAAATCCGCAAAAACAAATCTTTTTCACATTATTCACAATTACTTGCAGCCATTAGTCGTTTAACATTGCTAAGCGGCATGACGAATGCCTTATATAAAACACAGCACCCAAAGCCAGCAAGCCTTAGATGCCGTTTCCCCTTGTTTCAAACGATCGTGTTATAAAGCCACCTTGAACGTCTGCCCTGCCACGCGCACGATGTAGATGCCCCTTGCCGGCACGCTGATCGCAGTGTCCGTCCCGCTGTAAACAAGACGTCCATCCGCTCCATACACGCGCTTCTCCTCACCCGCCGCGTCGCCGAAAACGACAATTCGCCCATTCTTCGCCGAGACAACCGCTGTTTCCGCCGAAACGCTTTCCACAGCCGACATGCCCACTTCATAGACAGTGGCAGGCGAATCATAAAAATAATTAGTCGGGACTACCGTATAAGTCTTTTTTCCCTTGCGGCTTGCGCACCCAATAGGAATCGGCAGCCGTCACGGCAATCAACTCGCTGCCATCGTAAATTTTATAGGCAAAATTCATCCCAAGCGGCAGCGCCACCCAATCTCCATGGTCAGTCGATGCCGGCAATGATATTTCGACCGATTCCGGAGGATAGATGGTGAACGTCTCCGAATCGCTCCACGGCGTCGCTTCGCCATATTCGTCCATCGATTCTTCGGGAACAAGCAAATCGATACCCGACAAGCCCAAGAAAATAGCCCAACCCGTAGCTTCCGGCGGAGTCGCCGCCAAGCAGTATATCTCACGCAATTGCTGGCATCCATTAAACCCGTATGCCTCTATCTTCTGCAAAGTGGACGGAAGAAACACCGATTCCAGCGACTCACACGCCTGGAACGCTCCTTCGCCCACAAGCGTCACGCCATCGGGAATGGCAACCGCCTTGATGGCCGTTTTTTCAAACATCGCCGCCGGAACCGACGTGATGCCCATAGGCAACGTGACGTTGGCAAGGCGCAAGGCCGAATCAAACACGCCATTGCCAAGAGAAGAAACGGTGTTTGGAATCTGAACGTCTGTCACGTCCGTATCTTTGAACGCGGAATCGCCGATTCGCACGACTGCATACGTCGCGTCCCCATGCTCGACCCCTCTCCGGAATGCACACCACGCCTTCATACGTCGCCCCGGAATCCTTCGGAGGCGCGACCACTTCCACTTCTCCCCTCTCCGACGACATCATAATACAAGCCTCCGCTCTCAAAACTTTGTGCCATGCCGGCCATCGGCATCATGGCGGAAAGCGACAAGGCGACAAAACAAATTTCTTCATATCCTTTTCCTCCTTTGATTTCAACATGCAAAATTAACATCATCCCACGCAAAACGCATGTTGCCCGCATTAAAAAATCATTACATCTCCACTACCCACCCAAACAAAAAGCATTCAATGATTTTAAGGACGCAAGCATAATAAAAATGCATTTGTAACAAACCACCTTTGTCGTTATCATTTTCGGTTAAAACATTGGAGAAAACAAAGTGCATTTTCTGTGTCGTTTTAGCCGAAAATCGCGACAACACAAAGAAAAAAGCAGCTAACCGATTAGTTAACTGCTTGACTTTCAATGTGACCCCGAGGGGCTCGAACCTCGACCCAATGATTAAGAGTCATTTGCTCTACCAACTGAGCTACGGAGTCGCATGCGTGTTTCCACGAATTCGGTTGCAAAAGTAGCAACTTTTCCTTGATTCTGCAAAACAGCAAGATTTTTTTCGTCAGTTTTTCTATCGCTTTTGCCGAATTGCACCCAAATGCGCCTCGCAAAAACAAGGCTGGGCATCCGCAAAATCACGAATGCCCAGCCCAACCAAAAAAAAGCGACTATTTATAGAATTGCTCCAAATCGTGAAGCAACACATACATGTCGGTGTCGAAATTCGGCTTGGTGAACGAACGAGAGTTGCACAGCAACACGCCGTTCACGCCATTGTTGCCCACGCTCCACATGGTTGCCGTTCCGGCCAATGCTCCGGAATGATAGCCACGCCAATCGGTGAAAATCGTATGGTTCAAATTCCAGCCCAAACCGTATTGATTGTTTGCCCTCGACGGCGTGTAGATCAAATCGAGCGTTTCCGGCTTCAAAATGTCGGGCACCTTCGTCCCATAGTCCATGCTGCAAAGGAATCTCGCCAATTCGCTGCTCGAACCGATCAATCCACCCGCCGCTTTCAGCATCTCCATGTCGTTGCTATAGCCGTCGCCGCCATCCTGAGAAGTGTAGATCACCTCATTTTCGCGGCGATGCGCGAGGTCGCCGCCAACGTGCATGTCGGTAATTCCGGCCGGCCCCCAGATATTTTCTTTCAAATACGATTCATAATCCATTCCCCGACACTTTTTCGATGACCATGCCAAGCATTCCATATCCCAAATTATAATATGAGTACGACTGGCCCGGCGTCGACGTTTGCGCCACGTTGTGCAGCACATAGTCGATTCGCTCTTTTCGTCGTCATGCCCCAATACGGCGAATTGAAAGTCCGGGGAACATCGGGTCTTCCGGATCGCTGATCCATCCGCTGGCATGTTGCAACAAATCTTGCACCGTGACGGTCGCCGGCAGCCCGGTTATATCCGCGCCAAACTCCTCTTCGAGCACGCCGCCTTCCCAAACACGCGGGAAGAAAGCGACAAGCGCCCTTCCTCGACCAGTTTCATGATCGCTGCCGACGTGAATTGCTTCGACAAGCTGGCAAGACGGAAAAAAGATGCTTGTCCGTGGCGCGATCGCGCGCAGTCCCGTCGCCAAAACCGTATACACCAACGCATCCATTTTCGGGTTGCCGGTTTTCACCAACATGGCATACGTCTTGGTGCTGCCATCCTCGGCCGTAACGACCAAATTCTGGGCGTCAAGCAAATCCACAGCCATGCCCTTTTCCAACGTCACGCCGTCGATTGCCGCTACTGCGCCTTCGGAAATGGAAATAGTCGGCACCAATTTCTGTCCTGCCACATTGTCCGGTACCGTCAAATACACGAGGTTTCCCGAAATCACACCAATCGAATTTTCCGCAAGCCCCTCATTTTCAGAAGAAGTTATCGATATAGCCTGCAAGTCCTTGCCGGTCTTTTCGTCGGGTCGGGACCCGGTTCGTCTTCTCCCCCGCAAGAATAGAGAGAGAAAATGCCGAAAACATCATCAAGCATGCCACTGCGCATGCCCTAAGAAAGAATTTATCCATTATGCAATTGTTTTTGATAGCACAAAGTAAGCAATTCTCTGCCGAACAACGAAGTTGTTCTCATATAATTTTTTCTTCTAACTTTGCCTGCACAAATACGCGAACAGAATGGCAACAAAAACTTTGGGAAAAATCCGTAACTGTCGATCGCGACGTGGAGCGCTACACCGTAGGCCGCGACCGCGAAATGGACATGTATCTGGCTCCTTACGACGTGCTCGGCTCCATGGCACACATCACGATGCTTGAAAGCATCGGGCTGCTTGAAAAAGCGAATTGGCAATCCTGCTCGACGAATTGAAGAAAATCTATGGCGACATCCGCCGCGGCGCGTTTGCCATCGAAGATGGCGTGGAAGACGTCCACTCGCAAGTGGAACTGCTGCTGACGCGGCGTTTGGGAGATGTCGGCAAAAAAATCCATTCGGGACGTTCGCGCAACGACCAAGTGCTCGTCGACTTGAAACTGTTCATCCGCTCCGAAATCGAAGCGGTGGCCCAATCCGTGGAACGCTTGTTCCGCACGTTGCTCCGGCAAAGCGACCGATACAAAGACGTCCTGATGCCGGGCTACACGCATTTGCAAGTGGCCATGCCGTCGTCGTTCGGCTTGTGGTTTGGCGCGTATGCCGAAAGCCTTGCCGACGACTTGACCGTCCTGCTTTCCGCCTATCGCATTGCCAACCGCAACCCGCTCGGCTCTGCTGCCGGATACGGCTCGTCGTTTCCGCTCGACCGCGAGATGACGACACGCCTGCTCGGATTCGAATCGATGAACTACAACGTGGTCTATGCCCAAATGGGGCGCGGAAAAACCGAACGCATCGTCGCGCAAGCGTTGGCAGGAATCGCTGCCACCGTTTCGCGAATGGCATTCGACGTGTGCCTGTACAATTCGCAAAATTTCGGATTCGTCAAATTGCCCGACAAATACACCACAGGATCGTCGATCATGCCTCACAAGAAAAATCCCGACGTGTTCGAACTGACTCGCGCGAAATGCAACCGCCTGCAATCGCTCCCGACGGAAATAACCCTAATCCTCAACAACCTGCCATCCGGCTATTTCCGCGACATGCAGCTCATCAAAGAATCGTTTCTTCCGGCTTTCGACGAAATCATTTCAATTCTCGACATGGCGGAAGCCATGCTGTCGGAAATCGAAATCAACACCGGCATTGCCGACGACAAACGCTACCGCTACATGTTTTCCGTAGAAGAAGTGAACCGGCTGACGCAAAGCGGCATCCCTTTCCGCGACGCATACAAGAAAGTGGGGCTGGAAATAGAATCGGGCCAATTCGAGCCTGTCAAATCCGTGCGCCACACCCACGAAGGCTCCATCGGAAACCTATGCAACGACCGCATAGCCGCCTTGTTCGACCGCACCATGTCGGAATTCCATTTCGACGACTACCATCGCGCCATCGACCAACTCCTGCAAACTAACCAATAACCACTATGGCTGCTCCTACTTTTCCAACACGCTATTGTCCGAATCCTGAGCGCTACGACGGACGGATGGAATATCGAAAATGCGGGAACTCCGGCATTCAACTGCCGGCATTCTCCTTGGGATTTTGGTGGAACTTTGGCGGAATCGACCCGATGGAAAGTTCGCGAGAACGCATCCTCTACGCTTTCGACCAAGGCATCACATGCTTCGACCTCGCCAACAACTACGGTCCTCCTTTCGGATCTGCCGAAGAAACATTCGGCCGCGTTTTCCGCGACAATCTGCGGCCTCACCGCCACGAAATAATCGTCACGACAAAGGCCGGCAACAACATGTGGGAAGGCCCCTACGGGCGCGGCTCTTCCAGAAAAATGCTAATGACAAGCATCGACGAATCGTTACAACGCATGAATCTCGACTATGTCGACATTTTCTATTCCCACCGCTACGACGAGCACACGCCATTGGACGAAACAATGCAAGCATTGGCCGACATCGCAAGGCAAGGCAAAGCACTTTACATCGGATTGTCCAACTATCCCGTCGACAAACTCCTTTATGCCGTCAAATATCTGCAAGACAGCAATATCCATTGCCTCATCTACCAAGGCAAGTACAACTTGCTTTACCGCAACGTGGAAACCAACATGCTCGACACGCTCAACGCGCAAGGAATAGGCTTCACCGCATTTTGCCCGATTGCACAAGGCATCCTGACCGATAAATACCTCAACGGCATTCCCGCCGACTCGCGTGTCGGGAAAGGCCACTACCTGAAGCCCGCCGATGTCGCCCGGAGGTCTTGCAAAAAGTGGCCGCGCTCAATCGCATGGCACAGCAACGCGGACAAACGCTAGCTCAAATGGCCGCAGCTTGGCTTTTGGCAAACCAATCGGTCCCGTCGGCCATCATCGGCCCACGCACGACAGATCAGCTGAAAGACAGCATCGGGGCACTCCGCAACACGGCATTCACGCCGGAAGAACTCGACGAAATCAACCTAATTTTGCAACAATCCACAGATAGGCCATGAATGCTCTTCTGAAAAAAATATGCATTTTGCCGGCATGTCTGCTGCTACTTGCCGGATGCGATTCCGTCGACGACATGCGCATCCCTTCCGTCAATGTGTTTCTCGACCTCGGCAACGCAGGACTGTGGAACACTTATGGCGTCCACGGATATGGCGAATGCCGCATGTTCAATCGCGAGAATCAAATCCCCGACAATTTCCCGTACATCGAACGGTCGGCCACCGGCTATGGAGGCATCATGCTCGTTTATGGCATCAACGGCCCGATTGCCTACGACCGCGCTTGCCCCGTGGAAGTCGACCGAGATGTCGTGCTCTACTTCGACAGCGACAATTTCGAAGCCTATTGCCCCAAATGCGGATCGCGGTTCAATGTTTGCGACGCCGGCGGCGTGCCCGTATCGGGAGAAGCCGTCGATCGCAAATACGGATTGCAACAATTCAGAGTGATAGCGACAAACGGGGGATACATCATAACCCGCTAAGACACAAAAAAACATTTCGGCAACCGAATTGCATCGGTTGCCGAAATGTTTGCAGAAAAGAATAAAGTATGTCGTTCGCAGGAACAATCTTTCACTCCACCAAAGAAGCGTCGCCCAATCCTCTCGCCACCTTCTCCGGCTCTGAATTTGCAAGCGGCACTGTGATTACATGCTCTTTCCCATAAGAATTGACCCGTATCATGAAACCTTTCACCGCCGGATCTTCCATGTATTCGGAAATGTCGAACGAGACAATGCCGAGATAATCTTTAAGAGGCTTGTTGCCATTCGCATTGTGGCGGAATTCAAGGTAAACATAGCCATCAATATTTTGCGAGTCGTCGACAGAAACAAGATTTATGTAATGCGGATCAGGCCCGTTTGTGAGAAAATGGAATTGAACATTTAAATAGTTCTTCGAATTCCAAATAGAGTAAACATCAATCGGATCGTCGCCGATTTCTTCACGGTTAGCATCAGTCAAAGCCACAACGTCTTTCACCTTCACCGCATAGGCATAAAGCAGCTCCACTTCGCCCACAAACGGCGTTTTGTTGACCATCGGGGCAGGAAATTCGGCATAAATCCGCTGCCCTGCTTCGAAACCTGTAGAGGACAGCATCTCGCTGTTTTTCACATAAAGCGTGTTTCCCAGATCGCTATCTATATAAAGTCGTCCGTCCCCGGCATCGTTAAGCGTCCCTATGGTTGTCGATATCGGGAGACCCACTTCCAAATACTTTTCATCATTATCCACGCACGATGAAAACAACAGCATCGAAGCGAACAAACAAACTAATGCAATAACTAAATTCTTTTTCATTTTTTCCGTCATCATTTAAGTTCCATTTTTTACTTGATAAACTCGCACGTCAAAAAATACTGCACCAAGACGAAAAAAAATTATCGCATGCAGTATTTTTTGCATCGTCCACGTTATTAAAACAGGAGGATGACAGAAGAAGAAATATATGCAGGATGCAGGCGTGGCGACAATGCCGCACGCCGCGCTTTGTACGACTCTTACAGCCGTCAAATGCTTGCTATCGGCATGCGTTACGTTGCCGACCGCGCCACTGCCGAAGATATTCTTCACGATGTGTTTGTCAACGTGCTGTGCAATTTCGACAAGTTCACATTTCGCGGAAATGGCTCGCTCAAAGCATGGATGAATCGCGTCATGGCCAATGCATCGCTCGACTACCTGAGGAAGAACGCATCTTTCGACGCTGTCGATTCCGACGCGATGGAAAACGCAATGGCCGACGATTCCGACACCGACGCGGAAGCCATACCGCCCGAAGCAATCATGGGTTTCATCCGCGAATTGCCAACCGGCTACCGCACCGTGTTCAACCTTTACACGTTTGAAGGGAAAAGCCATCGGGAAATAGCCTCGCTCCTCGGCATCAACGAAAAGTCGTCGTCATCCCAGCTTTCTCGCGCCAAGGCGCTGCTTACAAAACGAATCAAAGAATATTTGAACAACCATACGATATGAATACCGAAAACGAAAATAAATGGTTCGACACCGTTCGGCGGAAATTGAAAACTACGAAGAACCGACCGGCGACCAACTTTGGGAACGCATCGCGCAAGACCTTCCCTAAAAAAGTCGCGCAAAGCTGTCGTTGTGCGCATCGCAGCGATAGTATCGGCATGTGCGGCGCTCTTTGCCGGAGTTTTCTTCCTGACTTCGCGCCCCGATGCCTCTCAAAAACAAGCGTCACGGCCAAGCCTTGTTTCGACAGCCGACAGAAGCGAAAAGCCGGCAACGACGGCTGCCGCCCCCAACATTCTGACAGCCTCCTCGCTTATCGACAGCCCCTCAGCGATTGCAGAAACACGCAGCAACCCGAACCCGCAAGCCTCGTCCCCCGCACTGCCGGATGCGGAAACCAGCCAACAAACAAGCAGGATTACAGAAACAGAAGCCGCACAGCCCTCCGCAAATTCCGCCGATTCGACCGAAACCGTCCAAACTCCTCCACCCGCCGACACGCTCCGATTGCTCGAACGCCGATTCGACAACAACCGTAACGCTTCGCAACCGGCAATCGCGAAAAAATTGCCGAAGCGAAAAAGCGACCATAAAAAATGGCACATTGCAATAGCCGCAACCAATCAATTCGGAGGCAATGGCTCATCGTCGACACAAGGTTTCTCACCGCTTCTCACCACCGATTTCGGCGTTCACAAGCCTGCCACCGTCGGCAGCTCCCAACCCGACGCACAATCCGAAGTGTTTCGCGAAACCTACTACAAAGTGCTCGCCCACACCATCGACAAGCCAACCTCCACCGACGACATTTATTCCCTTCCCGTCAGCTACTCCGCTTCGTTCCGATACATGCTGACCGAGCATTGGGGCTCAACATCGGCATAAGCTACGCAAATGCCTCAACCGAACGCCGCTCCGGTTCTGAATCCGACTACTATTCGATCAAGCAGAAAACGCATTATGTCGGAATTCCGATAAGCGTCAGCTACACTTTTCTCGACACGCGCTACCTCACGCTACGCCTACGCCCTTGCCGCGGAAGCATTGAAAAATGCGTGGCAGCGACACAAGAAAATGCCATCGTCGCAGCCGGAAACGAATCGGACAAAAACACTTTCAAAAATGAAAAAAAATCGACTCCAAGCCATGGCAAGGCTCTCTGAACATCGGCGCAGGCGTCCAATTCAACATCACAGACCACTACGGACTTTTTGCCGAGCCGCTGCTCCCTACGACCTCGGAGACGACAATGGCAGCCTTCCGCTTCGACGCCGCAACGACCTTAATTTCCAGCTCTCAATAGGGCTTCGCGTCAGCTACTGAACCCCCTCCACAGAAATACATGCATGCAATATGCCGGCTTTTTGCATATTGCATGTTTTTTTTTTTATTCACATTCATTTATTGATATTGTTTAACCCCAAAAAAGAAAATAAGCTTTATCAATGTTGCTATTTTTGTGGAATCAATTACTATTCCTTAGCAAACAGACATCATTTGTTACAAACAAACATAAGGCCACTCAAAACGATATTCTTAAAAACACATAAACTTATGAGATTAAAACATTACTTGACTTTTGCACTTCTTGCCACGATGCCGACCGCCATGCCAATGGCAGCGCAGGAAAGCGATTCCGAACAAGAAGGCACCATGCTCTACGGCCGTGTCGTCCATGCCGACGGTTGGGGCTACAACTTCTCTCAGTACGGATTCTATTCGTTTCCGGCAGTAGAAAATACCACCGTCACTTTGGAAAAGAAAGACAATACGCTTGGCGAAAACGGATTCTACGGCGACGGAAAATTCTACTTTTCGAACCGCTCGAATTTAGCGGCACATTATTTGCTATTAATTTCCATTGTGTTGACACAAGCACCTTTTGAAATCGAATCCACAAAGGTAGGAGACTATTATCCCGACTCCGAAGACATGATGACGTCGGCTTGCGCCTACGATCCCACGACAAAAACAGGATACGCCGTGAGCGTTTCTGCCACAAATACAAGCATATTCAACACCGTCGATTTGGACGACGGCACACTGACGCCGATCCTTTCAGGCATGACGGCGCGGCTGCTCACCCTTGCATGCAACAACGCCGGAATGATGTACGGCGTGGGCGACGACGGGATTTTTATTCTGTCGACAAAGCCACCGGCGCGCTGACGTCCATCGGAGAAACCGGATTGGATCCGGAAGGCTCACAGTC
>VOFD01001368.1_pt1:0-12500 | contig 21088 bp, 22 predicted proteins | sample 5384101 | NCBI WGS metagenome assembly VOFD01 (sample SAMN12384723, study PRJNA508395) | human gut metagenome | isolation source: healthy gut C | host: Homo sapiens
TCATCGGCCTGGCCTGTACCATCGCCTGTCTCTCCTTCCTGGGCTTTGACGGCATCTCCACCCTGGCCGAAGAGACCCACCGCCCCGAAGTGACCATCGGCCGCGCCACCATGGCCGCCCTGCTCTGCATCGGTTTCCTGTTCATGCTCCAGACCTATGTGGCCTATCATCATCCAGCCCGACATGAGCAAGATGAACCCCCGACACGGCCTTCTTTTCGACGCTGCCGAGCTCGCCGCCGGTGACTGGTTCCGCAAGGTCCTGCTGGTGGTCAACATCCTGGCCGTGGGCATCGCCAATACCATGAACGCCCAGGCCGCCACCTCCCGCGTGCTGTACGGCATGTCCCGCGACAACGTGCTGCCCGGCGTCTCCGGCCTGTTCCGCAAGGTGCATCCCCGCTTCCAGACCCCCTACATCGCCACCATCGCCGTGGGTATCTTTCTCCATCCTGGTGGCCGAGCTCTCCACCGTGGAAGACCTGGCCCGCCTGGTGAACTTCGGCGCCCTGACCTCCTTCATCCTGCTGAACCTCGCCGTGTACAATTTCTTCTGGCGTCGTGAAAAGATGCGCGGCGGCAAGGCCCTGCTCAACTATGTGATCTGCCCCTTCTGCGGCGTGCTCATCCTCGGTTATGTGTGGCTCTCCTTCGACAGCATGACCCAGATCGTGGGCTTCAGCTGGCTGGCCATCGGCCTGGTCATCGGCTACGTCAAAAGCAAGGGCTACAAGGTCGTCCCCGAAGCCTTCCGCAAGAGCGATATGGTGTAACCTTCATTGCAGGAGTTGAATCATGCAGTACTTTGACAAGGTCGTTTATACCTTCAGTGCCGACAACGAACCCACCGGCACCATCGATTCCGGCGAGATCGTCATCTTCCGCACCCAGGACTGCTTCAGCAACCAGATGCATTCCGAAAGCCAGCTGGTGACCAGCTGCGACTACAGCAAGATGAACCCCGCCACCGGCCCGCTGTTCGTGCGCGACGCCCAGCCCGGCGACGTCATCAAGGTGGAACTGCTGGACGTGCAGTGCGACACCATCGGTACCACCACCACCCTGCCCAAGATCGGCCCCCTCTGGGACAAGTGCGAGACCCGCACCAAGCGCATCCCCATCGAGAACGGCAAGGCCGTCTTCAATGACGTGACCTTCCCCATCAATCCCATGATCGGCGTCATCGGCGTGGCCCCCGAAAAGGGCAAGAGCGTGCCTTGCGGCTACCCCGGCAGCCACGGCGGCAACCTGGACTGCAAGCTGATGGTCAAGGGCAACACCGCCTACTTCCCCGTGCGCGTGGAAGGTGGTCTGTGCAGATGGGCGACATGCACGCCGTCATGGGTGACAGCGAACTGTGCGGCACCGGTCTGGAGATCAACGGTACCGTCATCGCCCGCGTGAGCGTCATCAAGAACTGCCCGCTGGAATGGCCCGTGCTGGAGACCGCCGACACCTGGTACACCATGGCCAGCGCCGCCGGCTATGAAGAAGCCCTGCGCCACGCCAGCGTGCAGATGCAGGGCCTGGTGGCTGCCGCTACCGGCTGGGATGCCACCGACGCCTACCTGTACATGTCCCTGCGCGGCGACCTGGAAATCTGCCAGGCCTGCAAGCCCTGCGAAGTGGACCTCATCGTGCGCCTGGGCGTGCCCAAGGCCGACATGAAGCGTCCCCTGGTTGGCTAGCAGCTGACCGTCCGACACGACGATACTGAAAAAGGCTGTCCGCATCCTGCGGGCAGCCTTTTTTCGTGTCCTTTTGCCTAAGAAACAGAAGACGCTATTTTTTCCTGTCGTGCCGGGAAAGCCGCTCCAGCAGGCGGTCGTAATAGGTGTCGTCATCAAGGTTCAGGGGACGCTGATGCTTCATGCGGGCCTGCAGGATCATGAACCGCAGCTTCTGCATCTGGCGCACGCGCTCCTGCTCGTCCTCGCAATGTTCCAGCATGTCGGCCAGATTGCTGATCTCCTTGCGCTCGGCCAGTTCCGGCGGCACACAGCCTGCGTTGCGCAGCACCTCATGTAGGCCATGCGCAGCTCCGGGGGAACATGGCTGTCGTCTTCCAGTTCCAGCGGTTTGCCCCGGCCGGGAAGGTCATCAAAATCGCCCTTGGCCATGGATTCTTCGATACGGCGCTCGGCAATGGACTGGATGACGGACCAGGGACTGACCTCAGACATGTTTTTCCTCCGTATCGGGAGCATCGGCCCAGAGCTTTTTTCCACTCCATGATCAGCTTGAGGGCCGCCAGCGGCGAGAGCTCCTCGGGATCCAGGTCCCGCAGCAGCAGGACCAGCGGATGCGGCCCGGCGGCCGGTGCGGCAGGGATGTCGATGGGCAAAGACGGGGGCTCCTCGCGGGCGACCCGCTTTTCCATGCCGGGAAGCGCCAGCGTCTCCGTCTGGGGCGACATGCGCTTTCCCTCGCCCCGGCTTTGCTCCAGTTCCGCCAGGATGGCCCGTGCCCGCTGCACCACCGGCGCAGGCACGCCTGCCAGGCGGGCCACCTCCACGCCATAGCTGCGGTCCGCAGGGCCGGGCACCAGCTTGTGCAGGAAGAGGATGTCGCCCCCGTATTCCCGGATGGCGATATTCATGGTGAACACGCCGGGCACGCGTTTTTTCCAGCGCCGTCAGCTCGTGATAATGGGTGGCGAACAGGGTGCGCACTTCGCCATGCGCCGGGCCGCCAGATCTTCCACCACGGCCCAGGCCAGGGCAACACCGTCATAGGTGCTGGTGCCGCGCCCGATCTCGTCCAGGATGACCAGGCTGCGCTTGGTGGCCTGCCTCAGGATACGGGCCGTCTCCATCATCTCGACCATGAAGGTGCTCTGCCCCTGGGCCAGATTGTCCGAAGCGCCCACACGCGAGAACAGCCTGTCCACCAGCCCCAGGCGCGCCCGTGTGGCCGGGACCATGGAACCGGTCTGCGCCAGCAGGCAGATGATGGCCACCTGCCGCAGTACCGTAGACTTGCCCGCCATGTTGGGGCCGGTGAGCAGGCACAGGCGGCGCCGGGCATCCAGCGTGATATTGTTGGGCACGAAATTGGCCGCGCCTATCATGGCCTCCACCACCGGGTGGCGGCCTTCCTCGATGAAAATGTCGGCACTGCCGTCCAGTTCGGGACGGCACCAGCCGTTGCGGCGCCCCACCTCGGCAAGGCTCTGCCAGTAGTCCAGATGGGCGATGACGTCCGCCATGTGCAGGATGCGCTCCCGCTGCTGGGCCATAAAGGTGCGCAGATCCTGATAGAGCTGATACTCCAGCGTCTTGCGTTTTTCGGAAGCGGAAAGGAGCGCCTCTTCCAGCTCCTTGAGGGCGGGCGTGGTGAAGCGTTCGGCATTGGCCAGGGTCTGGCGGCGGATGAAATGTTCCGGCACCGGCCCGCTGTGCGCGGCCTTGCTCAATTCGTAATAATAGCCGAAGACCCGGTTGAACCCCAGCTTGAGCTTGGCGATGCCGGTCTCCTGCTGTTCGCGGGCCAGCTCTTCCTGCAGCTTCTGCTCGCCGTGTTCCACCAGATCCAGCAGACGGTCCAGCTCGGCATTGTACCCGGCCTTGAACAGGCCGCCGTCCGTGATGACCACCGGCGGGCTGTCCACCAGCGCGCTGCGCAGCAGATGCGCACAATCGGCCAGATCGTCCCAGCCCTTGAGCAACTCATGGATGACACGGGGCGCGTCCTCCCCGTTCTCCTGCCCGGGCAACGGATATTTCCCGTCCAGGGCTGCGTCAGGGCCGCCAGAACGGCAGGCAGGGCCGCAAGGCTGTTGCCGAGGGCGATGAAATCCCGCGGGGTGGCCCGGTTGACCGTCACGCGCGTGGAAAGGCGCTCCAGGTCATAGACGTCCTTCAGGGCTTCCCGCAACAGGGCCCGGCGGTTGTCATCATCGTGCAGCAGGGCCACGGCGTCCTGCACGGCCAGGATGGGGGCCGCTTCGCGCCACGGATGCCGCAGCATATCTTCCAGCAGGCGGCCGCCCATGGGCGTCATGGTATCGTCCAGCACATGACGCAGGGTCCCCTTGCCCTTGCGGCCGTTGAGGCGCTGGAAGATCTCCAGATTGCGTTCCGTCACGTCGTCCACCAGCATGTGACGGCCCAGGTCCAGCGGCTGGAAGGGCATCAGATGCTCGGGACGGCGCTTCTGGGTCTGCTCCAGATAGACCAGCAGCGCGCCGCAGGCCCGCACGAGGCAGGGCTTGTTCTGCAGGCCCAGGGCCGCCAGTTCCTGCACGGACTGGGCTTCCAGCAAACGGCGTTCGGCCTTGCGGGCGTCGAAACCGGCCACGGGGCGACGCAGCAGGCGCACGCCTTCCAGCAGGCATTTGGGCGGCAATTCCTTGTCGTCCGGCACCAGCAGCTCGCGCGGGGCCAGCTTCTGGATCCATTGCCAGAGCTCGGGCAGGCGCTTCACCTCCATGCCGGACCACTGGCCCGTGGAGATGTCCGCCCAGACGAAGGCCCCGTTGTGTCCCTCCCAGAAAGCGGCTCCCAGATAATTGTGGCTGCGGGCGTCCAGGTTGGCGTCTTCCAGTACGGTGCCGGGCGTCACCACGCAGGTCACGGCCCGTTGCACGAGCCCCTTGGCGGCCTTGGGGTCTTCGGTCTGGTCGCAGATGGCCACATGGAAGCCCTTGTCGATGAGCTGGGCGATGTAGGCCTGTGCGGCATGCCAGGGCACACCGCACATGGGCACGGGGTTTTCCGTGTCCCGGCTGCGGCTGGTCAGGGCGATCTGCAGTTCCCGGGCCGCGGTGACGGCATCGTCGAAGAAAAGCTCGTAAAAGTCGCCCATCCGGTAGAACAGCAGCGCATCAGGGTAGTCGGCCTTGATGCGCAGATACTGCTCGAACATGGGAGTCAGCTTGGGAGTTTTTTCTGCCATATGCGTAATTGCGCAGCGGCGCCATCCAAGGACGACGCCGCTGCAGAAAAATGCGCCTGATGCGCGGGGGAAAGGGACTAGGCCTTGTCAGGATCGGGAGCGGTCACTTCTTCCGGCTTGGCCTCGGCCTTCTCCTTGGCGGGAGCGGCTTCGATGGCCTGGGCCTTTTCCTGGGAGACCTTGCGGAGGAAATCGCCGCGCGCGGTCTCACCGTCCAGGCTCTTCTTCAGCTTGGCCACTTCACGTTCCAGAGCGGACACACGCCACTTGCTCTTCATGTAACGGGCCGTCAGGTGCATCTTGTCCCACAGCAGCAGGGCCACCGCCAGCAGGGCGCCCACGAAGAAGGCCACGATGACGATGAAGTAGAACGGCAGCGGGATGGACGTCATCTCAGGCACGAAGAAGAGATTGAGTTTGAGCGTCATGGCCGTCGACAGGGCCGTCTGGTTCTGGAAGAAGAAGACCAGACTGAAGAAAATCAGCAGAACAAGTAACAGGACCTTTATATAGCGCATAGTCTCCTCCTCTGCGCGGTGGTGTTCAAAACCTGTCGAAATACGGCTTCAGATGAGCATAGCTGCTGCGCAGATGTTCCGGGATCGTACGCACCTCGTCCATCACGGCCATGAAGGAGGAATCCCCGTTCCAGCGCGGCACGAGATGGAAGTGCAGATGTTCCCGGATACCGGCTCCGGCAGCCTGCCCCTGGTTGAGGCCGATATTGATGCCTTCGCAGTGAAAATGTTCCTGCAGCACCAGCGTGCAGCGCTGCATCAGGTCCATGATCTCGTGCGTCTCATCCGTTTCAAGCTGGGCCAGCGCCATCACATGCCGATAGGGACAGACCATGATATGCCCGTTGCTGTACGGGAATTTGTTCATGATCACAAAAGCATGCCTGCCCCGGTACAGGACCAGCCGCTCCTCGTCTTCATCCCTGCTTTCGGGAAGACAAAAACACAGCTGTCCGGCTTGGGGCCAAGGATGTACTCGATGCGCCAGGGCGTCCACAATTGTTTCATTTTCTTTTCCTCAATACACGGCTTGCGCTTCAAGGGCAAGTCCTGCCCTGAACGCCGCTCTTTTATTTAGGAAATACGCCTTCCTGCCGGGCCATGTCCAGCGCCAGACGACGCTGGCTGTCCGCATCCGGGGTCTCCCCATCCAGCTTGCCGACCAGTACGGCCCGCAGGATGCGCCCGAACAGCGGTCCCGGCGCGATGCCCATGTCGCGCAGATCCCGGCCGTCGATATCCGGCTTTTCACGACGCCACTGGGTGATGTAACGGGAAAGATTCTTTTGCAGCCCGCTGTCTTCCACACCGGCCATGATGTAGAGCAGGAACTCCAGCGAGAACCTTTCCAGCAGCAGATACAGCTCGCTGATCCTGCCTGTCCCGGCCTCAAAGGCCTTTTGCCAGCGGGCCAGCTTGGGCTGCACATGCCGCATGGACTCCCGCTGCTGCAAGATCTCCTGCTTGCGTCCTTCGGGCAGCCCCAGGGCGGCGAAATTGGCGGAGACTTCGGCATAGTTCAGCCGGTGTCCCAGGGCCAGGAAGTAGATCAGCCAGTTCTCGACGCTCTCATCGAAATACAGCAGGCGGTACCAGTTGAGCATGGAGCGTACCCGCTGCAGGATCTGGCGCTTGCTCGGCGTCAGGGTCAGGGAGGGCCCCAGGGCCCGCAACAACCCCAGGCCATCCAGGCGCTCGAAACAGGCCGCGGGATCGTCTTCGTCACATATGTGGGTATATTCGTTGAAGATACGCTTTCCGGACAGTTTGTCCAGCATATGCAGGCTGAGCAGGTTCTTGATGAGCTTTTCCGCGCTGGGCCCGATATGGAAGCCATACCGCTGTTCAAAGCGCACCGCCCGCAGGCTGCGTGTGGGGTCTTCCACAAAACTCAGGGTGTGCAGCACGCGCAGCACACCTTCCTTGATGTCACGCTGCCCGCCGAAAAAGTCCACCAGCTGCCCGTAGGGCGTGCAGTCCAGGCGGATGGCCAAGGCATTGATGGTGAAGTCGCGCCGGAACAGGTCCATCTTGAGGGACGAAAGCTCCACCGTGGGCAGCGCCGCCGGGGATTCGTAATACTCCAGGCGCGCGGTGGCCACGTCGATACGCTGTTCCAGGCCGTCTTCGTCATGGTAGATGACCATGGACGTCAAAAACTTGCGGTGTTCACGCACACGGCCGCCCAGTTCGGCGGCCAGGGCCCGGGCAAAGGCCACGCCTTCGCCCTCCACCACGAAATCCACGTCATGGTTGGGCCGGTCCAGCAAAAGGTCGCGCACGAAGCCGCCCACCACATAGACAGGCATGTTCAGCCGCTGCCCCAGACGGCCCGCCAGCTCCAGCAAATGGCGCACCCGTGCGGGCAGACGGTCACGCAGTAGCTTGGCCACATTGCGCTCGCGCGAGTTGTTTTCCTGATAGTCTAGGACCTGACCGGGCTCGGAGGTCATGACGTTGATGAGGTCCGTGGTCACCACCCCCACCACCAGATCCTTGTCCACGATGGGCACCAGACGCTGCCGGCCGCCCACGATGATGGACGATGTCCCGCAAAGGCGCATCCGGGGCCAGGCTCTTTTGATATTGCGACGCATGTAGTCGTCCACAGGCCGGTCGCCCAGCTTGTGGCTGGTGGCGCGGGAAGCCGTCTGGGCATCCAGGATGCCGATGCAGCGGCGTGTCCCGGGCTTGAAGACAGGCACGGCCTTGAGGCCGAAATGCATCATCAGGGTATCGGCCTCACGCATGCTGCGGTCCGACTCGATCCCCACCGCCGGGGACGACATATAATCGCTGGCGGTCTTTTCCGGCCCTGCCTGCATGTGCAGATTGCGCACGATGGCGTCATGGACCTCGTTGAGGGTCAGGTTGCGGATGGAGGCCGACGCGGCATAAGCATGACCGCCCCGCCCAGCTCCGCACAGATGCGGCCCCATTGATGGCATCGCTGCGGCTGCGGGCCACCACCTGCACCCGGTCCTCCATGCGGCCCACGGCAAAAAGCACCGTGAACTTCTCCATCTCCATCAGCCGATGGGCCAGATAGGCGAAATCCCCCAGGTAGTGCTCCATGGAGGCCTCGGCGATGACCACCGGCTCATTGTTGATATGGTAGACGCGCGCCGACTCCAGCAAACTGTTGAGGGCCCGCACATGCAGGCTGGTCAGCTCATGGGCCGCCATCTCGTTGATGGCGTTGACATCCATGCCCTGGGTCAGCAGCCAGGCGGAACTTTCAAAATCCAGCGGCGTGGTGGAACTGTAGGTGAACGAGCCCGTGTCCCCGTAAATGCCGAGCCCCAGCAGGGTGGCGTCCGCGGCTTCCAGCACGATCCCCCGTTGCCGCAGCTCCCGTACCAGCAGGGCCGTGACCGAGCCCACGGTCTCCACATGGCTCGTCTGGGCCGGGACATCCTCGGACGAGGCCGGATGATGGTCCCAGACCTCGACGGTCACCCCTTCCCTGTCCAGCAGGGTCGACACATGCCGGACACGCTCCCGCTGGCGCGTATCCACCAGCACGAGATGCGTGATCTCGTCCCAAGGGATGTCGGCACTTTCGGTCAGATGGTAGCGTTTGGCATCCAGCGAGGCCACGACCTTTTGCAGGCCGCGCTCCTGCGTCCCGGGAAACAGCAGCAGGCTGCCGGGATAGAGGAAGTGGGCAGCCAGCATGGCCGCAAAGGAATCGAAATCGGCATTGGCATGGCAGGTGACCAGGATCCGGGGAGAAGATGCGGACATTACGACTGACTCCGTGGATGGAACTGCCTGTGCAGGGCATGGAGGCGCTCGGCCTGCACATGGGTATAGATCTCGGTGGCGCTGATGTCGGCATGGCCCAGCAAAAGCTGCACGGCCCGCAGGTCAGCCCCGCCTTCCAGCAGGTGGGTGGCAAAGGAATGGCGGAAGGTGTGCGGCGAGATGGAGCGCCGTATGCCAGCCAGCAAGGCGTATTTCTTGACCATCTTCCAGACGTACTGGCGGCTCAGGCCCTTGCCGGAACGGTTGAGGAAAAGGTAGCGGCTCTGGGGCGAAAAGTCGTCACGCCAGAAGGACAGCCACTGCTGCAACAGATCGAGCACCAGGGAATGGAGCGGCACCAGCCTGTCCTTGGCGCCCTTGCCCGACACCAGCACCAGCCCCCGCTGCATGTCCACATCCGCCACCAGCAGGTTGCAGACCTCCGAGACGCGCAGGCCCGCCGCATAGAGCATCTCCAGCAGGCAGCGGTCACGACGGCCGCATTTCTCGCGCATGTCCGGCAATTGCAGCAAGCGGTCCATCTCGGCCTTGCTCAGGACTTCCGGCAGATACTGGGGCAGACGCGGGCTTTCCAGCAGGCTGGCGGGATTGCTCTCCAGCAGGCCTTCTTCCACCGTATACTCGAAAAAGCCGCGCAATGCCGACAAGCGCCGGGCCAGCGTGCGTCCCGCATTCTTCCGGGCTCGCAGCCAGGCCAGATACAGGAACAGGTCATGTTCATCGAGGCTGGTCTTGTCGCCGGCATCCAGCTCGTCGAGGAAAAGGAAAAAATTTTCCAGATCCTGCCGGTATGAGACCACCGTACGCATGGAAAGGCCCCGCTGGGCCAGCAGGTATTCCCCCCAGGCCGGGATCTGTTTTTTCAGGATCTGCAGGGATCGCTCCGTCGCCTCAGGCAATGCACTTTTTTCCGTCATGTCATCATGCTAGCTGCCTTGGACGGATTGGGCAAGATTTTTGACAGCATCCGGGCAAAAATGTCTACAAAGGAGGCCATGACTGCACCGACCATCACCGTTTTGTCTGTCTGGGTTCCAACACTCCCGATGCCGCCCATATGCTCTCCCTGGCCGTGGAGCGGCTGCGTGCCCTGCCCCGTGCCCGGGTGGATGCGCTCTCCGACATCTACCTGACCGAGCCGCAGGACTATGCGGATCAGCCCTGGTTCCACAATCAGGTCGTCCGCATGGAGCTGGAGACCGACTGGACCCCGCAAAGCTTCGTCCGGGCCTTGCTGGCGGAGGAAAAACAGCTGGGCAGACAGCGCAGCAGCGATCCGGCCCTGCGCTTCGGACCGCGCTGCATCGACATGGATCTGCTGCTCTTTGGGGACAGCCAGTGCGACGCGCCGGAAAGCATCGTCCCCCACCCGCGCATGTGCCAGCGCGCCTTCGTCCTCATCCCTCTTTGTGATGTGGGCGCCGCCTGCCGCATCCCACGGCCGTACCCCGGCGCAATGGCTGGCCGGGCTCGAGTATCGACAGGAAGGTCAGAGAATTTTTCAGTGACGCGCAAAAACTCTTATGCTATCCTAGGTTGCGATAAAGAATGAGACCCTGCTCTACGCAGGAGAAGGAGAGCGACCATATGTGGAAATGGCTTGTGCTGGGTCTGGCCGTTTACGTCCTGTACCGACTGTTTGCCAATGATTTTCTGAAAAAGAAAAAGGAAAACGCCGAAGACCAGGCCGCTGAAGTCGAGCGCAAAGGTCGCTGCCGGCGAGATGGTCAAAGACCCTGAATGCGGCACCTATGTCTCCGTGGACGGTAATATCTCCGTGCGCGACGGCGACAAGGTCTACCGTTTCTGCAGCTACGAATGCCGCGACAAATTCCTGGAACGTCTCCAGGAAGGCGGCCGTGAGCTCCCGCCCCGCGACTAAGCGGTGCGTTTATCCCGATCCCCAAAGCCCGTCATCGTACGGGCTTTTTCTTTGCAGGCAGCGGGCCCGAGCGAGGGAGGTCCGCAGGTCCCCTGGGTATAGGGGACAGTGCCTTCTTTCTTCCAGGCAGGATTCCCTGGGCAAACAAAAATCGTCGCTTCCGGCCCCCCAACCAACTGCCGATGTAGCTCCAGGCCCCAAACAGGAACTGCCCGGGATCCGGCGAATCCCGAGCAGTTCATCATCGTTCTGCATAAAGATGGGGCCATGCGGCCCAACACCCGGAGACATGTGCCTAACTGGGCGATGTCCGCACTCAATCCCGCAGGCGTCTTCCGGAAATCATCCTGTATCTCCGACCTAGTAGCGAACGTCTACGATGGAGAATGGCTGGTCGTAGGAAGATCGTACCAAGTCTCGCTGAGCCGCTACCAAACTGCGGCAGGTCTTCATCTATCTCTTCAGTGGTGCGGTGAATTCCATCCAGATCACCGCCCCCAGCTCCACATCCTTGAGTGCGCCCTGATGCTCCATCTTTTTCCTGTCCGTCTTCAGGGCCGCAAAACCCCACCAGCCCGGCCAGGGGCGCAGTACGTAAAGACGCCGTTCTCATCCGTCTTGATCACCTGGGTCATGAAATAGACGTTGGGGATCGTATAGGCATCATCACGATTGTAGTATTCCACTTCCACCTCGGCACCGGGAACCGGTTTACCGTCCAGCAGCACACGGCCCTGAAAGATATTGCCGCTGTAGTTGGCAAAAGGACGAGTCAGAGGAATGATCTCCATTTTCAGCCCCAAAGGAACATCCCAGCCTTTCTCGTCGCCAAAAGCAGCCACGACAGTCTTGGTATAGTGGATGATGAAGCGGTCTTCCTCGGGATCGAAATAGGGGGCAGGCTCCATGGCAAACTGGTACACGCCGGGCTGTTTGACCTCATAGACAGCCCGCCAGGCCTGATGCCCGATGATGGTAGCCGGCTTGAGCATCGCCTTGAGATCTTCCACCTTCCCGTCCCTGGTAATGGTCAGGGACTTGGGCTGCAGCATATCCAGGCCCCGCATCTCCATGGGATAAGCGGAGAAAACATCCAGCTTCAAGGAAGATTCTTTGTCTTCCATTACCGTCGAAGACGAGGGAATGAGCATACTGAACTGGGCTTCCGCCCGGCCACTCAGACACATAAACAGGGCAACTGCCATGCATGCTATTTTCCACATGCTGCTTTCTCCTTGGATTTCTCAAATAGGGATATTCGCCCACTGTCCCGCGGATACCTGCAGGTACGAAAAATAGCACATTGGCTTTGCAACTTGCTTGGGCTCTTCCCGCTTACGCTACATGTCAGCCAAAAGGCAAGACTCTGTCAATATTGCGGATCTCTCCCAAAAGGTGCCCAAAGGCATGACTGCAGCAGGGAACTCAGGCTCTGCCTGCTACAGATGGAAGCCGCCTGCTCTTCTTCACAGGCTCTTCCATCCTCGCACAGACCCAGCGGCAAAAGTTTTTGGAAGGGAGGGGACGCGGGGAGGGAGAACCTTTTTCCAAAAAGGTTTTCCTCCCCGCAAGCTTTTCTCTCTTCAAATCTCCAGGCGCCTGCCTGCCGTCCCCAAAACAAAAAATCCCCGGCGGAGCGGGGAAAAAGACCCCCTCGCGCTGTGAGCTGCAAGGGGGTCTCGAACAATCTTTGGCAGCGGCCTACTTTCCCACATGACGTTATGCAGTATCATCGGCGATGGAGAGCTTAACTTCCGAGTTCGGAATGGGGTCGGGTGTACCCTCTCCTCTATGGCTACCAAAGAAATTTGGCAAAATTTATTGAAACAGGGATGGAAGGTTTTTCGAGAAACAAGACGCACGGGCTATTAGTACTGGTCAGCTCCACCCCTCACAGGGCTTCCACCTCCAGCCTATCAACGAGGTCGTCTACCTCGG
>VOFD01001368.1_pt1:17500-21088 | contig 21088 bp, 22 predicted proteins | sample 5384101 | NCBI WGS metagenome assembly VOFD01 (sample SAMN12384723, study PRJNA508395) | human gut metagenome | isolation source: healthy gut C | host: Homo sapiens
CAGGGGGCTACGTGTTTACCTTGCTTTGGCCTGTATCTCTGACAAGTAGTTCTCGAGCAGTTCCTTGCGGGCGCCGGGACGGGCACCGGAGATGGAGTCAGCCGCCTGCACCAGCACGGCCAGAGCCGTCGAGGGGCGCTGATCCTCATGGTGCGCGGCGATGGCGTGGACGATGTCCTTGCCTTCGTTGTACTTTTTGGCGATATCGGCGCCAATGAGGGCATGGGGCCCTTCGACCTCATGGTCGACGGCCTTGCCGATATCATGCAGCAGACCGGCACGCTTGGCCTTTTTGACATCCATGCCGAGCTCCGCGGCCATCATGCCGCACAGGGCGGAGACCTCCAGGGAATGCTGCAGCACGTTCTGGGTGAAAGACGTGCGGTAGCGCAGCTGCCCCAGCAGGCGGATAATCTCGGGATGGATGCCGTGGACCCCCGGCATCGAACGTGGCCTGTTCGCCCACTTCGCGCACCTGGGCATCCAGTTCCTGTTCGCATTTCTGGACGATGTCCTCAATGCGGGCGGGATGGATGCGGCCATCCTGGATCAGACGTTCCAGAGCCATCTTGGCCACCTGACGACGCAGGGGCTGTAGGCGGACAGAATGACGGTCTCCGGCGTGTCGTCGATGATGAGGTCCACACCGGTCGCGGCTTCCAGCGCACGGATGTTGCGCCCTTCACGACCGATGATGCGTCCTTTCATGTCCTCGCTGGGCAGGGAAACCGCCGTGACGGTCTGCTCGTTGACGTAGTCGCCGGCATAACGCTGGATGACGTTGCACAGGATCTCCTTGGCCTTGCGGTCGGCGGTCTCCTTGGCTTCCGTCTCGATCTGGCGGATCATCTTGGCCGATTCGTGGCGGGTCTTGGCCTCCACCTCGGCAAACAGACGGGCCTTGGCTTCTTCCGCCGTCAGGCCGGCAATCTCGGAAAGACGCTGCTCTTCTTCATCGATGCGCGTCTGCAGGAACTCTTCCGACTCGGCCAGCTGGCGTTCCTTGCGGGCCAGATCCTTTTCAGCGGCGAGGAGCTCATGCTCCTTGGCGGTGGCTTTTTCCAGTTTTTCTTCCAGCCGGCCGCCCATCTCTTCAAGCTTGCGTTCACGCAGTTTGACTTCGCGCTCGCGCTCCTTGAATTCGTTTTCCAGCTCTCGCTTCTGGTTAAAAAGGTCATCCTGCCCCTGGATGAGGATTTCCTTTTTTTGCGCCTGGGCCTCCTTGCGCGCTTCTTCCACAATGCGTTTGGCCAGCTCGTCAGCATCGCCGATGCGCTTGGTGGTCACACTTTGTGCACCAGCGCACCGACCAGCAGGCCGACCACAGCGGCCAGGGCCAGCCATACAATATCCATAAAATCCATAACCATCCTCTATAATCAACGGGAATCACCGGGTATCATAAATGGCGGAAGCCAGCCTCCGCACGAGGTCTACTGGCGGAGGGCTGGCTTCTGACCGCAAAAACGGCATAAGGATGGCTGCAGGCAAAGACCACGCCGAAGCGTGCAAGGAGTACGGTGCAGGACAGAAAAAAATCCCCAGAGCGCCGTGTCATGACTTCGATGCAGAACCTGGTTTCCCAGGGGGGGGCCGTGTACTTTTCTACAGGCTTCCCGTAAACGGGCGTGCTCACAAAAAGCAGGGACAGCTCCCGATTTTATGCTTGTAAGGTCAGCACCGAGTCATAAATCACGCACACCCAGGGAAATATGCTGTCATTGATGACTTAAACGGACTCTTCTTTTATCTTTGAAAGCATGGTCTCGATGCGATTCTGCACATCGTCCAGCTTTTTTGCGATTGCAACAAATCATCCGCCAGACCAAGAGCCAGAACAGTCAGCAGAATATCTTTGTTACTCTGCATACCGTGTGACCTCAGTTTCTGGTCTGCAAACCGTTCTTCCACAAGAGCGATGGCCTCACGCACACGCTCCATATCGGCACTGTGGCGGAATGTGACCGCAGTACCAAGAACGGTAAGGTTAAAGTGTTCTTGACTCACTCGAAAACCTACTCGGCGCTTTCATGCTCCTGGATAAGTCTCAGCAGAGCATCCATGCGGTTGATGGCATCGCCCCGCACCTGCTCTTCTTTGTTCAGGTTCTCGCGCAGTTCGCGGTTTTCTTCTTCCAAAGACATCTTCGCGGCGATAGTGGCCTCAAGTTCGGAGTGGAGACGGCGAGTCTCCGCCAGAAGCTGGGCTTTCTGCTCCAAAAGGGCCAGTACCTGCGTTTCAAGTTGCTCTAGTGCTTCCATGATTCTGGGTATAGCACTGCCCCATGCCGATGGCAAGGCGGCCCATGCGGCAAATCACGATTTCATGCAAAGATAATCAACTGTTTTTCCTTGCTATTCAACGAAATTTCCTTTTCTGGAAAAAGAAAAACTTTTCCTGCATATCAGGAAAAAAGAGGGAGGCACCGGGCCTCCCCCAAAGGATTTTTTGCCTGGAACTCTCCCGCCGGGCAGGAAGAATCAGACGGATAGAGCCTGACTGACGCCACGGCATGGCCGGGCAGTCTTACCTGCAGCGGAAAAGTTTCTGGTGGCGCTTTCCAGGCTCCCAAAGGAGCTAGACGGATTTGCGCGGCAGGTTCTTCTGCCGGCCGCGGGCGATGCCCATCTCGCCATCGGGCACGTCCTTGGTGATGACCGAGCCCGCCCCGACCAGCGCGCCGTCGCCCACACGCACCGGAGCCACCAGGGCCGTATTGCTGCCGATGAAGGCCCCTTCGCCGATGGTGGTCTTGAACTTGTGCTTGCCGTCATAGTTGCAGGTGATGGTGCCCGCACCGATATTGGTGCCCGCGCCGATCTCGGAATCCCCCAGATAGGTCAGGTGATTGGCTTTGGCGCCCTTGCCCAGACGGGATTTTTTGAGCTCCACGAAGTTGCCCACATGCGAGGCTTCTTCCAGCACGGCGCCGGGCCGCAGACGGGCATAGGGCCCCACCAGGGCGGCCTCGCCCACATGGGCGTCCTCGAAATGGCAGAAGGAGCGGATCTCCGCCCCGGCCTCGATGACGGTATCGCGCATCACGCAATGGGAGTCGATACGGGCGCCCCGACGCACCACGCTGCGGCCGTAGATCTCGCACGGGCCCGTGATCTCCGCACCCGGCTCCACCGTGGCCAGCGGGCTGATCCGTACCAGCGCGGGCGCATGCAGCATCACGCCGGAACGCAGCAGGCCGTCCACCACACGTTCACGCAAAAAAATTCTTCGCTGCGGGAAAGTTCAGAGGCAATTGACGCCCATCAGGCTCTCGTCCCGGCGCACTGCACGCCCTGCACCTTGCACCCTTCGGCCACAGCCAGGGAGATGAGATCGGTGATGTAGTATTCGCCGCTCTTGTTGGCATTGCCGATGCGCGGCAGCAGACGGCAGCCAGATCCAGACGCACGCAGTACATGCCCGCATTGACCTCATGCGGTTCGGGCCCGTACAGCGCGGGATCATAGTCCTTGGCCTCCACGATGGCCCGCATGCACGCGCACCAGACGGATCGTCCAGCCTCGATGGTGGCAAAGGCCAGATCAGCCCTTCCGAGGCCTCCACAGCAATACGTAACTGGAACGAAGT
>VOFD01003079.1_pt1 | contig 21072 bp, 29 predicted proteins | sample 5384101 | NCBI WGS metagenome assembly VOFD01 (sample SAMN12384723, study PRJNA508395) | human gut metagenome | isolation source: healthy gut C | host: Homo sapiens
AAAGTAAAAAATAGAATCAATTCTCCGATTTTGAAAGGCAGGCTATTGCTAAATTTTTCATAATGTTAATTTAAAGGTTATAATCATATTATTGATTAATTGGGAGCTAAGTCGTAATAGGACTTGGTATGTATGTGTATAAGTGTCTTATATATAATTGATTAATTGGTTGATGGATGCTTGGGATGACAATTTATGAACTATATAGTAGAATTGAGATTCTAAAAAAATGGTGTTTGTTGATATTAAAATAAAAAGATATTGTATTTTTTTTCGATTTTATTAATAACTTTACAACCGTCTTAGAATAGTACATGCACTTAATAACCTTTGAATAGCCTATGGAAACAGTAGAAAATATACTTTGGGGGTATAAAAATAATGCCCAAGTCCTATTACGACTTCTTCAAAATTATTCAATTTGGCATAAGGTCTCTATTGCTCTCCAGGATGAAAAGTAATGCAATTAATTTAAATAATTAGGTCGATTTTTCCTTTGAAAATAATTAGAAAAATCTTCATGACAAAGCCCCTGAAATAAAGGTAATTGGAGCAAAGTATCGAACATTGTTTCCATACGTTGTAATTTCTTGTTAATCGTACAAATTTACTCATAATACGATACTGCTGTCAACATCTGAGCCTCTCTTTTTGTTTTTTTTATTGTTTGAATGCATAAAAATAGAGTATATTTGCAAAAAAAAGGAGGGAATTATGTTCACAGGCTTTAATTGGCAGCAGATGGTCAGTGCGTTTATCGTACTTTTTGCAGTAATAGATATTATCGGTTCTATACCTATTATTATTAACCTAAAGGAAAAGGGGAAAGATGTAAATGCGATGAAAGCTACTGTCATTTCTTTTGCTTTGCTGATCGGGAAGGCAAGTCCGTAAATCAATCCTGGCTGGCACCGATGTGCCATCCCGGTTTTCCAGATCAGGATGAAAATTGTTAGTAGTCCCCTCCTAGCCAGATTAGGATGAAAATTTTATTTGCTATCCCCCCAGCATGATACGCTGAATATCTTGCTTCATGACATTCTTTTCTTTAGATATTTTACGCAATACTACGAATATTTGCACAAAATCTGAAAATAAAAAGCCTTTTTATTTTTTGTTTTTATCTATAATTTGTACATTTGGGCGTTATACCCGTTGTATATGATGCTACAGCCAATATATACGGTATGTAACAATAAATAGATATACGATATAATGACCAATAATTAACCTTTAATAATGCACAACTATGAGTTATTTACGATTTGACAAGACCCTCATGACGAATCTGGAAGAAACTCTCCAAAGAGAAATTCTCGGACGAACAAAGCAGGAGCTTATCATTGTACGACGATTGTTGATTGTAACACACGCAAATATCACGGACTATTGGTAATTCCTGTGCCAAACCTCGACGATGAAAATCATGTGCTGCTATCTTCTCTTGATGAAACGGTAATTCAACACGGTGCGGAGTTTAACTTGGGGTTGCACAAATATCAAGGAAACAACTTTAGTCCTAACGGACACAAGTATATCCGTGAGTTTGACTGTGAGCATATCCCGGCAACAACTTACCGTGTCGGAGGTGTTATCCTCCGCAAAGAAAAAATCTTTGTACATCATGAAAACAGAATCCTGATTCGTTATACGTTACTTGATGCACATTCGGCACAACCTTGCGCTTCCGCCCGTTCCTCGCTTTCAGGAGTGTACGTGAGTACACACATGAAAATGGGCAGGCAAGCCCGAGTATCAATGCTGGAAAATGGTATTAAAACTTGTATGTATCCCGGCTATCCGGAACTTTATATGCAGTTGAATAAAAAGTGTGAGTTCCATTTCCAGCCCTGACTGGTATCGGGGGATCGAATACCCGAAAGAGCAAGAGCGCGGGTATGACTTCAATGAAGACCTATATGTTCCCGGGTATTTTGAGGTGGATATAAAGAAAGGGAGTCCATCGTATTCTCTGCCGGAACTTCAGAAGTGACTCCCCGTAGACTTGAAACAGACATTTGAGGCTGAAGTGGCTGATCGTACCCCGCGTGATAGCTTTTATCACTGCCTGAAGAATTCCGCTCATCAGTTCCATAACCAACAGGAAGACGAACATTATATTCTTGCCGGTTATCCGTGGTTTAAGTGTGCCGTGCGCGTGATATGTTCATTGCACTGCCGGGGCTGACGCTTGCGCTCGATGAGGGACCAGTTTGAGGATGTGATGAAAACGGCGGAAAAAGCGATTCGCAACTTTATTAATGAAGAACCTGTCGGATACAAAATTTATGAAATGGAGCATCCGGACGTTTTGCTTTGGGCTGTCTGGGCTGTGCAGCAATATGCAAAAGAGACTTCACGTGATGCAATGTCGTCAGAAATATGGAGAACTCCTGAAAGATATGATGGACGTGTTTATCCGTCAGCGGAAACATGAGAATCTCTTTTTTGCATGACAATGGATTACTTTTTGCCTAACGGTACGGATAAGGCGATTACGTGGATGAACTCTACTGTCGAACGGCCGTCCGGTTATTCCGCGTACGGGATATATTGTTGAATTTAATGCGTTGTGGTATAATGCGTTGCGCTTTGTGGCTGATTTGGTACGCGAAGGGGAGACGTATACAGAATTTGGCGGATGAACTCGATGCGCAGGCGGAATAACTGGAAAGTCTTTTGTCGAGGTTTCCGTAACGAATATGGTTATCTGCTTGATTATGTTGACGGTAATATGATGGACTGGAGCGTGCGTCCTAACATGATTTTTGCCGTAGCGTTTGATTACTCTCCATTGAATGCAAAACAAAAGAAAGGCGTAATCGACATCGTGACAAAAGAATTGCTCACCCCGAAAGGCTTGCGCTCATTAAGCCCGAAGAGCGGAGGATACAACCCGAATTATGTAGGCCCGCAAATCCAACGCGATTACGCTTATCATCAGGGAACTGCTTGGCCTTGGCTGATGGGATTCTATATGGAAGCCTTATCTTCGAATTTATAAGATGAGTGGCCTGTCGTTCATTGAACGCCAGCTGATTAGTTATGAAGACGAGATGACAAGCCATTGTGTTGGTTCTATTCCTGAATTATTCGACGGAAACCCGCCTTTCAAAGGACGTGGCGCTGTTTCGTTCGCGATGAATGTGGCAGAAATATTGCGAATTTTAAAGCTACTGAAAAATATGACAATTATTAAAAAAAGGAGGAACGAAGATGAAAGTTTTAATGTTTGGATGGGAATTCCTCCCCATATCTTGGGAGGTTTAGGTACAGCCAGTTACGGACTTACCAAAGGTTTAGTCGCAACAAGAGGACATGCAGATTACCTTCTGCATACCGAAGCCATGGGGAGATGAAGACCAAAGCTTCTTGAAAATCATCGGCATGAAAAGTACCTATCGTATGGCGTGATGTCAACTGGGATTATGTAAAAAGTCCCGCGTTGGAAATGACATGGATCCGCAATTATTCTATTTGCGCGACCATATCTATGCCGATTTCTCTATATGCATGTCAATGATTTGGGATGTATGGAGTTTCAGGGACGTTATCGGGAACTTGCACGAAGAAATTAATAATTTCTCGATCATTGCCGGAGTAGTAGCCCGTCAGCAGGAGTTTGATATTATTCATGCTCACGACTGGCTCACTTATCCGGCTGGGTGCATGCCAAGCATGGTAAGTGGCAAACCTTTGGCATCCATGTGCATGCTACTGATTTTGACCGTTCTCGTGGCAAAGTCAATCCTACTGTTTATTCGATTGAGAAGAATGGTATGGATCATGCCGATTGTCATCATGTGCGTGTCCGAGTTGACTCGCCGCACTGTTATTAACGAGTATCATCAGGACCCTAGAAAAGTATTTGCAGTGCATAATGCTGTTTATCCATTGTCGCAGGAGCTGCTGGACATTCCACGTCCCGATCATTCAAAAGAAAAGGTCGTCACCTTCCTCGGGCGTATCACCATGCAGAAAGGTCCTGAATATTTCGTAGAGGCAGCAGCTATGGTATTGAGACGTGCCCGTCACGTACGTTTCGTCATGGCAGGTAGCGGCGATATGATGAATGCCATGATTCGTCTGGCTGCCGAAAGAGGCATTGCCGACCGCTTCCATTTCCCAGGCTTTATGAGAGGAAAACAAGTGTACGAAGTGCTGAAAGCCAGCGATGTGTACGTCATGCCGTCTGTCTCTGAACCTTTCGGTATTCTCCATTGGAGGCGATGCAGTGTGGAACGCCTTCCATTATTTCTAAGCAGTCAGGCTGTGGCGAAATTTTGATAAGTGATAAAAACTGACTACTGGGATATCCACGCCATGGCGGATGCCATCCACTCCCTTTGCACCAATCCGGCAATATACGAGTACCTGAAAGGAAGAGGGTAAGAAAGAAGTGGATGAGATTACGTTGGGAAAAAGTCGGCTTGAAATCCGTGCTCTCTATGATGCTGTGTTATTAGAAACTATGGTAAATAACAAAACAATAAATAAAAATGAGAACGATCTGTCTTTATTTCGAAATACATCAGATTATACACCTGAAACGCTACCGTTTTTTCGATATCGGCACCGATCATTATTACTATGATGACTATGCAAATGAAACCGGTATGAATGAGGTTGCCGAACGATCTTATATCCTGCTCTCAATACTTTAATTGAGATGGCTAAGAATTCGGCGGGGCTTTCAAAGTAGCGCTTTCTATTTCGGCGTAGCCTTGGAGCAAGTTGGAGATCCATGCTCCGGCGGTAATTGACTTGCTGCACCAGTTGAATGATACCGGCTGTTGTGAATTCCTTTGCGAACCTTATTCACACGGCCTGTCCTCACTTGCTAACGAGGACTGTTTCCGTGAGGAGGTGATTCGCCAACGTAATAAGATGAAACAGATGTTTGGCAAAGAACCGAAAGTGTTCCGTAATTCCAGTTTGATTTATTCGGATGATATTGGTGGATTGGTGGCTTCTATGGGCTTCAAAGGAATGTTGACGGAAGGTGCTAAACATATATTGGGATGGAAGAGTCCGCATTATGTATATCACTGCAATCAAGCTCCGAGCCTCAAATTGCTATTGAGAGACTTTAAACTTTCTGATGATATAGGATTGCGTTTCTCCAATTCGGAATGGCCGGAATATCCATTATTTGCTGATAAGTATATTAACTGGATTGATGCGTTGCCACAAGAAGAGCAAGTGATTAATATCTTTATGGAATTAAGTGCATTGGGTATGGCTCAGCCGCTTTCTTCCAATATCCTGGAATTCCTGAAAGCATTGCCGGAATGTGCTAAATCAAAAGGGTATCACGTTCTCTACTCCGACAGAAATTGTAACGAAGTTGAAATCAGTGTCACAACTTGATGTTGCGTATCCGATGTCCTGGGTAGATGAAGAAAGAGATACAAGCAGTTGGCTGGGTAATATCCTGCAACGCGAGGCTTTCAATAAATTGTATAGTGTAGCTGAACGTGTGCATTTGTGTGACGACCGTCGTATCAAACAGGATTGGGATTATTTGCAGGCTAGCAATAACTTCCGTTTCATGACAACGAAGAATAATGGTATGTGGCTGAATCGTGGGATCTATGATTCTCCTTATGATGCTTTCACCAACTATATGAATATTCTGGGTGACTTTATCAAACGAGTAGATTCACTGTATCCTGTTGACGTAGATAATGAAGAGCTCAACTCTGCTGACTACTATTAAGAATCAGGGTGAGGAGATAGCCGAACTGCAAAAGGAAGTAACCAAATGGCAGGCAAAAGCTGAAAAAGGAGCTGTAAAAGCTCCCAAAAAGTAGCTGCGAAAAAAAAGAACCGGTAGCTAAAGCTACTCGTAAAGAAAGCTACTGCAAAGAAAGAAGAATAAGATAATAATAAATTAACTGGTTGTAACCGTGGGAGATGGGAATCACCTCACGGTTGTTTTTATATATTGGAAGGTACAGGTACATATAAAAAAAACAGCGCGAATTACCGAAGTAACCCGCGCTGTTTATTTTATTTAATCCGAAGTCTGTAGAAATAACTTCAAGTTTCAACTTGTAATCAGGATTTGTTTTGCCTAGACTTCCACCTTTCAGCCGTACATAACCTGGTTTTAAATCATGTTGTATTCTAATAATATTAGCTTGACCAGTTGTAGTATTTGAAGAGTCATAAGTCACAAGTACAGGTATAAGGACTACTTTTGTTCCAATCAGGGTTTTCTTGTAACCATTTAGTTTCATCCCATGAACTACCAGCATTCTTTTTAGCCTCTTCCTTTTCTGCAATACAAGCATTTACCAATTTGGTGATGTTGCTGAATACATATTGGTTCGTGCTACTTGTGTGTGAAGTTAGATAAGAAGATACACCATCGCTCAGCTTATTGTCTTTAAAGAAGCTATCCTGGAATTTCTTACGTACAAGCATTACAGTAGATGGTATAGCCATACCAAACTTCTTATCACCTGTTTGATTGTAATTAGTGAATGTCAGTTTTACTGCATTTAAGGTATCGCCTGTCAATTCATTTTGTATATCTGAAATGGGTAGTGTAGCTTCGGTGAAAATACCTGCCGGACTCTTTAAATAAGTGTTTTTATCTTCCTTAATTAATGCATCTATCCTTTCGGGATCATTCTTTAATTGATTGGCTTGGATTACTTCACGAGTTGTAGCAAACACACGATAAGAGTAATAAGTAGAGTCCTTACCACTTCCGTCTTTCTTCTGTAATTTTTTTCCGGTAATAGGATCTGTTGCATAGCATTTGTATACTACATTCATTTGTGGCTGATCTATATAGAGTACAGTTCCATCACCATAGTCGCTCTTAACGTAGATTCCTTGTAAAGCTTCTCTGAATAATTGGCTATTGAATTCCTTATCAGCATTTTTAGCTTTTCTTGCCGCAGTTAAAATATTTCCACCTACTCTTGTTGCTATATCCTCTTTGAAAGCAATATGCACACTTGGAACATATGTGCTTAGGTTACGAATAGAATCTTTTACTGAATCTACCTTTTCGCTGTTTTGTATGATTCCGTCAGAATAATCAACGGCAAGTTTACAAAGCCGCATAGTCTACCGGTTCTTTCAAACCAGTTAAATCCTTCTTGGTGATGCCTTTCAACATCAGTTTGGCTGCGAAATCGTATTCTTGAAGTCATCTTCATATACCGAGAATACAACTTTGGCATCACGGAACGATGGTTCGTCCTTGTAGGCCTTCTTAATATAAAGAGGAGCCAGTGCCGTCATCCATCCGTGACAGTGGATAACGTCGGGACACCAGCGAAGTTTCTTCACTGTTTCCAGCACGCCGCGTGCGTAGAAGACAGCGCGGCTGTCGTTATCATCATATTCCACACCGTTTTCGTCTGCTGTCTGCAAACGGTTCTGGAAATAATCATCATTATCGATGAAATATACCTGCATGCGTGCAGATTGAATAGAAGCAACTTTTATAATCAAGGGGTGGTCAGTATCATCGATAATCAGATTCATACCAGAAAGGCGAATCACTTCGTGCAACTGGTTTCTGCGTTCATTGATGTTTCCCCATTTGGGCATAAAGGTTCTGATTTCACGGCCTTTTTCTTGGATCGCCTGTGGAAGGTTTCTACCTATATTGGCCATTTCGGATTCTGAAACGTAAGGTGTAATCTCTTGAGTAATAAATAAAACTTTATTCGCCTTTGTCATAATAACAATAGTTCTCTATAATATTGTGCAAAGATACGAAAAAAAAGACACATTAAATAAGATATTCTTTCTTTATGTGGCAAATATTAGTTTATTTTGCAGAGTTTTTGCAAACGAGTAAAACATAAACCAATTGACGAAAATGAAAGTAGTGCACACTATCAAGGACTTACAGGCAGAATTGACTGCCCTAAGAGCCCAAGGTAAAAAGGTGGGACTGGTTCCTACAATGGGTGCTTTACATGCGGGACATGCATCTCTGGTAAAGCGCAGCGTAAGTGAGAATGGTGTAACTGTTGTGAGTGTTTTTGTGAATCCCACACAGTTTAACGATAAAAATGACTTGGAGAAATATCCGCGTACATTGGATGCAGATTGCCGTTTGTTGGAAGAATGCGGGGCGGATTTCGCTTTTTCTCCTTCAGTTAGCGAAATGTACCCGGAACCGGATACCCGTGAGTTCAGTTATGCTCCGTTGGATACTGTGATGGAAGGAGCTTTCCGTCCGGGACATTTCAACGGCGTTTGCCAGATTGTCAGCAAGCTGTTTGATGCTGTACTGCCGGATCGGGCATATTTCGGAGAGAAAGACTTCCAGCAGTTAGCGATTATTCGTGAAATGGTTCGGCAATTGAAATATAATCTTGAAATTGTAGGTTGTTCAATTGTACGTAAAGAAGACGGGTTGGCATTGAGTAGCCGTAATAAACGTTTGTCTGCAGAAGAACGTGAAAATGCTTTAAATATTTCCCGCACATTATTTAAAAGTCGTAACTTTGCAGCCACTCATACAGTGAGCGAGACGCAAAAGATGGTTGAAGTTGCGCTTGAAGCTGCTCCGGGTTTGCGTTTGGAGTACTTCGAGATTGTAGATGGAAATACTTTGCAGAAGATAAACGATTGGGAAAATACTTCTTACGCAGTAGGGTGTATCACCGTATTCTGCGGGGAGGTACGACTGATTGATAATATTAAATATAAAGAATAAATAAAAAGACGAAACCTTATGATGATTGAAGTGTTGAAGTCGAAAATTCATTGTGCACGTGTCACAGAAGCCAATCTAAACTACATGGGTAGCATCACGATTGATGAAGACCTGTTGGATGCTGCGAACATGATTCCGGGAGAAAAGGTGTACATCGCTGATAACAATAATGGCGAACGCTTTGAAACCTACATTATCAAAGGTGAACGCGGTTCCGGTAAGATTTGTCTGAACGGTGCTGCCGCCCGCAAGGTGCAACCCGATGATATTGTTATTATCATGTCGTACGCACTGATGGATTTTGAAGAAGCGAAGTCGTTTAAACCGACCGTGATTTTCCCGGACCCTGCGACGAACAAAGTGGTAAAGTAGAAAGTATCTTTGATATTTGAATAAGGAAAGCCCCGTTCTACATCAAGTAAACGGGGCTTTCCTTATTCTATTTTTTATGCCGGGGATGATCGGTGTTCTACCCACATATGAGTTGGCTTTAGCCCACCTCTCGATAAACTTCCGCCCACGTGTCAGATGTAGTTATCCCACGTGTTAGGGAAGTTTAGCCCGGTGTTAATAAGCGGCAGTTAGTTGCCGGCGTTTGTTTTCAGTTGTTCATTCATGGCAGCGGCGGCTTTACGGCCATCACCCATCGCCAGAATTACAGTAGCTCCGCCGCGAACGATGTCGCCACCTGCGTAAATCATCGGAATAGATGATTCCATGTTGTCATCTACGGCAATGGTTCCTTTGCGTCCTAATTCCAGCCCTTTAATGGAACTCGGAACAATCGGGTTCGGAGATACACCGACACTGACGATGGCCAGATCGATATCGATTGTTTCCGTAGCTCCCGGAATGGCTATAGGGCTGCGACGTCCGGAAGCATCCGGCTCTCCTAATTCCATCTTCTGGAGAATAACCTGTTTTACGCAACCTTGTTCATCAGCAATATATTCGATAGGATTATGCAGAGTGAGGAATTCAACTCCTTCTTCTTTGGCATGTTTTACTTCTTCGATACGTGCCGGCATTTCTTCTTCCGAACGGCGGTAGATGATCATAGCACGTTCAGCACCCAGGCGTTTGGCTGTACGGACAGAATCCATAGCAGTATTACCACCACCGATGACAGCTACATTTTTGCCGAAAGCTACCGGAGTGTCGGATTCTTCACTGGCTGCGTCCATCAGATTGACACGGGTGAGATATTCGTTGGAAGACATGATGTTGATCGAGTTCTCTCCCGGGATATTCATAAAGTTTGGCAGTCCGGCACCGGAAGCCACGAATATTCCTTTGAAACCTTCCGCTTTCAAGTCTTCTACACCGATAGTCTTTCCTACAATACAGTCTTTGATGAAGTTTACGCCCATCTTGCCAAGGTTGTCTATTTCTACATCTACAATCTTGTTTGGCAGACGGAATTCCGGAATACCATATTTTAATACACCTCCAATTTCATGCAACGCTTCGAATACAGTTACATCATATCCATATTTAGCCATGTCTCCGGCAAATGCCAATCCTGCAGGTCCTGAACCGATCACTGCTATTTTGATACCATTTTTTTCTGCAATGACAGGTACGGAGATTTGTCCGCTTTCGCGTTCATAATCAGCTGCAAAACGTTCCAGATAACCGATAGCTACCGGCTTTTCATTCATTTTCAGATGAATACATTTTGATTCGCACTGTTTCTCTTGCGGGCACACACGACCGCAAACAGCCGGAAGCGCACTTGTTTCTTTCAATGTTTTGGCAGCTTCGAGGAACTCTCCGCGCTCGATATTTTTGATGAAACGAGGAATATCGATACCTACCGGACAGCCTTCGGTACATCCCGGATTAGCACAGTCAAGACAACGTTTGGCTTCTGTAACTGCCTGTTCTGCCGTCAAACCTTGATTTACCTCTTCTTTGCGGCTGTGTGAACGGTATTCAGCATCGAGTTCATTCATCTCTACACGAGGAATAGCCGTACGTTCTTTTGGCTTCATGGATTTACGTAACTCCTGCCTCCAAGCAGCATTACGACTTTTTTCATCGATTTCTTTGGTTGCTTCACATTCCGATTCCAGCTTATGCATTTCTTCGCGTTCGATATTCTTGAACGCACCCATACGTTTCAGCATTTCGTCGAAATTCACCTGGTGACCGTCGAATTCCGGACCGTCTACACAAACGAACTTTGTTTTTCCTCCCACAGTGATACGGCAAGCACCGCACATACCAGTTCCGTCCACCATGATCGTGTTTAGTGAAACATCGGTCGGAATCTCATATTTTTTGGTTAGCAAGCAAACGAATTTCATCATGATTGCAGGACCGATGGCGAAGCATTTATCCACTTTCTCGCGTTTGATGACTTCTTCCACGCCTTCGGTTACCAGACCTTTGCGCCCGTAAGAGCCATCGTCCGTCATAATGATCACCTCATCGGAGCTTTCGCGCATTTCTTTCTCCAGAATGATAAGGTCTTTATTGCGTCCAGCCAATACGGTGATAACACGGTTGCCGGCAGCTTTCAAAGACTGTACGATAGGGAGAATCGGAGCTACACCTACACCACCACCAGCACAAACAACTGTTCCGAAATTCTCAATGTGTGTAGCTTGTCCGAGCGGACCTACTACATCAGTAATAGATTCGCCTTCATTCAGCTCACAAAGACGGGTTGAAGAAAGCCCGACTTCCTGTACTACTAAAGTGATAGTGCCTTTCTTTACATCAGAACCGGCTATCGTCAGAGGCATACGTTCTCCCTTGTCGCCTACACGTACAATGACGAAGTGGCCGGCTTTGCGGGATTTAGCAATTAAAGGAGCTTCAATTTCAAGTTTAAACACTTTCTCAGAAAAGCGTTCTTTGCTAATGATTTTGTTCATTATCTAATTAATTTGTTGGTATTATTACGTAACTGCTATCAGAATGTTATAAATTTTGGCAAAGATACAGCTAATTTACGAAATATAAAAGAAAAGCCACTCTTTTGATGAGTGGCTTTTTATATACGGTACTTTTATTAGTCTGTCATGCCAAATATTAGTCTATCATGTCGAAACCGCAGTATGGAACCAATGCTTTAGGAATTCTAATTCCTTCGGGGGTTTGATTGTTTTCAAGTAGGGCGGCAACGATACGTGGCAATGCTAATGCTGAACCGTTTAATGTATGGCAGAGCTCGGTTTTCTTTTCTGCATTACGGTAACGGCATTTCAGACGGTTAGCCTGATAATTATCGAAATTGGATACGGAACTTACTTCCAACCAACGTTTCTGTGCTCTGAATATACTTCGAAGTCGAAACAAAGCGCAGCAGTGAAAGCTCATATCACCACCACAAAGGCGGAGTATACGGTATGGAAGTTCCAGTTTTTGCAACAGACCTTCTACGTGGTCAAGCATTTCCTGATGAGACTGCTTAGAATGTTCCGGTTTGTCGATACGAACCAGTTCCACTTTAGAGAACTCGTGCAGACGGTTCAAACCGCGTACGTCTTTACCGTAAGAACCGGCTTCGCGACGGAAACATTGTGTGTATGCACAGTTCTTAATAGGCAACTGTTTTTCTTCCAGGATAACATCACGGTAGATGTTGGTTACAGGCACTTCGGCTGTCGGGATCAGATAGAGATCATCTACTTCGCAATGATACATCTGTCCTTCTTTGTCGGGAAGCTGGCCTGTACCATAACCTGAAGCGGCATTGACTACTGTCGGCGGCATGATTTCAGTATATCCGGATTTGCGTGCCTCGTCCAGGAAGAAGTTGATCAGAGCACGTTGGAGTTGGGCACCTTTTCCTTTGTATACGGGGAAGCCTGCACCTGTGATTTTTACACCCAGGTCGAAGTCTATTAAATCATATTTCTTAGCCAGTTCCCAGTGAGGAAGTGCATCTTTAGGAAGTTCTGTTTCCATGCCTCCCATTTTTCTACGACATTGTCTTCAGCGCCTACACCTTCGGGCACACTGTCATAAGGAATGTTTGGGGATGGTATAAAGTACATTCTGCATATCTGTTGCAGCCTGTGTCATGGTGGCGTCCAATACTTTGTTACCTTTCTTTAGTTCGGCAACGCGGGCACGTGCGGTTTCAGCTTCTTCTTTCTTTTGCCTTCTTTCATCAGTTGACCGATGGTGCGGGAAAGTGAGTTAACCTCTGCCAGGTTTTTATCTAATTCATTTTGTGTAGTACGTCTCTTGTCGTTAAGGGCGATCACTTGGTCAATCGTTTCTTTTGCATTTTTGAAATGCTTTTTTTCCAGTCCGCGGAGTACCGCCTCTGTATTTTCTGTAATTTGTTTAATGGTAAGCATATCTATACTTTTTTATGAACTTTCTTTTTTAATAAACAAAGATAAAGAAAAAAAGAATAAGCGAGCAATGAAAATCTGCAAAAAAAAAGAAAGGAGATGCAATCACTTGGATTACATCTCCTTCTCTTGAATATTTTCAGTTGTACAGGTTATGCTTCTGTTGCTTCAGCAGGGATGATAGAAACATATCTTCTGTCTTCTCTACCTACTTTAAATTTAACTGTACCATCTACCAAAGCGAAAAGAGTGTGGTCTTTACCCATTCCGATGTTTTCACCCGGATGGAATTCAGTACCTCTTTGACGAATGATAATATTACCTGCTTTGCAAGCTTCACCACCAAATATCTTAACGCCTAATCTTTTTGCTATGTGATTCGCGGCCGTTCTTAGAACTACCGACACCTTTTTATGTGCCATTTCTTCTTACTTTTTAAATTGATTAAGCTACTACTTCTGTGATTGTTAACTCTGTGAACTGCTGACGGTGACCGTTCAAGTTTTCTGTAACCTTTTCTTCTTTTCTTGTGGAAAACAAGAACTTTGTCACCTTTAACCAAGTTTGAAACAACCTGGCAAACAACTTTAGCGCCTTCTACAGTAGGAGCACCTACTGTTACGTTTCCGTCTTTGTCTACCAAAAGAACTTTTTCAAATTCTACTGTTGAACCGTTTTCTGCACCTTCAATGTGGTGAACGAACAAGTTTCTGACCAGCTTCTGCTTTAAATTGCTGACCGTTAATTTCTACAATTGCGTACATCTTATATATAATGTATAAGTTAGCTCCGGCGGGTGGTCTTTAATCACTTAAAGAACTCTTTATCGAACCCGTTGCGGAATAATCGGGCACAAAAGTACTATTTTTATTCATACCCAGACAAATATTTCTTTTTTTTTTTGTTGCTATCGGACTAACTCTTCAAACCGGATTTCTCATGATGATTTTGTGTGGATAAGCTTGCAGTTCTTCTGCGGTAGTCATTCCATTAAGGACACCTGCAAAATCTACTCCCGCATTTTGCATGCTGTTTCGGCATCCACAGTACTGTCTCCGATGTATAAGGTTTCTTGAGGTGCACTACCCAAATGTTCCCAAAGCAAATTTATTCCTTCCGGTGAAGGCTTGGCAGCTTGTACATCTTCTCCGCCTACCACAATATCAGAAAATCTTCGGGCATATACTTTTCCAAAAAACTAACTATTCTAAAACGGTATTTAGTAGAGATAATGCCGATACAGGCGCCTTGTTTTTTTCAGCGCTGTCAATGTCGATAATGTGTCGGGAAAAAGACAGGTATTCACGTTCATGTGTATATCTGCTTCCTGCCTGTATTCCTGTCGGAAGGCTGCAAGTTGTGCCGGGTCGGTCACTCCGGTCAGAATGCTGAAAGATTCTTCGAGTGTTTTACCGATAGTACGTTTGATAGCTTCATCAGTGACTGTCAAATATTGGTGACGGGTAAGTACGATTCTGAAGCATTTAACGATGCCGCGTGACGAATCGGCCAGGGTATAGTCGAAATCAAATAAATAGGTTTTATAATTCATAGAGGAACTTTGGGGTTTGATTGTTAGCGGATTCTGCCTCCGCTAATCCAATGTCTGTTATAGTAATCTTCACTTAGCCTGCTGACTATTACTCCTTTACTTGTGCTGGCATGAATAGAACTTTCCATTCTTCAGGTAGATGCCGACATGGGCTACTTTTCAGGTTTTTTTAGAGCGGTTGCTGGTAAAAAGAGCAGGTCTCCTTCTTTCAGGTTTCGTTTGGCTATCTTGTTGCTCCTGCTTTTCAGGGCCTCCGTGTTGCGTGGCACTTGAATGCGGTATACTTTTACGATATATCTGATAAACCATGCCGGAACAGTCAGTACCTCTCTTTGAGTCTCCACCTCCACGATAGGGAGTTCCTATCCAATTGGCCGCTTCAGATAGCTCAATAAACGAAGCTTGTGGTTATCTTCCATATTGATGTCCACCTAATAGGATAGAAGCCCGTGCCAATGCCTGATAATCCAGACGTGGAGCGGAGGTGCGGCAGGAACTGAGCATGGCAGTCAGCCCTACTAGAATAAGTATCAGTTTGAATTTTGTTTTCATCGTTTATTCTTAAATAGTAAATTTCCTCATTCTTTCACATTAAAATAATCTTCCAGCTCTTTTTCGGCTGAATTGTCCTTGTTGGTTATATCGCGGATGATTACCCCATATTCCAGCAGAGCTATTCGAGGACATACATCTACCGTATGATTCAGGTTATGACTGGAGATTATGACTGTTGCCCGGTATTCTTCGTTATATTTTTCAGCAGATGTTTGATGACAGACTGAGAACTGGGATCGAGGAAGTTGAACGGTTCGTCGAGTATCAGCAACTGAGGATAATGAAGCATGGCGGAGATGATGCCGATTTTCTGTTTATTACCGGCTGAGTAGTTACGGATCAGTTTCTTTTGTCCGATCACTTCTCCGTTCATGAAGCGTTCGAAAGTAACCAGGCGTTCGTCCACCTCCTCCTTTTTTAATCCGTACATCTTTCCGATGAAGTAGAAATATTCTTCAGGAGTAAGATAGTCAATCAAAAAACCGTCATCTATAAATGCGCCTGTAAAGCTTTTCCAGTCTTCGCTTTGGCTTTACGTCAATGTCATTGATCGCTACTTTCCCGTTGTCCGCTTTTAATAGGTCGAGCATTAATCGGAAAAGTGTTGTCTTTCCGGCACCGTTGTTTCCTACCAAGCCGAGCATATCACCTTGATTGATTTCATAGTGTTCTATATATCTACCGCAACCTTTTCACCGAAATTCTTTCTAAGTCTGTCAATGGCAATCATGACTTTCTATGTTTATATGGGTTAATGATTCATGAACTTTTTATTGGCGGCTGTCTCTGAAACCTTCCATATTTTCATATCTCCGCTCCATGAAGCGATGATATACATTCTTGATCCATAACGGAGAAGTCAGGACAAAACCAAGCCCGATTACCAACAGGATGGTGTAAGGTAATCGTTTCACCTAAAAACGTATTTAATAGGCTGTATAAAATAAGCGGGACACCGAATGCTCCAAAGTTGACTAACATCTGTATCGCACTGTTGGTTTGGCGGCTTGTTACTTTTTCGTTGAGGGGACTGTCTGCTTATTGTAAACAGCCAGTTGGAAAAACAGAAATAAATAAAGCCGATGGTATAGAAAAACCAGGCGAAAGCACCTAACAGAGTCAGTTTGTGCATGATGATGGCGGGAATCATCAATAGGAAAGGAATGATTTCGCCTATACTATAAATGTAGTATTTAGCTTTAAGCAAACTTCTGATTGATTCTTTGCGAGACATCAATCCGTCGATGTAATTACCCTCGAATGACATTATTTGTGATAGGATGATCATTCCGAAAGCGGCAAAATTGTAAACGCAGATAAAGGAGGTCATGACGTTACCGTCATAGACACTCGAAAACTGAGCAGGGTGGAGAAGGCTATAATTACGATGGTGATACTGCGCAGTGAGCCTTTTACAACGGCGGTTGCGTAGGAGCATTTTTAGTTCTAGTCTCATGTACTCGCCAACTTCTCCGTAACGTTCGAAGAATTTGTATTCGGAAACATGCTTGATCCGGGTATCATCTACTTTAGATAATTCGGCATAGATAAGTCCGGACATAATCTTGCGGTTGATCAGCCATAGAAGGATGATGACCAGTATCGTGCCGAGAAAATAGAGGATGTCCCCTTGAATATATCCGTCTCCCAGATCCATGAAAAAATAGAAGAGCGGACTGTCTTGGGGAATTAAAAAGAAGGCACCCTGTTCCACCGTAAAAAACGATGGGTAACAGAATCCACCAAATACGTTCATTGATAAGTGTCCGGCAAAGCAAATACCAGTAATTGTTAGCGATAATCAGAAGTAAAATGCCTATGAGATAGGTAATGACTCAATGGTACCAAAAAGAATTTGGTAATGGTGATGAAGGAAAAAGGGACAAATAGGAATAACCAGAACAGGTTGAACAGACTAAGTCCGGAACGGATAAGAAGAAAGTCGATGACGCGATTCCGTTTAACCGGCAGCAGGAGGTAGGTTTTTACCTCCTGTGTCGGTGTCTTTGGAACGGAACACGCAACAGGAAATCGAGTGCCAGGATAAAAATCAAAACTACGCCGTTCATAACGTGATATGGTTCCCGGTTGGGAACCATATCTGAAAACCGAATGCAAACGTCGTACCGAAGAATATCAGGTAACCGGCCCAGAATGCGCCCATGACATAACCGAATATTTTAGCTACTTTGTTCTTTTCATACATCGGATGCCGTTTGGAGGCGAGCCTTCCATGTTTGCGTAATTCGTTAAATATCATCATACTGTTGGTATGCTAAAAAGTTTATTTGGCTTCTTCCGGCATAGTCATTACAACTTGAATTTCGTTGTTCTGTTTCAGCAGCCTAGCGAGGAAGTCTTGTACTTCTTTTGCTGTAATGCTGTTGACTATCTTTTCGTAATCTTTTGTATTGTCGATACCTGTATAGAAATATTCGTCCAGATTATTAAGCCAGTAACCGTTTTCTTTCTGTGCATCTTTATATTTCTTCAACATATACTCTTTGATCTTCTGCATATGTTCGGCAGACGGACCTTCTTTGCCATCTTGTTCAATTGTTCTACGACAACAGCAGACAATTTATCTTTCTTGGCAGGGTCTGTTTGGAATATAATCTGAAGAATGAGTTCTTCTTTCGGATATTTTCCGAGACTTCCGTTACAGCTTACTCCATAAGTTCCACCCTCTTTTTCGCGGATCTCTGCTGTATAAACCATATCTAGAGCCTGGTCAGGAAGCTGAGCAGGATATTGTTGCGTAGATCGTATTTGCAAGTGCCGCTATATAAGAACATGATGGTAGCCATCGGAGTTTCCTGTTTCTTGGCAAACTCATTCTTGTATTTTCCCTTTGCGGATATACATCTTGTTATCTTTGAAAGTCTCTTTGCGGTTGATAGTCGGCAGGCTTCCCAGATACTTGGCAATCATTGGTTTTATTTTTTCCAAATCCACATTTCCTACCAGGTAGAAAGTAAAGTCGCTGGCATCTTTGTAACGGTCTTTGTACATATCAATAATGCGGTCATAGTTGATTTTGTCTACCATGTTTTCTTTCATCTTGATAGCACGCGGATGATTGTTGTATAATGCGCTTGTAATCGTATCGCTGAAAGCACTCATCGGATTGGCGTCCGCATTCTGAAGTTCAGCTTTCAGTCGGTTCTTATAAGATTCAAAAGCGTCATTAGCCTTGCGTGGAGCAGTGAAAGTCAGATAAGTCAGCTGCATCATTGTTTCAAAGTCCTTCGGAGAACAGCTACCTGAAATCGTTTCTGTCGTATTGCCGATACCAGCTCCTACGGATGCGCGTTTACCGGCAAGAGCCTTGCTTAAATCTACTTTGCTGAAGTTTCCGATACCGCCTACTAAAGCTACTCCGTTCAATTGGGCAATATCGATGATTTCATCGTTCGGGAATACACTGGTTCCACCGAGGCTTACACCTTTCATTACAATCTGATCAGCTTTGAAGTCAGTCGGTTTCACATATACGGTCACACCGTTGGAAAGTACTAACTTGGTAGACCCATAAATTTCTCCGGCTTTTTCGGATACGATTTTTCCACCTTTAAGATCTTCGGAGATTAACGGTTCATTAGAAACTTTGTCTTCATACGGCTTCAAGTCGAATGACTTCATTTGTTTCAATAAAGCGGTGATTTCGTCTTTTAGTAGGATATTTTACTCCTTCTTTTTCCGGACCGGCCAACAGAACCACTTGATTGTTGTCTGTGATAAGTTGTTGCATCATCTTATTGATGGCTTCTACCGGAATATTCGGAGCCATTTGCTTGGTGAGCATATACTCGAATTCAATTCCGGAATCGGTTCCTTATCAAGGAAGTTGTTTACATATTCGTTAACGTATGAACCGCTTTTTGTCTTTTTCACGTTCATTGTAAGCAGATTCTACGCCTTGCATATAATTGGCACGTGCGCGTACGTATTCAGTAGCGGTGAATCCGAAACGGCGTGCGCGTTCAGTTTCTTCCAATACGGTTTTCATTGCCAGGTCGATACCGTCTATTTTGCTTCTCGCATCAGACTGAATGCTTCTTTTGTTTTGGCAAGGAAAAATTCTCCATATCCTGCACTTGCGTTGGTGAAAGGAGGGTTGGCTGTCTGGCGAAGTTCATTCAAACGGTTGTTCAACATAGTCATAGCCATGCTGAGCATGTATTGGCTAGCGTAATAGCTAATAGTATTTTTTAAAGAATCGAGGTAGCTTCATGTTTGAAGAAGATGTTTACAGAAGGATTCTTCACCTCTTTATCAGTTCCGATATAAATAAGCGGTTCCTGATTGTCTGCTACCGGATAGTAGATACGTTCAGCCGGATTTACAGGAGCCTTCACATCTTCGAATACTTTTTTCAATTTGGCTTCCATCTCTTCCGCATTGATATCACCGACAATGACGATTCCCTGTAGGTCGGACGATACCATTTGGCATAATAATCGCGGATGGCCTGATAAAGGGAAGTTATTGATTACGTCAATGCTTCCGATGGGCATACAGTCAGCATATTTGGAATCCGGATATAGCGTGGGCTGTGCATCTGTCATGATGCGGAGTATACCACTGTTACGGCTTCTCCATTCTTCACGGATCACACCACGCTCTTTGTCGATTTCCTTGTCGGCAAGGTTGATGGCATTTTGACCAGTCATGAAGGATGAGCAGACAAGAGTCTACTACATTGGGGTTTTCTGTAGGAACGTTACTGATATTGTAAACTGTCTGGTCCACACTGGTATATGCGTTCAGGTTTGTTCCGAATTTGATACCTTTTGTTTCGCACCAAGGCACAATGCCCAATCGGTTTCATCGCCGGGAAAATTCTTTGTTCCGTTGAATGCCATGTGTTCCAGGAAATGGGCAAGACCACGTTGTTGCGGCTCTTCAAGTATTGAACCCACTTTCTGTGCGATGTAGAAATTCGACACGTTTCTCCGGAAGTGCGTTATGGCGAATGTAATAAGTCAGTCCGTTGTCTAACTTGCCAATACGGACATTTTTGTCCACAGGCAGTTGTTGCATCGGTTGTGCAAGTACGGACTGGAAATTGCAGCATATCAGAAGAACTGCAATAAATAATCCACGTAATAAATGTTTCATGTTCTATTTAATTTAAATAAATGTTTCTGAGTAATTTGTCGCAGTGTTTGACGTGAAATCACAAATTGACAGCAAAATAGTTATTTTATAGCTTCTCTTATGCGGACCAGTTTGGTCAACAGACCTTCCAAAAGGTCCAGTCTGAGCATATTGGCACCATCACTTTTGGCTATGGCAGGATTCTCGTGTGTCTCGATAAATAGTCCGTCCGCTCCTACGGCTATACCTGCTTTGGCAACGGTTTCTATCAGTTGCGGCATACCACCGGTAACGCCACTGGTCTGGTTGGGTTGTTGCAAAGAATGGGTGACATCCAGAATGACCGGATATCCGAATGTTTGCATTTCAGGGATACCACGATAGTCTACTACTAAATCCTGGTAACCGAAAGTCGTACCGCGTTCGGTCAACATCACGTTTTTGTTGCCAACTTCCACCACTTTGTCGGCGGCAAACTGCATAGCCAAAGGAGAAAGGAACTGCCCTTTTTTGATGTTAATTGTCTTTCCTGTTTTAGCTGTTGCGACCAATAAGTCCGTCTGACGGCAAAGAAAAGCCGGTATTTGGAGAATATCTACATATTCGGCTGCCATTTCGGCCTCGTCTGCACTATGGATATCCGTTACGGTAGGAACCCCGAACGTGTCATGTACCTTTTTAGTATTTTTAGTGCCTTCTCGTCACCGATACCCATGAATGATCAAGCCGCGAACGGTTGGCTTTGCGGTAAGAGCCTTTGAATACGTATGGAATTTGCAATTTTCGGTGATTTTTACCACACGCTCGGCAAATGCGCATTGCCATCTCTTCACCTTCTATCACACATGGACCGGCCAATA
>VOFD01001486.1_pt1 | contig 21050 bp, 40 predicted proteins | sample 5384101 | NCBI WGS metagenome assembly VOFD01 (sample SAMN12384723, study PRJNA508395) | human gut metagenome | isolation source: healthy gut C | host: Homo sapiens
TCTTTCGCGTCAAATACAGGACCATCCTTGCAGACATGCTTATAGGTCATGCCGCCATCCGCAGTCCGGATGGGGGTAGCGCAGCCCAGACAGGCACCGATGCCGCGATACCATCCGCTCTTCCAGCGAAACTTCACAGCGCACACCGAATTCCTCGGCAATGGCAGCCACCGCCTGAAGCATTCCCTTTGGGACCGCAGGCATAGATGATGTCGGCGCCGCCTTCTTCCAGACGCTGACGGAGCAGGTCGGTTACAAAGCCATGATGTCCCTTTGGAGCCATCGTCAGTAGCCAGACGCACATCACAGCCGCAGGCTGTCAAAATCTTCGTCCAGGATCACATGGGCCGCATCCCGGAAGCCCAGAATCGCGGTACAGTTTTCTGCGTAATGCTTGGCAGTTTCCAGCATGGGCGGGGTACCGATACCGCCGCCCACTACAATCGCCCGGGAATCCGGGGACAGCAGCGTGAATCCATTGCCCAGCGGACCCATGACATCCATCAGATCGCCTACCGACAGCATGGACATGGCTTCTGTACCGGAACCGCGTACTTCAAATACCAGACGCAGGGTACCCCTTTTCGCGGTTCACTTCACAGATGGAAATGGGCCGGCGCAGGGTATGGCCTGCCACCCGGATATGCACGAACTGTCCGGCATGGCTCTGGGGAAGCAATATCGGGCAAGCAACGACATAGTCGAATACATCCCGGGCAATGGCGTCCCGTGACTGGATAGGATATACATTCTGTATATACGACATAAAAAACGCCCTCCTGTAATAATTACCCGATTTTTCCCCGGACGGAAAAAATCTCTATACAACAGTTTAATGGAATCGGTGAAAATTGGCAAGAGAGGGGCGAAAAAATATTTGCAATTTCCCGACAAAAAGTTGTATAATGTCAGACGCCCCTGACCGGAGAAGCTCCCGATCAGGCCTGTATTTTCCCTGGTTTATCAGACAGGGGAGAAAGACAGAGTCAGTCGCAAGTTCCTGACTATAAACCACACTACGAAAGGACATCAGAATCATGACTAAAACAGGGTTCCGCGCGGCGTCTTGCCGCAGCCGGACTGATCGGCGCTGCTTATCTGGCACTTTGCGCCGCGTTTCCGGCACTCTCCTTCGGACAGATCCAGGTACGGTTTGCCGAAGTATTCACCCTGCTGCCGCTTTTCACACCAGCGAGCATCTGGGGTGTGACCATTGGCTGTGCGCTTTCCAATATCTATGGATTGGCACTGGGTACCAATATTATTGGTATCTGGGATATTTTCCTGGGTACAGGTGCTACTTTTGTGGCTGCGGTACTCACCTATAAGTTCGGGATATTCAGTTCCGGGCCCTGCCGATTCTCTCGGCGCTGATGCCGGTGCTGCTCAATGCACTGGTGGTGGGCGGAGAGCTGACCATGGTAATGTCGCCCACCTTTGACCTGCGTATTTTTCTGGCTCAACTTCGGCAGCGTAGGCCTGGGTGAATTCATTGCCCGCTTTGATCGGTCTGCCGCTTTACCGGTATCTCCAGTCCAGCGGACTGGCTTTCCGGGGTATTCTCGAATATTGACTGACGGAACTTGCAGCCTGTCTGTCCCTGTCCTGCCATAGGGCAAAAACACATACAGATCAAAACCGGTTCTCCCGCTGGGGAGGGCCGGTTTTTTTATGCCCGGGACACAGGATTCCACAGAAAGTTTTCCACAAAGTGAAGAACTCAGGCCGGAAATTTTCCAAAATATGCAGGAAAAATGACAAAATAGAGCGGAAATTCCCTCGAATTGCCCGGAAAATGCAGGATTTTTCCTCCAAAATGGCAGGAACAGGCAGAAAAACTGAGAAAATTACGGAAAAATTACAAAAAGGCATCAAAAAAGGGTTGACAAAGTGGGGGGGTATAATGGCTTTACAGCAACAAGTTTTCATTCGACAGGAAAATTTGTTGATTGTCACACAAAAATTTTTAGGAGGAAAACAAAAATGAAGAAGATTTTTGCTCTTGCTCTGGCTGCCGTTATGACAGCAGGCATGACAACTGTTGCCTTCGCTCTGGATCAGGATCGTGTTATCGTGATCGGCACTGCTAATTCTACAGTTTATGTTGATGGCAACGATAACGGTAAGTTCGATGATGGTGATACCGACGATATCAAAAAAGCCTCTGCCTGGTATTTCTGCTTCCAGCGATGCTCTTACCTCTGTTGATGTAAGCGTAATCAAGGGCGGCAAGAAGGTAGCTATTCCCCTGTTCTTCCCCAACGGTGATCCTATCACTGATAAGGACGAGGGCGGCAGGGCTACAAGGAAAAGTCTGATTGGTCCGTTGGCGGCCTGGATGACAAGGCTACCATCGAGCTGGTTAATCAGGAGCGGTCAAAGTCGTCGTACCAATCCCGGCCGCCACGGGTGCTGTAGCGGTCGGAGTAGCGGTCCCGGTCGTAATAGTTCCGGTCATAGTCGTCCCGGTAGTCCCGGTAATCCCGGTCCCGATAGGAATCCCGGTCATAATCCCGTCCATTGGAACGGGAGGACGAGCTCCGGCGGGAACTGCCGCTGGAGCGGTAGGACCGGGTGTAATCATCATAATCGTCGTAACGCATTCTATTCTCCTCCTGACAAACATTCTGAAACAGAAAAGTCATCGGGTTCGCTTGAATTCTACATAGTTCAGGATATTATATCATATCTCCCCGCCTCTGAAAACACCCAATTTGTAAAAGATTCTGCAAAATCTTGTCACTGTTTTTGGGCGGAATCCTGGCCTGTCCTTTACCCCGGATGGGAAATATGGTACAATATGGTCAAAAGTGAATGGGTTCCCAATCGGTTTCCGGGTGCGGGACCTTCCGATCAGAAAAGAGGGGTCTTCATGAAGCTATCCTTTCAAATTGCAGAACCTACAGGGGAAGCCGCCCTGCTGGTGCAGACCGCTGTGGCGCCGGAGGAACGGGCCCAGGTGGCCCGACAGCTGCTGTCCTCCGGGAGCTGGACGCAAAAAGCGTGGTCTTTCTCACGCCTCCCACAGGCCGGGGCGTGCTCCGTCTGGAGACGGCGGGGGCGATTCAGCGGCAACAGCCTGCTCCAGGCCGCCATGGCTTTTGCCGTGGCCCGGGGGGCATCCGGCGGGAGAAGAAATTCTCTCTGGAGATCAGCGGATACGACGAGCCTCTCACCGTTCACGCCAACCCTCTCACCGGCCAGGTCACCGCAGAGCTGCCCCCACCCCGTTCTGTGGAGAAGTACCCCTTTGGGGAAAAGGAGGTCCCCCTGCTCCAGTTCCCCGGCACGGCCTACGTCCTTCTCAAAGGGGCCCAGCTTCCCCAGAGGAGGTCCTGCGCCCCAATCTGGCCGTTCTGACCCAAGCCCTGGACCTTCCCGCCGCCGGCGCCATCGCCTGGGATTTCCGAGCCGGGACCATCTCTCCTCGGCCCTCTTGCTTCCCAGGACCGATGCACTCCGCCGTCCCCAGTGCTGCGCCGCCTCCGCCGCCGCTGTCACCGCCTGGCAGGCCCTCCACGGGCGGGAGGGTCACCATAAAACCGCCCTGCAGCAGCCTGGCGGCGTGCTCTCCGCTGCCGCGTCCGTCCAGCGCGGCAGCCTGCGCCGCTTGACAGTCAGCGGTCCGGTGGCTTTAGGCCCCGTCTATACCCTGGAATTCTAATTTTTCATATTGTTCCATCTATGGCCTGTCTGCTATGTACTGGCCAGCAGACGAAAGGCTGGCCTCCCTCTCCCCCGCTGCCCGGGGTGAGGCCTTCCCCTTTGGTGCGATCATCCCCAGCACACAAAAATGCCGCGAAAGGACACCCTTTCGCGGCATTTTTTCTCTGTGCAAGGGGCTCAGTCCCCTTTGTATTTCTCCAAAATTGCTTGGTGCGGGCCTGCTGGGGTTTCCGAAAACTTCCTCAGGGGTCCCCCCTCCTCCGCCACCACGCCGCCGTCCATGAAGATCACCTGGTCCGCCACGTCCCGGGCGAAGGCCATCTCATGGGTGACGATGATCATTGTGGTGTTCTGTTCCGCCAGGGAGCGGATGACCCGGAGCACCTCGCCGGTCAGTTCCGGGTCCAGCGCGGAGGTGGGTTCGTCAAAGCACAGGATATCCGGGTGCAGCGCCAGTGCCCGGGCAATGGCCACCCGCTGCTGCTGGCCGCCGGAGAGCTGGTGGGGGTAGTTCCCCATCCGGTCCTGCAAGCCCATCTGGGCCAGCAGGGCCTTGCCCTCCCTCCCGGATGGCCTCCAGGGACTCCCCGGTTTTCTCCCCTTCGCCATGAGCTCCCGGGCCAGGGTCACGTTCTCCAGCGCGGTGTACTGGGGGAAGAGGTTAAAATTTTTGAAATACCAGGCCGAAATGAAGACGCTTCGGCGGATCTCATTCTCCCGCTGGGTGGCCGGGTCGGCGGCATCAAAGAGGGTCTTCCCTGGACGGCGATGGTCCCCCTTGTCGGGGGTCTCGAAAAAGTTGAGGCAGCGCAGCAGCGTGGTCTTTCCGCTGCCCGACGGGCCGGTGATGGCCAGAACCTGGCCCTCCTCCAGGAAAAGTTGATATCCTTGAGCACCTTGGTGGCGCCAAAGCTCTTTTCAATGTGTTGTACGTCTAAGATAGCCATGGGAACCCTCCTTAGCGGAAGTAGCTGAGCTTGCGCTCGATGAAGTTGAAAAGGATGGTGAGGATGCCGACGAAGAGGAGATAGAACACACCGGTGTAAAAGAAAGGCCACACCATACCACTATTTTTTCATGTAAGAGAAACCGGTAAAGGTCAGCTCATAGACCGCGATGATTCGAGCCAGAGAGGTATCCTTCACCAAAGTGATGATCTCATTGGACATTGGCGGTACAATCCGCTTAATCATCTGGAGCAGCGTGACCTTGAAAAAAGATCTGGCTCTTCGTCAGCCCCAGGACCTGGGCGGCCTCTCTCTGCCCAATGGGAACCCCCTGGATCCCGCCACGGTAAATCACGGAGAAATAGCAAGCATAGTTCAGGGAAAACGCCACCACGGTGGCGGTCATTCTGCCGGCCTCACCGCTGCCCCAAATGTTGTTGCCCAGAAAACCGGGGACATACATAAAACCAATGAGCTGGAGCATCAACGGGGTACCCGCACAATCAAACCAAGGTATTGCAAAACCACCGAAGAGGCGTCACCCGGCTCATAGAACCGAACGCGATCACCAGTCCCAGAGGCAGTGCAAAGAGCAAGGTCAACAAAAAATCTGTATGGTAGTGCCCAAGCCCGTAAGCAAGGTCAAAGTTACGTTCCAAAGCATGGCGAACTCCTCATTCTCTTTCTGTTCTCATCCCAATCCTGATAAAAGCGCATATTGCACCGGATAGGTCAGCCAAAGGCAGAGAGCAGCTGCCCTCTGCCTTTAGCGCTTTATTATTTTTGAATCGCTGATCCTAAAAATTACTGAGCGGGAACCGCGACTACCTGTGCATTGTTGCAGTAGGCGCGGGTGCAGTTCATGGAATTAGTAACTTCGTCCGTGAGGGTCATGCCATTCCAAACCACATCAATGGTCTTGGCATCCAGTTCCATAATCTTGGTATCCCAGTCGATCTCCACAAACTGGATCTCAACGCCCAGCTTTTCGGCCACCAGCTTTGCCATGTCGGCATCGAAACCGATCCACTCGCCGTTTTCATCTTTGTAGTCCATCGGAGCAAAGTCAGTGATACCTACGATCAAAGTGCCCTTTTCCTGGATGTAAGCCACATCGCCATCCTCTGCAGGGGCATAGTCGGCCTCAGCAGCGGGCTGCTCCACCAGAGCTTCCTGCACGCCATAGGTGGTGGCAATCTCTTCCATGGAGCCGTCGGCATAAGCTTCGGAGAAAACATTGTTGATGAAGTCGGTCAGGTCGGATTCCTGACGGCAACCGACGCCGTATTCCTCGGTGGTCAATTTTTCAGTGTAAGTCAGGCTGGGATAGTCCGTACCCTCGCCAATCATAGCGCCAGCCATGAGCAGGTCGATGATCGCAGCGTCAGAGGTACCGGCGGAAACCTCCATCAGGGTATCAGCCTGGGAGGCCACAGCATTGGTTGTCCAGCCGTTTTCCTGTGCAACCGCCTCACCGGCGCTGCCAGCTTTCCACAGCGAAGGTCAGAGAGGCCAGATCCAGTTCCGTGGATGCAGCATCGCCGGCACCTTCGGTTCCCTCGGTGGGGTCGGCGGTGTCGTCCTGACCGCAGGCGGCCAGCAGGGTGCAGCACATGAGGGCTGCCAGCAGGAGTGCAAGTAACTTTTTTTCATTTTTAACTCTCCATTCTTTGTTGGTTCATGCTTTCCCACGACCGTTTAACACTCTATCGTGATAAAGCACTAACATGATACCACACCAGAGAGGAATTGCAAGCCCGATGCGGCTAATTTTCCTCTCTCCCGGCATTTTGTCGCTTTTTGCACAAATTCTTTCTCATTTTTCAGGGGAGGACCCGCTCATAGGCGATCCGAAGGTCACCGTCCTCCGGTCCGCCCACCAGATCAATCTGGCCGCAGCGGCGAAACCCCGCCTTTTCCAGGGCTCGCCCCATGGGGGTGGTTGCCCGGGTGCGTGTCCACCCGGAGAGAAGTGTCCCCCGCCTGGGCCGCCTGTTCCAAGGCAAAGGCCAGGCAGGCGCCGGCGATCCCCCGGCCCATCCAAGCATCCCCACGCAAAGCCGGTGGAGGCTGGTGTATCCAGCCCCTTCAGGGCTCTGCCAGGCCCCTCGGATTCGCTGGTAAGAGGGTTCCGGCTCACGGGTTAGGGGCCGCAAAGGCCAGGCGGCCCAAAGCCAGGCTCCCTTTTTCCATTGCCCAGGCCCAGGCTCCTTGGCCTGGTCCGTGATCTGGCAGAAAGAGCAGGCTTGCCCTGCCTCCCAATCCTGTTTCCCCTGTTCTTTTCAAAAAGACCAGCAGAGGTAGCCCGCCTCGGAGAGTTCCTTATCGCTGCCCAGAACGAACCAGGTTTCCTGGCGGAGGATGGCCGCCAGCTGCTGGCTGCCTTTCTGGGCGCTCTCCAGCCGCTGGGCCGGGGGTGTCGCCGGTGGGGATGAGCCCCACCTTGTGGCCTCGGCCCACGGCCTGCCGCAGCTGGTCGGTGCACTGGTCCAGCTCATCCGCCGGGAAGAAGATCACCGCGCTGCTCCCCCACGCTGCCCAAGGCGTTTAGGGTGGCAGTAATCTCTGTCTTCGCAGAGGCCCGCACGCCCATGTAGAGGAGAACTTAGGGGCCGGCTCGGCGTCCTCTGGAATTTCCGGCGCCACGGGGGTATCCGGCCGGGTGGGGCTACCCGTGTTTCCCGAGGGCTGGGGCACCGTCACGCTGCCGCCGTTGTTTGAGCTGGCGCTGCGTTGGGCGTTTGGCTCTGGCTGTTGGTCCGGCTGCGCATAATGGTCGCGGCCGAGCTGAGGAACAGGGAATCGCTGAGAACCGCGTTCCCATCCTTAATCCGCAGCAGGGGGCCGTAATCGGTGCTGTAAAAGGAATAGCTCAAGCCAAAATACCGGCAGATCGCATAGGCCGGAACATAGTAAAGCCCGTTCTGCCGCAGGACGTTCCCCGGAACGGGGTCTCGCCGCCCACGGCGGTGGCGGTACCGTTTTGCAGGTCAAAGGTCAGGGTTTTGCCGGACAGGTTGTAAAACACCAAGTTGTTGTCATTGTCAGTAAAGCCGTAGTAAATGCCGAAATTGATGCCCGTCACCCGGCTGCTGAAGACGTTCACCGGCACATAGATCCAGCCGCTGTACTGGATGGGCGTTGTCTGGGCCGACTGGGCGGGGAGGGTGTCGTTCAGGGACAGGAAAAACAGGTTCCCGGCGGCCGACGAGGGCACCACCAGCAGAGACAGCGACACGGCCAGGGCGCACAGGAGGGCCAAGGCAGATTTTTAATTTTTTCATCGGGTTCCCCCCTCCTTTGGGTCTTTTCCTTCGGATAGATTATTTTACCACAAAATGCCTGGTGTTTCAATGGGCGTTTTCTTCGGGAGAAAGACCAAATTGCAGGTCTTGCAATTCCCTCCCAGGTTGGTTATGATAAGGGTATTCTTTCCACACAGGAGGTCTATACCATGCTGTTTTTGTGTTATCCCCCGCTGCTCCACCTGTAAAAAGGCTCAGAAGTGGCTGGATGAGAAGGGAATCTCTTACGAGTTTCGGGATATTAAGGAGGCCAATCCCTCCCTGGAGGAACTCACCGCCTGGCACCAGGCCAGCGGCCTGCCCCTGAAGAAATTTTTCAACACCAGCGGCCAGCTCTATCGTTCTATGGCGCTTTCCAAAAAGCTGCCGGACATGCCCCAGGAAGAACAGTACGCCCTGCTGGCCTCCGACGGCCTGCTGGTGAAGCGTCCCCTGGCGGTGCTGGACAGCGGCAAGGTCTTGGTGGGCTTCAAGGAAGCCGACTGGGAAGCCCAGCTGGGCTGAGGGCAGCGCCATGAAGCTGTTAGTCAGCGCCTGCCTCATGGGCGTGGGCTGCCGCTATGACGGCCAGAACAATCAGATTCCCCAGCTCAAGGAACTGATGAAAAAGCACACCTGTATCCCCATCTGCCCGGAGATTCTCGGCGGGCTCCCCCCCCGGCCCCCGGCGGAGTTTCAGGGAGGGAAGGTCGTGAACAAAGAGGGTCAGGACGTCACCCAGGCCTTTGTCCGGGGCACGGCGGAGGTCCTTCGCCTGGCCAAGCTCTATGGCTGCAAGACCGCCCTGCTGAAGGAGCGCAGCCCCTCCTGCGGCTGCGGGCAGATTTACGACGGCACCTTTACCGGCACCCTGGTGGAGGGGGGACGGCCTCACCGCCCAAATGCTCAAGCGAAACGGCGTCACCGTCTACGGAGAGTCCCAGCCCGTGAGCTCATCGACGAGCGCCCCTTCTTTTCAGCATATAATCAGAAACCTGCCGGCCTTTTTCTTCCTGTAAGGCCGGCAGGTTTTGTTGTCAGGGTTCGGTGGAAATGGGGTTCCTGTTGAGCACGGCCTGTACCAGGGTGTCCCCCTCGTAGGCCAGCTTCAGGGAGAAAAGGGGACCTCCCGGGCCAGCAGGTCCAGGAAGATCTTGTCCCCTGTCCAAATGGGGGGAGGTCCTTCACCTTGTCCTTGTCCACCCACTCCAGGTCCCCCTCGTCGCAGTCGATGAGGTCGGCCTGGTGGGTGGTGGCGGTGAAGAGGTGCATGTATTCCGTGACCCACCGGTCGGAGACGAAGGTCACCAGGCCCCGGTAGCGGTAGTCGGTGAGGGTGAGGCCGGTCTCCTCCCACACCTCCCGGAGCAGGCAGTCCTCGGGGCTCTCCTTGTCCTCGAACTTTCCGCCAACGCCGATCCATTTGTCGTGGTTGAGGTCGTTTTTCTTTTCTTGACCCGGTGGAGCATCAGGTACTGCCCCTCCCGCTCAATATAGCACAGGGTGGTGTTCCAATAGTTCATGGCGTACCCCCTCAGTAGACCTGGATGAACCGATCATAAATATGCCGCACTTCCCCGTCGAGGAAGGCCAGGGCCTGATCCCGGATGGCCCGGGGACCCCGTAAAAGGCGGCGGCCACTGCCCCGGCCATGCAGGCGATGGTGTCGCTGTCCCCGCCGATGGAGACGGCGTTTCGGACAACCTCCTCAAAGCTCTCGCCCTCCAAAAAGGCCTCCATGGCCTGGGGAACGCTGCCGGCGCAGGAGACGTCGAACTGGTAGTCCTCCCGGATCTCATCCAGGGTGAAGTTCAGGGGGTAATACCGGGTCACATGGTCCCGGATGGCCTCCTTGCTCTCCCCCATCCGGGCCAGGTAGACCGCCCCGGCCACCGTCAGGGCCCCCGGCGATGCCGTCGGGGTGGTTGTGGGTGACCTCCGCCGAGGCCTTGGCCAGGGCCAGGCACTGGGGCAGGCTCTCCGCCGCCCAGGCCACCGGAGACACCCGCATGGCGCTGCCGTTGCCCAGGCTGTTGTAGGGCTTGGGCTCTTCCGACGCCAGCCAAGCCTCAAACCTTGGGCCGTAGCCCAGACCGGGGTATTGCCGTCCCAGCCGCCGCATCTCCGTGATCACGTTTTCTTTGAATACCTCCAGGTCGTCTACCCCCATGAGCACCGCCGAGGCCACCGCCGCGGTCATCACGCTGTCGTCGGTCATGCGGCAGTCGGGCTGGAGGAAGGGGAAGGTCTTTTTCTTTGCAGTTTTCCACTCGTAGAGGGAGCCTACGATATCGCCAATCAGTGCGCCGAGCATGGGGAGCACTCCTTTCTGGATTCCGGTTTTTGATGCTCTTATCATACCATATTTTTCCGGTGGTGTCATCTCTTTTGTGGCGGCGGCTGACAGGCACAAACAACGACCCCACCCCGGCAGGCTGCTGTTCCTGCCGGGGGTGAGGTCTATTGCAAGTCAATGTAGACAAGGTCTCATTTTGATGCTTCCCGGCTGCCAGGCCCGCCGCCATAATCACCAGGCAGACGGCCATTCCCAGGAAGAGGGAGTCGAAGGGCAGATTCATAAAGCTGCCCGCCAGCACGGCGATGGGCCCGGCCACAATGGAGGCCAGGGCAAACCGCCCGGGGATCTTCCCCTTGAGCCACAGCCCCCGCACATAGGCAGGAAGACCACCGCCCCTGCAGGCCCATAGAGAGGAAGCCGAAATCGTTGATCATGGCCCCGGGCACCAGCACCGCCACAATCACCGCCGCCACCAGGATGACCATAATGGTGCCCCGGGTGACCAGGAGGTTGGTTTTGGACTCCTTCATGTGGGGGTCCTTCCGCACAAAGATGTCGGTGACCAGGATAGAGGCCATGCCCAGGGCCAGGCCGGAGCCCCCACCCACCACGGTGATGAAGAGGGTACCCAGCACCACGCCGCCAAAGAGCTTGGGCATGAATTTCGTCACAAACACCGGGAAGACCTGGGAGGTGGTGTCGATCTGAATGAGGCCGTCGGGCACGGCCTGGCCCATGGCCTGGAGGGCGGCCACCTCTTCTGCCGTGATGCACTGGCCCCGCATATACAGGCCAATGAGGATGCAGGCGATGCCGATGGGGGGGGATCAGCAGGGCGCTGAGGAGGGCCCCCTTCCGGGCCGCGCCGTCACTCTTGCCCGACCAGATGGCCTGGGCATAGGTCTGGGTGGAGAGAACCCCCAGGACCAGGGACAGGCCGGAGCCAATGTCCTTGGAAGGGCCCCAGGCCACCAGAGAGGTAAACTGCTGGTGGACGCTCTCCGCCGAGGTCAGGTCGCTGAGCTGTCCCAGGGGGGAGCTGGCCAGCAGGGCCTCCAGGGTCTCCATGACCCCGCTGAAGCCGTTGGCCAGGCCGTAGACCAAAATACCGCCCACAATGGACGAGACGTACAGCAAAATCAGCTTGGCCACGCCCCCCCATGCCGGCCCCCCACACGCCGCCGAAGATCACGTAAAAGGCCATGAGCAGAATGGAGATCAGGGCGGCAGTGAGATGGTTCAGGGGAAAATCGTAATGAGCAGTGCCGTGGCCGCCAGCACCTGGGCCACCACGCTGATGAAAATACCCACGGCGTTGAGGATACTGCCCAGGGTCTCCGCCTTGGTGCCGTACTCCTTCGAGACGATTTGCAGCAGGGGTGGAGCAGCCGCTGTGGCGGTAGGGCTTGGCAAATCCCAGGGCCAGGATCAGGCAGCCGATGCCGGAACCCAGGGTGAACCACCAGGCCGACATGCCGAAGGAAAAGGCAAGCTGGGCAGTGCCGATGGTGGCCTGGCCGCTGACCAAAGTACCCATGATGGCGCCGCAGACAATCCACGGCCCGGCCTTTCCGCCGCCGCTGGAAAAGTCTGCGGCGGACTTTACCTTCCGCCCGGAATAGACCCCAATGCCGATGATCAGGGCAATGGTGGCCAGCATACCCACCACGTGCAAGGGACTCAAGTGCATGACAATTTCTCCTTTTTTTGAACCCATAAGGCGCAAAAAACCGGCAATGGGTGCATCACGCACGCCCATTTGCCGGCTTTCAAACAGATTCCGAGAGCAGGGGTAACCGCTCTCCTCCGTTCAAAACAGCGAAACAGTTTGTACAAAAGGATAATATCATTCCCGCCTTTTTTGTCAAGAGTGTGACGGAATTTTTTTTGCAGTTGTGGCAGCCCACCCCTGATTTTCTGTCCAGGGCACAACATTCCCGCCCCCTCTTGATTTTTTGGTTCCTTTGTGGTGAAATAAAAAACCAGCTATTTTGTATGGAAAAGGAGAACCCACCATGAAATTTTGGAAAATGAACGGCGCCGGAAATGATTTTATCATTCTGAATAATATCGAAGAAGCCCTTCCCCGGTCCGCCTTCCCTCAGATTGCCAAAACCCTCTGCACCCCCCCACCGGTCTCTGGGGGCCGACGGCTTCATGGTGGTGGACAAGGCCCGGGGAGAGGCCGACTTCCAGATGCTCTTTTTCAACAGCGACGGCTCTGTGGGCGAGATGTGCGGCAACGGGGCCCGGTGCATCTGCCGCTATGGCTATGAGATCGGGCTGGCCGGAGAGCACCAGGTGGTGGAGACCACCGCCGGCATCGTCACAGGGGACCGGATCAGCCGGTGCCAATACCGGGTGCGGCTGAACGACCCCCCACCACCGTCCGCCTCCAGGAGGTTTTTGACCGTAGGGGACAAAGCCTATCCCTGCTCCTATGTGGAGCTGGGGGAACCCCGGCCTGCCCCACGGTGGTCCCCTGCCCCGGCTTGGCCCAGGCCGATCCCCAGGCTCTCTTTCAGCTGGGCCGGGCCCTGCGGTATCACCCCTGCTTCCCCAAGGGGGCCAACGTGAATTTCTACGAAGTCACCGGCCCCGACCAGGTGCTGGAAAAGACCTATGAGCGGGGGGGTGGAGGATTTCACCCTGGCCTGTGGCACCGGCACGGGCAGCGTGGTCACCGTTCTCACCCTGCTGGGCCAGGTGAGCGGACGGGGCGTCCAGGTGACCATGGCAGGAGGAACCCTCACCATAGACGTGGAACGGACGGGAGAGACCGTCACCGGTCTCTGGCTCACAGGCCCCACCAACCTGGTGGCCAAGGGGAAATTTTTGACGAGGAGCTGCCGGACGTCTTTTGAGCTTTTGCTGCAGGGAATTGGAGCGGAGGCGTCCTAACCGCCGTCACGCCCGGGTCGCCCCTCATTCCCCACCGCAAAAAGGCTTCCTGGCCCAATGGGCCGGAAAGCCTTTCCGTGCAATATTGTGCGGGATGCCTTCTTACAGCTCCCGCAGCCCGTCCACCAGGGCGGTTTTCTCCAAAGTCTTTCCGTCCTTGTCCTTCAGGACCTTGGCGGGGACCCCGGCCACCACGGTGTTGGGGGCCACGTCGCTGACCACCACGGCCCCGGCGGCCACCACGGCCCCCTTGCCGACCCGGACGCCCTCGATGACCACGGCGTTGGCGCCGATAACCACCTCGTCCTCAATGACCACGGGCGTGGCAGAAGCGGGCTCCACCACGCCGGCCAGCACGGTGCCGGCGCCGATGTGGCAGTTTTTTTCCCACGATGGCCCGTCCTCCCAGGACGGCCCCCATGTCGATCATCGTGCCTCTGCCGATGACGGCGCCGATGTTCACAATGGCCCCCATCATCACCACCGCGTTGTCGCCGATTTCCACGTGTTCCCGAAGGATGGCCCCGGGCTCGATGCGGGCGTTGAGCTCCCGCTTGTCCAGCAGGGGGATGGCGGAGTTGCGGCAGTCATTTTCCACCACCACCTGGTCCAGATCGGCCTGGTGGGCCTGGAGGACAGGGGCAATGTCCTTCCAGTCGCCGAAGACGATCTTCGTCTCGCCGCAGGGGAAAACGGTGGCCTTGGGAAAGTCCACCGGCTTGTTCTCTTTCACAAAGACCCGCACGGGGGTCTGTTTCTCCGCGGTGCGGATTCGTTCAATGATTTCCTGTGCGTTCATCTGCACGCCTCCTATCGGGAATTGGGATGGAGGCAGTATAGCACCTTTTTTCTCCAAGATGCAAGCAGCATCTGTTTTTTTTCATTTTTACGGGTTTATTGGCCCAGGGAGGTTATTTTATGCAAGTGATCCAACATCGTCGTGCCCTTCATCAGATTCCGGAGCTGGACCGGGATCTGCCCGAGACCCTGGCTTACCTCCGCCGGGTCCTCTCCCCCATGAAGTGTACCCTCTCCTTCCCCATCCCCGGGTCTCTGTGCGCCTTTTTTTGATTTCGGACGTCCTGACGCCATCGCCTTCCGCAGCGACGCCGACGCCCTGCCCATCCCAGAGAAAACCGGCCTGCCCTTCGCCTCCCGCCACCCCCGGCCGGATGCACGCCTGCGGCCACGACGGGCATATCGCCATGATGCTGGCCCTGGCGGAATGGCTCCAGGGCCAGGAGGATCTGGCCCACAATGTGCTGCTGGTCTTCCAGCCGGCGGAGGAGACCACCGGAGGTGCCAGGGACCTGTGCCAAAGCGGGGTCTTTGAGGCCCACCGGGTGACCTGCCTCTTCGGCATGCACCTGTGGCCGGAGCTCCCCGCCGGGTGATCGCCCCCGGAAGCGGGAGATGATGAGCCGGTCCTGCGAGGTGTCGGTGACCGTCACCGGCCGGTCCAGCCACATCGCCAAGGCCGAGGAAGGCCTGGACGCCCTGGCCGCCGGGGTGGAATTCTACCGCCGAGCGACAGATCTGGGAGGCCGCCCCCTGCCCCCAACATCTTCCGCCTGCTGAAATTCGGCCGGATGGAGAGCGGCACCGTCCGCAACGCCGTCAGCGGTAAGACCGTGCTGCTGGGCAGCCTGCGGGCCTTTCAGGACGAGGTCTTTCTGGGCCTTCAGCAGGGTCTGCGCCAGATCGGACGGGAGGTGGAGGCCCGCACCGGCTGCCAGGTCGCCGTCCAGACCAACGACGGCTATCCCGCCGTGTGGAATCCCGACGGTCTCTACGATCGGGTCCGCGCCTGCGGGGTGGACTTTCAGCAGCTGGAAAAGCCGGTGATGATCTCTGAGGATTTCTCCTGGTACCAGCGCCACCTGCCCGCCCTGTTTTTCTTCCTGGGCTGCGGTCCTCCCCCGCCCTGCACGCGGACACCTTCGCCTTTGACGAAGCCGTTTTTGGAGGCGGGGGCAACCTTCTGGATTCGGTTGGCCCAGTCCTTCCGGTAATGTGAAAAATGCCCGGACCGGGGCGTGATGATCTCCCGGTCCGGGCGTTTCGGCTGTTGGGCAAAATTTCTTAGGTTCCGTTGTGGTTGAATGCCCCCGCCTCTTTCTGGGTCAGGTTGTCGCAGATCCGGTGGGTCTGGAAATAGGTCAGGGCCGGTGGAAATCTCCCACCAGCAGCTGGGCCAGGTTTCGCCCAAAGCCCTGGCGGACCAGGATGCGCTGCACCACGATGTCCTGGGCGTTTTGGGGCAGGGAGTAGGCGGGCACCTGCCAGCCTCGGGCCCCGCAGGCGGTCGGCAAAGTCGTAGAGGTTGAAGGAGACCCCCGCCTCCGGCTTCAGCCGCCAGGTGATGGCGGGAATCCCCTGCTGGGGGTCGCCGTCAAAGATCACCTGAAACACCCCCATCTTCTCGATCTCCCGGGCCAGGTACTGGGCGGTTTCATAGCAGCTCATGTGGATCATTTGATACCCCGCAAAGCCCAGGCGGAGGAACTGGTAATACTGGGCGATGACCTGGCCGGCCGGACGGGAAAAATTCAGCTGAAAGACCGCCATCTCTCCCCCCAGATAGTTCACCCGAAAGACCAGCCGCTCGGGCAGGTCCTTTTTGTCCCGCCACAGGATAAAGCCGCAGCCCAGGGGAGCCAGGCCGAACTTATGGCCGGAAGTGCTGATGGACTTCACCCGGGGATTGCGGAAATCCCATTTCAGGTCCAGGGCGCAAAGGGGGAGGCCCTGGAGGCCCCGTCCACATGGAGCTCAGGTCCAGGCCCTTCTCCTGGTGGATGCGGTCCAGGGCATGGCACAGCTCCTCCACCGGCTCATACTGGCCGGTGAAGGTGAGACCCAGAGTGGTGACCACCCCGATGGTGTTCTCGTCCAGATAGGGCTCCATGGCCTGGGGGCGTCAGGCCGTAGCAGCCCTCCTCCATGGGGACCTGCCGCAGCTCAATGTCCCAGTACCGGGCGAACTTCTCCCAGCACACCTGCACCGGGCCGGTGACCAGATTGGGCCGGCTGGTGTCCTGGCCCGCCCGCTGGCGCCGCTCCTTCCACCGGTAATACATGGCCAGCCCCCAGCATGCAGGCCTCGGAGGAACCCACGGTGGAGGTCCCCAGGGTGTTGGCCCCTTCGGGTCCGTTCCAGAGGTTGGCCAGCATGTGGATGCAGCGCCCCTCGATCTCTGCCGTCTGAGGGTATTCGTCCTTGTCGATCATGTTCTTGTCAATGCACAGGTCCATGAGTTCCCGGATCTCCGCGTCTTCATAGGTCTGGCAAAAGGTGGCTAAGTTTTGCTTGGCGTTGCCGTCCAAAAAGAGCTCATCCCGCAGCAGCTCCAGGGTGGCTCTCGGGTCGGAGGAACTCCGGGGATTCGGTACTTGGGCAGCTCCAAGGGAGAGGCCGCTGTGCCATACACCTTGGCCTCCGCCTTGCCGCGAATGTGGTCTTGTTGATGGATCATCGTGACCTCCTTCTCTCCGCCTCCCTGCCAAGGGCAGAGAGGATGTATCTTTTCTATTCTTTCAGCTTCCGCAGATCCCAGCGGGAGGACACCCCGCACTTGCGGTACAGGTTTTGCAGGTGCTTTAATAAAGTATTCCGGCTGATCATCAGCTTATCCAAAATTTCCTCGTTGTTCAGGTCCTGAAAGATCAGCCCCAGCACCTCTCCCTCCCGACGGGTCAGGCTGTGGCACTGGATGAGCTCTTCCAGGGATTGGGCCTTCTGGGAAGCCCGCTCAGGCGCCTGGCTGCAGCGCCAGCAGGCCAGATTGATGTGGTTGGCCAGGGTCCGCAGATAAAAAGGCCTCCTGGTCGGTAAACAGGCCGTCGGCCCGGGTGCGGTAGAAGGCCAGACGGCCCAAGGCCTGCCCGGCGTGAACAACATTCATCTGGATGCAGTCATAGATGCGGTAGTTCAGGTACAGATCACGGTAACTGGGAGAGGCAAAGCGGCTGTCTCCCGACAAGATCTCACTGTCCCGGACCACCGTGGGTTCCGGCGCGTGGCTGAGCCAGATGGTATAGGCCCGGTCCATCTGCTTCAGCCAGCTCCGCTCCACTTCTTCAAACTCTCTGGGACGGCAATAGGGGTCCCGGTGGATGAGCTCTTGGGCTCCGGGTCGGTCTGGATGGTGATGAAGCTGCCATAGGTATAGGGCAGGATCAGTTTGAGCTGGGCCAGCAGGGTGGGCTTGAACTCCTCCATGGTCTGGCAGGCGTGGAGCCGATAGATGATCTCGTTATAGAGCAGAAAATCGTTCTTTTCCATTGTGATGTCTCTCTTGCCTCCTCAGGGCCGCAGCTTCCGCAGGTCCCAACGGAGGACACCCCGCACTTGCGGTACAGGTTTTGCAGGTGCTTGAGCAGGGTATGGCGGGAGATGTGGAGCTTTTTCCAGAATCTCATCGTTGTTCAGGTCCTGAAAGACCAGGCCCAGCACCTCGGTCTCCCGGCGGGTCAGGTCGTGCTCCTGGACCAGCTCCTCCAGAGTCTTGGCCCGGTCCTCTTGGCTGGGCCCCGGTGGGGACATGGTGTAATAGGCATAGTTGATGTGCCGGCCAGGGCCCGGAGGTAAAAGGCCTCCTCGTCGGTAAACACCCCATCGGCCCGGGTGCGGTAGAGGGTGAGCAGGGCCATCACCTGGTGGTCATAGGCCAGGTTCATGCTCATGGTATCATAGATGTTGTACTGCTGGTAGAGCTCCTGAAAAATGGTGCTCTCCAGCCGGGCCTCCCCGCCAGGTCGCTGCTGCGCACCACGATGGACTCGGGGGCGTGACTCACCCACAGGCTCTCGTCCTCATGATCCCGGTCGATCCAGGCCTCCTCCAGGGTGGTGAAGCTCTCCGGCAGGCAAAGGGGTCGCTGTGACGGATCTCCCGGGTTTGGGGGTCGATCTCCACCACAATGAGGCTGGCATAGGCGTAAGGGATAATCAGCTTGATCTGGGCCAGGATGGAGCGCTTCAAGTCGTCCATATCCTGGCAGGTGTGGATATGATAGATATTTCGTTGTAAAGCAAGAAATCATTCTTTTTCCATGGTCGTTCCTCCGGAGCAGATCACGGTCCGCTCTTTAATATTATCAATTTTAACCCCTTATCTCCTTAAATTCAAGAGGTTTTTCCGCGAAAAAATAAGCATTTTTAACTGTCTCCCGTTACTATCTTCCCTAAAAGTGAGAATTGATGAAGGAAATCTTTCGTGTTACAATGAATAAAGAAAAGACGCATCCTCAAAATGACCTTCCTTCCGTCTTTTCAAATCCTTCCTTTTTGTTTGACTTACCTTTCTTTCCTTTCACAAAAAGCAGCCTTCCTCCGAATTTTTCTGGAGGGAGGCTGCTTTTTTCTTTTGTCCCTTTGATTACCATTTTTAATCATTTATGCGTATGAAAAGTACTTCTTTTCCCTTATTAAATGACGTATACCTAATCTATATAGGAATTTTCACTGGGTTTAGTCATTGATTCTAAGACAAAATCAGGGTATGATACAGACAGATCAAGAAACCGCGGTCTTGCCAATCAGCCTTATGAACAAAAGTTTAGAAAAAGGAGTGCTATCTATGAAAAAGTTCTATGTGATTCTTCTGGCCCTGGTGGCTCTGGCCTGCTGCTTCACCATTCTGTACGTGTTCTTCTCCAGCGGGGAAAACATCGCCCGCACCCTGATCGTCCTGCTTCCCCTGGGTCCCGCAGCCATCCTTTGCGGCGCCGCCATCGGCCACATCACCGGCCCGGACTATGGGAAGAAGCCCACCCAGGCAACCAAGCGCCTGCGCAACACCTAATCTCCTCTGACCTCATCTGATCTCTTTCGTTTCTCATATCTTTTTCTCATATCGGGCCGCCCCCGCTGAACAGAAGCAGCGGGGGCGGCCCTTTTTGTGTGTTCTATCAGAGGGAAGCTCTCTTCCCCGTTGTCAGTAATACAAATACTTTTTCCGCCTGCCGCCGCAGCTCGGCGCGGAAGTCCGGTGGGCTACCGCGATGAGGTTCTCCACTGCTGCTTCACCGTCCGCTGGCGGAGCTTGGCTACGCCGTATTCCGTGACCACCAGGTCGGTGAGGTTCCGGGACACCGAGACAACGGCCCCCGGGTCCAGGATGGGGACGATGCGGGAGAGGGTCCCCTTCTGGTGGTGGAGCTCTGGGCCAGAATGGCCCGGCCCCCCTTGGAGTGGTAGGCGCCCCAGGCAAAGTCCGTGGCGCCGCCGGTGCCCGAGTGCTGGAAGGGGCCGATGGATTCGGCGCAGACCTGGCCGGTGAGGTCAATTTGCAGGAGGCGTTCACCGACACCACGTTGTCGTTTCGGGCGATCACATAAGGGTCGTTGGTATACCGGCTGCGGCGGACGCACAGCCGAGGGTGCTGGTCCACAAATTCATAGAGGAAATTGTCCCCGGAGATGAAAGACCCCACGGTGATCCCCTTTGTCGATGTTCTTATACCGGTTGGTCACCGCCCCGCATTCCATCAGGTGGGCCATGGAGGTGCCGATCTGCTCGGTGTGGATGCCCAGATCGTGCTTTTCCTTCAGGTTGAAGCCGATGGCGTTGGGGATCCCTCCGAAGCCCAGCTGGATGCAGTCCCTGTCCTGCACCATCTCCGAGACATACCCAGCAATGGTCCGTTCGGTCTCCCGATGGGCGGGTCGCTGAGCTGGAAAATGGGCTCATCCACCTCGTAGATCACATCGGCCATAGACACCGGCAGGGCATTTTCCCCCAGACCATAGGGGTACGGGCATTGACCTCAAAAATGATTTTGTCCGCCCGGTAGAGGTTTTCCAGGGTCATAATCAGGTCGCAGCTCAGGTGGACATAGCCGTGCTTGTCCATGGGGGACACCTGGGCCACAAAGACGTTGGGGGGCAGGCATTTCTGGATCTCCTGGCCGTATTTGTGCTGGTCCACCGGGAAGAGGGAGTACAGCCCCCTCCCCGGGCGGCCACCGACCACTTGTCAAAGAAGAAGGTGTTGATGTGAACCTTCCCCGCCAGAGCCGGGTCGCTGGTCACCGGGTACTCATACCGGCTGATGGTGTTCCAGCACTCGATCCCCTGCCCAACCGGGGGCGATGGTGTGGAGATGGCTAAAAAAAACCTTGGGCTCACTGCCGTGGGTGGACCAGTTGACACAGTCTCCGTCGGCGATCAAGTCCATGGCGTCCTGGACGGTGCCCCCGGTAGGCGTCGGCCAGATAGTTTTTTTGTGCCACTTGTTCATAGCGCATCCTCCCTTCTCAGGCTTCCACCGGGTCGATGACCTTCATGTAGTGCAGGCAAGTGAGGACGGTCTCCCCCGTGCTGGTTGGTCATGACGCACTGGCCGGTGGTTTTCCGCTTCTCCTCGTCCACCTGGGTGATCCAATAGGTGGCGGTGATGGTGTCCCCGAAAAGACAGGCTTGCGGAACTTCACCTGGTCATAGCCCATGGCCAGAATGTCGTGGCCGCTGTCCACCCCCGCCATGCCGCTGACGGTGGAGCACAGGCTAAAGGTCAGGCAGCCGTGGACCAGGCGGGTCCCGTAGGGCATCTTCTTGCAGTACTCCTCGTTCACATGGGCGGGGAAGATCCCCCCGATGATCCCTGCAAAGAGATAGACGTCGCTTTCGGAAAAGGTCTTGGTGAGGGTAAACTTTTTTCCGATTTCAAAATGCAGTGCCATGGAAACATCTCCTTTTTGTGTGGTTTTCTTCGCTTCGGACATGCGGGAAAGGATCTCCCGCTTTCCCCTTGCCATCCGGTTGCTCCTATGGTAGTATAATATCATCTTTTCCACAGGAACACATCGGATTATTTCCCAATTTTATGGTACTTTTCACAAAGGAGGTCCCCATGCAGGTCACTGAAATTCTCACCGACCACACCCTCATGGCCCTGGAGCTTCGGGGGAGCGAAGAGTACCCTATCCGCTTCTATCTGGATATCATGGAC
>VOFD01000429.1_pt1 | contig 21031 bp, 24 predicted proteins | sample 5384101 | NCBI WGS metagenome assembly VOFD01 (sample SAMN12384723, study PRJNA508395) | human gut metagenome | isolation source: healthy gut C | host: Homo sapiens
GATGAAATAATACCACGAAACCAGCGGCTGTGGTAGGAGAAAATCTGAAATTTTGTACAACAAAACCGGCATTGATAAAAAATGTTCAAAGATTTGCGGAAAGGAACTGGTCAATATGGCATATCGAACGAGCTGCGCAACAATCGTCCATGAGGGCGGCGTCCACTGCGAAACGGACATCGTGGCTGACGCCGAAGGGCGCGAGCTGGTGCAGCACGGCAGTGCGCTGTTTCCCATCGCCTGCTACGCCGAAGACCTGTCCAGCTACTCGGTGGCGTGGCACTGGCATGAGGAATTTGAATACATCCTCACCATACAGGGTCCCCTCCATGTGGATGTGAACAAGACCCGCCTGACGCTGCAGACCGGGCAGGGCGTCTTCCTCAATTCGGGGGCGCTGCACTCGGTGGAGCAGGCGGAGGGCACGGCCCTGCTCCACTCCGGCGTCTTTCAGCCCCGGCTGGTGGGCGGCATGGACACCATCTTCTGGCAAAAGCTCATCCGGCCCCTGCTGCAGCCCGGTGCCCCGGCGTTTTTTCTGCTGGACGAGGCGGTGCCCTGGCAGAAACAGGTACTCATCTTCCTGCGGGACGCCTGGAAAGAGGTGGCGGACGAGCCGTTCGACTATGAGAACCGGGTGCGGTATCATCTCTCGGCGGCGCTGCGGCTGCTGAGCACCCAGTGTGTGGGCGGCAAGACCAAAGTCTCGGAGCAGGAGCAAATCGCCTCGGAGCGGATGAAGCGGATGCTCCGCTACGTGGAGGAGCACTACGCCGAGGAGCTGACGGTGGAGAAGATCGCGGCCTGCGTGGCCCTGAGCGAGAGCGCCTGCCTGCGCAGCTTCCGGCAGCTGCTGGGCATCACGCCCATCAGCGTGCGCGCGCTTTCCGCTGAAGAATTTGCCTTCAACAGCCAGGGCGCCTGCCGCACCTGCAGCGGTACCGGCATGGTGATGACCGTGGACGAGAGCACCCTTGTGCCGGACGATTCTCTTACGATCGACGAAGGTGCCGTGGCCCCGTGGAAGAGCCTGATGTGGTCGCTGATGGTGGATGTTTGCCGCGCGATGGGCGTGCGCACCGACGTGCCCTTTCGGGAGCTGAGCGACAGGGAAAAGGACATCGTCTACAATGGCCCGGCGGAGAAAAAGCACATTTTTTATCACAACAAAAATTCCAATCAGGCCGGAGAGCTTGATTTTACCTATTTCAATGCCACCTATACCGTGGAGAATGCCCTCTCCAAGGTCAAGGATGAAAAGGGCATGAAGCGGGTGGAAAAGTTCCTGCGGCAAGGCATCTGCCCGGACTGCGGCGGCACCCGGCTGTGTAATGCGGCTCGTACCCCAAAGCTGCGGGGCATCACGCTGGACAAGGCTTGTCAGATGACTCTTGTGCAGCTTACCGATTGGGTGGCGGGTGTGCCGGACGGTCTGCCGGAAGAGATGCGGCCCATGGCCCGCAATATCTGCGAATCCTTCCAGACGGCAGCGGCACGGCTGCTTTCACTGGGCCTTGGCTACCTGACGCTGGACCGCTCCGCTTCCACTCTTTCCACCGGTGAGCGCCAGCGGATGCAGCTGGCCCGGGCGGTGCGCAACCGCACCACCGGCGTGCTCTATGTGCTGGACGAGCCGTCCATCGGCCTGCATCCGTCTAACATTGTGGGCCTGACCGGTGTGATGCACGACCTCGTGGCCGACGGCAACTCGGTGGTGCTGGTGGATCACGATACCCAAATTTTAAAGGAAGCTGACTGGCTGATCGAGATGGGGCCGGAAGCCGGTGCAAAGGGTGGACATGTGATCGCGCAGGGCAGCATTCCGAAAATTGAACAGAACGCGGCTTCTCAGATCGGCCCGTTTCTTGCAGGCAGGGCGGGGGTGAACGCCCGGCCTCATGTGCCGGAAAATGAACTGTTTGCACAGGGCCGCATCCATCTGGCAACCTCGGCCATCCATACTGTGAAGCCGCTGGAACTGGAACTGCCTAAGGGGCGGCTGACCGTGGTTACGGGTGTGTCCGGCAGTGGCAAGACCACCCTGATTTTGGAAAGCCTTGTCCCGGCCTTGCAGGCAAAGGTGAACGGCACAGCCCTGCCAGCGCATGTGAAAAGCGTGGAGGCCGAGGAAATTGCGCAGGTGAAGCTGATCGATGCCACGCCCATCGGCATCAATGTGCGCTCCACCGTGGCCACCTATGCCAATGTGCACGATGAGCTGCGCAAGCTGTTTGCCAAAACGCAGGATGCCAAAGACCACGGCTATAAGGCGGGCGATTTCTCCTACAACACCGGTAAGCTGCGGTGCCCCACCTGTGATGATCATATCCATGGCACGGTAGTTGTGGAGCATGGCGTAGGCTTGCTCTCAAAGGTGTGGCCGTCGTACCACATGAAGGCCTTTCAGGCTGTTTTCGCTGCCGCTGTGGGCGTAGCGGACATGGACATGGCGGGCGATGCACTTGAGGCTGGGGATAACGCTCAATAAAGCGCTGGAAGATCTCGTCCTGCTGTTCGTAGCTGGGGTGCAGGGGCACGCCGTCTTTCCAGTCGCCCTTGCTGTGGTCGTTCTCATCCTTCCACAGGTGGTATGGCTCAATGCCAAGCAGCACATCTACATAGGGCAGACACTCGGTGCAGAAATCCCGGGCTTCTTCCCACCTCCAGAGGGTGGAGCGGAAATTGCCGTCGAAGCTGACGGTCAGGCCTGCTTTTGGCTACTTCAGAATATCCAGAATGAGGGTGCGGCAGTTGGGTGCCAGTGCCGGGGTGATGCCGCTGAGATGCAGCCAGTCGTAGCCGTCCAGCAAGGCGTCCAGATCGACCTGAGAGAAATCGTACTCGGTGATGGCACTGTGCTTGCGGTCGTAGATGACCTTGGAGGGGCGGATGCCGTAGCCCGTCTCGAGGTAGTAAGTACCCAGACGGTTGGAGGGAGTCTCATTCGGCTCGGTGAGGATCATCGGGGTGCAGTGGACGTCGTTGGAGCGCAGCCAGCGCACGGCGCTCTTGCCGAGGCTGTTGTTCGGCACGACGCTGAAGAAGGTACTGTCCACGCCGAGGTTTGCCAGCGCGAGGGCGATGTTGGCCTCACTGCCGCCGTAGCTGGCTTCAAAATTCGTGGCCATGCGGAGCTTTTCGTAGTTCGGCGGGGTCAGACGCAGCATGATCTCGCCGCAGGTGATGAACTTTGGTCCGGTCGTCTCATAGCCCAGAATGGGGTTGAAATGTTCCATAACGATCCTCCTGATAGACGGTTTGGGATCAAAGGCCCGGACAGCTCACAGAGTTCTGTTAGCACACATCGTTGTATCCATTATAATCCGGCCCGGATGGGAGTTGCGAGAGAAAATAACAGAGGATTTTTTGCAGTTTGCTAAAGAACTCCTTCCGGCATCGCTTGCGCGATGCAAGAGAAAATAAAGCAGCAAAAGGCTCCCTCTTTTTGGGAGATTTGACGAATTCATACCCCTGTCAAATCAAAGGGCGTATACTCTTCCTTCGCACTGCTCTTCTGCTGCATGTAGCCCATTGTGCCAGTGCCTTTGTCCATCGCGTAATTGACCACCCGGCGGTACTCGTAGGTGGTGATGCGCCGCCCGATGCCGTGGTCTGCTGCCTTGTAAAAGGGGGTGTACTGGCTCATGACGCTGGGCAGGAAGCAGCCGGGGTCTGCATCGTTCCACGCGGCCATCTGGTCGAGCACCGCAAAGCTGTCGTCATGTGGCCGGGCAGGGCAAGGTGCCGGAGAATGACGCGCCTTTCTGCAAGATGCCCTCGCCATTGAACACCGGGCGGCCCGCCTGTGCCATCATGGCTTCGATGGCGGGCTTTGCCTGTGCGAAGTAGTCCGGCGCAGAGGAAAGCTCGGCGGAGAGGGAAGAGGAGACGTATTTCAGATCGGCCAGCCAGATGTCAATGTATCCGCGCCACGCTTCCACGCTTTCCACCGTTTCGTAGCCGCCGGTGTTGCATACGATGGGCAGATGCAGGCCCCTGGCCCGGGCGATGTCCAGCGCGGCGATGATCCATGGCCGCCACTGGCCGGGCGTGACGAGGTTGATGTTGTTGGCACCCTGCTCCTGTAACCCAGGAAAATCTCGGCCAGATGTTCCACGCTGATCTCCTTGCCAAGGCCCTCGGCGCTGATGGGATAGTTCTGGCAGAAGCAGCACTTGAGGGTGCAGCCGGAGAAAGAAGACTGTGCCGCTGCCTGGGTGCCGCTGATGCACGGCTCCTCCCAGAAATGCAGGGCCGCCCGGGCGACTTTCAAAGTACGGCCCGCCCCACAGAAACCGCACTGTCCGGCGGCGCGGTCGGCTTTGCACCCGCCGGGGGCAGAGGGTGCAGGAAGAGGGAACGGAGACGAAATCGCTTTTCGGCATAATATCCAAAGTCCTTTGCTGAAAGTTTGTCAGCCCCAGTATACCACTTTTCGCCCCGGACTATTATACCATTTAAGATAAAGAAAAAAAGTGGTATACTAAGAAATAATATTGCATGTGATGCGAATACTACGGAGAATTTGGACATCTGGAGGAGATCATGCGCACAGAAAACGAAGAGATCCGGGACAACCTGAAAATATTGAGCCTTCTCTCCCGGGACTATCCTTCGCAGGCAGCGGCAGCCAGCGAGATCATCAGCACGCAGGCGCTGCTCAAGCTGCCCAAAGGCACCGAACACTTCATGAGCGACCTGCACGGCGAGAATGAAGCCTTTGTGCATATTCTGAATTCCGCTTCCGGTGTCATTCGCGAAAAAGTGGACCTGGTGCTGGGGGATACCGTGCCGAAGCATACCGCGCCGAGCTGGCAACGCTGATTTATTACCCTAACGAAAAGCTGCCCCAGCTCAAGGCCAAGTGCGCGGACGAGGAAGCGCTGGACCAGTGGTACACCGAAACGCTGCTGAGGCTCATTGACATCTGTCGGCTGGTGTCCTCCAAACATACCCGCGACCATGTGCGGCAGCAGATGCCTGCCGGCCAGCTGCGGCTACATCCTGGACGAGCTGCTCCACGCCCATTTTGAGGATCACGACAAGGATCTGTACTACGGCCAGATCGTCGGCAGCATCATCGAGAATGGCCGCGCCGATAAGTTTATCGTGCGCCTCTGCGAGCTGATCAAGCATCTGGCGGTGGACAAGCTCCACATCGTAGGCGACCTGTTTGACCGCGGCCCACGGCCGGACATCATTCTCGATCTGCTGATGCGCCACCACGATGTGGACATCCAGTGGGGCAACCACGACGTGGTGTGGATGGGTGCCGCGGCGGGAAGCCCCATCTGCATCTGCACCGTGCTGAAAACGACCCTCGCTTATCACAATCACGGCATGGTGGAGGACTGCTACGGCATCAACCTCCGCCATCTGCAGCGCATGGCCGAGCAGTTCTACGGCGAGGATGATCTGTCCATCTGGATGCCTCACACCGATGCGGCCCGCGGCCCCTATACACCAGGGGAATGCTACACCGCTGTGCCGTGATGCACAAGGCTGTCAGCATTCTGATGTTCAAGCTGGAGTGTAATGTTATTGACCGCAACCCGGACTTCCAAATGCAGGAGCGAGATTATCTCCGCTGCATCGACTGGGAAAAGCACACGGTAAAGATCGGGAAAAAGGAGTATCCGCTGCGGGATACTTCGTTCCCCACGGTGGACCCCAAAGACCCGGCCGCACTGCACCCGGACGAAAAGCTGGTGCTGCGCAAGCTGGTGGAGTCGTTTCGCCAGAGCGAGAAGCTGCAGGAACATGTGGAATTCCTCTATGCAAAGGGCAGTGTGTACCACATTGAAAACGGCAACCTGCTCTACCACGGCGCGGTGCCCATGACCAAGAAGGGGACGTTCGCCGTGGAGCGGTTCGAGGGCCATGCCTACTCGGGCCGCGCCCTCATGGACTACTGTGACGCCCGCGCCCGCCGGGGCTATTACGCACCCGAAGGCAGCGCTGCCCGCCAGAGCGGACAGGATTTCCTGTGGTATCTGTGGTGCGGCAAGCTCTCGCCCCTGTACGGCCGCAGCGCCATGACGACCTTCGAGCGGCTGTATGTAGAGGATAAAAGCACCCACACCGAAAAGAAAGACCCCTATTATACATGGTACAATGAAGAAGCCGTCTGCCGCCGCATCCTCGCCGAGTTCGGACTGCCCGGTGCCAGCCACATCGTCAACGGCCACGTGCCGGTGCGGGAAAAGAAGGGCGAGAGCCCCATCAAGGGCGGCGGACGCCTGGTGGTGATCGACGGCGGCTTCTGCCGTGCCTACCACGAAAAGACAGGCATTGCGGGCTACACGCTGGTCTATTCCAGCCGCACCATGTCCCTGCGTACCCACCAGCCGTTTGAGAGTGCAGAAAGCGGTGAAGGATACATCGACATCATCTCCCAGAAGAACATTCTGGAAACCGAGAATCATCGCATTCTCGTGGAGGACACCGACGAGGGCGAGGTGCTGCGGGAGTGTCCACGACCTCAACAGCTGGTCCGGGCCTATCAGCTGGGCTGGATCACTGAGACCGGTGCGAAGACCACATCTGGTAAAGAAAGCGCAACAGCAATGTATCTGGTTTTTGTAAAATACCTGAAAAAAAGAAACAAAAAACGGAATATCTTCATAGATTCTGGGCAAAACAGAAAATAATAAAACAACACCAAGCGGGGCTTTGCTTTTTTTTGTGTAAGTTGTGTATAATAAGATAGCTGTCGTGTACGGCCTTATGGCCCATGAACACATCGCGGCAGGCAGCTTTTATGGAAAATGCTTTGGCAGGAACCTTAACAGGCCTGCGGCGGCTGCGGGCCCCGACAAGGAGATCATAAAATTGGAAAAGTTTGTTATTACGGGCGGTAAGCCCCTGCACGGCGAAGTCATCATCTCGGGTGCGAAGAATGCGGCTGTGGGCATCCTGCCCGCTACGATCTTGGCGGCAGACGTCTGCGTCATCGAGAACCTGCCGGACATCAGCGATGTGGCGGTGAGCCTGAAGATCCTGAGCGTGCTGGGCGCACAGATGCGGATGATCAACCGAACACCTATGAGATCGACACCACCCACCTGACCGGCACCAACGTCCCGGATGACCTGTCCCGCCAGATGCGCGCCAGCTACTACTTTCTCGGTGCGCTGCTGTCCCGGTTTGGCAAGGCTCAGGTGGCCATGCCCGGCGGCTGCAACCTGGGCCCCCGCCCCATCGACCAGCACCTCAAAGTTTTCAGTGCTCTGGGCGCAGACGACAGCGTGGATTACGGCATGATCAGCGTGCACGCCGAGGAGCTGAACGGCGCACACATCTTCTTCGATAAGGTGAGCGTCGGCGCGACCATGAACGGTATGCTCTCTGCCGTGATGGCAAAGGGCCAGACCATCCTCGAGAACTGTGCCAAGGAGCCCCATGTCGTCGATCTGGCCAACTTCCTGAATATGTGCGGCGCAGACGTGCGCGGCGCAGGCACCGACGTGATCAAGGTGCGCGGCGTCGAGCGGATGCACGGCTGCACCTACAGCATCATCCCCGACCAGATCGAGGCCGGCAGCTATATGGTGGCCGCCGCAGCCACCGCCGGCGATGTGCTGGTCAAGAACGTCACTCCCAAGCACCTCGAGCCCATCACCGCAAAGCTCCGCCGTGCGGGGGTCGAGGTGGAGGAATTTGACGATGCTGTGCGGGTGCGCCGCACCGGCGACATTCTGCCCTTCAAGATCAACACGATGCCCCATCCGGGCTTTCCCACCGATATGCAGCCCTTGATGGGCGTTCTGCTGAGCGTGGCCAAGGGGACTTCCACCGTCACCGAGAGCGTGTGGGACAACCGTTTCCGCTACGTGGACGAGCTACGCAAGATGGGCGCGAACGTGCAGGTGGACGGTCAGGTGGCCGTGTTTGAGGGCGTGGATAAGCTCACCCCTGCACCGCTGCGCGCACTGGATCTGCGCGCGGGCGCTGCTATGGTGGTGGCTGCCCTGATGGCCGACGGCACCAGCGAGGTGGAAGAGATCGGCTATATCGAGCGCGGCTACGAGAATATCGTGGAAAAGCTGCGCGCCCTGGGTGCAGACATCAGGAAGGTGGAGCGGGTGCCCGCTGCACTGGAACAGGCACTGTAACTTATAAAAAGCAAACAGCCTGCTGCATATGCGGCGGGCTGTTTTTGAGTGTATCAGAGGTTTATCATGTCTGAATTCATCTCTCTTTATTCCGGTTCGTCCGGCAACAGCAGCGTCGTGCGCTGCGGGGAGCGGTATCTCATCGTGGATATGGGCAAGGGCGTGCGCACTACCTCGGCGGCGCTCAAGGCGCTGGGCCTTGCCGTCAGTGACTGCGACGGCATCCTCGTCACCCACGAGCACAGCGACCATGTGAAGGGGCTTTCCACCTTCCTGAAAAAGCACACGCTGCCGGTGTACGGTGCAGCGGAAACGCTGGATTTTCTGGACAGCAACGGCATCGTACCGGCCAGCTGTGAGCTGCACGAGCTGGAAGGCAGGGAAGAGGACGTGGGTGCGTTTGGTGTGCAGAGCTTTCCCACCAGCCACGATGTGCCCTGTGTGGGCTACCGCATCCACACCCCGGACGGCAAGACCATGACCATTGCCACCGACCTTGGCGTGCTCACGCCGCCGGTGCACGAGGCGCTTTCCGGCTGCGACCTTGTGGCCCTGGAGAGCAACTACGACCTGCACATGCTGCGCAGCGGCCCGTACCCCTATTACTTACGGGCACGCATTGAAAGCACCCGGGGCCACCTTTCCAACGACGAGTGCTCGGCAAAGCTGCTGGAGTCGTCCAGAATGAGCAGGTCGGCCCCGGCTGCGGTCTGCAGCAGGGTCTCCTCCTCGCCGCCGGGGTCTGCGCCAAAGTGCAGTGCTTCCAGCTTGGAGAAAAAGTCCGGGCTGGACACATAAATGACATCGAAATCTTTTTCCAGCACGATGCCCGCAATGGCAAGGGCCGCATGGGTCTTGCCCAGGCCCGCATTGCCAAACAGCATCAGGCTCTCGCTGCTGCGGTCAAACTCTTCGGCATACGCGCGCAGTTCCGCCAGCAGACCGCCCATGTAGCTGCGGACCGGCTCGCCCAGCTTGTCGTCCATGGTGTTCGGGTAGTAGCGCAGCTCCATGGTATCGAAGCTGGAAATGGACAGGCTGGACAGGCTCTCGATCTCCTCGCGGCGGAGTTTCTGCATGAGCTTGTGGACGCAGATGCAGGTGTGCCCCTCGAACGTGCCGGTGTCCTGGCATTTTTTGCAGGTGAAATGCGGTTCCAGCGCATCGGCGGGGCGTCCGCTGGACGCCAGCAGGGCCGTCAGATCCTGTTTTGCCTTGGCCAGTGCGGCGGCAGCGGCGGTGCGGTCCTTGCCGGAAGCACCGGCCAGTGCGCAGCGCATGCCCCGCACCCGCACCTCTTCTTCGGCGTGGCGGAGGGCCGGGACGGCCGCTTCGGCTGCGGCGCGGGCATCCTCGGCGTTGGCGCGCGCGGTCTGACGCCGCAGCGCGACGGCCCGCATCGCCTCCTGATACAGTTCACGTTTGGTACGCATAATTTCTCCTTACTGCGATGCTTCGTCCGGCTGTTTCCGCAGGGAGCGGCGGCGGACAGCGTTTTTGAGGAAGTCGTTTCCGCTGGGCGTCTCACGGTCCACCCGGAGGTTCCGGCTGGCGCCGGCTCCGGCCACCGGGCCGCGCACATCGTGGATGGTGCGCAGGCCCTTGGCGTTCCAGGTCTTGAGGATGCTGTTCCAGTACCACAGGTCCCGCTTGGGGCCGGCCTGCACGGCGGCTTCCTGCACCATGGCGTCATCGTAGCCGTACACCTCGTACCAGCGGGCGATGGCTTTGCGCCCGCCGAGGGTCAGTTCGCTTTCGGCAATGCCCAGCAGACCGCTGACGTACTGCTCCCGCTGGGCGCGGAGGGCCAGCAGCTGCAAATGTGCGTCTGCCTGCTCGCCGGACTCCACGCCTTCGGCGCGCCAGACCTTCAGCTCGTGGCTCACAGCCCCCATCGTCCGCTTGCCCCGGCTGGCCACATAGGCCACGCAGAGCATGACAGTCTCCGGCGCAAAGCCCTCGACGATGTATAGATTGACGAGCTTTTCCATCTCGCTGTGGGTCAGCGGACGGGCAAAACAAGGCCGGTGATGCCGTCCGCCACCAGCAGACGCCTGTTCTGGCCCAGCAGCGGCACCACGGCGCAGCCTTCCAGCAGCTGGCGCTCACAATCGGCCAGCAGGGCACAGCGGGCGCTGCCGGTCTGCTGGGCACTCTCGGCCAGACGCTGAGAGTAGATGGGGTCGGACCAGCCGGTCAGGCCGCCGCCCTCGGCCGTGAACTGCTGCAGCATCTGGTATACGCTGCCGCCCTCGGCCCGGATGGGAGCCAGTGCAATGGTGTAGCTGCCCGCTGCAAGGCGTTTGTCGAACTCCTCCTGCGGCACCTCTTCCACCGAGAAGAAAAGGGAGCAGTCCTTCTGCCATGCGCCGTTGATCTGCTCGGCCAGTTCGGTCAGGCCGGCTTCCTTCGGCAGCAGGATGGTCACGCCGGAAAAATCCGAGCTGGCCATGCCCTGCCGTGCATTCAGGTACAATGTACGGGGGTCGGTGATGGTGGGCAGCGGGTTCCTGGCAGACTTGCGGTAATCGATGCCGTCCACGGAAAGGCCGGTGGGCACAAGACCCTCGGCAGCGGTGTACAGACCGGAAGAGGGCACATCCACATTCTCCCGGGCGATGCCGGCAAGCGCCTGCCGCAGTTCCTGATTGGCAAACACAGGATCTTCGGCGCTGTTGAACAGCAGTGCCCAGGTGGTGTCGGAGTAATCCACCGACTGCAGCGAGGTATCCTCGCCGGTGTCGTCCAGCGCGGCGGAGCATTTTTCGTCTGCAATGAGCTGGGCGGCGCTCTTGCCGGTGCTGCCGGTGTTCTGCACCAGACGCAGGCTGCCGATCATGGGGGAGGAGACATCCCGGTGCAGGAACAGGCCGCTGGCCGTCCAGTTGTAAAGATAGAAGCTGCCGCTGGAAAGGGTGGTCTTGGCGGTCAGGCCGTAGGTGCCGCGGGTGCTCTCAAAAAATGCTTCATCGCAGGGCATGGCACCGGGCAGGGTGAGCTTGGCAAGGAAGTTGTCGTCCTTTTCACTCAGGCGGAACACCAGCGTCAGCGGGCCGGCGGCCGAAACGCCCAGCGTGCTGGCATCGGCTGTGCCAGCCAGCACGGCAGCACTGTTCTCAAGGGCGGCAAACTCCACGGCATAAGGGGAATTTGTCTGCGGCTGGAATATACGCCGGAATGCAAACACAAAGTCCTCAGCAGTGATGGTGTGATCCGTGGAAGCGCCCTTGACGGCCTTGTAGGTCAGCCCGTCCTTGATCTGGAAGGTGTAGGTCTTGCCATCGGAGGAGATCGTCCAGCTTTCGGACAGATTGGGCACGATCTCGCCATCCGCTTTTTTGCGGACAAGCCCGCTGTAAAGGTTCTCGCAGGCGATCACGTCCGGGGCAGCAGAAACTACCTGCGGGTCAAGGTTTGCGGGAATGGTATCCACGAACCATGTAAAGCTTGGCGCACTGGAACTGCTGCCGCAGCCGGTGAGCGCAAGCAGGAACGCAGCAGCAAGCAATGCTGCGGTAATACGGAAGAACTGTTTCAAGGGGATGACCTCATTCTATGGTATTTGCGAAAAAAGGCTTTTTGTATACAAAAAGCACTCTGCTTCGACAAGTGTAGCAGAAACAGCGGCAAAATACAATTGCAGAATTGTGAATTTACCTTGCTTTTTGGGGCAAAAAGGGCGTTTTTCCGTTGCCAATTGCGGCTAAATGGACTATAATGGTACAGCGAAACATCTCTGCACCCGTTTTGAGGTGCGTTCTGAATACGATATTATGGAGGAGGAACTGTTTTTATGCAGAAGGATCAGCAGAAACTGATTGAACTCATCAAAGGCAAAAAAGTGGCCTTCATTGGTGCCGGTGTCAGCCACAAGACCCTGATCAAGGAGTTTGTGGAGCTGGGTGCCCATGTGACCCTGTGCGACCAGAAAAAAGAGCGTGGAGGACTTTGGCGATTACGCTGCAACCATCAAGGAGCTGGGCATCGACCTGAGCTTGGGCGAAAACTATCTGGATGGCTTCAAGGGTCAGGATATCATCATGCGCACCCCGGGCTTTGTGGGCTACTTTGAAAAGCCCCTGCAGGATGCCATGGCCGCAGGCACCATGGTCACCAGTGAGGTGGAGCTGTTTTTCGACTTCTGCCCCTGCGAGATCGTGGCCGTGACCGGCTCCGACGGCAAGACCACCACCACCACCCTGATCGCCAAGTTCTTCGAGGCCGCCGGCCGCAAGGTGCATCTGGGCGGCAACATCGGCGCAGCGCTGCTGCCCATGCTGCCCGAGGTGGCTCCCGAGGATGTGGCTGTGGTGGAGCTTTCCAGCTTCCAGCTCATCAGCATGCATTCCAGCCCCAATGTGGCCGTGGTGACCAACGTCACCCCCAACCATCTGGACCACCACAAGGATATGCAGGAGTACATCGACGCCAAGCGCAACATCCTGCTGTACCAGACGCAGCCCTGCCGCGCTGTGCTGGGCTATGAGAATGAGATCAGCCGCTCCATGCAGAAGGACTGCAAGGGCAAGCAGGTGTGGTTCACCCGTCTGCACGACACCGACAACGGTGCCTTCCTGCGCAAGGACGGCATGCTCTGCATGGCCGAGGATGGCGTTGTGACCCCCTTCCTGGCTCAGAAGGACGTGAAGCTGCGCGGCCTGCACAACATCGAGAACCTGCTGGCCGCTGCGGCTGCCGTGTGGGGCCTCGTGCCGGTGGAAGCCATCCAGCAGGTGGGCAGCACCTTTACCGGTGTAGAGCACCGTATTGAGCCGGTGCGCACGCTGGACGGCGTGCTGTACTACAACGACTCCATCGGCACCAGCCCGACGCGCACCATTGCCGGTCTGCGCAGCTTTAACCAGAAGGTCATTCTGATCGCTGGCGGCTACGACAAGCACATTCCCTATGAGCCGCTGGCACCGGAAGTGGTGGCCCACGTGAAGAACCTTGTGCTGATGGGTGCCACCGGCCCCCGCATCGAAAAGGCTGTGCGCGAGGACCCGAACTTCAACGAAGCAGAGCTGCCCATCCAGCACGCCGACAACATGCAGCACGCTGTGGAGCTGGCCCGCGCCGCCGCAAAGCCCGGTGACATCATCATCCTGTCCCCGGCCAGCGCTTCGTTCGACCTGTACCCCAACTTTGAGGTGCGCGGCCGCGAGTTCAAGAAGATCGTCAACGAGCTGAAGTGATCGCGCAGGTCAGCACAAAAGCCCACCGCGCCCGCTTTTTAAATGCCTGCCGGGGGGAAATGGGTGCTGGGGGCGACCCTGCCGCTGGATCTTGCCCTTTTTAGCAAAAGCCAGCCGTGGCGATTCTACGCAGGACCTACACTGGCGCTGGAACTCAGCGGCCGTACGGCATGGGCAGCCGGGCACGCAAACCCGGAGGAGCTGGCAAGCTTTCTGGCTTTCTGCGGGTGTGAGAGCATCATTTTAACGAAAACGAATGCCCACCGCCTGCCGGGTGGTGCAAAGCTGAAACGCTGACTGTATTCGGCCTTGCACCCGGCAAGGCTCTGCCGCTGCCCGCTGCAGACGAGACGCTTTGGGCCGGACTGACCCTTGACAGAGAACCCTCTGCCATGGATGTGGCACGGGCGCTCTACCCGGCGGATACGGCAAAGCAGGAGGACTTTTACTCCGAGCTTTGCACAAAGCGCACCCGCGGCAAAGCTCTTGTGTGGGCGCTGCGGCAGGGAAGTGAAACGATCTGCACGGTAGGGGCCTATGCCCTTGCGAACAGGCAGGCCTACATGGCCTGCGGGCAGACAGCCCGGCCTTTGCGGGGCAAGGGCATCGGCGGGCAGCTCATTGTGCAGATGGCGAACGAGCTTGCCGCCAAGGGGGAGCACCCGGTGTTTCTCTGCAGCCCGGAGCGGGTGCACTTTTATACCCGGCTTGGCTTTGAAAAGCTGGGGGAATATGCAAGATATGAACAAACTCCTTCAGTCAAAACCTGACGGTTTTGCCAGCTCCCTCAATGAGGGAGCCTTTGGCAGGACGGAAAAGCTTTCTGCATAAGTGAAACGTTCTGGTTTCGTCAGGAGCTCCCTCCCTGAGGGAGCTGGCGCACGAAGTGCGGCTGAAGGAGTCATTCCGACAGAAAGCCTGCGCTCTATAAAATCTATAAAATTAAGGAACCGTTATAATGTCAATGCTGAACCACTTTTTCAATTACAAACCCGAAGTTCTGGCGCTGGACGAAAAGGCTATGGAGCTGTGCCAGCCCTACTTCCGCCATATGGAGGAGATCCGCGATTTTAACCAGCTCAAAATGTTGAAAGCCTTTGCGGATACCCAGATGTCCTCCACCGATATGCTGGGCACCACCGGCTACGGCCTGTGGGATACCGGCCGCGCAAAGCTGGAGCAGATCTTTGCCGAGGTGATGGGCGCAGAGGATGCCCTCGTGCGCAGCCAGTTCCAGAGCGGCACCCACACGCTGGCTGTGGCGCTGTTCGGCCTGCTGCGGGCAGGGGACACCCTGCTGGCCGCCACCGGCCGCCCCTACGATACGCTGGAAGGTGTGATCGGTCTGGACGGCAAGGGCAGGGGCACCGGCACCCTGATGGATTACGGCATCCGGTACGATGAAGCTCCGCTGAAAGCCGACTTCACCCCGGATTATGACCTGATCGCCCAAAAGGCCCCCGGTGCAAAGGTGTGCCACATCCAGCGCAGCCGCGGCTATCTGCAGCGCAATGCCTTTGATCTGGAAACGATCCGAAAAATTGCGGATACCGCCCGCGCCGCAAACCCGGACATCATTATTTTTGTGGATAACTGCTACGGCGAGTTTACCCAGACGCAGGAACCCTGTCAGATGGGCGCAGACCTTGTGGTGGGCAGCCTGATCAAGAACCCCGGCGGCGGCATCGCTCCCACCGGCGGCTATATTGCGGGCCGCAAAGACCTTGTGGAGCTGTGCGCTTACCGCCTGAATGCGCCCGGTCTCGGCAAGGATCTGGGCTGCACGCTGGAAACGCCCCGTGATATGTATCTGGGCTTCTACTATGCGCCCGGCGTGGTGTGCGAGGCCATCAAGACCGCCATTTACGCCCAGTGTATGCTGGAGCTGCTGGGCAAGAATCCAGTGCCGCGCTACTGCGACGACCACAACGATATCGTCACCTGCTTTGATGCAGGCACTGCGGATGCGCTCATCGGCTTCTGTCAGGGCATTCAGGCTGCAAGCCCCGTGGACAGCTATGCCGCCCCGGAACCTTCTCCGGAGCCGGGCTATACCGACGAGGTGGTCATGGCAAGCGGCAGCTTTACACAGGGCAGCACCATCGAGCTTTCCTGCGACGGCCCGCTGCGTGAGCCGTACACCTGCTACCTGCAGGGCGGTCTGAACTTTGCTGCCAGCCGTGCAGGCGTGCTGCTGGCCATCCAGAAGGCTTATTTTAAGGACTGAAAAGGGGAGAGCGCATGCCTGTTTTAAGTGACCGTGTGGGTACCTTCACGGATTCTGTTATCCGCCGCATGACCCGCATCAACAATCAGTACGACTCCATCAACCTTTCGCAGGGCTTCCCGGATTTTGACCCGCCGAAGCAGTTGCTGGACGCTCTGGCCGAAACGGCTTACAAAGGCCCGCACCAGTACGCTGTGACCTTTGGCGCGCAAAACTTCCGCGAGGCGCTGGCAAAAAAGACCAGCCCTGCCCTGCACCACGAAGTAGACCCCAACACCGAGATCTGCGTGACCTGCGGCGGCACTGAGGCCATGATGGCCGCCATGATGACCATCTGCAACCCCGGCGACAAGGTGATGATCTTCTCACCGTTCTACGAGAACTACGGTGCCGATGCCATTCTTTCGGGCGCGGAACCCATCTATATCCCGCTGGTGCCGCCCACCTATGAGTTTGACATCAGTCTGATCGAAAAGGGCTTTGCCGAGGGTGCCAAGGCGCTGATCCTATGCAACCCCTCCAATCCCTGCGGCAAGGTGTTCCGCCGCGACGAGCTGGAAGCCATTGCAAAGCTGGCCATCCAGTACGATGCCTTTGTGGTGACGGATGAGGTGTACGAGCATATCATCTATGCGCCGGCAGAGCATATCTGCATGGCAAGCCTGCCCGGCATGTTTGAGCACACCATCACCTGCAACTCGCTCTCCAAGACTTACTCCATCACGGGCTGGCGTCTGGGCTATCTGATCGGACCCGCAGAGGTCATTGAGGGCGCGCGCAAGGTGCACGACTTCCTCACTGTGGGTGCGGCTGCACCCCTGCAGGAGGCCGCTGTGGCCGGTTTGGAGATGCCCGCCAGCTATTACGAAGAGCTGCAGGCCCTTTACACCGAAAAGCGCGATCATTTTTTGGCCGGACTGGACCGTGTGGGGCTGAAGCACAATGTTCCGCAGGGCACCTATTTTGTGATGATCGATATTTCCGATTTTCTGGCGCTGCCCAAGTTCAAGGGCTGGACCGACCTGCAGTTCTGTGAGTGGATGATCCGGGAAGTGGGCGTGGCCGCTGTGCCTGGCTCCAGCTTCTTCCGGGAGCCGGTGAACCACCTGATCCGGATGCACTTTGCCCGCGGCACCGATGTGCTGGACGAAGCCGTCCGCCGGCTGGAAAAGCTGCAGGCTTTACTGAAATAAAAGCAAAAAAAACAACAGCGCCGCAGGAAGTTTCCTGCGGCGCTGTCTCTTTCCCGATACTCTATACACGATTCATCACACGGCGTGGCGCTGCACGGTGGGCATTGGCTCCACAAGAGCGGGATGCATCCCCTCGCGGTAGTCTAGGTCGCCCTGATCCATACCGCGCAGCAAGACCTCGGCGGTGGCAATGTTGGTGGCAATGGGTACGCTGTGCATATCGCACAGGCGGAGCAGATTCTGCTCGGTGATGCTGGCGGCATCCGCTTTCAGCGGGTCACGGAAGAACAACACCAGATCCACTTCGTCGCACGCAATGCGGGAAGTGATCTGCTGCACACCGCCCAAGCGCCCGGAGAGATAACAGTGCACGGGCAGGCCGGTAGTCTGCGCCAGCATCCGTCCGGTGGTGCCGGTAGCAATGACTGTGTTTTTGGACAAAATGGCGCTGTAAGCAGTGCAGAACTGCAGTGCAAGCTCTTTGCGGGAATCGTGTGCAAGAATGGCGATCGTCATATTGCTCTCTCCTTTGTTCCAAGTATAGTGTTGTGTGTGACGAACAACTTTCTCATTGGAAAGTGAAATGAAGTGAAATCGTTATCAAGTTTTCCAATATAGTTTTACCGCATCGAAATAGGGGTTGTCAAGGGGGTTCTTGTACTTTTTACAAAACAAAATGGAGAAAGTAAGACTATTACTTTGTGAGAATTGGAGAAAACTGGGATACAATCATCTATATCAGTGAGCGAACAGGAAAGGCAGATTGAAAACATAATTCAGCTTTTGTCTTTACTGAAAGAACATTTCATGGGAATAAAACAAAAATACAGGCTGGCGCAAATCGCACCAGCCTGTTTCGGAAAAAGCTTTTCAGTTTCGTTTCTAAATTATGAATATTATGGAGAAAACGCTCACTCCCGATTTCCGCACTGGAAAGGTGGGTTCAGCGGGCTTTAGCGGATCTGACCATTGCCGTGGATGATATACTTGTAGCTGCACAGCTCGGCCAGTCCCATGGGGCCACGGGCGTGGAGTTTCTGGGTGGAAATGCCCATTTCGCACCCAAGGCCGAATTCACCGCCATCCGTAAAGCGGGTGGAACAGTTCACATACACGGCGGCGCTGTCCACTGCGGCAGTGAACAGGTCGGCGTGGGCCTGTGTCTGGGTCAGGATGGCCTCGCTGTGGCCGGTGGAGTGCTCAGCAATATGCCCGATGGCCTCCTCTACGCTGTCCACGACCTTGACCGCGAGGATGTAGTCCAGAAATTCGGTGTCAAAGTCCTTTTCTCCGGCAGGGGTGCCGGAGATTATGGCGGCGGCGCGCTTATCAAGACGAAGCTCTACCGGATGCAGACCCTTTGCAATACGGTCCGGGCCAAGCCGCTGGGCCAGACGGGCAGGAACTGCCCGGCAATGGAAGAGTGCACAAGGCACACCTCCTCGGCGTTGCACACGCTGGGGCGGCTGGCCTTGGCGTTCTCGATGATGTCCAGAGCTTTGGAAAGGTCGGCAGTGTCGTCTACATAGACATGGCAGATGCCGGTGCCGGTCTGGATACAGGGCACCTTGGCGTTCTGAACGCAGGCACGGATCAGCCCGGCACCGCCGCGCGGGATCAGCAGATCCACATAGCCTACAGCGGTCATCAGAGCGTTGGCAGAAGCGTGGGTGGTGTCCTCGATCAGGCAGACCGCTGTCTCGGGCAGACCGGCCTTTTTCAGGCCCTGCCGCAGAACGGTGACGATAGCGTTGGCACTGCGCCAGGCCTCCTTGCCGCAGCGCAGGATGCAGGCGTTGCCGCTTTTGATGGCAAGGGCAGCGGCATCGCTGGTCACGTTGGGACGGCTCTCGTAGATAATGGCGATCACACCCATGGGTACAGCCGTCTTTTCAATGACAAGCCCGTTGGGGCGCTCTACCCGATTCAGCACCCGGCCCACCGGGTCGGGCAGGAGCGGCAACCTCGCGGATGCCCTGCGCCATGGCTTCAATGCGCGGTGCGGTCAGGGCCAGACGGTCCAGCATCACATCGCTGATGTGCCCCTTGGCCGCAGCCATGTCCTCAGCGTTGGCGGCAAGGATGGCCGCCTGATCGTCTGCGCTGCACAGCGCATCTGCCATGCCCAGCAGGGCCGCGTTGCGGGCGGTGTTATCGGCCAGCGCAAGGGCACTTTTGGCGCTGCGGGCGGCTTCCAGAATTTCCTGTGTGGTCATGTGTTCAGTCCTCCTTGCGGGCCGCAAAGCGGGTGCCTGCGGATCTGCCTGCGGCAATGTCGTACAAAAGCTCCGGGTGTGCGCCGTTGGCAATGACCATATCGGCACCGCTGCCCGTGACCATGCGGGCAGCCCGCAGCTTGGTGGCCATGCCGCCGGTACCCAGTGCCGAACCGGCCCCATCGGCCAGTGCCATCACCTCGGGGGTGATCTCTTCCACCAGCGGGATGAGCTTTGCGTCCGTGTGGGTGTGGGGATTGGCGGTGTACAGGCCGTCGATGTCACTCAGTAGCACCAGCATGTCAGCCTTGGCGCAGCAGGCCACGATGGCCGCCAGCGTGTCGTTGTCGCCAATGGAGGTGATCTCATCGGTGGCAACGGTGTCGTTTTCGTTGATGATGGGCAGGGCACCCAGCTCCAGCAGGCGGGACAGGGTGTTCTGAAAGTTCACGCGGCGTTCGGTGTGCTCCACGTCCACGCCGGTGAGCAGGATCTGCGCCACGGTGTGATTGTAGGCGTTGAACAGCCGGTCGTAGGTGTACATCAGCTCACACTGGCCCACAGCGGCGCAGGCCTGCTTGGTGGCGGTGTCCTTTGGGCGGGGCGGCAGCGACAGCTTGCCCACGCCCATGCCAATGGCACCGGAGGACACCAGAATGACCTCGTGGCCCTCGTTTTTCAGGTCGCTGAGCACCTTGACCAGCTGTTCCGTGTGGCGGATGTTCAGCCGTCCGGTGCCGTATGCCAGAGTAGAGGTGCCTACTTTTACAACGATGCGCATGATTCCCTTAACCCTTTCCCATTTCCTTTGTCTTATTGTACGAGGCGATCACGGCATCCATCACCGCACCGCGCAGGCCGTGTTCTTCCAGCACGCGCACGCCCTGAATGGTGCTGCCGCCGGGGCTGCATACAGCATCCTTGAGTTCGCCGGGATGCTTTCCGCTTTCCAGCACCAGCTTTGCGCTGCCCAGAACCATCTGCGCGGCATATTCCTGCGCTTTGGCGCGGGGCAGGCCGCAGGCCACGCCGCCATCAGCCAGAGCCTCAATAAACTGGTACACCCATGCCGGGCCGCAGCCGGAAACGCAGCTGGCGGCATCGATCAGACTTTCCGGCACGGCATCCAGACGGCCCGCAGGAGCCATGATCCTGAGGAAGGCTTCTTCTTCCTCAGCGGTGACATTGCTGGAACAGTACTGGATCATACCCTCGCCCACCGAAGCCGGGGTGTTGGGCATGATGCGGATCACAGGAAAGTCCTCACCGGCCAGCTCCTGAATGCGGGCAATCGAAAGGCCTGCTGCCATGCTGCACAGCACAAAGCGCTTGGGGCGCTCGTCAAAGGTGAATCTGAGCGGCTGCAGCAGTGCTTCCATCATCTGGGGCTTCACCGCCAGAAAGATCAGGTCACATTCCGCGGCCACCTCAGCGTTGGTCGCCACTTTGCAGCCCAGTTCCTTGGCCAGAGCCTGCGCCTTGGCCGTGGTGCGGTTTGCCAGAAAAACCTTCTTAGGGTCTGCAGCCTTGCACACGGCACGGGCGATGGCTCCACCCATGTTGCCGCAGCCCAGAAAACCAATGGTATCCATCATAGTTTGTACCCTCCCTCAAAACGGCACTTAATTCACAGTCGTCTGCTCCCATTCTAAGCGCAGAGGGATATAAAATCAAGGGCCTTTTCCGCTTTTTTGCCGGAAGAAGCCGCTTTTGCAGGCATTGCACACCGCCGGAAGGGTTTTGAGGGCAGAGAAATAGCTTTTGAAGCGAGAAACTGCCGGAGTGAAAACACAGGAGGTCGTTCTTTGTTTACAAAATGGACAGAATCAATGCTTGCAATCGGGATGGCTTTTGCGGTATTATAATGTATAAAGCTGCCAATCGCCGTACGCAGCAGGAAAAATTTCTACGGTCGGGAAAGGAAGGTCTTTGTGTCACAAACAACGAAGCGGGCACTGGAAGCATCGCTGAAAAAGTTGCTGCTGGAAAAGCCCCTCAATAAAATCACAATCAACGATATCACCGAGGACTGCGGCGTGAACCGCATGACCTTCTACTACCACTTTAAGGATATTTACGATCTGGT
>VOFD01002687.1_pt1 | contig 21027 bp, 22 predicted proteins | sample 5384101 | NCBI WGS metagenome assembly VOFD01 (sample SAMN12384723, study PRJNA508395) | human gut metagenome | isolation source: healthy gut C | host: Homo sapiens
TCAGTAGCGTTTCAGTTACGTATTGTCAGAACCGACATGAATACAGCAGGATGCACATATGGTGGCCCATCAGCAACTTTACAAGCACGGATATTAAAACAGAAGGCAGTTAATGCAGGAAAACTATGCTCTGAGGCAGATATCAAACCAGAAACAGACTGGGCCCATACACAATTTTTATCGTTTTTGGAATTGGTTCCGGGAGAATAACTATTTTAAAGTACTTGTCGATTGTCATTCGTGCAAAATAAGCGTCTGTCCAGCAACATCAATGGTGTTTCAGTCATCGTGTTCAAACCAAGCAACTTCAGATCAGGCAAACGAAAATCAATGCTGGAGTGCAGACTATTAAGCAGATCCTTCAGACCTGAAAACCATTGCCTGGGCAGTGCCCAGGCATTATCATTGAAGGCATGGGGAGAGAATCTGCTCTGGTGATTCTTAGGTTCCTGTCATAAATTTCAAACAATGCCGACAAGGAATCAATTTTGCAGCCCCTTTGCCTTTCATCAGGTGGGTCAGGTATCCATAGCCAGGTCATGTTCAACGCGTATTCAGCCAGTCACTAGCGTCATCAAATTCAACAATGAAATTCAGTTGGTGACACTCCCAGCGTTAATAGCGTTCTGTTCAAATACAAATCAGATCGACGTTTAGATGATGATTTTCAGTTCCTTTGGGCAAACCATATCAGGCAAGGTTGCTGTTTCTTGGGCGACGAGCCGATTGATTGACAACTCAACAGTTACTCAGGTTTAGAAATATTTTGAGGTCCAGGCCGCAGAGTTGACAGTCAGTAATCGCTGGACCACAGCGACAGAAGGTTTCGCCGCAGTAATGACGATCACTTACCATAGGCTGAGGCATGTTCGACTTTGAGTCAGATCGACTTACAGGCTGGAAAAGCGGGGATTCCACATTTTCGTGCCACCACCAGCATCAGGCATTCTTGGAGATCGGATAAACAGTTGCCAAAATCTTTAGTTTTCTTACCAAGGCTCTTAGGATCATCGTGGTTCACTGGTGTTAATAAAATGATTGGTCAGGCCCAAAATAACGATGACTTGTCAGAATAGACATTTGTTTCGACATTTGGTTTCTTAATAGGCCAGTCTTCTTTTCAGCACATGGATATGATGATTAGCTCTGACTGATGTCTTCATTGAGGGATGACTTGTGCCTCTTTCAGAACTCATCAAAGCCAGTCAAATCTGACTGCGGCCAGGTGTTTGGATCTCCACTACTATTTTGACAGAGACTTCTGGTCGAACAGAGATCTGTAGTTCGCTTACTGAACTATAGACGATCCATTGACGCCAGGCTGAACAAATACCTCACGATATTTAGCGCAGGGATGAGCCAATGAAGAGAGCATGGTAATCCATCTTTGATCGGTAACGAAAAAAAATATGGATTGCTGTGATCGGAGGTTTGGTGATCTTTAAAGGCCATGAGCAGTCAAAAATAATTTAAGCGTGATAAAACTGGTCAGCATCATCAATCAGGTGTTCGTTTTTGATGCGTACGCCGATGCCGATGGTCGAGTAGAATCCTTTTTAAACAGATTGCCGTTGTAGCCGAGAATGCCGAGGTCGGCGAATCCGTACAACGCGAAACGAAACTGGTACAGGTGCCATGGGGTAAATACGACGGTTTCGGAATTGACCACGAGCCGGTTGTTGCCGTAAATTTCCTCTCCGAGTCCGCGCAGTTCGGCATTGTCTTCGAATCCGAACGATTCGCGGTATCCGTCCATTCGGTTCCATCCGCGGGTCAGGTTCACGTCGATGAACTGGCGGACGCGGTATCTTCCTTTGCCCATCAGGTTCGAAAACCAGTTCAGATTCGATACCAGGGCGGTGCGGTAAAACCGCCCGTCGCGGTTGTTCAGGTAGCTGCCGAGGGCGAAACTCCACCGCAGGTAGCCGAACGACGTGAAGTTACCGGCGCTGAACTTGCCGCCCAGGTACCACCGGTTGCCGAACTCGCCCCACGAAGGGCCACCCGTCAGCGAGAACTGGTAGCCGTAAGGGATATCCTCGTTGACTCCGTACCCGTAGATCAGGCTGGAGGTACGGAACTGCTCTTTGTAGAAACCGGTGTTGAACAGCACGAGGTTCTCGTTGTGGAAATAGGGATTCAGCGACTGCGATACTTCCGGCCGTTCCCGGTGAAGCACCGTATTGTAATGCGCCGTGATAAAGAAACTGCTTTTCAGGTTTTTATGTAAAAGGATTTACCGCCCCATACGCCCCATTTGGCCAGGGAGGTGTTGATCGTCGAATCCAACGGGTCGATGTCGATCGGTTCCCGGCGGTAGTAGCCGTATCCTCCGAGCGTGTAGTCCGACGGTCGGATGAACTCTTTTGAATTCAGCTCCGTAGTCGGAGTAGTTGAATCCTTTGCCGGCGATGATGCGCCCTTCGACGAAGCTGCCCAGGATATTCGGGTTCTCGTATTCGAACAGGTTGCCGCCGTAGCTCCAGTTTTTCCAATTGAAATAGGTCTTGACGCTCAGCTTGTTCCCCACCCCAGAATGTTGTCGTCGTAGAGTTCGAAATAGGTGTTCCCGTCGCTTTGCGAATTCAGGTCGATGCCGATCGTCCAGCGATCGCGGGTCGTGACGATCAGGTCTACGACCGACGAGTCCGGCGTCGCGGGGATTACGCGGATGTTTGCGTCGGCGATGTAGCTGCGAGAGCGGATCAGTTGGCGGTTGTTGGTGACCAGTAGCGGATCGAAGCGGTCGCCCGGTTTGATAAACAGGTCGCGGCGAATCTTGCTCTCCTGCGTGATCCGGTGCATGGCGTTCGTCTTGCGTTCGCCCCATACTTTCGAATGGGGATTGAAGACGTTCTCGCGGACGATCGGATATCGCCGATCTTCTTCCCGGCGAATTGTTCGAAATATTCCTGATCGGCTTTGGCGGCGCGCATTTCGGCTTCCTTGTCGCGCGGGGTTACGGAGATTGTCTGGTAAAGCAGGCGGGAGAAACGTCCTGTTTTTTTCTCCCGAGCCGGCAGCGTATCCTTGGAAGGCCGGCCAACGTCCGGGCGGCCCCTGCGCTCGGGCGACAGAACCAGCACGGTAACGCATATGACGGCAATCCTAACGTTCATTACATCGACGGTCTTAACCCTTAAAGTTAACGTAAATTCGATGAAAAAATACGGGGACGGAAAAGATTTTCTTTCCCCGCCCCGTATTTTATCCGATCGGTCGGTTACCGCACCAGTCCCGAGAATCCCCATGAAAGCCATTGCCAGAATGCTCGCCGTGAGCAGCGCGATCGGCATTCCCTTCATGCCGGCCGGGACGTCTTCCAGTTCGAGCCGTTCGCGGAGTCCGGCAAAAAGCACCAGCGCCAGCGAAAAGCCGATGGCCGTCGCGGTCGCGAAAACGACGGATTCGCCGAGATTGTATTCCTTTTTTGTACCAGCAGGATGGCGATCCCCAGGACGGCGCAGTTCGTCGTGATCAGCGGCAGGAAGATGCCGAGCGCCTGGTAGAGCGCCGGGCTTACTTTTTTCAGGATGATCTCGACCATCTGTACCAGCGCGGCGATTACCAGAATAAAAACGATGGTCTGCATATACTGGATGCCGAGCGGGACGAGCACGTAGTACTGGATCAGGTAGGCGACGATCGACGAAATGGCCATCACGAACGTAACGGCGGCGCCCATGCCCAACGACAGTGCCGACCCGGTTGGATACGCCCAGGAACGGGCAGATCCCGAGAAACTGCGACAGTACGACGTTGTTGACGAAGATCGAACTGATGATAATGATGAAGTATTCCATGACTATTTCGTTTTAGCCGTTAGCTTTTTGAAAATGGCCATCAGGTAGGCCAGTACCATGAAGGCTCCCGGGGCGAGGATGAACAGCAGTATTCCGTCTCCCTGGATGAATTTCAGGCCGAAGACCGTGCCGTTGCCGAGCGCTTCGCGGACGGCTCCCCAGCAGAGTTAGCGACAGCGTGAAGCCGAGTCCGATGCCGATTCCGTCCAGCGCCGAGTCCGCGACGTTGTTTTTCGAAGCGAACGCTTCGGCGCGTCCCAGGATGATGCAGTTGACGACGATCAGCGGGATGAATACGCCGAGTGTCGCGTAAAGATCGGGTACGTAGGCTTCCATGCAGAGTTGCACGACGGTGACGAACGAAGCGATTACGACGATAAACGCCGGAATGCGCACCTTGTCAGGGATCAGGTTCTTGATCAACGAAATGGCGACGTTCGAGCAGGTCAGTACGAACAGGGTCGCCACGCCCATGCCCAGCCCGTTGATCGCCGAGGTGGTGGTGCCGAGGGTCGGACACATTCCCAGCAACAGCACAAACGTCGGGTTTTCCTTTATCAGACCTTTGGTCAGGATTTTGCAGTTTATTCATGGTTTCCGCTGTTTTGGATCGATTTGTAAACTTCGTAAGCCCGACTCACGGCGTCGCTGAAGGCGCGCGAAGAGATCGTCGAAGCGGTGATGGCGTCGACATCCCCGCCGTCCTTGCGCACCGCCAGTTTGAAGTCTGCCGGATTTTTTGCCTTCGAACTGCACGGCAAAGTCGGATTTGCTGCGTTCGATTTTGTTGCCCAGACCGGGCGTTTCGTTGTGCGAAAGCGTTTCAACGCGGTTGATCGTGCCGTCCTTCAGGAAGCCGACCATTAGTTTGATTTCTCCGCCGAAACCTGTGTTCGTGAAGGTTTCGACGGCATATCCTACCGTATCCTGCCCCTGCGTGGCGGTGTAGACGACGACTTCTTTTTCCCGTCTATCGTTTGCACCGTTTTGGCCGCTCCGGGATCGTTGTCGAAAGTCGGCAACACCAGCGCGATCGCTGCCGTGATTTTGGCAGCCTTGGCGCGAGCGATCGGCTCGGCGGTGATTTTATAGACAAACCCTACGGCTGAGGCCGACACCAGCGTGATGACCAGCAGCGTGACGACCATATTTTTCAATGAACTTTCCATACGGCTTTAACGGGTTTTGGCGGAAACGACTCCGAAGCGTTTCGGTTTTACGTATTTGTTGATCAGCGGCACGACCGCGTTCATAATCAGGATCGCGAACGACATGCCTTCCGGATAGGAACCCCAGGTGCGGATCAGCATCGTGATGATTCCGATGCCGGCTCCGTACAGCAACATCCCTTTGTGCGTCATCGGAGAGGTGACGTAATCGGTGGCCATAAAAACAGCTCCGAGCATCGCTCCTCCGGTCAGGATGTGGAACAACGGATTCATGTAGTGCGACGGGTCGGCCGCCCACAGGATTCCGCCGAACAGCGCCATCGATCCGAGCACGGCTACCGGCGTATGCCAGGTGATTACTTTCCGGCACAGCAGGTAGAAGAAGCCGAGCAGCAGCGCCAGCGCCGCGATTTCGCCGACCGATCCGGATTTGAAGCCGAGCAGCATGTCGTTGTACGACAGTTTTCGGCGATGTCGGCAGTGGTCGAGCCTCCGGCCAGCGCCTCTTTACATATCCCAGCAGCGTAGGTCCGGAAACGGCGTCGGTGGCGGTTTCGGCATTGATTTCCACTTGCGTCGTCGTGGCTCCGGACAGCGAATCTACGTGTGCCGGCGTGACGAAGCCTGTCATTTGCACCGGGAACGAGATCAACAGGAACACCCGTCCGACCAATGCCGGGTTGAACGGGTTGCAGCCCAGGCCGCCGAACGACATTTTGCCGACGCCGATCGCTACCAGCGCGCCAATGACTATCATCCAGACGGGTAGCGTACTGGGTAGGTTGAAGCCGAGCAGCACGCCGGTGACGACGGCCGAATAGTTGCCGATCGTACAATCGCCTTTTAGCAGGTATTTCTGAATCAGATATTCGAATGCGACGCAGGCGGCGACGGATACCCGGTTACGACCAGCGCGTCGACACCGTAGACGATGACCGATACGATGAAGGCGGGGATCAGCGCGATCAGCACGTCCCCCATCAGGCGTTTGGTCGAAAATGCCCCGTGGATATGCGGAGAAGGGGATACGACTAATTTTTTTATCCATTTATTTTCAGTTCGGTTTTATTTTTTCTCCTGTGTTTTGCGTGCCCGGACGCGTTTGGCGACTTCCGTCTTGCCCAGGCGAATATAATCCAGCAGCGGCAGCATAGCCGGGCAGGTGTACGAGCACGAGCCGCACTCGATGCAGTCGGTTACGTGCGCGGCCTCCAGTTCGTCGAACCGTCCCATTTTTGCCAACTTGCTCATCAGGTACGGTTCGAGCCCCATTGTGCAGATGCTGACGCATTTGGCGCATTTGATACACCGTTGCGGCATTTTGCGTACGGCTCCTTTTTCGCGGATCAGCAGGATGCCCGAGGTACCTTTGGTGACCGGAGCGTCCAGATTAGCGATGGCGCGGCCCATCATCGGCCCTCCGCCGACCACTTTGCCTGCGTCTTCCGGAAAACCGCCGCAATATTCGATCAGCGAGGCGATCGGGGTGCCGATCCTGACCCGCAGGTTCGACGGCCGAGCCAGGCAGCGGCCGGTCACGGTGACGATCCGTTCGATCAGCGGCTTGTTTTTCTGTACCGCTTCGTAAACGGCGAATGCGGTGCCCACGTTCTGTACGACGGCTCCGACGTCGATCGGAAGCCCGCCGGACGGTACCTCGCGGCCGGTGATCGCTTCGATCAGCTGTTTTTCGCCTCCCTGCGGATAGCGCACCCGCAGCGGTACGATTTCGATGTGCGGATATTCGACGGCCAGTTGCGTTAGACGTTCGATCGCGTCCGGCTTGTTGTTTTCGATTCCGATATAGGCTTTTTGCGTGCCGAGCGCTTTTGCGAGAATATCGACTCCCACCAGTATTTCGGCTCCTTTTTCGAGCATCAGCCGGTGGTCGGCCGTCAGGAACGGTTCGCATTCGACGCCGTTGACGATCAGCATTTCTGCCGTTTTGCCGGCCGGAACGGCCAGCTTGACATGGGTCGGGAACGTAGCTCCCCCCATGCCGACCAGACCGGCTTCGGTGATTTTTTTGAAGATCTCTTCTTTAGAAAGATCGCACGTTTTTACCAGGCGGTCGCTGCGGTCGATCGTGTCGATCCAAACATCGCCTTCGGCGCGGATCGAGATCGAGGGACGGCGAATGCCGCCCGTATCCGGAGTTGCATCGACGGCCACTACCGTACCCGATACCGGAGCGTGAATGTTCGACGAGACGAATCCTGCGGCCGTGCCGATCACCTGGCCGACCCGCACCGCGTCTCCTTTTTGACGCAGGCCGCCGCCGGGGCGCCGATATGTTGCGACAACGGCACGACGGCGATTTCCGGCAGCGGGAAATCGGCGATTGCCTCGGCTTTGCTGATTTTATATTCCGGCGTGTGAATACCGCCTTTGCTGAATCCTTTTAACATGTCAGACTCCTTTTTTAAGCTTGTGTTGTCGGATTGTCGGCCGCTGTTTTCCGGGGCGGGAATTGATTTCTCTAATTCCTCCGGTCGGGCATTCTGCGACGCATTTGCGGCACAGTCGGCACTTTTCGGCATCGATGTAGGCAAGATTGTTTTCCAGGGTAATGGCTTCGAACGGGCAGGTCCTGACGCACTTGCCGCAGCCGATACACGACACGGCGCATACTTTCCGTGAGACGGCCCCTTTGTCGCGGTTCACGCAACCGACGTAAATGCGGCGTCCTTTGACTCCTTTTTTACGCAGTTCGATGATGTTCCTCGGACAGGCTTTTACGCAGGCGCCGCAGGCCGTACACTTGGTTTCGTCCACTTCGGGCAGGCCCGTTTCCGGGTTGACGACGATGGCCCCTGAACTGACAGGCCGCCACACAGTCCCCGTTGCCCAGGCATCCGTACGCGCATCCGTTTCTCCGCCGTACAGCGCCGCTTCGACGGCGCACGACGGCGCTCCGTTGTAAACGTTCGTATGCGGGCGTTTGTCGCACGAGCCGCTGCAACGCACCACGGCGACCATCGGTTCCTGTTCGGCAACGGCTTTGCCCAGATACTCTGCGATTTTTTGCATCGTGTCGGCTCCGCCGGCCGTGCAATAGAGCGACGAAATATCGTCGTTTTTGACCAGCGCGTCGGCCAGGCCCCGACAACCCGGATAGCCGCATCCGCCGCAATTGGCTCCCGGCAGCATACCTTCGACGGCATCGATTCTCGGGTCTTCGTGAACTTTGAATTTTTGCGCCACAAAATAAAGAACTACGGCGGCTATTACTCCGATGACGCATAATGTCAGGATCGTAGATCCCAGAACTCCGCTTATCATAAACAATCAATTATATCTACACAACCGACAGCGTCCGCCCCTGAGGCGAACGGGAGTCGCCTTCGGACGGCGGCCTTCGTCGGTTAAGTGTTCAGCTTTTTTATTTTAAAACAATCTCTTTCGACAGTTTCGACCTGAACAGGTACAAAACCAGGTAATATATTCCGAGTATGCAAAAGCGAAACCGTTCCTGCCACGACTTCGCGGGAACCGGTTTGCAAAAGGATCAACAGAGCGGTCAATACCAGCAGGAAAGGAAGCATGTAAGCGAAAAGACGGCTTTCAAGCCCATTACCTGATCGGTGTGTACTTCGACAGCTTCCCCCTCTTCGAAAAAAGGGGCTTCGGGGGTTTCGACGACCAGTAACTTTTCGCGGCTCTCCCCCATTCCGCATTTGTTCCTGACCCGACAGGACGCACATGCGCTTTCGGCCAGAATCTTCACTTCGACCGTTGCGCCCGTGACCTTCGTAACTTTTGCCGGATGTGTGATAATCCCGTTCACGTCGTTTTCTCCCCGGATCGATTAATAACCGTATTTGTTGGTTAGCGGAAGCCGACGGTTGATGCGTAACGTACAGGTCGACAACCGCAGCGTCGGACACGACTGGTAGCGTTTGAATTCGCTTTTCAGAACCAGGTTGTATACCTTGTAGACGTCTTTCTCGTTGAATCCGGCGTTGATGATCTCTTCGCGGCTCTGTCCCTCTTCGATCATGCGGTACAGGATCGCGTCCAGAATATCGTAAGGCGGCAGCGAATCGGAATCTTTCTGTTCGAGCCGGAGCTCCGCCGAAGGAGCCTTGACGATCGTGCTGACCGGGATGATCTGCCGGTCGCGGTTGATGTAACGCGCCAGGTCGTAAACTTCGCTTTTGTACAGGTCGCCGATGATGCTCAGGGCTCCTACCGTATCGCCGTACAAGGTTCCGTAACCGACTGCGATCTCGCTTTTTATTGGAGGTCGCCAGCAGGATATTCCCGAATTTATTGGATATCGCCATCATCATCATGCCCCGGATGCGCGATTGCATGTTTTCCTCGGTCACATCGAACGGAAGTTCCCCGAAAACAGGGCCGAGCGTCGTAGTAAGCGCCGCGAACGTTTCGTTGATCGGGACGACCTGGTATTCGATACCGAGGTTTTCGGCCAGCGCCCGCGCGTCCTCGACCGAATGATCCGATGAAAACTGGGAGGGCATCAGCAGTACCCGCACGTTCTCGGGGCCGAGCGCCTCGGCGGCCAGCGATACGACGACCGCCGAATCAATACCTCCCGAAAGCCCCAAACATGCGGTTTTAAATCCGTTTTTGGCGAAATAATCCTGCAATCCCAGTTTGATCGCATGGTATACGTTGACGGTTTTATTCTGCTCGGGCAACCGCACCGGTTCGTGGTCGGCGTCCAGTTCGATGATTCGAAAATCCTCCGAAAAAAACTTTTCAACAGCGTAACGGCTTCTCCTCGGCTGTTGATGATCCCCGACGAACCGTCGTAAACGATGTCGGTTTGCGCGCCGACGTTGTTGACGAAAACGATGCTTTTGCCGGTCATAAAAGCCAACTGCCGGTAAAAATCGTATCTTTTCTCGATAATTCCGCGCGAGTACGGGCTGTTGCACAGGTTGATGATCAAGTCGGCATATTCGCCGTATTCTTGTTCCGTATGGATGTCCTCCCCCACGACGACGGCGACTTTTTTGCCGGCGATTTTTATGTATTCGCAACCTTTGGAAGGAGACAGGTAGCTCGATTCGTCCCGCGAACGAATCGTTTTTTTACCGATGTAACGTTTGATTTTTTTGTTCTCGATCAGAGCCGCTACGCTGATGGTCTTGTTCGAACACTGTACCGGCAGACCGATCAGCACCGATATGTTTTCGCAGTGGGATGCGATGTCGCGGAGCGTTTCTTCGCAGAGATCCAGAAACGAAACTTTGTTTAACAGGTCATATGCGGGTGCGCCGCTGATGGCCTGTTCCGCAAAAAACGATCAGTTGCGCGGATTGGGATTTCGCCGAATCGATACACTCTACGATTTTTTTTCGGTTTGAATCGAAATCGCCGATTGTATAGTTTAACTGGGCGAGAGCTATTTTCATTACGTTTGTGGCCTTTAGTTTTAGTAGATGACGCAAAGATAAAACTTTTAGTCCAGAAGTAAAATTTAACTTGCCTATTGTTTTATTAAATTTTATCTCTATCTTTGCACCCGTCAAACGATAAACCGGTGCCATAGCTCAGTTGGTAGAGCAAAGGACTGAAAATCCTTGTGTCCCTCGTTCGATTCGTGGTGGCACCACTTTAAAATCAGGCAGTTGCAATGAAAATTTGTGACTGTCTTTTTTTTGTAAATTCCTAATCTCTAACGAATCAATCAAACTTAACATACAAATATACTAATTATTTGTTTTTCAAACAAATATATTTTTTCAAGTCTGTCTTTCGACCTGTGCAGAATGATGTTATTGGAATACACCCAAAATACGGTACGGTTGGGCGTATCGAAGTCCAAACGTATCGGATAATTATCCAATACGTTTCGGTACTTTTCAAAAATGATTTGCGGATTATCACTGCGTAATACACGATCGGTTCATACATCGTCAGGTTCGCCTCATATTCGATACTTCGTAGAATTCGGCTGTTAATTTTCAATAAACCGCTTAAATTCGACTGAGTTATATTTCAATCCTTTACATAAAAAGATGCGATAATTATATTCGCTTTCTTTACTTGCATACTTGTTTTCGACAATACCGATTTCTTTAACATATTTAAAATATTCGCCCCAGTGTTGTTCGAGCCAGTTTGACTCGCCGATTGCAATGATGACCGCTCCTTTGTCAAATTCAGGCATCCACTCAAATGAACTGTGAAGTGAAAAAGCCTGGGGCAACCCGTATTTTTTCCCGAGTAAGTTCATCGCTCCCGCCATTGAATAATGTCGCCCCAAAATAAAACATTTCTCTTGTTCTTCGGAAGGCAATTCTATATACGTTTTGTTCACGACATTTAATATCCGGGTCCATATTTCGGTTGAATAATAATTATCAAAAGCAAGGGGTATTTTACCGTCTTTGTTTGGTTTTTTATGGTATAGTTCGATAAATCTCTGGAGCTTGATAATAGGGATTCCTTGAGGCAAGAGGTAAACGCCTGTTAATCTGAGTACGGTGAGGTATGCGTAGATTATCCATTTTCTTTTCTGCAATAATCGCTCGAAAAAGACCGTGCCTAACGGAATCGCTCCGATTACGACAGGGAAAAAATAATACCATTTTCCTTTTGCGCAAAACAAGAAAACAAACGAACAGCATAACGCAAAGGAAATTAATTTGTATCGTTTGAATTTGAAATAAACGGAATCGCGAACAGTCCGGGAAGCCAGAATATCATTGTGAAGGGATTTGAAAAAAGAAAAAGCTTCTTTAATTCCCCGCCCATTGAAAGTCGGTTTAGCTGACTGTCGTATAATTGGGAAAAATGAGTGATCGCCGGAAACTGATTTTTTATTTGCCAGCAGAGGTTCGGTGTGATTAACACAAGGAATATTAGCAATCCGATCCATAAACTCTTTTTCAGAAAAATATCTCTCCGAAAGATTAACGACGAAGTAAGCATCCCTGCGAACAGAAAAAACAATGCTGTATTTTGTCAAAAAATCCCAATGTCCGAATATGCAAAACCAAATTAGGTATCTGGCATTTTGACTTTGGCAATAACTCGCTGAACAGTAAATGCAAATAATCCAAAATAACTGATCGAATGCGGTGGGCAAAAAAGAAACCGGGTTCCTGCTATTCCGGGAGATAACAGGATGCATAACAAGGTGGCCAATACGGCTAACCATTTGCCTCCCAGTTTGATTGTCGTCAAACCGCAGAACAGAACCGCCATTGCGGAAGCCGCAAGGTTGAATAGATGATTGATAAATACGGAATCGGTGTTAAACAGATTTTGTATCCAGGCAAACGCGGCGATCATCGGGGAAAATCCGAATAGCCCCAGGCAGGGGGTGTCTTCCCGCTTCGATGTGTAGAAATTCGTCGCTGAAAAATCCGGAATTGGACAAAGCTGTCAATTGAAGAACGAGCCCGATCGCTATGAAAACGGCTATTACGGTATATTCAGGTGGATACTTTCTAAAAACATAATCGTACTCCTCATTTTTATTTTTTGTCTTTTGCCGTGTCGAAATCATATTCCGCTTTGCGAGAAAACTTGCCTGCCGGTAAGGAGTATCCTGCGTTGATAATGAGAATCGGTTATGCCAAAACCGTTACCCTACTCTCCCCGCAGAAGGATCGAATCATTGCTGATCTGATATTTCTTTACGATCGTACCGATTATTATCTTTGGTGCGGAGTCCGAAAGGAAGACGGGGAGGCCCCTTTGACGGCTTTCCCGTTGTAAAAAACTTTCCAGGCGTCTTTGCCATATCCCCCTGCCCAGATTTTCGAACGACGATGCGGAGGCGTTGGGTATGGGTTTTCCTCTGTAAAAACCGTCCAACTGTCTTTCCCATAACCGCCGCCGAGGTTTTCGAATGAAGACGAGGAGGCATTTTCTATTTTTCTGCCCCGGTAAAATACTTGCCAGTCGTCTTTGGCATAGCCGTCGCCGAAACTTCGGAATGAAGAGGGGAAGCGCCTTCGATTCCAAGGCCCTGATAAAATACTTTCCACGCATCTTTTCCGTATCCGCTCCCGGGTCTTCGAACGATGACGGGGAAGCTCCCTCTACTTCATACCCGCGATAAAAAAACCGTCCAACTGTCTTTCGTATAGGTTCCGTTACCTCGACCCCGTTCCTGAAACGGGGCGTTTTCCGTCGCGGCGAACGACGGCTCCTGCAATCGGTATTCGATAACCGACGGTTTACCGCTCTGTGCGATAACTAATAATGCGAAGGACAAAACGATTCTTTTCATGGACGATCCGGCTCTTTCGGCAAATATAAGTAAGATCGGTCGATATGTCGCGATTCTCCGGTCGAAAAAGGCGGAAGTTTGTTGTCGAAGCTAAAAAATTATCCGGGAGGGATTTAAGATCGTTGAAATTTATTTTGGGTGCGTCGGCTTGATTATTTGGCCTTGTTGACCTTTTGGTACCCTGGACGGCCGACAGCGGATTGCCGTAAACGCGTGCTACGGTTACATCGCTTTTCTACGGCGTTATGCAATTTTTTCAAATCGGGGCGGAAATGTCGTTTCGAATGATTATATTTGTCAACACGTTTACGGTAGAAAGTGTTCTCGGGTGTAAGCGTTGTCGTGAACCATGTATCAAAAGGCTTTATTCGTCCTGACATATTTGTTTTTTTCGTTCGTAGTCGGAAACGTTACCGAAAAAGGGGGAGGTTCTTCGGAATTCTCCGCCGTTTTTGCGTATGCGGAGACGGCGTGCTTCGATTCGTGCGATGTTTCGGTCTGTCCGCCCGCGACGGATGCGCAGGCGGTTTCGACGGATAAGTGTCTTTTTGCGGGCGCGGAATATTCCGGGGCGGAGATTTCGAAATATCCGGTACGGACGCTTGCCTGCCCTACTCCGCAATTGTCCGTTCCTGCGGAACGGCGGAAACGTGTCGCCGCGGAATACCTGTCTTTTATCCGGAACGCCTTTCCGGATTATATCCATACATTGGGCTGTATGCGGGTTTAATGCCCGTTTTCATCGGAATGACCGTGCCGGTTCGGTGCGGTATAGCTATGCCTATTCATCTAAGCTACTAAATAATACCTAAATGGAAAACGAAAATTACATGGCCGACGAAGTGCGGGGAAATACCGGCGTAAATGTCGCCCGTTGCTATCAGTGCGGCAAATGCTCGGCCGGATGCGCGACGGCCCCGGAGATGGACTATCCGCCGAGCCTCGTGTTGCGGATGTTGCAGACGCGCAGCGAAGAGAACGACCGGAAGGTGCTCGGCTCGAACACGATATGGCTCTGCCTGAACTGCGAGAATTGCATTGCGCGTTGTCCGCAGCAGATCGACATTCCGCGTATGATGGACTACCTGCGCGAAGAGTCGTTGCGGGCGGGATGCGTCGGCGAAAAGGCGAAACCGGTCGTGGCCTTCCACCGGGCGTTCCTCGACTCGGTGAAATACACCGGACGGCTGTACGAGGTGGGACTGATCGCGGGATTCAAGGCCCGGACGATGCGGCTCGCACAAGACCTGCCCCTGGTGCCGGACATGCTGGCGAAAGGCAAGCTGAGCCTGCTGCCCGAGCAGGTGAAAAACAAAAGGCGATCCGGCATATTTTCGACGAGGCCGGTAAAGCCGGTAAAAAACTTTAAACCGGGAATGCAGATGAAAATAGGTTTCTATCCGGGATGTTCGCTCAAAGGCACTTCCCGCGAATACAACGAATCGGTCGCGGCCCTTGCCAAAGCGTTTTTCGCTCGAACTGGAAGAGGTGCAGGACTGGAATTGCTGCGGGGCCACTGCGGCCCACTCGATGAACCGGACGCTCGCGCTGTTGCTGCCGGCCCGCATCCTTGCGCTGGCCGAACAACAGGGACTCGATGAGGTGGTCGTGCCGTGCGCTTCATGTTATAATCGGCTCAGTACGGTACAGTACGAACTGGCCGAAGACGAGGCGTTGCGCAACGAAATCGCCGATACGATCCGGATGCCCTATACGGGCAGCGTCCGGATATTGAATGTCGTGCAGATGATCGAAAAGTATATTCAGGGAGAACTCGCGGCGCGGATCGTGCAGCCGTTCGACCGCCAGGTGGCGTGCTACTACGGTTGCCTGCTGGTACGTCCGCACGGGGTGTTGCAATTCGATCGTCTGGAAGACCCGCAGAGCCTCGACGCGCTGATGAAACTGGTCGGGGCCCAGCCGGTCGACTGGGGATTCAAGACCGAATGCTGCGGCGCCGGGTTTTCGGTGTCGCGTACCGATATCGTGGGACGGCTTTCGGGGAGATCGTCCGCGACGCCGCCGACCGGGGTGCTCAGGCGATCATCGTGGCCTGTCCGATGTGCCATTCGAACCTCGATATGCGCCGGCAGGCGATCGACAGCTACCTCAGGCGCCGGATCGATGTTCCGGTGCTGTACGTTACGCAGGCCATCGGTCTGGCCGTCGGGCTCAGTCCCAGGAGCTGGGCATCGAACGCCATTTCGTTCCCGTCACCTTCTAACTAACTGAAAATCCGAAAATGTCTAAAATAGGAGTTTTTATTTGCCATTGCGGCGAAAATATCGGGGCTACGATCGACTGTGAAAAGGTGGCGGCCGAAGCCGCGAAGTTCGACGGGTCGCATTTGCCACCGATTATAAGTATATGTGTTCCGATCCGGGACAGTCGCTGATCCGCAAGGCCATCGAGGAGCAAAAACTCGACGGCGTGGTGGTGGCCGCCTGTTCGCCCCGGATGCACGAGCCGACGTTCCGGCGGGCCTGTTCCAAGCAGGGGCTGAACCCTTACCTGTGCGAGATGGCCAACCTGCGCGAGCATTGCTCGTGGGTGCACGAAAAAGGAGAACCCACGACTGCGAAAGCGATCGACATCGTTCGCGGGCTGGTCGAGAAAGTGAAACGCAACAAGCCGTTGAAGCCGATCGAAGTGCCGATTACCAAGAAGGCGCTGGTGATCGGCGGCGGCATCGCCGGAATACAGGCCGCGCTGGATATCGCCAACTGCGGTCATCAAGTGATCTTGGTCGAGAAAGAGCCGTCGATCGGCGGCCACATGTCGCAGTTGTCGGAGACGTTCCCGACGCTCGACTGTTCGCAGTGTATCCTGACGCCGCGGATGGTGGAGGTCGCGCAACACCCGAACATCAAGCTGTACACTTATGCCGAACTCGAACATCTGGACGGGTTTATCGGCAATTTCAAGGCGACGATCCGGTTGAAAGCCAAAAGCGTCGACGAAAAGATCTGTACCGGCTGCGGCCTGTGTACGACCAAATGCCCGCAAAAGCGGATCTCGAGCGAATTCAATGCCGGACTCGGCCTTCGCACGGCGATCTACGTCCCGTTCCCGCAGGCCGTGCCGAACAAACCGGTGATCGACAAAAAGCACTGCAACTATTACAAACGCGGCAAGCGCAAGATATGCGAGAAGACCTGCCCTACCGGGGCGATCTGTTTCGACAAGGAAGATGAGTTCGTTACCGAGGATATCGGCGCAGTGGTGGTCGCTACCGGGTTCAACGTGCTGGGTACGGAATTTTTTCCGGAATACGGTTACGGACGGTACAAAGACGTCATTACCGGACTGCAGTTCGAGCGGCTGGCTTCGGCTTCCGGGCCTACGTCGGCGAGATACGCCGTCCGTCGGACGGAACGATGCCGAAAAAAGATCGTGTTCATCGCCTGCGCCGGATCGCGCGATCCGGCCAAAGGGATTCACTATTGCTCGAAGATCTGCTGCATGTATACGGCCAAGCACGCGATGCTGTACCAGCACAAAGTGCACGGCGGGGAGTCCTATGTCTTTTACATGGATATCCGGGCCGCCGGCAAGAACTACGAGGAGTTCGTGCGCCGCGCGATCGAGGACGACGGCGTGAACTACGTGCGCGGACGCGTGGCCCGTATTTATGAAAAAGACGGCAAGCTGATCGTTAAGGGCGTCGATACGCTGATGGGGGCCCAACCCGTCGAGATCGAGGCCGATATGGTCGTGCTCGCTACCGCCGGGGTGTCCAACGAGGGCGCGGAAGAACTGGCGCAGCGGCTGCACGTATCCTACGATCCGTACAAATTTTTTGCGGAAGCGCATCCGAAACTGAAACCGGTCGAAACCAATACGGCCGGAATTTACGTAGCCGGAGCCTGCCAGGCGCCGCGCGACATTCCCGAAACGGTCAGCATGGCCTCGGGGGCGGCGGCGAAAGTGGCCGCGCTGTTCTCGTCGGACAAGTTGGTACGCGAGCCGCTGATCGCGGTGGTGAACCGGATGGCGCCGCCGGTGTACAGTACCTGCGTAGGTTGTTTCATGTGCCAGACGGCTTGTCCGTACCAGGCTATCGAGCGGGAGGAGATCAAGGACCGCGGCGGCAACGTCGTCAAGACCGTGGCCCGCGTCAATCCGGGCCTGTGTCAGGGATGCGGAACCTGCGTCGCGTTCTGCCGCTCGAAATCAATCGATATTCAGGGATACTCGAACGACCAGATGTACGCCGAGGTGATGGCGCTGCTGCACACGCAGGGGGCCTGAACGGACGGATCGTCACAATGCAAATACGATAAACAATGAACGAAAATAAAACAGAATTCGAACCCAATATCGTGGCCTTCGTCTGCAACTGGTGTACCTACGCCGGGGCCGACCTGACCGGAACCAGCCGGCTGAAGTACGCCAAGAACGTCAAGATCGTGCGTTTCCCGTGTACCGGGCGCATCGACTTCATGCTGCTGCTGAAGGCTTTTTTGCCGGCGGCGCGGACGGCATCATCGTTTCGGGCTGCCATCCGAACGACTGCCACTATACGTCCGGGAACTTCCACGCCCGCCGGCGCTGGATCGTTTTCCGGGGATTGCTCGACTTTATGGGCATCGACGTGCGCCGCATCCGCTATTCGTGGGTGTCGGCAGCCGAAGGGGGCAAGTGGGCCGACCTGGTCAACGACACGGTGCGCGAAATCCGCGAACTGGGGCCGTATACGAGGTATCGGGAAGTAGCCGATTATATCGAAAAGGAGGAAAACCATGGATAAACTGACCGAAAAAGCCGCAGCCCTGCTGCGGGAGGGCGCAGCGACGCTCGTAATAGGCGCCCGGTTGCCGCATGGCGTAGGCGGCACGCTCGCACCCATGGCAAAAGCGATATTTTGCCGACTGGATGGGAAGGATGCGGCGTGCTGGGCAAGCCGCCCTGGCCTGCGGCGGGAGTGTACCGCGGCAGAATGGAAAGAGTTCGTTATTACAGGGGCGCGCAGAGGCGGGCATGCTGGATGTTCAACGCAGAAAGCGTCATTTACACAGCGCACCTGCAAAGACGGCCACCGAAACCTCTTTGAGGAATGATTTTTTGAGGGCCCCAAATTGCGCGGGCATGTGGCAGAGATGAAAACAGCCCCTGGGCCGTGAACAACATTTTGAAAAGTAGGCGAACAGTTTCTGGCCCGCACCTGAACGGTGGGGCGGGCAGCACGGCGACCTGCTGATTTTTTGATGAGGCACAGGAGCTGGACGAAACGCAGCAGGCTCGTTTCGTTTACCATCTCTGCCAGCCTGAACCCACAGACCATTTATGCAGGCACGGCCGCCGGGGCCGGACTGCACGGGGATGGTTTTTCGTAACCCGCCAGCGCGCGCTGAGGGCGAAATCGAAACGACGGCGTGGTTTGAATTTTCGGTGAAGGATATTGAGACGTGAAAGATAAAAGGCGCTGGGCGGCAACGAACCCTGCAAGGGCTAATGGCGCATTCAGCTTTCCACAGAGGGCGAGGCGGGAGCAGCTGGATGTAGACACGTTTGCGCGCGAACGATTGCTGGTGGAGCCCGGGCGGGCGCTGAACGCCTTGACTATGCCATAGACCGTGCGGCGTGGGAAAGCTGCGCCAGCGATGCCGAAGCCGGAGGGTAAAACGGCCCACGGCGTGAAGTTTGCGGCGGCGGCAGCGCGGTGTGCCTGTGTGGCGCGGTGTTGCCGAAGCGAAGCCGTAACCCGCACGAGTATCATCATTGATAGAGATGGGCCAGCGGGACATGGATTGACATGGTTATTGAATGGCTGAATGAGCGGTATAACAAAGCAAGTTGTGTGGTGATAGACGGGCGAGGTGGCGCGCGGAAGTGCTGGTTGAGCGCATCCACACTGGTATGGAAAGCAAAAACTGGTGATACGCCCGGCGGCGCGATGTGGTTGCCGCAGCGGGCGTTTTTATTACCGCCGTCAATGAGGGAGGGTTGATCGGTACCGCCCGCAGTAGGCTGAACGAAAGCGCCGTGAGCGCGGTGAAGCGGGCCAGTTGCTTTGGGGGCTTTGCCTTCGGCGGTGCGTGGACAGCATGCCGGTGGAAGCGTGTTCCCTTTGCGTTGTGGGGCGCAAAACAGGTAAACGCGACCCGACGCGAAAAATGAGGATAGGATAAAGGAGAAACCCATGGTGACTTTACATTTTGGGCATGTGGGCTTGAGGCCGAAGAACAGCGAAAGCCGTATGACCTGGCCTATGTGTACCAGTACCATCAGAGCCGGAATGCCGCCAAAGCGAAAAATATTATGAGGGCCGCGTGACGCTGCATGACGTAAACATTGGCATTGCCCTGCCCCGCGAGTTCAGCCGGTTTGTGTTGCTGCAACTGGGGGCAGAAGGCGGTGGACGCACTTGCTGCCCGCAGCATGTTTGACGGTTTTGTTGGAGGCGGGCAGGCGGCAGAGGATGCTGCCGCATTAGCTGCAGAAAAACCGCATGATTGCGGAATATGCCAAGGCGTGCCGGGAAGAGCTGGAAATATGGCGTGTTTGCAACCCTTTCCGCGCACCCGAAGATGTTGTGCCGTATCCGGCTCTCCACTCCCCCTGCCACCTCGGCAGCTTTGTGGAGCGGAGAAAAAGGGCGTATTGACCGTGAAGGGCCATTATTGACACTAAAGCGGATGAGAAATACAAGGACATGTGGCGGCCGAACTGTGAACCTGTACACGGATGACGCCAAAGCTTGTGCTGACCTGGGACGGAAGCGTATGGCGCGCACAGCGGCATGTACACCGATGGGGCGGCCATTGATGGAGCCGATATGGAACGCGACCAGTGCAAAGCCGTTTGACGCAGCCGATTGAAAACGAGCGATTCGTTCTTTTGAGCCTGACGATTTGATATCCCCGCACAGTAGCGAATCGCCACATGCGCTGGAGTTCGACACCACGCCGCAGCCATATGTGCTGGGCGTAACGGACGAGCAATATGACGCTATTATGCCCGGACAAGTTCAGCAATGCGTGGGGGAACATCCTTACTGCGACGATTTACCCGTGAGACCGGGGAAAACCCGGAGTTTGGGGCAGCTGCAGTGCAGGCAGCCTGACGCCGCGCTAATGTGGAAAAGATGAGGATGACGGCAACTCAGTTTTGCGGCAACGGGGCTGATCCCATCACCGATGTGGGAATTGGTCAACGACGCAAAACGTCACAGCTAGTGACGCGATTCTGGCAACAGTAGCTCAGACGCTAGTGCCTTTGATGGCACAGCAGCCGAACACGGAAACGGGGATGCGCTGCACCAGAATCGATGTGCTGATGGCCCTGGCCATTGCTCGACAAAGCCGGGGTTGGACGGACTGACCGATGAGGAGCGCAGCGTTATGGCGCACTTCAAGAACCCGGCCATGCCCAGCGTGGCGGTGACGGCGGACGCGCAAAGCCATTAAATAGCCTCGGCCCGGCAGGAATTTGCCAGCACCGACACATTTCTGGAAATGATAGATTTTGACCAGGCGGACATCCGGCGCATTAGAGCGCAGGGAGCAGCGGGTGCGCGGGCAGCAGCTACTTGTTGAGGTAGAGAGAATGAAAATAACGGAGAAGACGTGGATGAGTATGTTGCCAGACTTTCCAGACCGAATGAAACGGCCGGGGAAAAATGGCAGACTATATTGCGAAGCACGGGACAGTGGCACCGCAGCGCTGACGGCCTATATGCACAGGCGCTGATTGAAAATACGGCGAGGGTAAAGCGCCGAAAGCTGGCGTGCCAGATGGCGCGACGCTATGGCGGAAGCCTCCGGCGGGATGTTCCGCCCGCAGAGCCCGCGCCTGTGACACAGTATGGAGCAATACGTAACTGAACGAAGCATACCGA
>VOFD01001962.1_pt1 | contig 21001 bp, 29 predicted proteins | sample 5384101 | NCBI WGS metagenome assembly VOFD01 (sample SAMN12384723, study PRJNA508395) | human gut metagenome | isolation source: healthy gut C | host: Homo sapiens
CGGATGACCAGACATTCAGCACTATCCATGCCTGGGGTAATAATGAAATTCAGACTCGAATATGGACAGGCTTGTCAATCAGGGTATGTCATTCACCCAAACTCACGTAATGGGCGGGCTCAATGGCGCCATCTCGCAGCCAGTCGTGCGATGCTCCTTACCGGACGCGGTTTGATGGACGTACACCGCAACGGACAAATCATCCCCAAGAATGAGAAAACATTTCCCGAACTGTTCCGTGAACGACTATACAACCTTCGGAACCGGCAAATGGCACAGTGACAAAGCTGCATTCAACCGTTCGTTCTCTACGGGTGCGAACATTTTTTTTTTCGGAGGAATGCATCCCTATGGAAATGAAAAGGAAGAAAAGGGACACCGATGCCCTTATCTGCATGAGTACGATCCGACAGGGAAATACAAAAATGGGCAATGGGTAAACGCATCACTCAATACTTTCTCGTCTGAGTTGTATGCCGATGCCGCCATCAAGTTCATTGAAACAAATGCATCGAACGATAATCCGTTTCTGATGTATGTCGCATTTACTTTCGCCGCATGATCCGCGTAACGTATTACCTGATTACGGACGCAAATACGGCAGCAAAGGAAATTACGATGCCAAAGAATTTTGTCACACAGCATCCGTTTGATAACGGTGATCTCAATGAACGCGATGAAAAACTGTTGCCTACTCCGCGTGTACCGGAACAGGTACTTGCCGAAAGAGCCAACTATTACAGCATGGTGAACGAGGTAGATGTTCAGATAGGGCGTATCCTTGATATGCTTGAAAAAGCGGCAAAGGCCGATAACACCATCATCGTATTTGCTGCGGACAACGGCCTTTGTGTCGGAGAACACGGCCTATTGGGCAAACAGAACTTATATGAAGCGGCGGTGAGAGTGCCTTTGGTAATATGCGGACCCTAATATCCCGAAAAATATGATGAGTGATGCCTATTGTTATCTGTACGACCTTTATCCCACCCTCTGCGATTTATCGAATATAAAGGTACCGACCACTGTTAAGGGTATTTCATTAGCGCAAACCATACAGAACCCAAAAGTGAAAAAAGCGTAAGGACATATTGCTGACATATATTAACCTTCAACGAGCTATCAAGAAGGATGGTTTCAAACTTATACTCTATAATGTAGACGGTCAGCGTCATCCGCAGCTTTTCGACCTTAAGGCCGACCCAATGGAAATGAATAATCTTTATGATAATCCTAAGTATAGTAAGAAACGTGAAGAGCTTACTAAATTACTTTATGCCCGAATGGCGTCTGTTGGCGATTTCTGTGATCCTACTAAACCGGATTGGGGCTATCCGACGAAACTGAAATGGGAGCAGATTGTCAAAGTCAATCCTTGATGTAGGCAGATGTGTGCAAAAAGGGCTTTTTAGCACCAATATGAGAAAGTATTATTCCCACTGCAATGAGAGAAAACAGCTTATTACAGTGGGTGTTTTTTGTTATGGTGAGAGTAGCTTTTATTGCCCGATACGTCCCACTCTTTCTTCGAAAGAGTTACGGTCGCCAATAGCTTTGCTTCTCATTTTCGAGCGGTAATTGTAAATGGTAGACAGCGAATATTGCAAGAAATGGGCTATTTTTACACTGTCCGTGATTCCTAACCGAATTAGTGCAAAGATTCTCAGTTCAGGAGTCAGCAGTTTGCCTGTACCGGGTATTATGGCATTTTCGGGTGATAAGAGCGCATTGAAGTCTGCTACGAAGTTTGGGAATAAGTTGAGGATTGCTTTGTCGAAATTATTATAAAACTCTGCCAAGTCTCCTTCTGTATTTAGCGAAGACTTGAGGAAAGAAACCACTTTATTGATATCTTCACTCTTTGCTATTTTAAGGGCTCTTTTTTTGAAACTATCTATCTGAGTGATATAGTTGGTGTATTGCTCCATATATAATCCCACATATTCTTCCTTAATTTTACTGCTATCAGCCAGTGCAGAGTTTATGTTTTGTATTTCATCCAAATGATATGACAGGCTTTTATTGGCTTGTTCCACTTTTTTCTTTTGCTTCTTTAGTTGGGTGAAAAGTATAAATAATAGGATACAAACAAGGCACAGCGAACTGAGTAGGCTACTGATAATAACAAATTTGCGTTTTTCTTTCTCTTGAAAAGCTTTTGTCAATGAAGAGATACATATCCGAGGCTTCGATAGTATTAATTCTTGCATTACATAAAATCGCATCTTCCATTGCATTTTTCATGTATGCGTATGCCCGATCTATGTCTCCACTCTCAAAAATAAGTTTTGCCAATATTCGCAAAGAACGGTTCTCTCTAGTTCCGCTTATTGCATCGGATATGGCAGATATGGTAAAATACCTGACCGCATTCTTAGAGTCACCTTTGCCTTGATAAGCGGAGGCTAATGAATAAGCTAATATACCGGCATTCCGCGAATATTGGGGATAGCTTAAATAAGCGCTGTCAAGCATATGGATGGCATCATTATATTTCTTTTGTGTAGCAGGATAGGAGCAATTGTGAAAGCCCGTATATTGGAAGGGACTTCTGCGCATTGGAGTAAGGAGTCGCGATAAGTTTGTTCTATCAAATCATTCTTGCGTGATTCTATTTCATTGGAAGCAAAATTCTTCTGGTGATTGTAGATAGTGGCTTGCCCGAGGAAGTATTCCACTTTAAGTTTGGGAGATAATAATTCATGTTGTATGGGATTGACGATGGACAATGCCTCTTTGAAAAATCCCATGGAAGATAGAATACGTGCATAGTCTAGCTTGGCTTCTATGATAAGCTCTCTATCTCCACTTTCTTGAGCTAACTCATTCATATGAATAGCATAGGTTAAAGCGGAATCTTTTTGAAAGGAAGAATAGGCGAAACATAATAATTCGGCTATTTGTACTTTTTTTACGTATTTTATGATGTAACTTCAGTTCTATTTTAAGACTATCTATTTGCTCTTGCTTTTGTTCTGCATAATCTAATTTATACTTTAGGGCTTTTTATCTAATGTTTTTAGTAATGACTTGATTTCATCGTTAGCTGTAGCCGGATTGATAAAAATAAAGCAGAGTAATACAGGTAAAATGAACTTTCTCATGATTATATTAGATTTTATCGCTAAAGTTGAATTTGGGATAAAGGTAAATATAATATTTGATAAATACTAGCTTGTGATTTAATTCTCATGTTTGAGATTTATAATTCTATACCGAACCGTAAAAGTAAATACCGGTTTGATATGGAATCTTTTTCAAAAAATGCCTATATAAAATTAGGAAATAATTGTTATTTATATTTTTTGTGCGAACTCCACCGAAACTGAATTACTGAAACTACGGCATACTTCGGCGGCAAAGTCTTTCCCGCATTGAATGATTTTATCCCAGATCTCTTCATTCAAGTTGTTCAAATCGCGGTAACGGACATCATATTTAAGCAATCCGTAGATCAGGCCTGCGTTAAAGTTATCACCGGCTCCAATGGTGCTGACTGCTTCCAGCGGCTCTATCGGATATTCTTTGCTGACCAGATTTGGTAACGCAAAGATACTTTGTCCGCCACCGGCGGTGCAGACAAAACGGGGACAGTAGAACTTTATCTTATCTTTGTATATCTTGTCTACGTCCTGCATATTATACATGTAGAGGAAGTCCTCCAAAGAACCGCGCACAATATCTGCATATTCCAGATTTCTCGATAATGGTAGGGAGCCAGTTTCATCGCTTCATTCTTGTGTGAAGAACGGAAGTTAGGATCATAGTAGATAATGGCTCTCTTCTCGCGCGCCTGATCCAATAACTCGAGAATCTTCTCCCGCAATACCGGATTCAAGGCATAGTATGAACCTACCATGACAATATCATCCTCCTCCAATTTGGGAAACAGTACATCCAGACGTTGCTTGGGATAATCCTTATAGAAGATATATTCAGCATCGCTCTGTTCATTGAGGAATGCCAGTGATACAGGTGATTTGCCATCGGGAAATACATTCACATGATTGGTTGGGATGTTGTTTTCACGCATGAATTGCAGGATGATATTCCCTACACGGTCATTGCCGGTCTCACTGATGAAACCGACGTTGATCTCCCATCCTTCCTAAGGACACGATGCCGTTGAATACAGAGCCTCCCGGTACGGCTGCGGAAGGCTGGTTTCCCCGAAAGATGATATCGAGGATTGTTTCTCCGATACCGATTACTTTTCGCATAGCGATCTTGATTTTTCGCCCAAATAACCACCGTGATGGCGTTTTGAGTATTCTTCGATAGTGAATCTGTCTTTCTTCATTGTCTGTACTACCAGTATGTCACCGATGACGGTCATCGCGGTTGTCGAGGTGGTAGGAGTCATTCTAATGTACAGACTTCAGCCGGTTTTCCGGTGCTCAGGCAGACATCCGATTCTTGTGCCAACGGACTGTCGGGATTTACGGTGATAACGATAAACTTCAGTTCCGGGTCCAGATTATGTGCCAGTCGGGTCAGTTCCACGATTTCGCGTGTTTTGCCGGAGTTGGAGATAATAAAAGCAAATCGTTCTTTTGCAAGATGCCGAGGTCGCCGTGTTGCGCTTCGCTGGGGTGCAGGAAGACCGATGGAATGCCGGTGGAGCAGAAGGTTGTGGCGATGTTCATGGCAATCTGTCCGGCTTTTCCCATGCCGGAAGTTACTAATTTCCCTTTTTTCTGATGTATCTGTTCTACAATCAGTTGTACTGCTTTCTCGTAAGCGTCTGTTACAGGGATATTGAGCACTGCTTGTGCCTCTTGTTGCAAGAGTTGTTTGATGGAGTCTATCATATAATCAGTTTATTTTTCTTTTAATTCATCCAGATTGTTTGCTGTTTCATAATAGGTAGAAAAAGATTGTCGGGCGAAGCCCTTTATCCTCTAACGTCTTAAGTGCAGCCAGAAGTTCATTATAAAAACCGTATTCGTTATAGAAGATCACCTTTTTTCTGATGATATCCGATAGAGGCGGCGGCTATGACGTGGAAAATCTCGTCGAGTGTACCTACACCACCAGGCAATGCGACCAATATCTCCGACTTCTCTGTTATCATATCTTTCCGGTCGCTCAGGTTACGGGTATGAATCACCTCGTCCAGTAACGTGCACACTACCTTTTTTCTTCCAGTTTGGTAGGAACTACACCGATTACTTTACCGCCGTTTTCCTTCACGGCACGCGCTACGCATTCCATAAGTCCGAGATCGGCTCCTCCATAAATCAACGTTTTACCTGTTTTCCCATCCACTCACCGATTTGGCGGGCACTTTCAAAGTACATTTTGTCAATGTTTTCCGAGGCAGAACAGAATATTCCTATCTTTTTCATACACGTTGTTGCTAATATAGTCTACAAATATCTGCAATTTTCTATAAACAGCAATAAGTTTTATTGTATTTTTGCGGCATTAATTCAATAAGGAAGTAGAAAACAATGCATTACAACGAATATACACTACCGAATGGCCTGCGTATAATCCATGAACCGACTCTCTCGAAAGTAGCTTATTGTGGTTTTGCCATCGATGCCGGAACGCGCGACGAGGCTGAGCACGAAGCAGGGGATGGCTCATTTCGTGGGGCATCTCATCTTTAAGGGGACGGAGAAGCGGAAAGCGTGGCATATCCTTAACCGCATGGAGAATGTGGGCGGCGATCTTGAATGCCTACACGAATAAAGAGGAGACGGTAGTCTATTCCGCCTTCCTGACCGAACATCTGGAACGGGCGCTCGAATTGCTAGGGGATATTGTGTTTCATTCTACTTTCCCGGAGCATGAAATAGAAAAGGGAGACGGAAGTGATCATTGACGAAATCCAGTCTTACGAGGATACTCCTTCGGAGTTGATCTTCGATGATTTCGAGGATATGATTTTCCGTAACCATCCGTTGGGAAGGAACATTCTCGGTAAGCCGGAACTGCTGCGGAGTTTCCGTACGGAGGATGTCCTTTCGTTTACGTGTCGGTTTTATCAACCGGGGAATATGGTATTCTTTGTTCAGGGACAATATGATTTCAAGAAGATTATCCGTCTGGCGGTACAGCATTTGTCCGATATCCCGGCAGTGACGGTGGATAATCAGCGTATGCCTCCTCCTCTTTATGTGCCCGAACGGTTGGTGGTCGCTAAGGATACGCATCAGGCTCATGTGATGATTGGCAGTCGTGGATACAATGCGTATGACGATAAGCGTACGGCGCTTTATTTGCTGAACAATATTCTTGGCGGTCCCGGTATGAACAGCAAGCTGAATGTATCTCTGCGCGAGCGGAGGGGATTGGTGTATAATGTAGAGTCCAATCTGACTTCTTATACCGATACAGGAGCTTTCTGTATCTATTTCGGTACAGATATCGAAGATATGGATATCTGTCTGAAACTGACCTATAAAGAACTGAAGCGAATGCGGGATGTGAAGATGACATCTTCTCAGCTGGCGGCAGCGAAGAAGCAACTGATAGGCCAGATCGGCGTGGCACTGATAATTTCGAGAATAATGCGCTAGGTATGGCGAAAACATATCTGCACTATCATAAGTATGAATCGTCAGAATCAGTGTTCCATCGTATTGAGGCGTTGACGGCAGAACAACTGCTGGAGGTTGCCAATGAGATGTTTGCGGAGGAATATTTGTCGACGCTGATTTATAAGTGATACCTTGAGTGAAGAATGTCATATTTCCTACAAAACTTTAATACTCTAATGAAAAATAAATGTTTGCTGTTGTTGCTGTTTGCTTCTTTTCCGATTTTCTCATGGGCTGATGAAACTCTTGATTCACTATTGCATGTCCTTGATCAGGCAATCTTGGCACATGACACTTATGTGGTACAGCGCGAATCGCGGATACGGCATCTGAAAGAGCTTGCCGGAGACGTGGCTCCTAATTCCATAGAACGCTATAATCTGAATAATCAGATCTATAAGGAATATAAAGCCTTTATTTGCGATTCCGCTATTTACTATTTAAATGAGAATGTTCGTATCGCGGGTAATCTGGGAGATACTGACCGGGAAATAGAAAGTAAGCTGCAACTTTCTTTTGCTTTCTTTTCTACGGGTATGTATACCGAATCAATTGATGTCCTGAAGTCAGTAGACCGACAGAAGGTAACTTCACATCTGATACTTGATTATTATACATGTTTCGATCATGTGTATGGTGAGATGGGATTTTATACACAAGATCAGACGTTATTCTGCTTATTATCGGGAAATATCGTCAGCATATAAAGATTCATTATATGCGATATTATCTCCTCAATCGGAAGAATTTATGGTCATGCGCGAAACGTTGTTTCGTGACCGGCACAAGTATGATGAGGCCTTGGAGATAAACGACCGTCGTCTGATGGCAGCAGAGCCCGATACGCCTCAATATGCACTTGTAACTTACCATCGCTCACTTATTTATAAATATCTTGGAGATAAAATAAGAGAGAAACAGAATCTTTGCCTTTCTGCTATCTCTGATATTCGTTCTGCTATTAAAGATCATGCTTCTTTTTGTGGATGTTGGCTCAGTTGCTCTATGAGAATGGCGATATGGAGAGAGCTTACCAATATATGCGTTTCTCGTGGAATGCTACCAAATTCTATAATGCTCGTCTTCGAAGTTGGCAGAGTGCCGATGTGCTTTCTTTGATTGATAAAACTTATCAGGCGATGATTGAGAAACAGAACGACCGCCTTCAGCAGTATTTAGTGCTGATTACGGCATTGCTGGTGCTGCTGATTGGTGCGTTGGGCTATATATACCGGCAGATGAAGAAATTGGCTGTTGCAAGGAATCATCTGCAGACAGCCAATCATCAATTGAATCAATTGAATGAAGAATTACAGCAAATGAATGCCTGTTTGACATCTACCAATGCAGAACTGTCTGAATCTAACCAGATTAAGGAAGAATATATTGCCCGTTTTATTAAACTCTGCTCTACTCATATCAATCGGCTCGATGCATATCGTCATATGGTAAATAAGAAAGTATCTGCTGGTCAGATAGCAGAATTACTTAAAATCACCCGCTCACAGGATGCCCTTTGATGAGGAATTGGAAGAACTATATGCCAACTTTGATACTGCTTTCCTGCATTTATTTCCCGATTTTGTGAAGAAGTTCAATGCATTGTTGCAAGACAATGAACAAATCATTCTGAAGAAAGATGAATTATTGAATACCGAACTGAGAATTTTTGCATTAATACGTCTTGGTATTGAAGATAGTTCACAAATAGCAGAGTTTCTCCGTTATTCGGTGAATACAATTTATAATTATCGGGCGAAAGTAAAAAACAAAGCTCGTGGTTCCAGAGAAGATTTCGAAGATTTAGTTCGGAAAATACGTTGATCGATGTTGTAACCTATCCACTTTTTAGGCCTCTTTGGTTGATATTAACTTGCTGTTTATTAGTGGTTTGTATGTTTGTATAATCCACTTATTATACCCTCATTGTCAAATCACTTCAGTTTTTTTTTTATACTTTTGACCTGTGCTTCTGAAATAGTGGCGAAAGTCCTGTCAAGCACATACCTTAATTATAAACTTTAAAATTAATACGCATGAAAAGAACAGGCGAAAAATCCTTTCGGGGAGTCGCAAGATTCTCTTTGCTATCTTAGCAGTATTTTTTTTCTCTGAGTGCATCCGCACAACAATTTACTGCATCCGGTCAGGTGCTGGATGCACAGAAAGAACCGCTTATCGGTGTAAGTGTACAGGAAAAGGGACAACTAACGGAGCGATAACTGATTTAGACGGTAACTTTACATTGACGGTCCAGTCCAATGCTACTTTAATATTCTCTTATGTAGGATATAAATCGCAGGAACAGAAAGCATCCCGACAGATGAAAGTTACACTTCAGGAAGACAATGAAGTACTTGAAGAAGTAGTTGTGATCGGCTATGGTTCGGTAAAACGTAAAGATGTTACGACAGCCATTTCCACTGTGTCTACTAAAGATCTTGATGTACGTCCCATCGTTTCTGCCGGACAGGCTATTCAGGGTAAGGCAGCCGGTATCTCCGTAATTCAGCCTAGCGGTACGCCGGGAGGAGAGATGTCTATCCGTGTGCGTGGTACTACTTCTATGAACGGAAGTAACGATCCGCTATATGTAGTGGATGGTGTTCCTGTGGATAACATTAAGTTTTTATCTCCGAATGATATTGAAAGCATGCAGATTCTGAAAGATGCCTCTTCGGCTTCTATTTATGGTTCGCGTGCTGCCAATGGTGTAATTCTGATTACAACAAAGGCCGGAGCGACCGGAAAGGCAAAAGTATCTCTGACAGCACAGTTTGGCTTGAACAAGGTGGCGGATAAGGTAGAATTTGAATGCTGCGCAGTATAAAGAGTTACAGGATGAAATCGGACTGGTATCCTTGCCTGATGGACTGCCCGACCGTACTGATTGGTTTGACGAAACATATAAGACCGGAAAGATGCAAAACTATCAGGTAGCAGTATCCCAACCGTGGTGGTGTAGTCCTCTCGGTCATCAACACTCCGACCTATGCTCCTATTTGGGATCCTGAAAAACCGAATCAATACAATAAGAACTTCTATGGAGTGAACATCATGAACCCGATGGAAAACCTGGCCCGCCAGAAAAACAACAAGAACAAGGAAAACCGCCTCATCGCATCCGGAGCCGCTACCATCAGCTTCCTGCCCAACCTAAAGTTGAAATCATCTGTAGCCCTGGACCGCCGTAACGGTGTAAGCACCACATTCCTCGATCCAATATCGACCACCGACGGACGCAACAGCTTCGGTACAGCCTCTGACAACCGGAATATGAATACCGTGTTGGTTTTCGATAATATATTGACTTACAATACCAATATCAAGAAGCACGGCATCGACGTAATGGCAGGTTCTTCCTATACCAAATCGGACTATACCAACAGCTGGATAAACGGCTCACATTTCCGGGACGATAAAATACAGACCCTGAACGCTGCCAATAAAATTTCATGGGACGGTACCGGAACAGGAGCTTCACAGTGGGCCATCTCTTCCTATTTCGCCCGTGTGTCCTACAACTATGACAGCAAGTACATGCTTACCATGAACATGCGTGCCGACGGTTCATCCAAGCTGCATCCCGACCATCGCTGGGGTATTTTCCCCTCCTTCTCGGCTGCATGGCGCATTTCGTCGGAAAAGTTCATGAAAGACATCGCTTGGATTGATGACTTGAAGCTCCGCGGTGGCTGGGGACAGACCGGTAACCAAAGCGGTATAGGCGATTACTCGTATCTGCAACGTTACAACATCAACCGCATACCCTGGTTTGAAGAAGGTAACGACCATGCAGTTCCCGGTATCAGCCAGGCCAACCTGAGAACAAGTGACCTGAAATGGGAAACTACCAACCAGACGAACATCGGTCTTGACCTGACTGTACTGAACAACAGACTAACCTTCAGCATGGACTACTATTACAAGAAAACTACAGACATGTTGATGAATGTAAGTCTGCCTGCTGGTGCGGCAGCAACCACCAGCATCACCCGTAACGAAGGCGAGATGACCAACAAGGGATTCGAGTTCGCCATCAACTCCCATAACCTGACCGGCGAGTTTTCTTGGGATACAGACTTCAACATTTCTTTCAATAAGAACAAGCTGACCAAGCTGTCATTGCAGAAAATCTATACAGCAGCAAGCAGTGCCGAGGTGGTGAAAGAAAATATCGTACGCAATGAGCCCGGACGTCCTTTGGGTGGTTTCTACGGTTACATCAGCGACGGCGTAGACCCTGAAACCGGTAACCTGATCTATCGCGACCTTAACGAAGACGGCAAGATTTCCACTTCTGACCGTACCTATATCGGCGACCCGAATCCCGACTTCATCTACGGATTGACAAACACCTTTACATGGAAAGACCTCAGCCTGAGCATCTTCATCCAAGGAAGCTACGGAAACGACATCTTCAATGTGTCCCGTATGGAAACCGAAGGTATGTATGACGGTAAAAACCAGTCAACGGAAGTATTGAAACGCTGGAGAATTCCCGGACAGATTACGAATGTCCCGAAAGCCAACTTCAACATCAAGAACTCCACTTACTTTGTAGAAGACGGCAGCTACCTGCGTGTCAAAGACATTTCACTCTCTTACAACATCCGTTGCCGCCAGTTCAAGAAATGGGGTATCAGCCGCGTACAGCCCTATTTTACCGCCAGCAATTTGCTGACCTGGACTAGCTATTCAGGTATGGATCCTGAAGTGAACCAATATGGCAACAGCGGTTCTGTACAGGGCATCGACTATGGAACTTACCCGCAGAGCAAATCATTCGTTTTCGGTATCAATGTTGAATTCTAAAAAAGGAAGAAATAACTTATGAAACTAAACCATATATATAAAAGTATAGCTTGCGGTGTATTGTTGGCAATGACCGCAACCTCATGTGACTTGGACTATAATCCGGTAGACACCTACTCGGATGTAACGGAAGGAGTGAACAAAACTGATGAAAAGCCTATCTTCAACAGTGTGCAAGACGTGGAAACTTCAATGGTAACCCTTCACAAAAAATTTCGTGACCAGCAGGAGCACTGGTATGTCGACAAACTGCTTATCGGTGACGCTCATTCCGATAATGCCTACGCCGGAACAACGGGGGCCGAAGTGGTGCCTTACGAAACCAACTCCATTGAAGGCTCTAATTCTGTACTAAAACGTGACTGGGACCGTTTCTTAGGCGACATTGCCGTTGCCAACCGCATCATCGTGGGCTGTGACCAGCTCAAGGCACTCAGTGAAAGTGAACGCGGCAAGTATCAGTCACAAGCCAAGATATTCCGTGCCATGGTCATGTTCGATATGGTACGCTTATGGGGTAACTTCCCGGTCATCACTACCGTGGGCGGTGACATTACCGAAGACAACGTAGAAGAAATGTACCCGACCTATTTTCCTCCACAGAATACGGCTGAAGAGGCTTACGCCCAAATAGAGAAAGACCTGACTGAAGCAGTGGAAAACCCCAACACACCGACAAACGACACATCAGACAAGAGCATACTTACCAAATCGGTGGCACGTGCCATGCTTGCCAAGGTCTATGCAGAAAAACCTCTGCGCGATTATGCAAAGGTTATCAAATATGCCGATGAACTTGCTGCCGACGGCTTCGACCTCGTGGAAGACTTCAGCGACCTTTGGGCGTATGATACGGAAAAAAAAGACTGCCGGGTACGCAATACCAAGGAGGCAATTCTCGAAGCCCACTTTCCTCCCGGCTCCGGCAACTGGTGTACTTGGATGTTCGGCCGTAACTTGAGCAACTGGGATGAAAGTTTCACCTGGGCCAAATGGATTACCCCTTCCCGTGACCTTATCCGCCTCTATGAAGAGCAAGGAGACACGAAACGTTACAATGAATCTGTTGTATGGTATGACTGCGGTTACAACCTGTTACTGATGAAACCGGCTGACCGTCATGCTTTCCTGACGGAAACATTCTCCGATAAAGATGGTTTCGGATTCAGTTACATCCGTATTTCCATCGGTTGTTCGGACTTCTCGTTAAGCGAATATACCTGCTGTGATACGAAAGGGATCGAAAACTTTGCTTTGCAGAGCGAAGAAAAGGACTATATCCTTCCGATCCTGAAAGAGATTCTGGCCATTAACCCTTCTATCAAGGTAATTGCCGCTCCCTGGACATGTCCGAAGTGGATGAAAGTGAAAAGCCTGACAGACCGTACACCATTGGATTCGTGGACGAACGGACAATTGAACCCGGATTATTATCAGGATTATGCTACTTATTTTGTGAAATGGATACAGGCATTTAAAGCCGAAGGCATTGACATTTATGCAGTAACTCCGCAAAATGAACCTTTGAACCGTGGCAACTCCGCTTCGCTCTATATGGAATGGGAAGAACAAAGAGACTTCGTGAAAACAGCGCTCGGTCCTCAGATGAAAGCTGCCGGACTGTCTACCAAGATTTATGTTTTCGACCATAACTACAATTATGACAATATCGAATCGCAGAAGAACTATCCGGGCAAGATTTACGAAGATGCTGCTGCTTCTCAGTATCTGGCAGGTGCTGCTTACCATAACTATGGCGGCAACCGTGAAGAATTGCTGAATATACATCAGGCATATCCTGAGAAAGAACTTCTGTTTACAGAAACTTCTATCGGCACATGGAACAGCGGACGTGACTTGTCGAAGCGTCTGATGGAAGATATGGAAGAGGTAGCATTGGGAACAATCAATAATTGGTGTAAAGGGCGTAATTGTCTGGAATCTGATGCTCGATAACGACCGTGGTCCGAATCGTGAAGGTGGTTGTCAGACTTGCTATGGTGCAGTAGATATCAATAACAGTGATTATAAGACAATCATACGTAACTCTCACTACTATATCATTGCTCATCTTTCAAGTGTTGTGAAGCCGGGAGCTGTGCGTATCGCCACTACCGGTTATACGGACAACGGTATTACCTGTTCTGCTTTCGAAAATACGGACGGAACGTATGCCTTTGTTCTGATAAACAACAATGAGAAGTCGAAGAAGATAACTGTCAGCGACGGCCAACGTCATTTTGCTTATGACGTTCCCGGTAAATCAGTAACTTCATACCGTTGGGCAAAGTCAAAGTAAGAACCTTTAAAAGTATAAAGACAATGAAAAAAAGTATCTATATAACATTGGCATTGGCGGGAATCTTATCCATGAATTCCTGTAATGATGACGAGTTCCTTCCCGGTAATCCGAGTATGGAGATCAAGGCGGAGAATGCGGATGCCCTTTTCGGCGACAGCCTTCCGTTTACGATCAAGGCTTCGGATGTAGACGTTCCTCTTTCTACTTTGAAAGCGCAGCTTTTCTATGGAGAAGAACAGGTATCTGAAACGGTGATCCGAACAAAGACAAGTGGAAGCGACTATACTGGAAAGATTTATATTCCTTATTATGCTAATATTCCTAACGGAAAGGCGACATTGAAGTATATCCTTCAGAATATTCACTTTACTACGACGGAACAGGAAACGGAACTTACGTTGGCACGCCCGGACTTTCCTTATCTGACCTTGGTAGATGAAGAAGGACAGGAGTACCGGATGGACAGGCAATCGATGTATCATTATAGCGTATCGGGAGACTTTTCGCAGAAGATGAAAGCGTATATCAAAACTCCGAAAGTAGGGGGGAGCACGGCAACGAGCTAACTTTTGGCTGGGAAGACAATACGATTGCAGTAGGCTCTACTACGTCTATCCCGTTCTCCAATACAGAGCCGGGCAATTATACGATTCAGTTTAATACTTTCAACTATGAAGCGAGTCCGTTTGCCAAATTATTGCTGAATGGAAAAGAAATGGAATTGGTAGAAAACGATGTATATGCTGTTAAACTGTCGTTAAAGCAGAATGACATTCTGACGTTCGAAGGAGTGCCTGCTTATGATGAATGGTGGATTGATCCGGACTTCTTTGAAAAGCAGGAGGATGGAACACTGAAGTTCCTGCCGATTGACGGAAGCTATCAGATTACAGCAAACGGTAAGAGACAGTACTTCTCTGTCATAGCTTTTAAAAGACGGTGAAGCAGCTAAATTGCAGGATGACGGAACAGGAGCTATCTGGGCTATCGGAAATGGAATTGGCAAGCCGTCGGTATCTTTTGTACGAAGTGGGATGGACGCCGGAGAATGGTTTGTGTATGCCGCAACTTGCGGCAAAGAAGTATCAGCTTACGTTTACTGCCGGTGTGACTATGAAAACAAGTGATATTGACTTTAAATTCTTCCACATAAACAAGTGGGATAATGGTGAATTTAAGGGAGATGCCATCTCTACTACAAGCGATCTTGTTGAAATAACAGAGTCGGGTAACTTGAAGTTGCAGGAAGGTCAGAAATTTGAGAGAGGCGGTGTTTATAAGTTTACGGTAGATGTAACGAAAGGTAATACCAAAGCAGTACTGACTGTAGAGAAAGTAGGACAGGTAGACTTGCCGCGACCGGACATTACAATCAATGGAATGAAGCTGGAAGAAGGCAGTTCCGATATGTATCAATTGCAGATGTCTTTGACGCAGAACCAGACACTCGAAATAGGTGGCATCGAAGATCTAAATGATTGGTATGTTGATCCGGATTATCTGGTGAAGACCGGAGATAATCACTTGAAGTTCTTGCCGGTTGCCGGTAGCTATAGGGTGATGGTAAATGCTACACGCAAATACTTTGCAGTAGTACGTATGAATGGCAATAGTGAAGCCGGACTGGATGCTGACGGGCATGGTGCCGTATGGTTGTTGGGCTATGGTATGGGCTCTCCGTCTATTAAGGACGAATTTAACTGGGACTTTTCGACTGCTTATTGTGTGGCGGAAATCAGTCCGAAAGTTTATCAGTTTACTGGGAAGACTGGTGCTGAAGGCAGTACGGCTATTGGTGAACGCATACGATACGATTATATCAGTGTTAAATATCTGGGTGGAAAGTCTTGGGATCAGCAATTTCATCAAAAGAACCTGCAAATGGATCAGGCTACCCGGAACTTATTCAATGTTGATGAGGAAAATCTTGTATTGGCCTCTCCGTTGGAACAGGGAGTTACTTATGTGTTTACGTTAGATTTCACTCAGGGGGATAGATAAAGGAATTCTTTCTGTTGTGAAGAAGTAAAAATACAGAAATCATTTATGAACATGAAATTTAAAGCAACGTTACTTGGCTTGTCTATAGCCGCCGTTTTACCGACTATGAATATGGCGCAGACACCAGTATATCTAGACACGAGCAAGCCTATCGAAGAACGGGTGAAAGATGCGCTGAGCCGTATGACACTTGAAGAGAAGGTGAAGATGACTCATGCGCAGTCTAAATTTAGTTCACCGGGAGTCCCTCGTCTGGGGATTCCCCGAAGTATGGGCAACCGATGGCCCTCACGGCATCCGTCCCGAAGTATTATGGGATGAGTGGGATCAGGCAGGATGGACAAACGATTCCTGTATAGCCTATCCTGCATTGACTTGCCTTTCTGCAACATGGAATCCCGAAATGTCTTATCTTTATGGGAAGAGCATTGGCGAAGAAGCCCGTTACCGGAAAAAGATATTCTCCTGGGGCCCGGTGTCAACATCTACCGTACCCCGTTGAATGGGCGTAATTTTGAATATATGGGCGAAGATCCGTACCTGTCTTCCATGATGGTAGTTCCTTATATTAAGGGAGTACAGGAAAACGGTGTTGCTGCTTGTGTGAAGCATTACGCATTAAACAATCAGGAGTTCAACCGTCACACCACCAATGTTCATTTGAGCGACCGTGCTCTTTATGAGATTTATCTTCCGGCTTTCAAAGCGGCCGTTCAGGAAGGTGGTGCTTGGGCAATAATGGGGGCTTACAACCTTTATTCGTTTAGTGAAGATACCGACCCGGTAAGCTCTATAAGACTCAGCATGCGTGCCATAATAAGCGATTGCTGCAAGATATTCTGCGTAAGGAATGGGGCTTTGATGGTGTCGTCGTTTCAGATTGGGGCGGAGTACATGATACTTTCCAGGCCATTTCGAATGGTCTGGACATGGAGTTCGGTTCATGGACAAACGGACTTTCTGCCGGGACAAGGAATGCTTATGACAATTACTATTTGGCGCATCCTTACCTGAAACTGATCCAGGACGGCACAGTCGGAACCAAAGAACTGGACGAAAAAGTGAGTAATATCCTCCGTCTGATCTTCCGCACTTCGATGAACCCGCATAAACCTTTCGGTTCTCTGGCTTCGCCCGAGCATGGACAAGCCGGACGCAAAATCGGTGAAGAAGGAATTGTACTGTTACAGAATAAGGATAATGTATTGCCTATTGACTTGAAGAAAGCCAGGAAGATTGCTGTTATCGGTGAAAACGCCATTAAGATGATGACTGTAGGCGGTGGCAGTTCTTCTCTGAAAGTGAAATATGAGATATCTCCTTTGGACGGTTTGAAGAACCGCGTAGGTTCACAGGCGGAAGTTTTGTATGTCCGTGGATACGTTGGTGACCCGACAGGGGGAATATAATGGAGTACAGACCGGACAAGATTTGAAAGACGACCGTTCGGAGGATGAACTTCTTGCTGAGGCTGTAGAAGTGTCTAAAGATGCGGATTACGTAATTTTCTTCGGTGGACTGAACAAGAGCAATCATCAGGATTGCGAAGATTCGGACCGTGCATCCCTTGGATTGCCGTATGCGCAGGACAGGGTGATTGGCGAGTTGGCAAAAGTAAATAAGAACTTGATTGTCGTAAACATCTCCGGTAATGCGGTTGCCATGCCTTGGGTAAATGAAGTGCCCGCTATTGTTCAGGGTTGGTTCTTAGGTTCGGAAGCCGGAACAGCTCTTGCTTCGGTACTGCTAGGAGATGCTAATCCGTCGGGGGAAACTTCCTTTTACTTTTCCTGCAAGACTGGAAGACGTAGGCGCACATAAACTGGGTGAATATCCGGGGAATAAAGAAGAGCTGGCACACTCCAAGAACAATGGTGATACCATAAACGAAATCTATCGTGAAGATATTTTTTGTTGGCTATCGCTGGGCAGACAAAGAAAAGATCAAACCGCTTTTCCCGTTCGGACACGGATTGAGCTATACTACTTTCGCTTACGGGAAACCTTCGGCTGACAAAAGGTGATGACTGCCGATGATACCATCTCTTTCACGATCAACGTAAAGAATACAGGTACTCGTGAAGGTCAGGAAGTTATCCAGCTTTATGTCAGCGATAAGAAATCCCTCTCTGCCTCGTCCGGTCAAGGAACTGAAAGGCTTCAAGAAAGTAAAACTGGCTCCGGGTGAGGAGAAGGCTGTAACATGACGATTGATAAAAAGCCCTGAGCTTCTTCGATGATGTCAAACACGAATGGATGACAGAACCGGGTAAGTTTGAAGCAGTCATCGGAACATCATCCAGAGACATTAAAGGAATTGTACCATTTGAGTTGAGATAGGTATCCGGTTGGTAAACCTGGGGTCCTCCCCGGTAAAACAGATTGCTGGGAGAATGTTGTTATCTTATAAAAGAGAGAGTCACAACATTCTCCTTTTTCTTTGAAACGAGTTTGGCTTGTGATTAGAAATAAGGCTTATACCTTGCATTTTACTGTGGTATATGCAATTTAGAATGAATTTCTTTTTCCTATTCTGATTTATGTCCTATCTTTGTAGTGCTCTTTTTTCAAAATCACACAAGGCTGGAAACCTGCCTTGTAATTGTGGCAGGCATTTTTATGCCTGTCCGGTTCATTCTATATGGGCGGTTTCGCACCCCCATGTAGAGTGTTAATGCACCTGCTGCCTTGTGTGAACGAGAAAAGAGCAATGGGACAGGCGGAACCGCTTCTTTTATTATCTAAAACCACCTTTCTGTTTAGCCCCGTTGAACTTAATTTATTCACCATTTAATTTAAATTTTATGAAGGAGGTTTTAAACAACCAGCAGATTGTTTGTCCGGGGGACGCAACACAATTCATGCATGCCATTTTTTCTTCAGATCATGAAATGATGACCTTTTATCTTACGCTCAATCGTTTTTATAAATCCAGCCAGTTATTTGGTGGAACGCTCGGATCGGCAAAGACTGGAAGATTTAGAGAATGTTCTTTTTGGTAATGTAGCAGCCTTCGAGGCAGTTCATCATTTTAAGAAAATTAGTGTAAAAGATGTGATTAAAGGATTTGGTATGCATACGATGAATATGCAGGTTTCAAATACCAATCGTATGCAAAGTGCCAATATAATGGGCTCTTTTATAGATTGTATTATCGATACTACTAAAAATAGTTGGCAATATAAACAGATGTACCTGGGTCAATCATTTACATCTTGAGAATGTCAGATATTTACTGAATCGACTGAATGAAGAGTAATCTGTTGAAGGAAATAATAGTGGTTATTCTTATTGTCACTTGTCACTTTCCAGGCTTAATGTTGCTGGAATTTAGCGTGATAAGGGTGATAATAGGTGGTGACAATAGGGTGATAATAGAGAAAAATCGCTTTTCTATTGTCACCTTCATAAGAGATTCTGCCTTCCTAGTTCAGGTAAGCCGGTTCATTTAATAGTTTGTGCTACGTTTATTAAGCTGTTTTCAACGTTAGATTAATGTATTACGGTCGTTACATTTCTTCGTTTCACGTCTGTAATCCCATGAGTTCATGTACGTGAACCGATGGGATCACGTACGCAGTCCCAACGGTTTACGTACGTGGAACGAAAACAGAAGCGGACAAAAGATATTAATCAAGGCTTGTCCGCCTGTTAACCTTACCGGGATATATGATAAGATACGTAGTGTCAGGACGTTTGATGTCTTTGTCTGGCTATTATAATGTTATTTACTTGTTAATACCAACAAACTCTCTGGTCCCATATTGAAAAGCAGGTCAATAATACTCAGATTAGGGAGAAAACCGAGTTTGGAATCAAAGACTTGGTAATAGGGATGCGGAACAAATTCTGGATCAGCTATCTGGAAATCTTTCTTAGGATGAATAATCTCGCGGAAATCTGTTTCTTCTGTTGTGAATTCCGTTTTATATTCTGAAGTTCGTTCAATGCAGGGTTGAATGTCTATCAACTTACAGACCAGCTGGCAGAGTTCCTCGTTGAAATCGGCTAAAAACTCGTATTTCTTTTCGTAGAAAGGGCGGAAGTCGTCTTTGTAATATTCAAAGTAAGGAGTACTGTTGTAGGCTGATTCGATGGCATTCCAATGCAGATGGCGCCAGTTACCGTGATCGGAAATACGTATATCCTTCATTGGACATTTCAGCGTATCCGGTTTGACGGTTGGAATGGAGAGTGCCAGTTCGCCGTCAGGTCCGGCAATCGTACAACGGTTGCGATAGGTTTGCTTTATATAATGATCGTGTTGTTCGACATATATTTTATCATATTCCAATAGTTTGGTATAATATTCTACTGGAGCAAGGTAGGCAGAAGATAAATAAGCTATTCTCATTATTTTATGTACAGATGTTATGTTGAAAACTATGCATGTGAATTATTTTTACAGACTGAAAGAAGCGATTCCATCGGTATCCGTCAAAGATTCCCGTTCCTTTTTTCTTTAGAGAACCAGATCAACGATGCTTTCCCCGATGATATGGTCTTGCGGAACGAATCCGAACAGACGTGAATCGGACAGATTGACACTATTGTTGGAAGCCATCCAGTAGTAATCTTTGGTAAAAAAACAATGCTGTGTGGGTTTTCCGTCGATATAAAGCGTATCATTCTTTATTTCCGCCTGTTTGCCTTCGTGCATCACGAGGGTATTTCGCAGCAATGTGATATTCCACGGATATACTCGTAGTGCTTTCCCTTTGCCGGGAACGATGAGCGGTTTAAGCTCTTTTTCGCTCTTTTTCCGTCAAAGGCTGAATCCAGTTCTGATCGCTGATCGCTTGTTCCAGTAAGTAATATTCATAGCGGCTGAAACTGCGGACATGAGTACTGTCATTACTTCCCATCAGTCCGTCGTTGGTGATGGAAAGGGTTTGCATAAGCGAAGTGATCAACTGCTCTTTGGCAGCGGGATAGGTGTAGAGCTCTTTTCTTGTCCGGATTGAGTTGCGCTTCGGGAGAGGATACGGAGAAAAGGGAATCGACAAGCAGGGTATCACCGGGAGTACCGATACAACGGCTGATATAGATTTCTCTTCGGTCAATAGTCGGTTGCCCGATGGCGGCGGGATTATTAAAGACTACAACATCTTGTTGCCGGACAGATCGCTCGCACCAGCGGTGATATGAGAACAGTGACATCAGCGGAACCCGCAGGCCGTAGCTCCATTTGTTGACCAGAATACGTTCACCCTGAAAAAGTGAATTCTCCATACCGGTGGAAGGGATAAGGCAGGATGTAAAGCGAATCCCCGGGCAGAAGCACGACGGCTATTGCTCCGGCGAATGCGAATATCCATTTGAATTTACGAATGTT
>VOFD01002007.1_pt1 | contig 20991 bp, 24 predicted proteins | sample 5384101 | NCBI WGS metagenome assembly VOFD01 (sample SAMN12384723, study PRJNA508395) | human gut metagenome | isolation source: healthy gut C | host: Homo sapiens
CGCCGTGTCGTGGTTTATCGATCAATTGGTCGGCAGGTTTCAAAGCGAAGGGTATGAAAATTTGGAATTGGCGGGATTGTATTGGGTCGATGAGGACATTTGCCATACGAAGGAATTGGTCAAATACGTGTCGCCTTTGGTGCATGAAAAAGGATTGGATTTTGTTTGGATTCCTTATTTCAAGGCGCGCGGATATGACCGGTGGCGGGAACTGGGCTTCGACATAGCCTATCATCAACCGAATCACTTTTTTTCGACAAGTCGATACCCGATTCCCGATTGGACGAAGCGTGCGATATCGCTTTCGAATTGGGAATGGCGATGGAATTTGAATGCGACAGCAAAGCGCTGTTTGGCATAGAAGATTCGTCTTACGAACGAATGAAAGCCTACATAGAGGCGTTTCGCAGGAAGCATGTGTTCGACGATTCTGCTATTGCTTACTATACAGGGAGCAAGGGTTTTATCGACATGGCGGAAAATCCTTGTGTCGAGAATCAGAGTATCATGGACGAATTGGCTCGAATTATCGTGGAACGGCGGCATAATAAGAATTTATTGCCATGAATCGGAAATTAGCAATATTGTCGGCGGCGGTTGCAATTGCTTTGCTGCCATTTGCCGCGTCGGGCATGACGGTGGCATTGCATGGCGAAACGCTTGTCGTGGGCGATTCGTTGGACGGCGGTCATGCGATTCGCTATGAATTTCGGCGTTGCATGGCAAACCATCTTTACACGTTTAGCAAAGTTGAGTTTGATGGGTGTGTGGTGAACGAAGCGACCAGCGACAATATCGGTCCTTTTCTGATTCGCGGAAAAGGCTGGACCGGCGGTAATCATTTGGCAGCCGATGGGAAAACCCCGTCAGCCCGCACTGAAAGCGTCGAGATTCGCGGCGACGGGCAGGTTCTGGCTCGCGACACTGTCGTCCGTGCTTCTCGCGTCGATATCGCGGTGAAAAACAAATTGTTTGACCCAAAGTGCGTGGATTCGCTTTTTTTGTGAAGAAAATTTGCATTATGTCGTGTGCCGGAACAGCATACAGGTGGAGGTCCATTTACGTTTTGCCAACGACGAGCCAATGTTTGTCGAACGCTATTACGGAATGCAGTCCATGACGGTGGGAGAAACGGAAATCCTGACACCCAACGGGGCATACGGCGAATGGACTCCGGTCGGCGCGGTGGATCGTTTCACGCGGCAGTCGGCGCCAAAGTTCCGCCAGTTTGTGGAATGCACGCCCGTTTGCTATGCTGCGCTGTGCTTGTGTTCCGACGGCTTGGGCGATCGTCGTTGCGTGGATGGCGACGACGTAGTGTTCATCGGAAACTCATGGTCTAAATCTTATCATAAACTGATTGGCAATCGCATTGTGGAAAAAAGGGGAAACGGCAAGATGGAAGGGCATTTATACGTGGTTTGCGTCGCCTGTTGCCGACTCGCATGGCAAATTTGAATACGAGGGTTGCTTTTGACGGTCGGGAAGCTGTGTTTTGCAGCGAGAGCGGTTCGGATTATGTCGTTTTTCAGATGGTAAAAAATATTGTTATGAGGAAAATCATTTTTTTGTTTGATTGCTTATGGCATTTGCGGCAAGCGCGATGCCAAAAGTGGTGGCTCATCGCGGCTATTGGCAGACAGAAGGATCGGCGCAAAACTCGATACGCTCGCTTGTGAAGGCTGATTCGATTGGCTGCGCTGCCGTAGAATTCGACGTATGGATTACGGCCGACGATGTGCTCGTCTTGAACCATAATGCCGATATCGACGGGCATGTGGTGGAGAAAGAAACGTTTGCAGAGTTGAGCGCATGCCGGTTGTCGAATGGCGAGCCGCTGCCGACGCTGTCGCATTATCTTGACGTGGCCCGCGGAGTGTCGGTCGATTTGATTCTCGAATTGAAGCCGCACGCCGATCGTTCACGGGAAAATGCGGCTGTCGAACGCATTGTGAAAATGGTGGAAGAAAAGGGATTGCGCGACCGTGTGTCGTACATCACCTTTTCCCGAAATGCTTTCGATGCATTTGTGGAACAAAGCGGGCGGCCTGTGTATTATTTGAACGGCGTAAGCCCGAAAGTGCTTGAAGAAATAGGCGGCACGGGCCCCGATTATCATATCAACGTGTTTCGGGCGCATCCCGATTGGATTGGAGAATTCAAGAAGAAGGGAATGCCGGTGAATATATGGACGGTCGATTCTGAAGCCGATTTGTCGTGGTGCATCGAGCATGGCGCGGATTTCGTGACGACAAACAATCCGGCGCTTGCCTTGAAATTGGCAAAAGAAGCAGCAATGCCGGCAAAAGTGAGGGTAATGACCTACAATCTCCGTTTCGGCGAACTTGCGGGAGAGAATCTGGACGCGCTTGCCGAATTCATAAAGGCGCAAAATCCGGATTTCGTGGCTTTGCAAGAAGTGGATGTTTGCACCTCGCGCACAGCCGCTCCGGCAATGAACGGGAGAAACATGCTTAGCGAATTGGCCGGGAAAACGGGCATGTTCGGCTACTATGCGCGTACAATTAATTTTGCAGGAGGGTATTATGGCATAGGAATTCTTTCAAAGCATCCTTGCGTGGAAACCGAGCAATTCGAATTGCCCAATCCCGAAAATGCCGAGCCGCGCGCATTGTTGAAGGGTGTGTTTGAATTGAACGGCAATCGGAAAATAGTTTTTGCAGTCACGCATTTGGATGTGAAAAGCGCGAAAACGCGGGAATTGCAGGCCGATTATATTTGCGGAATATTGAATTCGGAGACCATTCCTGTGGTTCTTGGCGGCGATTTCAATGCGAAGCCGGATGAAGAAGCGATTTCGACGTTTGAAATAAATGCCGACAATCTTACCGGCGTGGCGCCGACATTCCCGTCTGTGAATCCGGAAAGGAAATTGGATTATTTGTTCGGATTCCCGAAGAATCAAATTCAAGTGGAAAGCGTGGCAGTCGGCAACGGCGGCACGCCTTTGTCCGATCATCTTCCTGTCGTGGCAGATATCGTAATCGCCTTTTTAGAGGCAACCCTATTTTTAAAGGCGGCGTGCCATAATAGCAAACTGCTTGTCAATTCTTACACACCGAATGGGGCTGCGCCAAAATGGCAAATTTTGGCACAGCCCCGTCTATTGTCATTGTTGTTGCTATTTTCTGCATGATGTGTCACATTTTGGCATATCTTATTGCTATCTTCGCATAAGATAAGCTGCATCTCGGCATAATCGCTCAAACGAGTTTGGCGCTTCTGCTCTCGATTTGCGGTATCTTTGTATAAAACAAAATGATAAACCATGGCAAAAGATTTGTTCAACAGGTATATATGGTTGGTCGACACGATATATCAGGCAGACGGTATTACTTTCGAAGAAATTAATGAAAAATGGCTTAGGAACAGCATGAGCGAGGGCTTGGATTTGCCTTTGAAGACATTCCACAATCATCGCAAGGCGATAGAAAACACGTTTGACATTAACATTCTTTGTGACAAGCGTGGAGGGTATAAATACTATATTGAGAATGTCGATGATATAGAAAAAAGGCGGTATCAGGTCATGGTTGCTCAATACATTTGCAGTGAACAATTTAATAAATGAAAGCCATCATTTGAAGCGGAGAATTGTGTTTGAACAGATTCCTTCGGGGCAAAAATTTTTGACGCCTTTGATAGAGGCCATGCGCGACAGCCGGACAGTTGAATTGCAGTATGGAAGCTTTTGGCGTCAGACGGAATACGAAGTAGAGGTGGAGCCCTACCTTGTTAAAGTTTTCAAGCAGCGATGGTATTTGTTGGCGCGGGATATTGGCAGAAATGTTTTGAGAACGTATGCTTTGGACAGGATACATGCACTTAGACAGACACAAAAAACGTTTTCAATGCCTGATAAATTCAGTTCCGAAGATTATTTTTATAATTCATACGGAATAATATCGCAGGACGATTGCCCTCCTGAACTCATTGAATTAAAAGTATATGGGACGCAAAGCAAATATTTCAGGAGTCTGCCATTGCATCATTCTCAGAAGGAAATTGAAACTACGGATGAGTATTCCATATTCCGTTATTACTTGTCTCCGACATTTGATTTTGTTCAAGAAATTCTTTCGCATGGATATGGAGTGGAAGTGCTTGCTCGAAACATCTCAGAGATGAGATTAGAAACCATGCGGAAATAATCGTGTCGAGAGGGTAAGCTCTTGAAATTAGCACGGATGAATCTCTAATGTTTTGTTTATAACGATTGCTTCCCCTATGTTGGCGTAGGGAAAGCAATCGTTGTTCATTGGGCAATTGAAAAGTACGGAGATTGTTGGATTTTAAAATCATGCTTTTTCATCGTTTTTTCTTTTTATGGTTGCGACGATATGAAGTTTTTATCAACACCGGCCTTGTCTCGTCGTAGGCTGCTGTACCAACGATGCCGGCATCTTCCAATTGCTCTAAAATGCGGCAGGCACGGTAGTAGCCGGCATCAAGATGCCTTTGCAACATGGAAGGGGAACAGCATTTCTTTTTTTGAAACCAATTTGGTAGCTTTGTCGAACAATTCGTCTCTTCTGTCGTTTTGTGAACTATTGTCAGGCAATTCATTTGCAGGCGCAAGTTTGAAAATAGATGTTTGAGGTTGTGTTGATATAAAACTTGCAACGTTTGAAATTTCAGCACCGTCTACATAGGCGCCTTGAATGCGTTCCATGCCGGTTTCTGATAAATACCACATATCGCCTATGCCGTTAAGCCTTTCTGCACCATCCTTGCCAAGGATTGCACGGGAGTCTATGATTGTGCATGTTCGAAATGCTATCTTCACAGGAAAGTTCGCTTTGATGGTTGGCAGCAAGAGTTCGGCTCTTTTGTAGCTACAATAAGGTGTATGCCTACGGCTTCTCCTTTTTGCACAAGCTGCATGATATACGGAGTGAGGTCGTGTGTCGATATGAGAGGATTGTAATCGTCGATTATTGCCACTATGTATGGAAGAAACCTATGGCTTTCGTCCGGATTTAAAAGGCCTTTGGCATATTTTTTCGTTGTATGTTTTGATATTGTCGGCCGAAGCTGAACTCGTCAATTTATATCTTTCGTCCATCTCATTGCATAAGGATTGAAGAGCCGATTTTGCTTGTCGAGGAGTTGCTGCCATGGCGTTATTTTCATTTGCGGCATCTGTCGTAACGGCAAGAAAAATGCTTTTTCAAGCGGGCATAGGGCATAAAATCAAACTGATGCGGGTCGATTAATATAAATTTCAATTCATCAGGGCGTTTCTTATACAGTAGCGAAATGATTACAGAGTGCAGAAAAATTGTTTTACCTTGACCGATAGATCCTCCGACAAGAATGTGCGGAGCTGTGGCAAAGGTCTATTACTTTGGCTTTCTTGGCGGTGTCGACTCCGACGGCCACAGGTAGTTCATAATCCGTATTTGTAAATGCGTCGTCATTGATTATTTTTTTCAATGGGACTATCAACGGATTTTCTCCCGACATTTCGAGATGATTATCCAACAAATTTGAATTCGGAAAAACATATTCCGTGAAATTGTTTCTTTTTTCTGAATGAGTCGTTTCCATAAGCTATATAATTTAAAGTCATATATATTTATGGCAAATTAAACAGGTTGATGTGCCATATTTAGGCATAGGTTGAGTTTGTTTTCAAAAAATGCAATACTTTGTCCTTGTGCTTCTTTTTGGCATATACAGGCGCTATATTTGTCCTTGTAAAATTGGATGCGATGGTAGATATACACACATTATCGGTTGCGGATTTCAAACGCACAATGAAAGACAATGGCTTGTCTGATAAAAATATAGAGCAGTGGACAGAATTGGCGATCATTTCAATAGGAAACTCATTTGAAGACGAATTGGCAGATGACATTTATGCCAATGGGCCATCGTCGCATTGGTTCAAGTTTACGCATGCGAATGTGCTAAATCTTGACTTTGACGATATCGCTGCGCCCGAAGGGTGGAAGGAATTGTCGAAATGTGGTCAGTATATCTTATTCGACGAGAATATGGCGCATCTGATAGCCGACTTTGTAGAGGCAAACAAGAATGCCACGGTTTGGCTTGTGCATTGCAGTGCAGGCGTCAGTCGCAGCGGAGCTGTTTCGAAATGGCTCAAAGATTGGTTGGAGCATCGGCATGGCATAAAGGCTAATAACGTAGATAGCAGATATGCTTATCCCAATCCGTATGTGTTGATGATTCTGGACCGGTTGTTTTAAGCAATTTTTCGGGATGAAAGAGGAGATAATAAAAAGGGCTGAATTCTTCGATTTGAATTCAGCCCTAATTTTTAATTGATCAGGAAGTTTTTACCGGCACAGTAATTTTTTATTTTGAGAAGCCATATTCCTTTGAATCGTCAGGAGTGCCGCTAAAATTGATGAGGCCAAGTTGTAGAGGCTCTATTACAAACATTATTGTTTTGTCGAGCAAATCTGTTAAATAGTATTCGAAGGCAAATTGAAATTCATAATCGCTGCACGACCATAGTTGAACGTCTTTGTAAGCAAAGAAATCGCGGTTGTCTTCAAGAATCTTAAAACTGTTGTTATATCTGTCGTAATAGCGGTCAACGTTAAAAAATAAATTAAAGAGATTGGTCAAAAATTCTTTTTGAGAAAAATGGCATGTCATCAATTTTATAGAGTCCGAAGCGAATGAAAGTTTTTTTCATATCCTTCCATTTTCTTGTCCATTTCCATTCGGCATCCGAATTTGTAAGAAAGCTTACTTTGTTTGGGAGTGCAATTGAATATTATATCAACTTCGGAGTCTGTAACATTAATATCACTAATCACGTCACTGTAATGGCTTCTAAGGATTTCTCTCCAATTAGCAATCGTTTCCTTTGAAGTTGGCAGCGCGGTTGTCCGTATTGATTTTCCTATAATACTTATAGCCTTTGAAGGCCTCTTTGGTAATCTCTTCTTGTCGGAAATATCTTAAGGAGATGTTGACAAATTCATGCATTTCTGCATCCTCTTCGAGGAATCTAAGAACATCTTCTTCGAGCCATTCGCAAATATCGTTTCTCGTAATGTTTACAAAACGATGGCAGAAATCGTTTTTATAATCAGTTGCTATTAATTTACCGTCTAAACGTATCCATGAATGTTTGTTCGAGTCTTTTTTGTCGTTTGTGATATAAATGATATAAACATCTTTTTCAAGATAATGAGCACCGTTTACACTTCCGTCAATGTATCTGGCTAATTGTCCGTGTATGTCTGTTGCGCCATTAATTTTATTTTCTATAATGATTTTGTAATTTGGTTCCAGAAAATGTGACGCCGGCCCTTTTTCGGCAAACAGTTTCGGAAAAACCTTGAATGCAAAAGCAATCGTTTCGCTCCATGTCGTAAGAATACGATGCGGAAGAATAATTGATTGCTTTTTTTTATTGGATATTTCGAATCCGTATGCAAAGTGGGGTTTACATTTTCTATGTATTATCATATGGCGCTTTTTGCAATCAATAATAATATTGATTACAAATATAATGATTCTTAGAGAAATGTCAATTGTTCAAATTGGTTCATTTCAGTTCAAAAGCAATTCAAGGGCGATGAATTTATTTTAGCACGAGCTTGTGGGATCGTGTCGGCAATCGGTAGCCCTATTCCGTGACAGATTCTTTGCACCATATTGCTTTGCCTTTAATGTTGTAGCCGGTGAAGATATTGCCGTTTCTGACGATAAAATGATCTTCTTCGGCTCCTACAACTTCTCCACATGGCGACATGGATGTGACTAATTTGCCTTCGGGGAGATTATGTCCCATTCGGTTTTGAGCAAGATAACAAAAAATCGCCGCAAATGACTTTGCCGAGATAATCGGACTTTTTAAAACGGCTTCCTAATTCTATTATCCAAGTTGAAACCGGCTTTTCTTCGGATCGGTGTAATAGATTGTCACAGTGGGAAAATACAAGTTGGTGCTTGCGTTTGCAGTATGCACTCAATTCTACTCATTTTTACTTGTACATCTGATAATAAGATACTCATACGTCATTAATTTTATTGGTTGTTTTTTTATTGCATGTAATGTTATAAACCTTTATTTTTATAGTCTTGCGACATTTTTAATTGTAGATTAACCTAAGTCCGCTTGGGAATCGGCTGATAATTATTTTGCAAATAAACTTCGCGCTTGTGTCAAAATATGACACACGCGAAAAAAAGTTGCGTTGCGCCGCCATGTTTTGACATAGCAAGATGGGTGCTTTGTTAGCGTTAACCTCCAAAATGTTATGGACATAAAGACGGTAACCCAAAAATGGGAAAAGCCATTTCAAGGCGAAATATGTTGGAATTAATTTATAAGACAGAGGATAGCGGCAAGAGGTGTTTTATCGGAGCGCCTGTATGTATAAAAAGAGCATGACGGAAAACGGTGGCTGATGGTGTTGGTGCGTGCAAATAGAGCTTGCGCTTTTGATATCACCAGAATTGTCGCTATGGAGGAATATTTTGTGACACTCCGTTTGGCTTGCACTAATTTTGGGAATATAGGCTGCATCTCGGCATAACAATTTCAAGCAAGCTTGATTGTTCTGCACTCGATTTGCACTAATTTTGATAATATAGGCTGCACTCGGCATAACAATTTCAAGCAAGCTTGATTGTTCTGCACTCGATTTGCACTAATTTTGATAATATAGGCTGCGGTTCGGGAATGCAAATTGAGTAAACTCTTTGCATTCCGCTCACCTTGCACTATATTTGTCGTATGGAATTCAGGACGATAGTGGATTTGCCAAAAGGGCTTGCCGTGGAGCACGACGAGCCAATCATGTTGCTGGGGTCGTGTTTCTCGGACAATATCGGCGAGCGTTTGCGTCGCGCTTTGTTTCAGTGGATGTGAATCCATTCGGGACGCTCTACAATCCGGCGAGCATCGCTGCGGCTGTTCGACGGTTGATGGAGAACAGGCCGTATTCAGAGGCGGAATTGTTTGAATTCGGCGGCATGTGGCACAGTTTCGACCATCATTCGAAATTTTCGTGTGCCGATCGCTCGATGGCGTTGCAGAAAATCAATGCGCGCTACGAAGGCGGAGTGCGGTTTTTGAAAACGGCGCGTTGGCTGATAGTGACTTTTGGCACGGCGTATGCCTATTGTTTGTCCGACACAGGCGCGGTAGTGGGGAATTGCCACAAGATGCCTGCGTCGTGTTTTTCGCGGCGGCTTTTGTCGCAACGGGACGTTGTGGACGATTGGCTCGCGACGCTTGCTTGCCTTCACGAATGGAATCCGGAGCTGAAAGTGATATTCACGGTGAGCCCGATACGCCATTTGGCGGATGGCGCGCATGGCAACCAGCTTAGCAAGTCGACGTTGTTGCTTGCCATCGACGAATTGTCGCGCTGCGCGGAATGGATTTCGTATTTCCCTGCGTTTGAGATAGTCATGGATGAGTTGCGCGATTATCGTTTTTATGCTGCTGACATGGTTCACCCTTCGGATGTGGCCGTCGATTATGTGATGGAGCGATTTTCAGAAGCTTGTTTTTCTGAATCTGCGCGGAAGTCGGCAAAAAGAATGCGAACGATTTTTCAAATTGGCATCCCATCGCCCACTCTCTGCCGATCCGTCGGTTGTTTCGGCATTGCGCGAAAAACACGGCAGTCTGCGTTTTCTCTTCTTGAAAAAATACCGTATCTTCGTTTTGTCTTAAAAAGAATTGTTCGGTGATGAATTATTCGATATTTGAAATAGCCGACATCCTCCATGCCGGTTCTGAGAGCCGGTTGTGGCGCGACGATACGATAACGGCTTTGCTGACGGATTCGCGCACGTTGACCTACCCGTCGACTTCCTTGTTTTTTGCGATACGGACGGATAGCAACGACGGGCATCGCTACATACGGCAGTTGCATGCGCAAGGCGTCCGGAATTTCGTGGTTGAGCGCAAGCCCGAAGATATGCCGGAGATGGAAGCAAACATCATTGTCGTTGAAGACACGGTGAAAGCACTGCAACAGCTTGCCATTTACCATCGCCATCGGTTCGACATACCGGTGATAGGCATAACGGGCAGCCGCGGAAAGACGATTGTGAAGGAATGGCTGTATCAACTGTTGCGCGACGATTGCAACATTGTGCGCAGCCCGCGCAGCTACAATTCTCAAATCGGGGTGCCGTTGTCGATATGGGATATTGACGAAAATACGGATTTGGCGATCATCGAAGCCGGCATATCGCATCCCGACGAAATGGAATTGCTCGAGGAGATAATCAGCCCGACCATTACGGTGATGACAAATATCGGGCAAGAACATAAGGAGGGATTTTCTTCTTTGGAGGAGAAGTGTGGCGAGAAATTGCGGTTGTCGCGCCATAGCGATTATGTGATTTTTGACGGAGACGACCCTGTCGTTTGCAACGCGATTATCGGGCTTTCGTTCGGGCGGCAAGAAATCAGCTGGTCGCGTGTCAATACGGACGCTCCGCTTTTCATTTCGTCGATAACGCGCAAAGATGGATGGACGACGATTCATTTCACCTATTTGCTTTATGGCGGCACAATCCGCATTCCTTTCACGGCGGTTGCCGATGTCGACAATGCCATTGTCTGCCTTGCCGTGTTGCTGTGCCTTCGCGAGCCGCTTGAAACGATGCCGGCGCGTTTTGCCCGATTGACTCCGACGGGCACGCGGATGGATGTGACAGACGGCGTGAACGGTTGCCAGCTGATTTACGACACTTATACGAGCGACTATTTGTCGCTCTTGCCTGCAATAGATTTCATGTCGCGGCGCGACACGGCATTGCGCACCCGCACGGTGGTGCTGTCGGATGTGCTTCCGGAAAGTATTCCTGAAAAAAGTGTATGAGAAAATATCCGAGTTGCTTCAATTGCGACGAATCGACCGGCTGATTGGTGTCGGGCCGCGAATCTCGGCATATCGGGATTTGTTCCCGATGCGCACTTGCTTTTTCGCTTCGACCGAAGAGTTTATGGCATCCATGTCGCCAAGCGATTTTTCCAAAGAGTTGATATTGCTGAAAGGCGCTCCTGAATTTGCGTTTTCCCGTATAGAGGAAATGTTGGAGGCGCGGCAACATGAAACCGTGCTGGAAGTGAATTTGGATGCTCTCGTTTATAATTTCAATTTTTATCGCTCGCATCTTCGTCCGGACACGAAGATTGTGTGCATGTTGAAAGCATTCGGCTATGGCGCAGGCTCTTATGAGTTGGCAAAAACGTTGCAGAAACAAGGGGCGGCGTATATTGCGGTAGCAGCCCACGACGAGGGCGCGGCGTTGCGCGAAGCGGGCATCACGATGCCCATCATGGTGCTCAATCCCAAAGTGGTGAACTACAAAACATTGTTCGACAACAAATTGGAGCCGGAGATATTCAGCTTTGAAATGCTTAAAGAAATAGTTCGCGAAGCTGAGAAATTTCATATAAAAGACTATCCCATTCATGTGAAGATTGATTCCGGCATGCATCGGTTGGGATTTCTTTATGAGGAATTGCCGGAGTTGATTGAATTGATTCGCAGTCAGGGCTATGTCCGCCCAATGTCGATATTCTCGCATCTTGCTACTGCCGACGATTTGGAAAACGACGATTATGCCCGCCGCCAGCTCGATTACTTCGATCGTTGCAGCCGGCTGTTTCTCGAAGCATTCGACTATCCGATATTGCGGCATGTGCTGAATACGGATGGCGTGTTGCGTTTTCCGGAGTATCAATACGAAATGGTTCGGTGGGCATCGGATTGTACGGAGTTCCGACATTGGGCAAAGGCTACGATGATAATTTGCATACGGTGTCTTCGTTGCGCTCGGTCATCATCCAAATACGCGAGTGGGAACAAGGCGCAACCGTCGGTTATGGGCGGAAAGGCGTCTTGCAACGCCGGTCGCGCATCGCGACGATTCCGGTGGGATATGCCGACGGGTTGGACCGGCGGCTCGGATGCGGGCGCGGAGAAGTGGTCGTGAATGGGAAACGGTGCCGACAGTGGGAAATATATGCATGGATTTGTTTATGGCCGACGTGACAGACGTTGATTGCCATGTCGGCGACAAAGTGGAAATATTTGGCGATGCCATGCCGGTGACGGAAGTGGCAAGCCGCATGGGAACGATACCTTATGAGGTGCTTGCTTCGGTGTCCTCTCGTGTGAAACGAATTTATTATAGCGAATGATGGCGACTATCAGCGACGAATTTGTTCGACAGATGCAATCCGTTTTGCCCGACGAGATTGAAGCGTTTCTTGCCGCAATGCGTGAAGAACCGGTGGTGTCAATCCGTCTGAATCGTCGTAAAATCGGGGCATGCGAATATTCGGAGAAGCGTGTGCCGTGGTGCGACTACGGGTATTATTTGCCGCAGCGTATTGCTTTTACGTTCGATCCGGCGATGCATGGCGGCGTTTATTACGTGCAGGATGCGTCTTCGATGTTTATCTGCCATGTTGTCCGTCAGCTAATGGGCGATCGCCCGACGGCGTATCTTGATTTGTGCGCAGCGCCGGGAGGAAAGTCGACAGCGGCAATCGACGCGCTTTCCGATGATTCGTTTGTTGTGTGCAATGAAATAGACAAAACTCGTGCGCGAATACTTTGGGAGAATGTCGTGAAATGGGGTGCTCCAAACTGTGCGGTGACAAATGGTTCGGCCGACCGGTTGGGGCTGTTGCGGAATTGTTTCGATGTCATCGCTGCCGACATGCCTTGTTCCGGAGAGGGAATGTTTAGGAAAGATGATGAAGCGCGAGCGCAATGGTCGCCGTCGCTTGTCGAGCAATGCGCTGCCCGCCAGCGAAAAAAATAGCAACGGATGTTTGGGACGCATTGAAGCCCGGCGGATACTTTATTTACAGCACCTGCACTTTCAATCGGCCGGAAAATGAAGAAACGGCGGATTTCATCGCGCAGCATCTTGGCGCCGACTATGTGGATGTGGCTATCGATCCGGAATGGGGAATCGCCAATGGCATTGTTTCATCGGGGCGTTGCTATCGTTTTTTCCCTCATCTGGTGAATGGCGAGGGATTGTTTGTCGCGGTGTTGCAGAAGCGAGGCAGCGTGAAGGAGCAGAAAGCGAATCAAAAAGAAGAACGGCGGACACGCCGGAATTGTCCTGTCGGGAAATGGATAAAGAATCCGGAACTGTTGGAATTTGAAATGGATAATGACGGATGCAATGCAATTCCTGCAAAATATGCCAAGTTTGTCGGGCGGTTGCGTAGCGTGGTTGATGTGCTCGCTGTGGGAGTTCGCATCGCCGAAAAGAAAGGGAAAGACTTGGCGCCTGCACATGCACTGTCGCAAAGCGTGATTCTGAATCGTGACGCATTCCTGAAATTGAGCTTGGCTATGCGGACATAATAAAATATTTGCGTGGCGAAACTATTGCTTTGAGCGGAAACGATGCGCGGGGATATGCGCTCGCGACGTATCGTGGCAGAGTGGCCGGATTTATGAAAAATCTTGGCACGCGGGCCAATAACTGCTATCCGAAAGAGTGGCGCATACGCAGCACGCATGTGCCCGAAACAAATCCGGATGCGCTTTCTTTGTTGGGAAATCGGCACGAGGAATAATGAATCAAGAAAGGGAAAATGTTGAAACTGTCTACTCGAATAAAAGCAGTATCCGGTTATGTGATTTTAGCCGTGTTCTTTATTGCAACGATTTTGTTTATAGTCGATGCATTGAGCGATTTGATTGTTTCCGATGGGGAAGAAATGCGGCTCAATCATCGGCAACAAGCCGCCAATGAAGTGGTGGTGAGGCTTTATCAGGCAGAAGTGACGGGACAAGCATTGAGCGCGGGCAAATCGGAATATTTGCAGGACTATGCGACTGCCATGATGAATACGGCTTCGGCTGTCGATTCGTTGCGCGTCTTGACGTCCGATAAGGTTCAAATTGCAAGAATAGACTCTGTCAAAATCTTGTTGCAGAAAAAGTAGACAATATGGAGGCACTTCTTGTAGCTGTCGAGTCGGATAATTCGGAAGCGCTTTACCAAGAATATATCGATGAATTGTTGAGAGAGGCGGAGGCTATAAATGCCGGTGAATTCGGAAGTGGTTCGCACGGATGAGTACACGGTGGCGAAAGAAAGGAAAAATTTTTTCGGACGACTTCGGGATGCTTTTTCCCGTCGGAAAAAACGACACGGTGCGAGTGAGCAGCACGACGCGCGAAGTGCATTCAGACACGCTGATGCAATCGGTAAATCCGACCGATTCGGTGGTGAGGTTGCTGAGCGACGTGCGCGATCGGGTGGGCAACACGCGACTTCGGCAGATAGAAGAATTGAATCGCCAAATACAGGTGTTGCGTGAGAATGGAATGGAATTGAGTCGCGAGATAAATCGATTGCTGGCGGCAATTGTCGACGACAGCGCGCGCTCGGCTGCAATGAAACTGTCGCGGCAAGAGGAAATACGCCAAAATGCCATGCGGACGCTTGCGGCGACGGCCATTGTGTCGGTTTCGTTGGCAATTGCGTTTCTGATAGTGATTTGGCGCGACATTACGCGGAGCAATCGGTATCGGAGGGAGTTGGAAGCAGCCAAGCAGAAAGCAGAAAGTTTGCTTGCAATGCGCGAGAAGTTGATGCTGGCCATTACGCACGACATCAAAGCTCCGGTCGGGTCGATTATCGGATATTCGGACTTGTTGGGGCGGATTACGACTGAGGAACGGCAACGATTTTATCTTGACAACATGCGAAGTTCCGCCGACCATTTGTTGAAACTGGTCAATTCTTTGCTTGATTTCCATCGACTTGATGCCAATAAAATGGAAGTTGCCATATCTTCTTTCAATCCGAAGCAGCTTTTGGATACGATTTATGTCAGCCATAAGCCGGCTGCCGATGCCAAACGCTTGCTCTTCGACTATGAATGCGACGCGACGCTCGACGGTGTTTTTGCCGGCGATCCGTTCCGCATTCGCCAGATTGTGGAAAATTTGATTACAAATGCATTGAAATTTACGCAAGAAGGACATATCGGACTTTCGGCAACATGGAACGACGGATGTTTGCTTGTTTGCGTGTCGGATAGCGGATGCGGCATTTCGGATGCCGACAAGCAGCGTATCTTCAATGAGTTTACTCGCTTGCGAAGCGCGCAAGGGCAGGAGGGCTTCGGTTTGGGACTTTCGATTACTCAGAAATTGGTGCAACTCCTTGACGGAAGCATCGATGTCGAAAGTGAAGAAGGAGAAGGAAGCCGATTCTTTGTGAGATTGCCATTGGGGAGCGGCGTTGAAGCGGAAGCCGAAGAAGGAAAGCCGGAAGATATGGATGCCGCGGGACGATTCCGAGTTCTGCTGATCGACGACGACCGCCTTCAATTGCAACTGACGGCGGCAATGTTGGAGACGGCCGGGTCCGAGGCTGTTTGTTGCACAAATTCGGAAGAGTTGTTTTGCGAATTGGACAAGCAGAGGTTTGATGCTGTATTGACAGATATTCAAATGCCGGAAATCAATGGGTTTGATTTGTCGCGGGCGATATGCGAATATGCCGATTCTCGCGGAATCGATCTTCCAATAATAGCCGTGACTGCTCGCGACGACATGGATGCCGGCATGCTGTCGCAGCATGGTTTTTCCGGTTGCTTGCATAAGCCATTTTCGCAACGCGAACTTTTGAAGCGATCGGAAATGCCGCAGGCGTTGCAGGAAAGATGGAATTGCAAACTCCGCACGAAGCCGGGCATGAGGGAAGCGGATATGATTTTTTCAGCGTTGACTGCATTTTCCGGCGACGATAAAGCTGCATCTGCCGAAATAATAAATACGTTTATTGCAGAAACAGAAGCGAATATGTCGCGAATGCGCGATGCGTTGGATTCCGGCAATTTGGAGGAATTGTCGGCGGCCGCGCATAAAATGTTGCCGCTTTTCTCCATGATTGGCGCAATGGCTGCAACCCAATTGGCCGAGCTCGACAAGCGCCGAGGGAAAACAGAGTTGGCGGATTGCGATCGGGATGCTGCAGCATTGTGCTTGAAGAAGCTGCATGTGTTGTGGAAGAGGCGCATTCCGTTGTCGAAAAGTTCATGGGGAAATAATCGGATTGGGTTTGATTATTTTGGTAGCATTGGGATTGCTTTGAAGCATTATGTTCGATTTGTCTTGATATATGGCAAGATGAGGCTTGAAAAAACAATTTCAAACAAGTTTGATTGTTTTTTCCGTAGGGTTGTATTACCTTTGTATAAGGTAAGCTGCATCTCGGCATAATCGCTCGAACAAGCTCGGCGCTTCTGCGCTCGATTTGCGATGCCTCGGAGTTTGCGGCTTTTTAAGGAAGAGAATTATGACGGCACATTCCATATTGATAGTCGAAGACGATCAGACTTTTTTCCCTTATGCTTCGGACGTGGTTGGGGAAGAAGGGGTTTCAAGTAGAAACGGCCGGAAACGTTGCTTCTGCTCGAAAATTGTTGTCGAATCGGTCGTTTGATTTGATATTGTCCGATTTGCGTTTGCCGGATGGCGATGGATTGTCTCTTTTGTCATGGAAAAACGAACATGGAATGTCGGCGCCAATGATTATTATGACGGGTTATGCCGATGTGCAAGGAGCGGTGCAGGCTATGAAAGAGGGAGCATGCGATTATATCTCCAAACCGATTCAGCCGGCTCTTTTTGCAAAATAAGATTATGGAAGCTCTTGAAAAAGATTCGCATTCGGCATCGAAGCCGGTGAAGCATGAAGATAAAATTCCCGCCCAATGATTGGCTCGGATTTTCTTGAAGGCAAGAGCGACGCAGCCCGCAAACTTTATGAATATGCAGCATTGGTGGCACCAACGCAAATGTCGGTACTTATAGAAGGTGCAAGCGGCACGGGGAAGGAATATGTGGCCCACCGGATACATCAGTTGAGCAAGCGTTCGGAAAACCTTTTGTGGCAATCGATTGCGGTGCAGTTCCGAAAGAGCTTGCCGCTTCTGGAATTTTTCGGTCATGTCAAAGGCTCGTTTACGGGAGCATTGTCCGACAAAATCGGTGCATTTGTCGAAGCCAATGGCGGAACGCTGTTTTGGACGAGATAGGAAATCTTGGCTATGAGGTGCAAGTGCAATTGCTTCGTGCCATCCAAGAACGAAAAGTGCGGCCTGTCGGTTCGACGAAAGAGGTGGATGTGGATGTGCGACTGATTTGCGCCACTAACGGCAACCTGCGTCAAGCAATCGCAAAAGGCACATTCAGGGAGGATTTGTACCATCGGGTGAATGAATTCACGCTTCGAATGCCGTCGCTTTCGGAACGCAAGGAAGATATCATGCTGTTTGCTAATTTGTTTTTGGATCAGGCAAATCGCGAATTAAGCCGGAATTTGGTCGGTTTCGAGCCGGCTGCGGAACGTGCGCTTGTCGGATATTCATGGCGGGGGAATTTGCGCCAATTGAAAAATGTGGTAAAGCGGGCCGCTTTGCTTGCACGTGGGAAGCGCATTGAGTGGAGCGACATTGCCGGAGAATTGCCGGAACCGGAGAATGCAAATTCTTTCTTGCTGCACGACGCGCAAGAGGAAAAAGCAAGAATCATCGATATGCTGAAAAAAGCAAACAACAATAAGAGCAAGGCAGCTGCGATGCTCGGCATTGACAGAAAAACATTGTACAATAAATTGAAACAGTACGGCATTTCGTGAGAATGAGCCGGCAGATTGTGGATTAATTCCTCAATTTTTTCTACAAAAACATTGTGCCAATTTTGGATTGATTTGTGTAAACAATTGAAATATAATTGTTTATGTTGTTGCGTCGTTTTGGGCATGGAAATTGTCTTTTTCCATGTAGAAAAAATGGAATGATGAGAATTGTAGTATTGTTTGTTGCACTGACTTTTTGTACTGCTGCTTTTGGCGGAAATTTTCAAAAGAATTCTCCTGAATTGCTTGCAGAACACACGGCGTTGCCGGCTGAAAATCGTTTGCCTTCGGCAATCATTGATGCTGTGGTGAAGAATTTTCCGGGGTATTCGATGCAAAAAGTTTCAGAAAAACGCAGTCAGGACGGAACGGTGTCGTACGAATTGACATTGCGGAACATCAGTGGGACAGAAATTACAGTGACATTTTATCCCGATGGAAAGCTAAAAATTTAATTATATATTCTGCCGTTTATTTTCATGCTTTTATTCAGACATATTAAAAACAATTTAACTTTCTCATAGATAATGTGATAATTATTTTAGTGCCGGAATAGTCCGGCCAATAGGTAGAGTGTATGATTAATTCTCTTCGGAAAGAGTCTGCCGTGGTGGCAGGCTCTTTTTGTTTTTGAAGCATGAAGATGATTTTTCGCAAGTTAATTCAAACATTTGCGGTTGTCGTGTGTTAAATACATATAACCTTTTTATATTGGTTCTTAATTTAATTCTATGAAATATGTGATAGTCGGAGGCGTGGCAGGCGGCGCGACTGCCGCTGCTCGTATTCGCAGGAATACGGAATCTGCGGAAATTGTCCTTTTGGAACGAGGCAACTATATATCGTATGCAAATTGCGGTTTGCCCTATTATTTAGGTGGCGTGATCCGCGACCGGTCGAGATTGCTGGTGCAAACTTCGGAGAGTTTTGGACGCCGTTTTAATATCGATGTCCGTGTCGGTTCGGAAGTGATAGCCATTGAAAGGGAAAGGAAAAGATTGAAAATTCGCAAACAAGATGGCAGTATCTGCGAAGAAAGCTATGATAAATTGCTTTTATCGCCCGGCGCGATGCCTGTGCGTCCGCCTCTGAAAGGCGTTGACAACGCGTCTGTTTTCACATTGCGCAATGTCGACGATACGGATCGGATTAAAGCGTATTTGGAGCGGCATGCGGTTCGTCGCGCAGTTATTGTCGGGGGCGGATTTATCGGCTTGAAATGGCCGACAATTTGGCCCATTCCGGAGCAGAAGTTGCCGTGGTCGAAATGGCAGATCAGGTGATGTCGCCCATCGATTACTCCATGGCGACATTGGTGCACGAACATTTATTGCAAAAGGGCGTGAAGCTTTATTTGCGGCAAGCGGTAAGCGAGATAGAGCCCGCAGGAGATGGCGTGGTCGTGAAGTTTCAATCGGGAATGAGCTTGGATGCCGACATGGTAGTGCTTTCGATTGGTGTGCGTCCGGAGACGAAATTGGCAGTGGAAGCCGGTTTGGCTTTGGGGAAATGAAAGGGATTCGCGTCAATGAGTATTTGCAAACATCGGATGAGAGCATTTATGCCGTTGGCGACGCGATAGAGTATCCGCATCCGTTGTTCGGCAAATCGTGGTTGTGCTATTTGGCCGGTCCGGCAAATCGGCAGGGTCGCATAGTTGCCGACAATATGGTATTTGGGAATAAGGTTAAATATGAAGGGTCGATCGGCACGTCGATTGCAAAAAGTGTTTGACATGACGGTTGCTTCGGTGGGATATCCTGCAAAACGGTTGAAACAGATGGATGTGCCTTATTTGTCGGCTACGATTCATCCATTTTCTCATGCGTCCTACATTATCCGGGCGCTTTGCAAATGTCGATAAAAATCACTTTTCTCCGACCGACGGGACGCTGTACGGAGCGCAAATTGTGGGTTATGAAGGCGTAGACAAGCGAATTGACGAGTATGCATTGATTGTCAAGCAAGGAGGAACGGTCTATGATCTGACGAAGATAATGTCACCTGTGATCTTGCTGCGAAGTTAATGACCGTGCGCCGTAAACCTGTCCTGGCTTCTTGTAGTGATGTGTGTCTGGCACTGCAAAACGTAAGGGAAGCCTTTACCACGGCGTAAGTCGGCTGAATTTTGATGAAGGTGCGGCTGTTGACCGTATGGGCTTTGAGTATCCGGTTTTTGCTCGCCTGAATGGGAGGAATGGAAACTTCTGGCTTTGGAGCTGCAGTTTATTGGAAGTAGATGGCTCTGTCATTCTAACTGCAGGTAGAGGTCGTAGAGGTAGCAGTGAATGGCGGTCCGAAACCAAAGACAGTATCTGATATTCCCTGGTGCCGTGAATGTCCGCCGTGCGCCATGCTTGCGGATACCACTGGACCAGGTTCATCTGGGAAAGTCCCCTAAGACCGCTTTTTCTGTCTATAACCCATTCTGGATGTGTCCTTCTCTGGAAGAAGGGCGATGCCGCTTGTCACGCTGCACAGTTGCCGCTAACCTATGTGTGTGATGGTGGCGTTGGGTGGACATTCAGATCTATCCGAGTCATCGTAGCCGTGCTGATACCTGAAATGGACTGGAGTATTATTCCATGTTTAGAACCATTTGGTGAAGTGGGATCTTGTTGTTCAGTGAGGCGTTTTCGTTTTGAAATTGATTTGACGGTACTAATTTTAGATCTAGATAAAACTTTGGTATTGGGTCAAATTGTGGTCAAACCAAATTGAGGGCAGCTCTGTGAAAAAATCCAAATAATTTCTAAATGTGAAATTGTTGGATTTATGGCTGAGTGTGAATCGGAACCCGGCCTTGAACCCTCTATCTGCTACCAAAACTGAGCTACACCCGGATATCTGCAAGCAGCTGTCGCTTACAGCTCATTTAGTATAATCTGAATGAGGGAGTGTTTTGGTTGGCACTTTTTCAAAAACCTCCTTAGAATTTTCCAGATGGCTTTTGGTTCGGTTTTGGAGGGTGTGAGGCTCCGGTCGCAGCTATCATGGCAGAGCGGCATCGCCCAGGGCCGTGGCGTTCTCGTTGATGGTGCCGCTGGTCGAGCGGCCGCTGACATGCTCCACATTCTCGCCGTCCGGGCCTACGGTGATCTCCACCAGCCAGCCCGCCGGGAAATTCAGGCTCTTATCCACATTCACGGTGCGGGTGATGCCATCGGTGCAGAGGACGGCCACTTTTTGCAGCACGTCCGCGCCGTTCTCCTCGATGAGGCTGCGGGCGGAAGACTGGACGACGCCATAGAAGACGCTGTCGGCCTCCTCGCCGGTCACGATGCCGGCGGCCTCATTGGTCTTTGATGTCCATATACTGCAGGCCGCGCC
>VOFD01001852.1_pt1 | contig 20987 bp, 36 predicted proteins | sample 5384101 | NCBI WGS metagenome assembly VOFD01 (sample SAMN12384723, study PRJNA508395) | human gut metagenome | isolation source: healthy gut C | host: Homo sapiens
GAAGCCCAGGGCCAGGGGCAGAGGTGTGTTGCCGGAGGCGGCTGCAGAAAGGACAAAGGCCAACAGCCCTGCCCGCCCATTATTGCACAATCCTCCGAACCCAAGGCATGTCCACCAGAGCCCGGATCTCCCGCCGCACAGTCCGCTGCCTGGGCGCCGGCGCCTGGGTTGGATTTTTCATGGAGCAACGCCTCCAGTCAGGTTTTCTTAGATTTTACCGACCCCCCGGCGGTTTCTGTCGGGAAAAAGGCGGCAAATTGGAAAAAGAATTCTCACCTGGCAAGCGTCAAATCTTTTTGGCCCAGAGCAGCGGCAGGGAAAGCGTGTGTTGCCTGGAAGGAGGAAGATGACCTGAGGATATAGCGCGCAACATCCCTGACACATCACACCCTACGCAGGGCAAATTGCCGAAGTCCCATGGGGAGGCCGGAGGATGGTGCTACCGGCGCATCCGGGAAGCCGCGCCCTACCTGCCCCAAAACCTGTGTTAAAACATGCTGCAGCTCTCTCCGCTGGAAAGGGCTGCAGCATGTTATGTTTCTATTACCGGCAAGCTTCCATCAGCTCCCGGAACACTGGGGAGACTTCTTTGAATCATGTCATAGGAGACGCAGTAGCAGATCCGGAACCAGCCTGGGCAGTCAAAGCCAGTGCCGGGGACCAAGAGGAGGTTTTTCTTCTTGGCCATTTCCGAAAAGGCCAGGTCGTCTCCATTGGGGGCCTGAATAAACAGATAGAAGGCGCCATCGGGGCTGGCCATGCGGTAGCCCATCTCCGTGAGGCTCTCCTGGGGCCTTCCGGTTCCGATCATAGGCCGCCAGGTCCGGCCGCAAGTGGGCGCAGCGGGCGATGACCTTCTGCCACAGGGAGGGAGCGCAGACGTGGCCACCTGCCCGGGCGGCTCCCGCCACAGCGGCGTACAGCTCCTGGCTGCCTGCCGCCCGGTCGGGCACGCAGATGCCAATACGCTCGCCCGGCAGGGACAGAGACTTGGCCAGGAGTAGCAGACGATGGTGTTGGGATACAGATTGGGGATGAAGGGCACCTCCGCCCCGTCGTACACCAGCTCCCGGTAGGGTTCATCCGCCAGGATATAAATGGGATGGCCGTACTCCTCCCCCTTCCGGGTGAGCAGCTGTCCCACGGCCCGGATGGTTTCCGCCGTGTACACCGTGCCCGTGGGGTTGTTGGGAGAATTCACAATCACTGCCTGGGTATGGGGGTAATGGCCTGCTCCAAGGCCTTTAGATTGACCTGGAAATGCTCCGTATCGGCAGGTACCACCACCAGGTTGCCCCCGCCGCCTTGGCAGGGCCGGTACTCCGGGAAGAAGAGGGGCGATGGCCACAAACTCCGCCTCTGGCGTCGCTGCCAAAGCCCGCATAATGGCAATGAGGCCCGGCGCAGCGCCGCAACAAATAAACAGGTTTTCCGGCCGGATTCCCGCTCCGTAGCGGTCATTCAGGTCCGCCGCAATGGCGCTCCGGGTCTCCATATCTCCCAGAGCGGAGGTATAGCCATGGACCCGGATGCTGTCCATATCCCGGAGGATCTCCACCACAGTCTCATTCACCTGGGAGGGCGAGGGAATGGAGGGGTTGCCCAGGCTGTAGTCAAACACGTTCTCCGGCCCCACCACCTTGGCCTGCTGCAGACCATACTCAAACAGGTCCCGGATCACCGAACGGTTGGCGCCCAAGGCCCACATTTCTTTCGATACCATGTAGTAAATGCCTCCTGTTCATAAAACGTAGAAACCGAAAAAGGGGAACGGTCAGGCCGTTCCCTGCCGCCGCCGGTAGGGTCGGGGCCCAGAACCGTCCGCCTTTTTATATGCTTTTACTGCTTTCTGGCGGCCTCCAGACCGGCGCGATAGGGCCTGCAGGTTCAGCTCTAGGAATTTAGGCGGAACCGTGTCCCGGATCACGTCTTCCCAGTCAATCTGCTCCAGCTTCAGCACATGGGTCATGGCGCCGAAGAGCACGATGTTCATGCACTTGGCGCTGCACTGACCGGCGGCGATGGTAGCCGAGGCGATCTCATAGTCATTGATGACGGCCACACCCTGGGGCTTCAGGAAGTTGGCGTAGCGTACCGCCTCCATCTTTTCAAAGGCCACCATATAATCCGCCCCACCGTCGCCGATGAGGGGAGAATACACCTTCTCGCCCCAGCGGACCTGGGTGGAGACGGAGCCGCCCCCGCTGGCTCATACCGTGAACCTCGGACATTTTCACATCATAACCGGCCCGCATCAGGCCGTTGACCAGGACCTTGGCCGTCAGAATGGCGCCCTGGCCGCCAACGCCTACCAGGAGAATGCTTTTACTTCGCTCATGATCTCACTCCTTTCTCGTAATGGCGCCCACCGGGCAGACCTGGGCGCAGACGGTGCAGCCCACGCACAGAGTCGGGTCGATGGTGCTCTTGCCGTCCTTCATGCAGACTGCCGGGCAGCCCACCTTCAGGCACTTCTTGCAGCCGATGCACTTGTCCTTGTCCACCACGCAAAGACCGGTGTCGTGGTGGATGCGCTTGATGAGCAGGCAGGGCCGCCGGGTGATGATGGCGGCGGGAACCGTAGAAGCCAGGGCGTCGTCCACTGCCTTTGCATGGCCTTCAGGTCCTGGGGATCCACAATGATCACATTCTGGAAGCCCATAGACTTCAGCACATCTTCAATCCGAATGGCCTCGGCGATGTCTCCCTGGAGGGTGTAGCCGGTGCCGGGGTTATCCTGGTGGCCAGTCATGCCGGTGATGGAGTTGTCCAGGACCACAGGAATCATGTTGCCCTTATTATAGATAATTTCCGCCGCACCGGTCATACCGCAATGGAAGAAGGTGGAGTCGCCCACCACGCCGAAGACCTTCTTGCTCGTTTCGCCGGAGACCTCAAAGGCCTTGCTCATGCCCATGGCCACGGTAAAGCCGCCGCCCATGCACACACCACGGAGTCCAAGGCGTTCAGAGGAGCCGCACAGCCCAGGGTGTAGCAGCCGATGTCGCCGCAGACCACGAAGTCCTTTCCCTTGGACATGGTGTAGAAGAAGCCCCGGTGGGGACAGCCCGGGCACAGGACGGGGGGACGGGGCACCGCTTCCACAGCCACCGCCTTGGTCTCAGGCTCCTTGCCAAACACCCGCTGGGCCAGGAGCTGGGGATTCAGCTCATACAGAAGCCCGGTGAGCTCCTTGCCCACGCACTCGATCCCGGCGGCTTTGATCTGCTCTTCCATGAAGGGCTCCAGCTCCTCGATGACATACAGGGTCTCCACCGAGGCGGCAAACTCCCGGATCAGCTCCATGGGCAGCGGATAGGTCAGGCCCAGCTTCAGGAAGGAGGCGTCCTCGGGGAAGACTTCCTTGGCGTACTGGTATGTAATACCCGCAGTGACCACACCGATTTTGGAGCCCTTGAGCTCCATCTTGTTCAGGGAGCAGGTACGGCCAAACTCTGCCAGCTCCGCCATTTTCTTCTCCACCGTGGCGTGGTTCCGGTAGGCGTTGGCGGGAGTGCTGACCCGGTTGGCGATGTTTCGGGTGAAGGGCTCATATGGCACTTCCTTCCGGTCAGAGAACTCCACCAAGCTCTTGGAATGGCACACCGGGTGGTCACCCGGTACAGGACCGGAATATGCCACTGCTCGGAAATTTCAAAGGCAGCCTTCATGAAGTCCACGCACTCCTGAGAGTCCGAGGGCTCCACCATAGGCAGCCGGGCAGCCCGGGCGTAGTGCCGGTTGTCCTGCTCGTTTTGGGAGGAGTGCATAGAGGGGTCGTCAGCGGAGACAATGACAAAGCCACGGTCCACCCCGTTGTAGGCAGCGGTAAAAATGGGGTCGGCCGCCACGTTGAGGCCCACGTGCTTCATAGCCGTGAGGCTCCGCACACCACCCAGGGCCGCGCCGATGGCCACCTCCGTGGCCACCTTCTCGTTGGGGGCCCACTGCAGTACAGGCTGTCCTTGTACTGGGGCAGGTTTTCAAAAGATTTCCGTGCTGGGTGTGCCGGGATAGGCCGAGCACACCTTGACGCCTGCTTCATAGGCGCCTCTTGCTGCGGCCTCATTGCCGGAAAGCAAGTGTTTCATAGAGAATCCCGCCTTTCAAAATATATATAGCTTTGAGCTTGCTTGTTTTATTCCTGGCTTTCCTGGAGCATATTTGCTTCAATCAGCCAGTAGACCCGCTCCGCATCGGGAATGTTCACCAGGGCCGTGCGGTTCTGGTCATCCTGGCGGTAGGAACCCCGGCTGTAGTACCCCCGGGGCTCAGAGAGGTAGACCGTCCCCCTCCCCATCGGATTTCACATGCTTCTCCAGGGTGGGGATCTGGCGGTAGGTCACAAATTTCGTGCCGCGATGCTCCATCAGAATCACACGTTTGTTGGTGACGCCATAATAGGTCCGCTTCTGTTTCCAGGCCGCGTGGAAAAAGCGGCCAATCACCATGTACAGCCCAACCAGAATAAAGGGCACGCCCCACAGTGCAAGCACCAGCGGCGTTCCGCTTCTGATCGCCGAAGCCTCCCAAAAACGGCAAAGCCACACCAAATCACGCTAAAAGGAATCATAAATCCATCGCCGGGCTGGAGGTGAACGCCCGGCGCCGGCCTGCCCTCCCAAAGGCTGCTCTCCCGGTTGCAGCATCCGCCTCAGATGCGCAGATTGATCGCCCTCCACAAGCCTCACACCTTCCCTGCCGTCACTGCGCCCAGGGCAATGGAGGCCAACTTGCTCTCCGCGCTGTCGGCCCGGGACACCAGCACTACAGGAACCTTGGCCCCCAGAATGATCCCCGCGTTCTTGGCCCCGCCGAAGAGACTCATGGCCTTGCCAATGCCGTTGCCCACCTCGTAGGTGGGGACCAGGAAGGATATCCGCTTGCCCCGCGCCGGGGCGGTAAAGTGCTTGTGGCGGCAGGCCGCCTCACTCACAGCCAGGTCCAGCCCACGGAGCCGCAGACCTGCATCCCATAAGGCTCCCACCGCTGGGTCATCTCCGTCAGGGCCTTGGCGTCCAGGTTGGATTGAACCTTGCAGGATTCACAACCTCCGCCCGCAGACGCAGGCGGCGTTCATCCGCTCTAGCCCAGGGCCTGCAGCACCCGGGCCGCGTTTTCCAGGATTTCCACCTTCTTGGGAAGATCCGGGAAGGTGTTCATTCCGCCGTCGGTGAGGGCCAGCATCTTGTGGCCAGGCGCTTCATAGAGCATCACGTGGCTGATGAGCCGGCCAGTGCGCAAGCCGGTGTCCCGGTCGATCACCGCCCGCATCAGGTCCCCGGTGCCCAAAAGGCCCTTCATCAGAAAGTTGGCGCGGCCCTCCGCACCTCTGCCACTGCCAGGGCGGCGCACTGGGCGTCAGAATCCGCCTCCACCAGGGCGTAATCTGCCGGGTCTTCCCCAGGCTCTGGAGAATCTCCCGGATGTTTTCTCCGTTTCCGGTGAGCACCGCCTGGGCAATTCCCGCCCGGCGGGCCTGGGCCACCGCCTCCAGCACATCCCGGTCATGGGCCGCCGCAACGGCAATGGTCCGTTTCTCCGGGTTGGCTGCAGCCGCCTGCAAAATTGCAGAAATGGTATTGAGCATATGTATCCCCCCTTCTGACCAATCTTCGACTGATCGCTGTAAATTACGGATAGACTTTCGCCTGCTCCCCGTGGAGAACCCGCAGAGCTCCCTCCGCCAGGGAACGCATCTCCTCCTCGCCAGGCAGGCGGAGAACCGGGCCAGGTTCCCACATAGTCCGTAATGGCCTGGGTGAACCGGTCGGAATAGGCCATGCCGCCGGTGTAGACAATGGCGTCTACCCGGAATTTCAACACGGCGGCCATGGCGCCGATGTCCTCGCCAGCTGATACGCCATGGCGTCGAACACCATGCGGCATTCCGGATCCTTCTCCTCAAAGGCCCGGCGCTCCACCTCACGAAAATCCTTGGTGCCCACATAGGAGTAGGCCCCAGCCTCAGAGCCCAGGAGTTTTTTTTTCACTTCCTGCTTGGTAAGACCGGAGAAGCACAGGTTAATCATGGCATTCACCGGTAGGCTTCCGGCCCGGTCCATGCCAAAGGCGCCCTCATCCTTGACGTTGAAATCATCCACAGCCAGCCCGTTCTCATGGGCCGCCACGGAAACGCCGCCGCCCATATGGATGACAATAAGCCGGGCCTCTTCATAGGTCTTGCCCAGCAGCTTCGCCGCCTTCCGGGCAATGGACTTTGGTTGAGGGCGTGGAAAAAGCTCTCCCGCTCCATGCCCTTGAAGCCGGTCACATGGGCCACCGGCGTCATCTCATCCACACAAACCGGGTCCACAAAGAAGGAGGGAATCCCAGCCATGTCTCCCAGCTCCCGGGCCAGGAGAAATCCCCCAGATTGGAGGCGTGCTCCCCATAGGGAGGATCCAGCACATCGGCAATGGCCTGGTCCGACACCGCATAGGTCCCGGAGGGAATGTGCCGCAACAGGCCGCCCCCGGCCGCACACGGCGTCAAAGTCTGTCATCTGGTAGCCGGCCTTCTCCACCGTCTCCCAGAATGAGCTGCTTTCGGAAGGGACCCTGATCAATCACATGGGCATAGGGCGCCAAGTCCGCTGCATGATGAACCAGGTTTGTCTTAAAAACTTCGTTTTTCTTCCTCAAAGATCGAGATCTTTGTGGAGGTGGCTCAGGGTTGAGCACCAAAACCTTCATAAAAATCCTCCCAATGTCTGATTTTCGCCCGTTTGACGCGGACATACATGTGTTTCTGATTTGTATGACCAAAGCGCGGGAAGTATGATGTTTACCAGGTTCATCTTATCATGCTGAAAAACCCATGTCAACCATCCTGCAAAAATTCTCCGCCAAGAAAGTCAAATTTTTGTGCATCTCGCCGTTCCTCATCCATCAATCTCCTGTGGGCCCAGACGTACCACAAGGACCCTGCAAATTGGCCCGGGTCACACACAGACGCAGTGCGCCCCTACGGGGATGTACCGTGGTTCCCCGCATCCCATGAGTCTGAGGACGTAGGGTGCGGCATCCTTGACGCATCGGGGGGGCAGCATGTTCTGTAGCCTGACGCTTTTAGGCAAGTCCGGACCTACCCTCAGGCCGGTACGTTCAGGACGCCGCTCCCACAGATGGCAAATAAATCGGCCAACCGTTCTCCTTCGGGTTGGCCGATTTGCCTGCATACGCAGTATTTTCAACCTTTGCTCCAGTTTTCCATCCCCGCTGGGGCTTACCATCAGCAGTAGAAATCCTTGATCTTCTTGGCCCGGCTGGGATGGCGCAGCTTGCGAATGGCCTTGTTTTCGATTTGGCGGATTCGCTCCCGGGTGACGCCGAAAATCTGCCCCTACCTCCTCCAGGGTATGCGTCCGTCCGTCGTACATGCCAAAGCGCATCCGCAGCACGTCCGCCTCCCGGTCTGTCAGGGTCCCCAGAATCTCCGGACATGCCAGCAGGGCGTTGGAGGTGGCGTCGGCAGGTCCCGGGTGTTGTCGTCCTCCACAAAGGAGCCGATGGTCGTGTCCTCCTCATCGCCCACCGGGGTGTCCAGGCTCAGGGTATCCGCAGCCGTCCGGTTGGCCTCAATGATTTTCTCCACCGGCAGGTTCAGTTCCGCCGCAATTTCCTCCAGCGTCGGCTCACGGCCCAACTCCTGTACGAGCTTGCGGTTGCAACGCGTGGCCTTGTTGATGACCTCCACCATATGCACCGGCACGCGGATCGTCCGGGCCTGATCCGCGATGGCGCGGGTGATGGCCTGCCGAATCCACCAGGTCGCATATGTAGAGAATTTGTTTCCCTTTGTCCAGTCAAATTTGTCCACAGCGCGGATCAGGCCGGTGTTCCCCTCCTGAATGAGATCCAGAATGTGGAGCCCACGGCCGGAATATTTCTTCGCAATGGACACCACAAGGCGGAGGTTGGCTTCTGTGAGCTTGTCCTTGGCAGCCTTGTCCCCGGAGGCCACCCGCTTGGCCAGCTCCACCTCCTCATCGGCGGACAGGAGCTTCACCTGGCCGATTTCCTTCAGGTACATCCGCACCGGGTCGTCCAGGTTGTACTCGGCGGCCAAATCTACCGGGTCCACCAGCTCCTCTTCCTCCACCTCGCCCAGGTTCAGCTCTCCCCCAGGTCGTCTCCCACAGGAGGCAGGGTATCGTCAGGTCCAGATCCAGCTCCAGCTCCAAGTCTGCCCCACGATCTGAATCCCCAGTGTGTCAAATTTTTTCATAAATTTCTTCGATTTTTTCCGGAGAAATGTCCAGCTTTTCCAATTCTGCGTTCAGCTCTGAAGCCCGGAGCATGCCCTCTTTACGGCCCTTGGCAATCAGAGACTGTAACACAGCATAGGACTCGTCGCCTGCCTTTGCGGGCTTTTTTCCGTTGCTCATAAAACGCACTTCCTCCACATGGATGTAATTTCGGCGGTCCCACACCACCATTTTGACTATATCCTGATTTTCGCAAAATGACAAGGGGCAAAATCCTGGGAATTTACCCATTTCTCCCGGTAATTTTCCACCGGCAACCAGGAGGAACCGGGAAACCGTCAGGCTTCGCCTCTTTCCTCAGCAGAGTTTTCCCCGTCTTCTGACTTCTCATACGCAGGTTCTGTCGCTTCTATGGGATGCAGCGTAACCTCGCAGCGGTGGATGGGTGTGCCCAGGGTGTAAAACTTCTCTTCGTAATCGGTCATAATACCCACAGGTCCGTTTTCATGCAGGTTCCAGGTTACCGCCTGGACCGGAAAGCCCAAAGCCTGGAACTCCTCCAGGGAAAACTGGAACAGTGGGGCATTGTCCGTTTTAAAATGAATCTGCCCACCTGGAGTCAAAACCCGGCTGTACTTCTCAAAAAAACCGCGGTGAGTCAGGCGCCGCTTGGCATTCTTCTTCCGGGGCCAGGGGTCACAGAAGTTAATGTACATGCCGTCCAGTTCGCCGGGAGCAAAGCAGTCCTCAATCCGTGCCACATCGATATCCACAAAAAACACGTTTCGCAAATCCAGCTCCGGGCCTTCTCCATGGCCACCACCATGGCGTCCGGCACCCGCTCCATGGCAATGAGGAGCATGTCCGGATTGGCGGCAGCCGTCTCCACCGTAAACCGCCCCTTCCCGCAGCCCACCTCGACCCACAGGGTCTTGCAAGAGGGCGCCAGATCCCGCCAGCGGCCCGGCATCCCTTCCGGCTCCCGGACCCACCAGTCTGCACACCGTTCCATCCGTGGACCCAAATTTGGCTTTTTTCTCATTCGCATGGCACATTCCTCCCGCAGGCCAAAATAAAGCAATTTATTATAGCAAAAACCCCGCTGGGAGTCAAAAAGAAATTTCAGTTTTCCGAAGAGTAACACACAAACTTCACAATAGCCGCATAACTTCGCTTTTTCCTCCCCGAGGGCATAAGCGTACCATTCAGACGAGCGCCCTTCGGTTCCAAAGGGACCAGCAGTGGGAAATGGCATCCGCTCCAATGCAGGACATATCCCCCCAGATTCGTGGCACGGGCCTGCGTGTCCGTCCACTCAATTCCACGCCACAGACCCGTCCCGGAACAGGCTCTCCACCCGGGCCCGCAGGCAGGCGGCTTCTGAAGTGTCGGCGTCTCCATGCCGGTCAATCCATAGGGCAGCTGCCGCCTGAGCTTGCTGCAGGAGGCTCACATCCATGGAAAGGTTGGCGGCTCGGAAGGTGGGCAAGCCGTGCTGCCGGTCGCCGAAGAAGTCCCCCGGTCCCCGGAGCTGCAAATCCTCCTCGGCAATGCGGAAGCCGTCCCCTGTTTTGCACAGAGCCTTCAGCCTGGCCTGGGTGTCCGGATTGCGGTTGTTGGACAGGAGGATGCAGTAGCTCTTGGCCGGTCCCCGGCCCACCCGGCCGCGGAGCTGGTGGAGCTGGCTCAGCCCAAACCGGTCCGCATCCTCCACCACCATCACCGTAGCGTTGGGCACGTCCACCCCCACTTCAATGACGGTGGTTGCCACCAGGATCTGCGTCTTTCCCGGGCAAACTCCGCCATGGCTGCCTCTTTTTCCGGTCCCTTCATTCGCCCGTGAAGGAGGCCTACCTGCAAATCCGGAAATACCCGCTGCCGTAGCGTCTCCGCCCAAACCTGGGCGGCCTTTCCGATTCCGTCTCCCCCCTCCTCCACACTGGGGCAGACCACATAGCATTGGTGTCCTGCCTGAACCTCCTTCCGCAAGAAGCCATTGAGCCGGGCACGGTAGGTCTCGTTTACTAAGAAGGTGTCTGTCCGCTGCCGCCCCGGTGGCAGCTCGTCCAGAGATGGAAACGTCCAAATCTCCATACAGGATCAGCGCCAGGGTGCGGGGGGATGGGGGTGGCGGACATGACCAGCAGATGCGCTCCCGCCCCTTCTCTGACAGAGCCGCCCGCTGGGCCACGCCAAAGCGGTGCTGCTCATCGGTAATGACCATGCCCAGGCGGCAAACTCCGTGGTCTGGGACAGCAGGGCGTGGGTCCCAATGGCAAGCTCCGCCTGTCCCCCTGCCAGAGCCAGACGAACCCGCTGCTTTTCCCCTCAGTCAGGCTCCCGGTGAGGAGCACACACCGGACGCCCAGAGGCTCCAGCAGCCCCCTGAGGGGTACGGTAATGCTGCTCCGCCAGGATTTCCGTAGGCGCCATCAAGGCCGTCTGCACCCCGTTTCGCGCCGCCCAGTAGGCGGCAGCCGCCGCCACCACGGTTTTCCGGAGCCCACATCCCCCTGGAGCAGCCGGTTCATGGGCACGCCCCGGCGCAGGTCCCCGGCAATCTCCTCCATAGCCCGCCGCTGGGCCCCGGTCAGGGAAAATGGCAGTCCGGCGCAGAAAGGCTCCAGCTCCAGATTTTCATAAGCTCCCACCTGCTGCACCGTCCGCCGGGCCCGCATCAGGCTGAGGCCTGCGGAAAATACAAAAACTCCTCAAAAACCAGCCGCCGTCTGGCCCCGTCCAGCTCCTCGGCATCCTGGGGCTGATGGATGGCCCGGTAGGCCTTGTCTGCCGGAAGAATCCCATATTGGGTCCGGACCTCCTGGGGAAGAATCTCCGGCGGCGTCCCGCAGCTCTCCAGGGCCTGGAGCACTGCCTTGGAAACCGCTTTGTTTGTCAGCCCCGCCGTAAGAGGATACACCGGCAAAATCCGCCGGGTCACAAGGGGCTTCTCCCCGGCGTCTCAAAAACCGGATTGGTCATATTGTAACCAATGAAATCCCCGGAAACCGCTCCGTAAAATATATACTCTTTCCCGTATTCCAGCCTCTCTGCCGTGTGCTTCTGGTTGAAAAAGGTGATGTTCAGCCTGGCGGAGTGGTCCGCCACCGTGACCTTGGTGAGTTCCAATCCCTTCCGGATGAGGCTGGTCCGGGGGCTGGTCATAACCATAGCCCGAAAGCAGGCGGGTTGGCCCACCTCCAGGCTGGCAATGGGCACCAGCTTGGTGCGGTCCTCATAGGTCCGGGGATAGTGATATAGCAGATCCCCAATGGTCCGAATCCCCAGAGCCTCAAATAATTTCGCCTTCGCCGGTCCAATGCCCTTGAGATATTGAACGCCGTCTGTCAGCTGCGCCATATGTCTCCCCCTTTGATATAACCATAGCACAAACGGTTGAAATCAGCAAGGGGCCACCCTTCGGTTTCCCCAGATACCTCCGGCGGCAATGGCCACTGTCAGCGCAATATTTTTTCTCAGCGGGGGCCTTGAAAATTTTTCCTTTTTGTTGTAAAATATTTCAATGTAATTTTCTCCACGAGCATTCTCTCTGCAAGTTCTGCGCGCTACAAGTTCGAAGCATCAATGTAGAAATTTATCTGGCAAGGGAGAGATGTATTGATTGAGAGACGCCAACAAAAATTCAGAGCCGCAAATAGACCGTATGGGCTGCTATATCGGGCAAGTCCGGGCCTATGAGGGGGTTCCACTGGAGCAGTTGGCCCAAGGCCTGTGTACAAAGTCTTATCTGTGCCGGGTGGAAAATGGCGAGCGGGAAGCCGGTAAGCTCTTGACGGATGCGCTCCTTCAGCGGCTGGGAAAGCCTGTTGAGCTCTTCGACCGCATTCTGGACTGGGACGAGTACCAGCAATGGCTGCGGCGGCAGAGGATTTGGCGGCATCTTTCCGCGGGGGAGGTAAAGCTTAGCAACAGCGGCCATGCAAGCGTACCAGGCTGCAGATGTGTTGGAACATCAGTTTCTCCAGACTGTCTGGCTCAACCTCCGCGCCCTTCAGGGTGCAGCCGTAGAAGAGCTGCGGGATTTGGCCCTGGCGGCCCTTCTCTTAACCAACCGTCTCGGATAGACCACGGAGAGCCGCAGCTTTTTGAGTCAAAATGAGGGCTGGCTGCTGCTGACTTATTTGGAGCTGTGGGAGCAGATGGATGGTCTGGAAGCCGTATCCGGAGATTATCAGAAGCTCTTGCAGCTGCTGTGCCAGCGCCGTTATGACGCCCGGGAGCGGGTATATTTATTCCCCTATGTAGCTTGCCATGTCATTGAGGTGGAATTCCGGCAGGGGCATCTGGCGGAAGCTCTTGCCATTTGCGAACGGGCGCTGCGGGAGCTGTCTCAGGAAAAGCGGCTATACGCCTATGGGCGTCTGCTGGAATGGAAACAGCGGCTGTTTACCGCCCTGGGGCGGACAGAACAGGAGCCGCAGCAATTGCTGCACTGGCTGAACGTGTTGCAAGCCCAAGGTCCGGCCCAGGTGAAGCTACTGGTTCCCTATATGGAACGGGGAAACGTCTACTGCCTGAACCAGGTGATCCGGGAGCGGCGGAAGCTGCTGGGATTATCTCAGGAGGATGCCGCCGATGGTATTTGTGACGTCAGCACCCTGTCCCGAATCGAAAATCGTAGGAGCTCTCTGCATAAGAAGGTGCGCAAGAGTCTGCTGCGCAGGGTTAACATGTCTGGAGAGCGATATGACTATGAAGTCATATCCGATCTTTATGAAGACTACATTCTACGCAGTGAGATTGGGCGAGCTGTGTTGGCATATGATGCTTTCAGGCAATTCCACTTTGGGAAAAGCTGGCAGAACATACCAAAAGAGAGAAAAAACAAATCTGCAATTTCTATCTATGTCTAAAGCAATGATCCTGGAATGCCTACCTCCTCAGCACCCGAAATATCTTTTTGCCAGACTGTGAGGTCAAATTGTTAAAAGGTTCTTTGAGTTACACGCTGCCATTAAATTTAGACGAAATTGGAACCTGGCGGTCCGCCATATTATCCACAAACGAACTCTTGATCCTCAACGGCCTCGCCCGGTGTTACAAAACGTTAGGTAAACTGGAAAAAGCGCAAGTCATAGCAGCATACGCCAGAAATTGCATTGGGAGTGCAGATGCAAATCCTATATACTACGAAGACCTCTATGTTCGACTAGGGCTACAACTTGTTAGTATCTGGGGAGATTGTGGTTACTATCTGGAGTCCAATAATCTGGCACGAGAATGCTTACGCGTTTCTTTGGAATACCAGGATAGCGCCAGGCTCGCCATGCTTTGTTACAACCTGGCGTGGAACCTGGAGCAACAAATGAAATCTGTATCCGCAGAAGTAAAAACGGAAATGAGACGAACGGCCTTGTCTTACTTACAGCAGGCGTATGCCGCAGCCCTGATTTCCAATGACACTGTGGGTCAAGCACACATCCGAGTCCACTGCACAGAAGTATATGGAATCGATATGAGCTTGGACTCTAAGTTCTAAGCGAATCCCGCCAGTCATCGGACCAAACAGCTACGGAAAGTCCCCGACCAACTTGCGAATGCATTTTGCAATCAAAGGGGATGGTTGCCGTCACAAGAAGCGTCAGTGCAGCGGAAGCGCTAAATACTTTCAGAACCCATTTTTTCATGTTGATTACCTCTTTCCTGAAATCATATGGCAAGATGCCAAATATAGTATTATCTGGTAAAAAGAGGATACCCGCATATCGCAAAAATGCCATTGCAAACCAGGCGAAAAAAAGTTGCCAGGTTTGCAATGGGATTTCTAAAGAGAAGCTGCTATCATAGGGTTGTGCAAAGTACGCTTCCTTGCACAATAAAAAGAAAGGAGAGCTACATCATGAAGATTCAGGATCTGCTTGCTGTCGAGATGGAGAACATCTCCCGCAGCGATGAGGCCATGCTGGCTGACATGAGCTGCACCCTTGGCTGGTGCGGTGCATTAATCGGTTCGTGCGGAAACACGCCAAAGACCTAATCCACAGCATCTGGACGGCAGGGCAACACCCTGCCGTCCACAGTCAAAACATTCTTTCAAGCCTAAGGGAAAAGGAGAGGTGCTTCAATGGGTCGTTATTTCAAGAGATACAGAGGGAAACTTGTATTGTGGATGCTAGCAGACCTTTTTATGGCTCTTTGTTTGGTATTTTGGTCCTTCTTTGTAAAACATATGGCCGATACGGTCTATGCGGCAGATGGACTGACCGGAATTCAGTCTATGTTAATTCTGGGCGTCACTTTTTGCTGGTGTGTATGCTGACGGAATATGGCGACAGCTATTTCCGCGCCCGTTTTTTGCGAGCCGCAAATGGAGCTTTGGAAAAGGATTTGATGAGCAGAATTTTACATTATGATATCAACGCATTTAACAGCGAAAATAGCGCAAAGTATATTTCCATTTTAAATAATGACGTGCGGAAAATTGATGAAATGGTCTTTCGCCTGCTGCCCCAAACTGCGGGCAATGTCATTTGCGCGAGCGTATGCTTGGTGGCGCTGCTGGTCTATAATCCTTGGAATGCACTGATTTGCGTGATAACCACTGCGCTGCAATTTCTCCCTCCACTGTTCATTGGCAAACGTGCCGCAGCGGCGCAGCAGAAATATATGGAATCCTTGGATGGAATGAATGCGGAAATCAAGGACACCTTCACCGGCTTTGAAGTCATCAAAAGCTTCGGCGTGGAGGAAAAATCCAGGAGAAAAGCAGCAGCACCTTCGACCGTGTAGAAGCGGACGCTTTTCGGATGCGGATTACCCAAGGAAAGTCCATTGCCATCAGTGAGGGCCTGGTGTATTTCGGCTGTATCGTACAGATGATCTTTTGCGCCTATCTGGTGATCCAAGGCGAAATTACTATGGGAATTCTTCTGGGCGCCTTACAAATTGCCAATTATGTCGTAAATCCTGCCAGGCAGATTACATCCCAGCTGTTGGAATACAAGACCGTCAAGCCGGTGATTGCCAGAGTGGTAGCCGTGCTGGATGGAGAGGAGCAGGTAGAGGCAACAGAAAAAGTATCCATTGCCAAAGCCGGGCAGATTCAAGTGGAAGGTCTGCGCTTCTCTTATGAGGAGAACAAGGAAGTTCTCCACGGGCTGAATTACCGCTTCCAAGAAGGGAAAAAATATGCGGTGGTGGGTGGCTCCGGCTCTGGAAAGACCACCTTGATTCGTCTGCTCATGGGCTACTATTCGGAATATACTGGAGAATCTACTTTGACGGCGTCTGCCTGGATGACATCGACAGGCAGAGCCTCTACCAGCACGTAGCGATGATTCATCAAAAGGTATTTCTGTTTGAAGATACCATTCGCAATAACATCACCATGTTCCAGGACTGTCCTGATGAGCAGGTATGGCAAGCGATTCACGACGCAGGTCTTACCCAGGTAGTGGAGCGGATGGGCCATGGGCTGGACTCTATGGTGGAGGAAAACGGCCGAAATTTGTCCGGTGGCGAGCAGCAACGCATTGCCATTGCCCGGGCCTTTGCCCGGGGCACAGAGGTTATGTTGGTGGACGAAGCCACGGCCAGCTTGGATCCACAGACCGCATCTCAAATCAACCAGGTCCTTCTGGAAAAGGAAGGCCTGACCTTGATTGCCATCACGCATCGCACGAATCAGGAGCTGCTGGAAGCTTATGACGAAGTCCTGGTGCTGGAACAGGGCAAGCTTCTGGAGCACGGCTCCTATGAAAGCCTCAGCCCCCAGCGCAAGCAGCTGTTGGCGCTGCATTGATTGGGGGAGGAACTGACATGGTACTGATTGATCGGGACCACCTCCTGCCTACCCTGCGGGAACAATGCAAGGCAGAGCGGAAAGAACGGGCCTTTCTTTTGGAGGGAGCCTATCACAGCGGTGCGTTCTTCCTGGAAAGCTTCATGGATCTACAGTCCTACGTCAAGTCCAGCACGGAGGTGCAGCTGGACCTGGAGCCCCACTTTGTGTTAGCAGCGTTGCGATCTGCTCAAAAAGGCAAACCGGTTGTTTGTATTTTTGCACACCCATCCCAATCAAGGGAATTTACATTTTTTCCCAGCTGGACCGGTGTTTCGAGTTGAATGTAATCAAGTTGGCCCGGCAGGCAGGGTATCTGGAGCCACTGATTTTTTTGGTGGCCTCCTCCCAGGACACCATCGGAAGAGCTTACCGGAATGGGCGAGAGGAAGCCCTGCGCATCACTGATGATGAATGGAGCATCCCCAAAGGTTGGCTGGCGAGGATCCAAGTTCTGACGGATGAGGCAATGCCCTACGGCGTGCTCTATGATCCAAAAAGCAATGGTGTGGTTCGCCTGGCAATCTCCGCCGCAAGGTTCATAATGGATAAGCAGCGGCAGCAGCGTGCGAGGAGTTTACCGGCTGAGGAGTGGGAAGCACTGGAATCCAAGCTGCGGGAGGCATTTCACAACGACCAGCACACCTTTTACAGCGAACACCCACATATTTGGATACAGGGGAACTCTACCAACTGGAAATCCTGCTCCAGAACAGCTGCAACCTGCGCTGCCGGTACTGCTTCGCCGAGGGGTGGAACCTATGGACAGCAAGCCGTCCGTCTCACTCCGGAGCAAGGCAGACGCATCATCCGGATTCTGGCCCAACAGGGCATTCATAAAATATCCAAAATTGCCTTTTTTGGCGGGGAACCCTCTACACTTCCAGACACAATGGAAGCCATTTGTGACGAATGTGCCCGACTCGCCGCGTGCGGTCAAATGCAGGAAACCCCAGAATTTTTATCATTACGAATTGCATTTCAATTTCTCAAAAATGCATGGAGGTGCTCCATCGCTATCGGATTCACGTCACAATCAGTATCGATGGACCCGCTGAAATCAATGATCAGCTTCGGGTCTTCCCCAACGGCTACAAGACTCATGACTTGGTACTCCGAAATATTCAGAAACTACGGGCGCACGGAATTGAACCTGCCATGGTGGAGGCAACCTATACGGCAGTTCACGAAAGAGCCGGACTGTCCAGAGAGGAAACCGTAGCAGCTTTGCAGGAGGAACTGGGAATCTCTGGCATCTATCTATGCGATTGCGACTGTAGCGACCCTACTTTTGAGCCGACTTATGAAGGGGCTGCAGCAAGAATGGCGCAGGATAACCGAAGCCTCGCCCTGCTGTTTCTTGAAAAAAGTATGAGGAAGTTCCTCTGATGCTCCGGCAGTTTGTAATCCAGACGAGCCGAAGGCTGAATATGTTTTTGCATACCCGCCCCAATCTAAAGGAGGGACGCTACCATGTCCGAAGAAAACCTGTACACCTTTGAAAACCCCGAATACCGCAAGACCTACTGGCACACCTGCTCCCACGTCATGGCCCAGGCTGTGAAGCGCCTGTGGCCGGAGGTCCAAGCTAGCCATTGGCCCCTCCATTGCCGAGGGCTGGTACTACGACTTCGACAGCCCCCTTCCCCTTCACCCAGGAGCATCTGGATCAGATTGAGGCGGAGATGAAGAAAATTTGCAAGGAGCGGCTGAAGCTGGAGCGCTTTGAGCGAGAAACCGGGCCCAGAGGCCATTGCTTACATGGAGGAGAAAACGAGCCGTATAAGGTCGAGCTCATCGAGGATCTGCCCGAGGATGCGGTGATCGCGTTCTACACGCAGGGCGAATTCACCGACCTCTGCGCCGGTCCGCACCTGGACTCCACCGGACGCATCAAGGGCAACGCCGTCAAGCTCACCCAGCGCACCGGCGCCTACTGGCGGGGCGACTCCAGCCGCAAGCAGCTCCAGCGCATCTATGGTGTGGCCTTCCCCAAGAAAGACGAGCTGGACGAGTACCTGCGCCGGCAGGAGGAGGCCCGGAAGCGGGACCACAACAAGCTGGGCCGTGAGTTGGAGTACTTCACCACAGTGGACGTGATCGGCCAGGGTCTGCCCATCTGCTGCCCAAGGGCGCCAAGGTGGTCCAGACCCTGCAGCGCTGGGTGGAGGACGAGGAGCAGAAGCGGGGCTACCTGCTGACCAAGACCCCCCTGATGGCAAAGCGGGACCTGTATAAAATTTCCGGGCACTGGGACCACTACCTGGACGGTATGTTTATCCTGGGCGACCCCTATGACGAGACCCGCGAGTGTTTTGCCCTGCGCCCTATGACCTGTCCCTTCCAGTACCAGGTCTACCTCAACCGCGCCCGCTCCTACCGCGATCTTCCCATGCGCCTGGGTGAGACGTCCACCCTTTTCCGTAACGAGGACTCGGGTGAGATGCACGGCCTGATCCGGGTCCGCCAGTTCACCATCTCTGAAGGTCACCTGATCCTGCCGCCCCGACCAGCTGGAGGAGGAGTTCAAGGGGCTGCCTGGACCTGGCCAAGTACTGTCTGGATACCCTGGGTCTGCTGGACAAGTGCACCTTCCGCTTCTCCCAGTGGGACCCCAACAACAAGGAGAAATATATCGAGGGCACGCCGGAGCAGTGGGACGAGGCCCAGAGCATCATGGGCAAAATTCTGGACGATCTCAGGTAAAATACACCATCGGCATCGACGAGGCCGCCTTCTACGGCCCCAAGCTGGACATCCAGTACAAGAACGTCTTCGGGCAAAGAGGACACCATCGTCACCATTCAGATCGACATGCTCCTGGCCAAGCAGTTCGGCATGGAGTACGTGGACGCCGACGGCCAGAAGAAGAGCCCCTATATCATCCACCGCACCTCCCTGGGCTGCTACGAGCGCACGCTGGCCTACCTCATTGAGAAGTACGCCGGCGCCCTCCCCCTGTGGATGATGCCCACCCAGGTGCGGATCCTGCCCATCACAGACCGGGCCCACGACTATGCTGAGGGCTTGTGCGCCAGCTGAAGGCTGCCGGAATCCGGACCGAGGGCGACTTCCGTTCCGAAAAGCTGGGCTACAAGATCCGGGAGGCTCAGAAGGAGAAGATTCCCTATATGCTGGTGGTGGGCGACAAGGAGGCAGAAAACGGCACCGTGGCCGTCCGCACCCGCTCCGGCGGTGACGAGGGCGTCATGGACCTGCAGGCCTTCCTGGCCCAATGCCGCCAGGAGATCGACAGCAAATCCAAGCGCGTATAAGCTCCATCATTTTGACAAACTTAGGAGGCACCACCATGGAACAGTACCTGTTCGTCATCGACTATCAAAACGACTTCGTAGACGGGGCCCTGGGCTTCCCTGGGGCGGAGCAGTTGGATGAGGGATTGCGGAGAAAATCCGGAGCTATGCCCCCCGGCCATGTCATCTTCACCCAGGACACCCACCAGGAGAACTATCTGGAGACCTGGGAAGGGAAGCTCCTGCCGGTGAAGCACTGTGTGCAGGAAGCCACGGCTGGGCTCTGTACGGGGAAAACCGCCCAGGCCTTGGCCGATTGCGGCGCCAAAGGCATCGACAAACCAGCTTTTGGCATTGACTGCGGAGACCCGACAGTCCTGGCCGTTCTGCCCGGAGCGGGCCGACCGGATTGAACTGGTGGGTCTGGTGTCTCAACATCTGTGTGGTGAGCAATGCCGTGGTGCTCCAAAGCCGGTATCCCGAGGCCCGGATTGTGGTGGATGCAGCCCTCACCGCCAGTTTCGACCCCAAGCTCCACGGAGAAGTCCTGGACGTGCTGGAGGGCCTCAGGTGGAGGTGTTGAACCGGGCATGAAACGGCTTTTATATGTAGACTGCTGCATCCGGGGGCAGACCTCCCGAACCAGGCGCCTGGCCGAAGCATTCCTGGACGCCCTGCCCCAGGGCTGGGCGGTGGAGCCTCTAGAGCTGGCCGCAGAGGGGTTACAGTACTTCTCCGGTCCCTTTTTCCAACAGCGGCAGGACCTGCTGGCCGCTGGAAACCGGACTCATCCGCGATTCCGCTACGCCTGGCAATTTGCCCAGGCCGACGCCATTGTTCTGGCCGCGCCCCTGTGGGACCTGAGCTTTCCGGCGCTTCTGAAGGTTTATATCGAAAATGTCAGTGTAGAGAACATCACCTTTGGCTGCGGAGAGGCCGGCTGCTACGGCATCTGCCAAGCCCGGCGCATGGTCTTCCTCACCACCGGGGCAGCGCTTACGAAGGGTCCCATCTGAAATGGGCAGCCGCTACCTGCAAGCCATGGCAGAATTTTTCGGCATCGACCGGTACGATTGTGTGGCGGCAGACGGCCTGGACGCCATGGGGAGCCAATCCGGAATCCATTCTCCGCGCCGCCTGCGCCCAGGCTGCGGAGCTGGCCAAAACTTTTTTAAGATTTCCTCATCAAAACGGAACGGCTTCAGCCGTTCCGTTTTGACATCTGGCTCAGGGACAGCGTGGAAGTGTCCATACACTTACGGAGATTCCATCCAGTCTTTCAGCGCCGCTCCAGACGGGGAGCCGGGGCAAAGCGTTTCCGTCGAAGCCGGTGTAGTTGACCACCAGGCAGTGGGAATCGGCGGGGTTCTCCCGCTGGTTGTAGTCTGACAGGCAGAAAATTCGATCCCTCGCCTGGGCGCACAGCGCCTTCAGATCCCGGTCTGGGCGGTGAGTCCGACCCGGAGGAGGAAATGAAGGCCCGCGTCCTGCTCCAGGATCTCCACCTGGCGGGAGAAGCTGGCATGGGACAGGGCGCAATGAGCCGGTCCCGCTGACCTCGGTAATACGCCATCCGTTTGATGTGCTTCTCAAAGTAGCCCCGACTGGGAGGCGGGCCAGGGTGTACTGTTCAAAGCTGGGCACCGCTACAGGCGGTAAAACCCCAGTCGGCGAGCCGGAATTCTTCCATCAGCTCCGGCGGTAGAACTAGGTAGCTGATCCG
>VOFD01002773.1_pt1 | contig 20968 bp, 15 predicted proteins | sample 5384101 | NCBI WGS metagenome assembly VOFD01 (sample SAMN12384723, study PRJNA508395) | human gut metagenome | isolation source: healthy gut C | host: Homo sapiens
ATTTCACCGCTCCGGGATTCTGTTTGCACTCAATGTAGCGCGGAATCTGATCCATAGGACCCGGGCGATAGAGTGAAATGCCGGCGATAATGTCCTCAAGGCTTGTGGGCTTCATCTGCATCATGAAATGCGTCATCCCGCCCGACTCAAGCTGAAAAAACTCCGACGGTGTCGCCCGAACTTATAAGGTCATATACGCATTTGTCGTCGTAATTGCAGTTGTCAAAGTCCGGAGGCGTTCCCCGGACCGCTTTATGTATTCGCAGCAATAACGAATCACGGTCAGCGTCCGAAGCCCGAGAAAATCCATCTTCAGCATTCCGAGCTCTTCAAGCTCCGTCATTGTGAACTGCGTCGTGACAGCCTCATCATTGCGCTGAAGCGGAACAAGCTCCATCGTCGGAAGGGATGAAATAACAACACCCGCCGCATGAGTTGAAGTGTTTCTGGGAAGTCCCTCAACCTTCATTGCAGCATCATGAGCCGCTTCACGCTGTCATCTGTTTCGCAAAGGTTCTTAAGCTCCGGAACAAGCTCCGCTGCGCGTGAAAGGGTGATATCCTTTTCCTGCGGGATGAGTTTTGCAATTCTGTCCACATCCTGGTAGGGAATGCGAAGCACCCTGCCGACGTCGCGAACGGCACCGCGTGCCGCCATCGTGCCGAAAGTCACTATCTGCGCAACATGATCGCTGCCGTATTTGTTTTTTACGTATTCAATGACTTCCTGACGCCGTTCGTAACAAAAGTCCACGTCAAAATCCGGCATACTGACGCGTTCTGGGTTCAGGAAACGTTCAAAAATCAGGTTGTAGCGAATCGGGTCTATGTCCGTGATGCCCATTGCATATGCTGCAATGCTTGCCGCGCCGCTGCCGCGTCCGGGTCCCACGGGTATGCCGTGCGTTTTTGCAAAGTGAATAAAGTCCCACACGATAAGGTAATAATCCACAAACCCCATCGAGATTATAACGTTCAGTTCGTATTCAAGCCTTTCGAGATGTTCCTTTGTCGGCTCACCGTAGCGGCGGCGCAGTCCGTCGGTGCAAAGCCGCCGCAGATACTGTTCGTTCGTCATGCCGTCCGGCGCGGTGAAACCGGGCAGGTGCCGCTTGCCGAATTCGATCGTCAGGCTGCATTTTTGTGCCGCCTCGGCAGTGTTTCTAACCGCCTCCTCATAGCCGCTCATGCGGCGAAGCATCTCCTCTTCCGATTTGAGGTAGAATTCATCCGCCTGCATCCGCATTCGGTTGGTTTCGTCCACAAAATGCCCCGTTTGAATGCAGAGCAGAACATCCTGCGCCTCCGCATCCTCCTTTCGGACATAGTGAATATCGTTTGTTGCAACAGTCTTTATGCCGAGTTCCTTTGCAAGCGCATCCAAACGCGGAAGAACTATAAGCTGCTCCGGAATTCCGTGATTTTGCAGCTCAATGTAAAAATCATCGCCGAACATACCCTGAAGGCGTTTTGCAAGGCGTCGCGCTTCATCGTATCTGTTCATCAGCAGAAGCTGCGGAATATCGCCCGCAAGACATGCCGAAAGGCATACAAGCCCCTCACAATGCTTTTCCAGCAAATTATAGTCAATGCGCGGCCGATAATAAAAACCGTCCACAAACGCAATTGAGGACAGTTTGATAAGGTTTTTGTACCCCGTTTCGTTTTTGCATAAAAGCACAAGGTGGCCGTTTTCTCTCGTGCCCTGTTTTTCGTAAATTGAATTCGGCGCAACATAGGTTTCCATGCCGATAATGGGCTTTATCCCCTGTTTCATGCACTCTTTATAAAATGCTATCGCGCCGTACATATTGCCGTGATCCGTTATCGCAAGCGAATCCATGCCCAATTCCTTTGCACGCGAAACAAGCTCCCGTATCCGCGCCGCGCCGTCCAGCAGGCTGTATTCGGTGTGAACATGAAGATGCGTAAAACCCATTTTTTCCTCCTTTGCGCCGATGAACCTTTTCCCCGTGCCGCACTGTTTGCGGAAAACGCGGAAACCGCCCCGACTGAATCAGTCCGGCATTTTCGTCCGTATGTCTTCCGCCATTTCGCACAGTTTTCTGAGGCGGTAATTTGCGGCGGATCTTCCGATGCCTATTTCCTCCGCAAGTTCGGACAGCGACATTTCAAAATTGTTGAGCCTCGCTTCCGCAACAATGCGAAGCTGCGGCGGAAGATTCTCCGCGCCGACAACGCTCAGAACAAGGCGAATATCCTCCGCCTGCTTCATTGCCGTGCGCGTTGCCTTCTCAATGTTTGCATTTATGCAGTTCACGCCCCTGTTCACGGTGTTGTTGAGTTGGCGCACGATTCGCTGTTCGTTAAGCACCATCACTGCATCCGATGCCCCGGCAAGTGCAAGAAAATCCGACAGTGTCTCCGATTCTTTGATGTACAGCACAATGCTGCCCTTGCGTTCGGTGCACTTGATACGAATTCCGAAATCGGAAATCATCCGTTTTGAAAACATTGCAAGCTCGGCATTTTTGAACACAAGCTCACAGTGATATGCTTTTTTTGGTTCCGACACCGAACCGCAGGCAAGGAACAGCCCGCGAATAAATGCGCGCCGCTGCATCTCTGTTTCGGTAACACTCTTCGGAACATGCGGCTCATAACTCTTTTCGCCCTCCGCATCAAAGCTCACAAGCCCGGTCGCCGTCAAAAAATCATCAATACTGTTCCCGTGGAGCAGGAGTTCGCAGTATTCCGCATTCAATCGCTCGTGCTTAACGCGGTTCAATTGGCTTTCAAGCCCGAAATACTGTGCCGCCAGCTTGGAAACAAGGCTCAGCGCCGCTTCGCTTTCAAGCACATAGTGCACACCCCAGCGCCGCATCGCCGGCATCAGTTTCAGCGCACCGATACTCAGAGTGAATGCGCTTAAAAGCGCGTGCGCATCGGCCTCACGCTTTATTTTCTGCTCCGAAATTTCCTTTTTTACTCCGGCAGAGAACGACGGGCATTCGTGTTCGCTCTGTTCCGCCGTTTTTTTTGCATTTTCGGTTTTAAAACCGCTGCCGTCGATTTTGCTGTTGTGTTTTTTTTCGTTCATTTCAAATGTGCACGTTCGTGCCGCCCTTTGCGCTGCGCTTTTTTATTCGCCGCCGCAATATTTATCTCAATACCGTTCTATTTCGGTTCAAACCGCGTCCTTATGTCATCCGCTTCGGAAACAAGATCCCGATGCTCAAGCAGAACGGAGCATTTGTCTTTCATTCTGTCGTGAAGTGCTTCCGCCATCGCAACGGAACGATGCCTGCCGCCCGTGCATCCGAACGCAACCATAAGCCGCCGCTTGCCCTGCTTTATAAACTCCGGAATCACAAGATCCAGCATGTTTTCTATCATATTCAGCTGCCTGCGAACATTTGCATCGGAAAAAATAAATCGGCGAACCTCTTCATCCCTGCCGGATTTGCAGCGCAGCTCTTCAATGTAGAACGGGTTTGCGGTGTAGCGCATATCGAAGATAAAATCCGCATTTTTCGGAATTCCGCGTTTGAAGCCGAAACTTGAAATTATCAGTCTGAGCGGAATATTCTTTCCCCGCATTAAAATATCCTCAACCGTTTTTCGAAGCTCGTTCAGCCGCATGTTCGTCGTGTCAACGATATAATTCGCCTTCTCCTTCAACGGGATTAGAATTTCGCGTTCGGTTTGAATGCCTATGCCGACATCGTCATTCATCGGGTGGCGGCGGCGCGTTTCGCTGTATCGGCGCACAAGCACGCTGTCCTCGCACTCAAGGAACATTATTTCGTACGGACATTCAAGCCGCCGCAGTTCATCATAAGTGTTGAGCGGATTGTAGCCGAACACCGATTCGCGGCTGTCAATAACAAGCGCGACGCGTTCGATGTTGTTTTCGCTGCTGCTGCAAAGCTCAATGTATTGTTTTGCAAGCTGACAGGGCATATTATCTGCGCATACAAAGCCCATATCCTCAAGAATGCCGAGAACTTGAGATTTTCCCGCACCCGAAAGCCCTGTGACGATTAAAATATACATTCTGTTTTCCTCAGTTTTATCCCGATGCATGTTTTCCGTTTTTGTTTATATTGTTGTACTCGAATTTTATTTAATAATTTTAATCTCCGGCTCAAGCAGAACACCGAATTCTTTATATACGCGTTCGCGCACAAGGTCAATCAGGTTAAGCACATCCGCGCATGTTGCTCCGCCGCAATTGACGATGAACCCCGCATGCTTCGGGCTGACTTCCGCCCCGCCGATTCTTGTGCCTTTGAGCCCCGCCTGTTCTATCAACGCACCTGCGAAATGCCCCTCGGGCCGTTTAAAAGTGCTTCCTGCGGAAGGATACTCAAGCGGCTGCTTTTCTTTGCGGCGCATATTGAATTCCTCCATTCTGCGCCGAGCTTCCCCGTCGGCATCAACAGCAAGTTCAAACTCCGCTCCCGCAACAACGGCATTAGGAAAGGCGTAAACAGAGCTTCTGTACCCAAGATCGCCCGCATGAACGATTTTTTTTGCAATGCGTCCGCATTCAACAACGGTGACGCTTTTCAGCACCTGTTTTATCTCCCCGCCGTATGCACCTGCATTCATTGCAACCGCACCGCCGACCGTGCCCGGGATACCCGCTGCCCATTCAAGCCCCGCAAGTCCCTCGGCGACGGCCGCCTTTGCAGCCGTGCAGAGCAGTGCACCCGCTCCGCATTTCAGCCTTGTTCCGTCAAACCCGACGCCCGCCATGCGCGCACCGATTCGGATGAACAGAGCCTCAACGCCGCTGTCTGAAACGAGAAGATTGCTGCCGTTGCCGATAATATACACAGGGTAATCGCAGCTCCGCGCCGCAGAAAGCATTGCGCAAAGCTCGTCCGCATCCTTCGGCTCCGCAAAAAGTTACGGGACCTCCGATGCGGAAAGTTGTGAATTCCCGCGCCCGAACATTCCGCCTGAACGGCAGATTTCCGAGAGCCCTTGCAAGCATATCGTTTTTTTTCCATTAAAAATCCCGTTTCCTCTCCTCCTGTTTCGGGGATCGCGTTCAAATGCTTCCCGTTCCGGAATGAATGCCGCGGCACAAATCCCCATGTTGTATTTTACAGCAAAAACAGGCGTTTGTAAAGGTTTTTCGTCCTCATCTTTTTTTGAAAGCGGCTTAAACGGGCGGGCGTTTGTCAAAAAGCGGCTCTCCGCGCCGCCGTACCGGTAAAAGCGTTCGGGAGGTTAAGGATGCTCTCGCTCAAAAGCCCGTATGCTTCCGTCAAAAAGGACTGTTCAAACTTTTTCTCCGCCGCAGGGTTCATCGGCATAAGTCCCAATGTGCAAAGCTCGCTCTGCCGCGCAGCGGAAAGCATATCTGCAATAAATTCCGAAATGCAGCCCATTTTTTCGCGCTCCGTTTTCGCCGAAATGCCCACAAACTGCACCTCGTCCGTTTCATTGCAAAAGGGCATCACCTCGAAATATTTTGCCTTGTTTGCGGCAGCAAGTCTTTCCATATCTCCCGCCGCGCGCGCATCACCGATGCAGAAATCCCCCTTGCCCTTTTTAAATTCATCAACGCTGCTCCGTTCAAACTTCCCTGCCTCGGTTCCGAATCCGTCGTTTGAACAAGAATCGGCATCGGCTTTGCTTTCGCCGTTCTCCGCAATAGGTTTCAGTATTTCGGTCATTTCCGCCGCAGTAACCCTTTCCGGATAAAACAGCGCAAGCTTGCAGCCCGCCGCAAACGGAAGTGCGCGCAGCGTCCGCCCGTCCGTGCCGCAGTCAAAGCCCGCCGGCAGCTCCCCGGCTCCGTATCCGTCACCGAAATCCACAGCCGTGCCGTCGATACCGAAAATCTCGGTTCCGTTCATGATTCGAAGCTCCCTGCCGTTCAAAAAACCGGCAGGAAAGCTTATCACGTCCGGAAATTCTCCGTTTTGAAGCCTCGCTTCCGCTTCCGTTTCCGAAATCGATTCAACCTCAAAATAAACACCGAAATGCCGTCGTTCCGCTCTGTCCGCAATTTTTTTGAGCCATGCTCCCACACTGCCCATATACGGCTTGAATCCGACAACATGCCAAACGTTTATAACGCCCGAAAATTCCTCCTCCTCCGGTTCGAGCCATTCGCGATATTGATCCCGTTCAAGCATCTTTCCCGCACATTTCGGCAGATAGATCATAAACAGCAGCACGGCCGCCAGCAGCACAGCCGCAATCGTTTTTTTGAAATCCGTTCATGCCGCAGTTTATGCGCCTTTTGCCGCCTGCATTCCGCAAAAATCAAAAACCGCGAGTGTGCGTCATGCGCATTCACGGCAGTATACAACAGTTACTATTCGCTTTTTTATATTCGCAATGCGTTCTCTCCGCTCGCATATCACTCGAAAAAGCCGTTAAACTCCGGAGTGAATTCCGCGCTTGCGGATGAAAGGCTTTGCGTGTAGATGTTTTCGAATCCGAGGGAAAGTGCATAATCAACGGCCCTTTTGTATTCGCGCTTCAGGAGCCTTCTGTTAAGCGGGGGCTGAAGCTCAAACATCGGTGTATACTGGCTCATCAGTGAAATATGTGTTTCGAGAGGAAGATTCTCCCTGATAAAATCCAGCACTCCGCGCGCTTCATCCACCGAACCGGGCAGAACAAGATGGCGAACGATCATTCCGCGCTTTGCAATTCCGTTCTTATCAATCTGCAAAACCCCGCACTGACGCTGCATTTCCCGCACGGCGGCAGCGGCAGCGGAAAAGTAGTCCTCTCTTCGGCTGTATTTTTTTGCGGCGGCGGAGCTTACGTATTTCAAATCCGGAAGATAGATGTCAACAAGCCCCTCCATAAGGCGCAGAGCTTCAACCTTTTCGTAAGCATTCGTGTTGTAAACTATCGGAATGCGCAATCCCCGCATCCGTGCAAGCGGAACGGCTTTTGCAATCATGCGCACATGCGGTGCGGGAGTGACCAAATTGATATTGTTCGAACCGAGTTCCTGCAGGCGCAGCATTATGTCCGCAAGCTCCCCCGCATCCTTCACAACGCCCTTTGCAGATTGGCTGATGTCCATATTCTGGCAAAAAACGCAGCCCATATTGCAGCCCGAAAAGAAGATCGCGCCGCTGCCTTCCGCGCCGGAAATCGGCGGTTCCTCGCAGTAATGCCGCGCCGCTCTTGCAATGAGCGCAGTTTCGTACGGGTTCCTGTTTCCGAGGCTTTCCGCTGCAAATCCGCCCACACCGCATACGCCCGCATGTTCCGCACGGTTGACCCCGCACTCAAGAGGGCAAAGCCTGCATGATTTTCCGCCGTTTACAAAAAGTCCGCAGGATTCAATGCCCTCTGTCTGCATTTTTGTTTCTTCCGATGAAATATCCGAAATAATCATTTCATTCCGTTCCGACCCCTCCGTCTCAGGCCGTCGGTTCCCCGTCCTCATTTTTATTCTCCGCCTTCTGCAAGGCGCGGTGTTTTTTCGGCGTGCTGCATTTTTCGGCCGTGAAACGGAACGCAATGATTCCGTTCTCATACTCGATATCGATTTTTTCGCCCAAAAGGTTAAGCACCTCTGAAACTATCGCAAGGCCGAGTCCGGTGCCGTCACCCGTGTGCGCATGATCCGCTTTGTAGAATCGTTCAAACAGATGTTCAAGGTCGGCAGGATCAACTTCCGCGGGATTGCTGACAACAAACTCATAGCGATTCTTTTCCGCATTTTCAAACAGGTTCACGCTGACAGTGCAGCCGTCCGTTCCGTGTTTTATCGCATTGTCAACCAATGCTACGAGCACCTGCTCAATGCGGTCGGCATTTGTGTATGCATAGTATTCGCCCTCGGAAGCTTCAAGCCGCACGCTTTTGCCGCGCTGTGCCGCCGCATCGTTCATCCTGTCCGCAACATCATATGCAATTTCATAAAGTTCAACCCGTCCCTTTGAGAACGCAACGCCGCCGCTCTGAAGCCTTGAAAGTTCAAGCAGGTCGTTGATAAGGTTTGAAAGGCGTATCGATTCGCGCAGGATATAGCCGTAGTAACGTTTTCTGTCTTTTTCATCCTGCACCATTCCGTCGTTAAGCGCATCCGCAAGGCTTCGAATGGATGCAAGCGGCGTGCGCAGCTCATGGCTGACGTTTGCAACATAGTCCTTTCGCGTCTGTTCAAGTCTCTCGCTTTCGGTAACGTCCGTTATCAGCACAACCGCACCGAAAAGCGAACCGTTCTCCTCGTGAATCGGGGTTGCCGCAATGCGGAGCATCCTTTCGCCGATCGTGAAATCACAGCTGCGCACTTCGTCCGTATCAAGAGCTTCTATCGCCACGGCAGCAATTTTCGGATAACCGGCCGCCGCTGCGGGTGGGTATTTTCCTTCCCGCCCAAAAGCTGCACGGAAGCGGAGTTGTAATGCGTGACAACGCCCGTTTTATCCACGGAAATAATGCCCTCGCCGATGCCGTCAAGCACGGTGCGCAGCCTGTTGCGCTCAACAACAAGGCTGTCAATATTGTTTTGAAGAGCTTCCGCAAGAATATTGAACGATTGCGCAAGGTGACGCGATTCGTTGCTTCCCTCTTCCTTGGCGCGAACGGTCAAGTCTCCCCCCGCCATTTGCAGCGCAACGTTTGAAACGTGCCGCATGGGCTTTGTTACCTTGCTGAATATGATAACTATCGGAATAAGCATCAAAAGTGCAATGCCGAGCATTGCAAGGCCGAGTTCCACCGCAAGCTTTGCAAGCGTGCTTTCAGCCTGTTTTGAACCGACAACAAGTATCACGGAACCGATTATATCACCCGAATTGGAATACACCGGCGTGCCGACAACAATTCCTATATCGGTTGACGGAAGAGCAATTTCTTCCCCTGAATGACCGTTTGGAAGCAGCGGCGGACGGTTTCAACGCTTTGGTCGTACTCATCCTGTTCTGCCGTTGTAACAACCGCACCGTTAGGTTCGATTATGTAAATTGTTGCATCCGATGCGGAAAATTCGCCGAGATGCAGCATCCTCGCAAGAGTGCGTTTGTCCGTGTTTGATTCATACAGCTTTGTCACGCGCTGCGATATTGACTGCGCTTTCGGCTTCAGTTCGTCAATTTTCATTCCGGCGTACATTTCATGCCCGACAACGGAAAAAAGGCACGCAACAAGTATCACGAGCAGCACCGTGATTGCGCACACAATATAAAGAATTATTCTGAACAGGCTTGATCTTTTCATATCTCTCGTTTTCTGCGGGGCCGTGCTGAAACCCGCCGCACACGCATTTCGGAAAAAACATCAGCAGGCGAACCCGCAGCGTTTCAGCCTTTCGGGTTCGCCCTGAAGTTCATTTTCATTTTTGCAAAACGGTTCAAAAGGGCAAAATCTGTCCGTTTCATTCCGTCGGCTTTTCTTCAACGAAATCGTATGCCTTCGGCGTTTCGGGCAGTTTTTTGCGTTCCTCGTTGTCCTGTCTGTCATCGGGATCGCCGTATGCCTCAAACCTGTAGCCGACACCGTAAACGGTTTTTATCTCCCATCCGCAATCGTCCGCAGACTGCAGCTTCTGGCGAATGCGCTTAATCTGAGTGTCAACGGCGCGCGTATCGCCGTAGTATTCATAGCCCCATACGATTGAAAGGATCTTTTCGCGCGAAAAAACCTTTCCGGGATGTGAGGCAAGCAGCTGAAGGATCTCGACTTCTTTCGGGGTGAGCGGCAGTCTTTCGCCGTTCAGCCTTACGTCGTAGTTATTTATATTGATTTCAAGGTTTCCGTAATGCAGAATCTTTGCGGGTTCCGTTTCCTGCATTGAATACCTGCGCAGAACGGCCTTGACCCTTGCAACAACTTCACGCGCGCTGAAGGGCTTTACAATGTAATCGTCCGCACCGAGCTCAAGCCCGAGCACGCGGTCGATCTCCTCGGATTTCGCCGTCAGCATTATAATCGGAACACTGCTGTTCTGGCGAATCTCGCGGCAAACGTCCATTCCGCTTTTTTTGGGCATCATGAGATCAAGAATAACAAGGTTCGGCTTTTTGCGGTTGAATTCTTCAATCGCCTGTTCACCGTCAAATGCCGAAATGCACTCGAATCCCTCGTTTCTGAGGTAGACGCCGAGTGTTTCGTGAATGATATGCTGATCATCGCAAATCAGTATCTGCTGTTTGACTGACATAGTACTTTGTACGCTCCTTTGTTGGTTGGTGCATTTATATTATATTGCCTTTTAAGCAAAGTTTCAAGTACTTTTTTTATTTGACATATCGAGATGCGCACTTTGTCACAATATTTTTTTCGGTCAATCAGCGGCATATTCGCGTCGAATGACAAAATAGGTACATATTCTGTCAGGCAATATACACCGATAGGCAACCAAAATTGCCGCATTTGCGTGTTATAATAGGAGCATGAAAAGAATCGGGCCGGCGAACAGCCCCGCAAGGGTGCTCCGACAGGGATGCGGCGGCGGACTGTTCAACGGGTTTTACCCGCGGAGCAGCATGAACAATGTTTACTCCGAGCTCTTTTCACAGAAACTATCATTATTAATTAAAGGAGTGTAACATCATGGAAGAGAAAAGAAAAATCAGGATGCCCATCGGCGCAGCCGTTGCGTGCCTTCTCATAGTTGCCCTTTTGACCGTCGGTATCGTTGCCGGCGCCAAGTTTATCAACAATTCGCTTTCTGCCTCACAGACCGAAAAGAACGCTTCCGTCCAAGCAACATCGGCACCTTCCGGCTCAAACGGCACCGTCGGTTCATCAGGCGACAAGACCGGCGACCTTCCTTCTGACAAGATTTCTTACGCCGGCAGTTCGGCCCGACCCGATTCGGAATACAAAACCATTGAAAACTGCATGTCCTCCGTTGTCAGCATCGACGTCACGGCGCAGAGCGGGCACAAGAGTGTGCTTGCAGGTTCGGGCTCCGGAGTCATCATTTCGGCGGACGGCTATATCGTGACCTGCAACCATGTTGTTGAGGGCGCACAGAAAATTTTCGTCTACCTTGACAACGGCAATGACTACGAAGCAACTCTTGTCGGCACCGACAGCGTGACCGACCTTGCGGTTATCAAAATCAATGCCTACAATCTCTCTTACGCCAAATTCGGCGATTCCTCAACGCTCAGCGTCGGTGAAGACGTGTTTGCAATCGGCAACGCACTCGGCCAGCTTTCCAACACATACACACGCGGTTCCATCAGCGGCCTTGACAGGAGCATTACCATTGACAACGTGACCATGACCCTGCTCCAGACAGATGCCGCAATCAACCAGGGCAACTCCGGCGGCGGACTGTTCCGTGAATCGGACGGCACTCTCATCGGCATTGTGAATGCAAAGAGCAGCGGCAGCGGTATTGAAGGCCTTGGCTTTGCAATCCCCTCCACGCTTGCCCGTGAAGTTATCGGCAACCTTATGGATTACGGCTTTGTTGTCGGCCGTCCCTATCTCGGTGTCTCCACTCAGGATGTTTCCCTCTCCGGTTACGGATTCTTCACCAGTACTTACACCTATCCCTGCATTGTATCCGTTGAAGATGGCAGTGCGGCTCAGCAGGCAGGACTGAAAAAGGATGATGTTATCATGGCTGTCAACGGCGACACGGTCTCAAGCTCCGACGGACTTTACATCGCTGTCAGCAAGTTCAAAGTCGGCGACACCGTAACGCTCACCATTCTGCGCAGCAATTCGCAAATCGATGTTTCCGTAACTCTCGGCCAGCGCAGCACGGCAAAAACCGCCGAATAATGCAGTCGCTGATTATGCTTGAACAACCAAAACGCACCGCCGCACATTAAAGCGGGGTGCAATATCGAAACAACCTGCCGCGTGCAGGTTTTCAGATAAATTGTTCCGCCTTTGGGAAAGGATCCTTCCCGAAGGCGGACTTTTTTTGAGCCTTTTCCTTTCGTTTTGAAATGCAAAATTTTTATTTCTCCTTTCCAAAATTCCTCAGGTCAGCGTTTTATGTGCGGAAATCGAAAAAAAATCGAACATTTCCCGAAAAGGGGCTACCATTTCGACCTCGATGTGCTATAATGTATTTGGTGGAAGAGTTTTATTTTCCGCAAAGCTGCACAAACTGTTCTCCAAGCCGACTTTTCGGGTCCGCAAAACCTTCCGACGTTTGCGGGACGGATGCAGCGGTTTGCGGATTTCTGTCTGCCCGCAGGGAACTGCCGTGTGATGTTCTCGCGGGCGAAAAAACCGCAAAATGTTAAAAAACAGTTATAAAATTTTAAAAAATTGAAAGGTCGCTCCCCGATGCCGAACCGGTGCGGGCGGGCAGAAAAAAATATGAAGGACGGATTCATCAAAGTTGCTGCATGTTCACCGAAAGTTGTGCTTGCAGACCCGAAAGCCAACGCCGATGCTATAATTGCCGCGCTGCACCGCGCCGCGGCACACGGGGTTCGGCTTGCCGCATTTCCCGAGCTTGCAATGACGGGCTACACCTGCGGCGACCTTTTCATGCACGAATTGCTTTTGGACAGCGTTGAAACCGAGCTTCTCCGCATCGCACGCGAAACCGCGAACCTTCGGCTTGCTGCCGTCATAGGTGCGCCGATTTGCTGCGCGGACAAGCTTTACAACTGCGCCGTTGTCATATCCCGCGGAGTGATTCTTGCTGTCGTCCCAAAAACGCATATGCCGAATTACGGCGAATTCTATGAGCTGCGGCATTTTGCCGTGCCGTCCCGCACGGAACTCGGCTCCGCCGCACCTTATATTGATTCATTGCAGACTTTTTTCAATCCCGACGGCTGCATCTTCTCATGCACGGATTATCCCGATTTCCGTTTCGGCATTGAAATCTGCGAGGATCTTTGGGTTGCTTCCCCTCCGTCGGATAAGCTTGCCGCTGCCGGTGCGCTTATAATCGTTAACTGTTCCGCCGGAGATGAAATCATCGGCAAGGCGGACTACCGCAAGCGCATCACGGAAGTTCAATCCGCAAAAAACATTTGCGCGTACCTTTATTGCGGCGCGGGTGAGGGTGAATCAACAAGCGATATGGTCTTTTCGGGGCATTGCTTTGCTTACGAAAACGGCACACTGCTTGCCGAAAAAGCGCCTTTTGACTACGCGAACGATATGCTTATCACCGAAATTGATTTGGGACGGCTGCTTTACGACAGGCGCCGCGTGAACAGCTTCTGCGCGGGCAATGCTGCCCATTCCGGTCTTTTCGTTGATTTCTCTCTCGGATTCGGTTCATGCGGCCCCGCCCCGCGCGAGGACCTTCCCGAAACGGAACTTACCCGCCGCTTCCCGCGCAATCCCTTTGTTCCGCATGACGAAAACGAATTGAACGCACGCGCAAAAGATATTCTGACGATACAGGCTCTCGGGCTCAAACGCCGGCTTGAACACACTCATTCAATGAGCGCAGTCATCGGCATTTCGGGCGGACTGGATTCCGCACTTGCGCTGCTTGCTGCGGCAAAGGCATGCGACCTTATGGGCATTGACCGCAAATTTGTTCATGCCGTCACCATGCCCTGTTTCGGCACCACCGAACACACAAAACAAAATGCCGTCGCTCTTTGCAATTCCCTCGGTGTAACGCTTCACACGATTCCGATTGCGGATTCGGTGCGTTCGCATTTTCGCGACATCGGGCACGACGAAACCTGTCACAACGTTGTTTACGAAAACGCACAGGCGCGCATGCGCACCCTTGTGCTGATGGATCTTGCAAATGCGCTGAACGGCCTTGTTGTCGGCACGGGCGACCTTTCCGAGCTTGCACTCGGCTGGGCAACCTACAACGGCGACCATATGAGCATGTACGGCGTGAATGCAGGCATTCCCAAAACGCTCATCAAATACGTTGTGCGTTATTATGCGCGGCACTGCGAAAACCCCGCGCTGCACGACACCCTGACCGCAATACTTGAAACCCCGATATCTCCCGAGCTTCTTCCCGCCGATGAAAGGGGCAATATTGCTCAAAAAACAGAAGATCTTGTCGGGCCGTACGAGCTGCATGATTTCTTCCTCTATTACGTGCTGCGTTGGGGCTGCCCGCCTGCAAAGCTTTTCCGCATTGCAAAGCAGGCATTCCGCGAAAGTGAGTTTTCGAATGAAACGATTTTGAAATGGCTCAAAAACTTCTATCGCCGTTTCTTCAATCAGCAATTCAAGCGCAACTGTCTGCCCGACGGGCCGAAAGTCGGTTCCGTCTGCCTTTCCCCGCGCGGGGATTGGCGAATGCCGAGTGACGCCGTTCAAAGGCTTTGGGCGGATGAAATTCAAAAATTGAGCTGAACAAACGCGAATTAAACCGATTAATTCGGAAACGGGGTTTTGGGTGTATTTTTGGTTTTTTGTCAATCGTACCTACCGAGTAATTGAGCAATTGAGGTGTGCAGCATGAGTTACCACGCATTATACAGGCAGTACCGTCCGAGCAGGTTCTGCGAAGTTGTCGGACAGGAGCATATCACCGATGTTCTGCGCAACCAGATCCGCACCGGGCGCATTGCCCACGCTTATCTTTTCAGCGGTTCACGCGGAACGGGCAAAACAAGCACGGCGCGAATACTTGCCCGTGCCGTCAACTGTTTTGACCCGAAGGACGGCGAGCCCTGCGGCAAATGCGCTGCCTGCCTTAAGGACGTTTCGGAAAGCATAGACATTATCGAAATGGACGCCGCTTCAAATTCCAAAGTTGACGAAATGCGCGCGCTCCTCGAAAAGGCCGAGTTTGCTCCGATTTACCTTAAAACAAAGGTTTATATCATTGACGAAGCGCACATGCTTTCAAAAAGTGCAAACAACGCTCTTCTGAAAACTCTCGAAGAGCCGCCCGCACATGTTGTTTTCATTCTTGCAACGACCGAACCGCAGGCTCTCCCCGCAACGATACTTTCCCGCTGCCAGCGTTTTGATTTTCGCCGCCTTTCGGTTCATAATCTTGCGGCGAACACACGGCGCGTACTTCGTTCCGCAGGAGCTGAAATCGAAGACGAAGCGTTGATGTGCATTGCGCGTGCGGCGGACGGCGGAATGCGTGACTGTCTGAGCATTGCCGACCAGTGTCTGAGCTTCTGCGGCGATGCGGACGGCACGGAGCAAAAACTTATCACTCAACAGGATGTTCTGTCCGTTCTCGGCAGCATGAATGCGGATTTTCTGTTTGATTTTGCGGATTCCGTGCTGCATTCCGACACGGCGGCGGTCATGAAAAACATCGAACAGGTTGTCTCCGGCGGGCGCGACATCGGCGTTTTCGTTCAGGATCTTTCCAACCATTTCCGCTCGCTTCTGCTTGCAAAAGTTTGCGGAAGCTGTGCGGATATTCTTGACTGCACGCAGGACACGATGGAACGCTACCTTGCACAGGCGGAATCAGCCGGCAAGGCGCGGCTCGAAAGAACGCTTGATGCTCTGATGCAGCTTCAGCCGAACCTTCGCTGGGTCACCATGCCGCGGGTTTTGCTTGAAAGCACGCTTCTTAAAGTCTGCCACCCGGATGAACAAACCGATATGACTGCCCTTATCGACCGTATGGAGGAGCTTGAACGCAGGCTCAAAAGCGGCGCATTTGTTTCCGCCGAACCAAAAGCGGCCTCCGATTCGGCTCAAAGTTCGGGCAGCCGTTCGGACAATTCGAACAATTCGGACAATAAAGAAGCGGGTTCCGCATCTTCCGAAAATGAAAAAGCAGCAGCCGAACCGGCGCTTCCGACGCCGCCCGTTGTTTCCGACAGTTTCGAAGTGCCCGCCGCAACGCCCAAAGCGGAAGAATTGTTCCGCACATTCATGGCGGCACTGATGAAAACGGATATGATGCTCGGCATTCAGATTCAGCTTGCGGCAGCGCATTGGCTCGAAAACGAAAATCTTTTTATTTGCTTTGACAAATCAAAGCGTTCCAATTATAATTATGCAAACACACCCGAGGTGAAGGCAAAACTCCGACGCGCGGCGGGCGAAAGCATTGCGCCGCACGGCGTCGAGCTTGTGCTCAAAGACGGAAGCGTCGTTGCAAAAAAGGACGTTCCGACTGAGCTTTTCGGGGTTGAAATCACCGAAGTTTAGCGGAAAAAGTGCAGCAGAAAACGTTCTGTATAACGGCATTCGGCGAAAGGTATTATTTTATTTTATATAAAGAGGTTACACAATGCAGATTCAGGCACCGAAGGGAACAAAGGATGTTCTGCCCGGCGAAAGCTATAAGTGGCAGTATATCGAAAAAGAAATGCGCGATCTGTGCCGCCTGTACGGCATTAACGAATTGCGCACGCCAATAATTGAACACACCGAGCTTTTCATGCGCGGCGTCGGCGACACGACGGATATAGTTCAAAAGGAAATGTACACTTTCAAGGATAAGGGCGACCGCTCCATCACCCTCAAGCCCGAGGGCACGGCAGGCATGGTTCGCGCCTTCCTTGAAAACAGGCTCTTCAACGAGGCTCTTCCCCAAAAGATGTATTATCTCAACGCTCCGGTTTTCCGCTATGAAAAGCCGCAGGCGGGAAGGCTTCGCGAACATCATCAGTTCGGCGTTGAGTTTTTCGGTGCGTCCTCCTTTGAAGCCGATGCGGAAATCATCATGCTTGCGCTCTCCCTTCTGAGAAGGTTGGGGCTTGACGAGTTGACGCTGCACCTTAACAGCATCGGCTGCGGAAAATGCCGCGGGGAATACAACAAGGCTCTTTTTGATTATCTGAAATCACATATCGACGGCATGTGCAAAACCTGTCAGGACAGGCTTGAGCGCAACCCCATGCGCATTCTCGACTGCAAAGAGGAACGCTGCAAGGAAATCTGCCGCAGCGCACCGCGCACGCTTGATTACCTCTGCGATGATTGCCGTGCACATTTCGAGGGACTCAAGCGCTGTCTCGACACCTGCGGCGTGAAATACGTTGTCGATCCGGATATCGTCCGCGGGTTGGACTATTATACCGGCACGGTATTCGAAATTGTCTCCACCCGCATCGGCTCTCAGGGCACCGTATGCGGCGGAGGCAGATACAATAACCTCGTTGAAGAACTCGGAGGGCAATCCCTTCCCGCAGTCGGTTTCGGCATGGGCATGGAACGCTTGTTGATGGTCATGGAAAACGCAAACGCCGTCATTCCCAAGCCCAAGCCCGTGAAGGTCTATTTCGCCGCAATGGGCGAACAGCCCCGCCTTGCCGCTTTCGGCCTTGTTCAAAAGCTTCGCGAAAACGGAGTTTTTGCCGAGTTCGACCACATGGAGCGCAGCTTTAAGGCGCAATTCAAATACGCAAACAAGATTTTTGCGGAATATGTTGCAATTCTCGGCGATGACGAGCTTGCGGCAGGAGCAGCAAAAATCAAATGCATGGCGGACGGCTTTGAAACCTCCGTCAAACTTGATGAGCTTGTTGACTATTTTGCGGACTGAAACCCGTTCCGCAATTAAATACGAACAGAGCAAAAAGGGAGCTGTGATGACAGTTCCCTTTTTTGTTGTTTTCTTTCCCGCTTTTAAAGCATGATGCATATCAGCCCGTTGCAGCCTTCGTTTACCATTCTTGTTATCGCGTCGCGCAGCTTCATCTGAACATCCGCAGGCAAGCGCGACACCTTGCCCGCCATGCCGTCCTTAACAAGGTCATAGAGCGATTTTCCGAAGATGTTCGTGCTCCATATCTCATCCGGTTTGTTTTCGAACTTGTCAACAAGGTATTCGATAAGCTCCTCGCTCTGTTCGGCGGTGCCGACAAGCGGATTGACCTCGCTTTCGATATCAACGCGAATGATATGCAGTCCGGAAGCCTTTGCTTTCAGACGAACACCGAAACGCGAACCGTGCTGGACTATCTCAGGCTGATCCAGCTGCATTTCATCTATCTGCGGCGGAACAAGGCCGTAACCCGTTTCCTCCGCCGCCGTGAGTGCGCCCGCAATGCGGTCATATGCCTTTTTTGCCAGAACAAAATCCTTCAGCGAAGCAATAAGCTCGCTTTCGTTTTTAATTTCGCAGCCGCATTCCTCGCTGAGCACACGATAAAACACATCATCATTCGGAACAAGCCGGAACACCGCGCTGCCGCTGCCAAGGCTGATACGAACCTGCTCAACGGGTTTATAATCCTCCATTCCTCCGAACACCTTTTGAATCAATGCTGCATCCCGCATTTTGTTCAGGTTCGGCATTGCCGCTTTCGCCCTGTCAAGCAAAGCTTTAACAAGGCAATGCTCCGTTCCGAGAGCACGCATCCATTTGGGCATTTCAATGCAGATGCTGCCGAGAGGGAATTCCTGCAAAACGCCTTCCAGCAATGAGTCAATATCCGAAAGCTCCATTCCGAGAACGTCCAGCGGCTTTACAGGCGCACCGTACTTTTCCGAAAGCTGTGCCGAAAGCTCCGCCGCCGCCTGCCCCGTTGGGTCGGAGCTGTTCAAAATGATGATATAGGGTTTTCCCGTGTTCTGCATTTCGCGCAGCACCGCTTCTTCCGCAGGCGCGTATGCTTCGCGGGAAATTCCCGTGATGCTGCCGTCCGTCAAAATGACGATGCCTATTGTTGAATGCTCCGTAATGACCTTCCGCGTGCCGAGTTCCGCGGCTTCATCAAACGGAATATCGTAATCGAACCACGGTGTTCTTACCATGCGCGGCTGCTCCCCCTCGCTGCTGCCGAGCGCACCTTCCACCATATAGCCCACGCAATCCACCATGCGCAGGCGCAGCTCAATGCCATCCTCGCCGATGGTGAGCGCGACCGCCTCATTCGGAACAAATTTCGGTTGAGTTGTCATAACCGTTTTGCCCGAACCGCTTTGCGGCAATTCGTCCACAATTCGGGCCAGGGCATATTCGTTTTCAATCTTCGGAAGAACCATAAGGTCCATGAACCGTTTGATAAATGTCGATTTGCCCGTTCGAACGGGGCCGACGACGCCGATGTAAATATCCCCTCCGGTACGTTTTTGAATATCCCGATAAATGCCTGTGCTTGCCATAATAACCTCCGATTGCTGTTTTGCCGCTGAATCGGCTTTATCCTTTTGTGAATTGATATGAGCGGCAGCGCGGAAATATTCGCACCGCAAACAGTGCGGTGAGAGCTTTTTGCAGGTATTGAATTTTTCGAATTGCATTTACACTGTCAAAAAAACCGACGCGGCCGTGCCTGTTTAAAGCAGCTTTTGTCCGTTGATAAACAACGCAAAGCTCAACCCGAGTCTGTTCGCGGCACGCATACAGAGCTTCATGCGGGTCATGAATATTTCGAAATAATCCATAATGGAGCAATACTGCGTGTCGATGGTCAGATTCAGCGAAAGAGTCGCCTTGCTGTCATCGATTCGGATATTGGATTCCGTAACGGAGTAATTTACGCGGTCGTGAATATCAAAAGTCGAGATATTGCGATTGCGCACACGGCTTCGGCGAACATCGCATTTATCCGCAAGTATCAGCGCAGCGGCAACAGCGTTTACGGGTACGCCGGTGCCCTCGTCATGGTTGCCGATCGCCGTTACGATAAGGGAAATATCCTCCGCACTCATTCCGCGCTCCTCCAAAAGCCGAAACGCAAGCAGTGCACCGCTTTGTGAATGGTCAACGCGGTTTATAAGGTTACCGATATCGTGCAGATAGCCGGCAATGCGGACAAGCTCCACTTCGTGTTCGGAATAACCGAGTGTTTCAAGGATATGCGCCGCATTTTCGCTCACCATTGTGACATGCGCAAACGAATGCTCCGTGAATCCGAGCGCAAGCAGGGATTCGTCCGCACGAATGATGTAGGTTCGGATCGAGGCATCCTCCCGCAGCTGTTTATATGTTATCGCCGTCATAAAAATCTCCCCCTTATTTTCGGTTGAAAAACGAACCGTCGGAAACTCCCGTTTGCGTTTTTTGCCGCCGGGAGTGTTCCCGATTCCGTTTGCCGCCTCAGCGCACCTTCAGTCCGCTTGCCATATCGCCCATGGTTGTAAGTGCGGAAAGGTTCTCATCCGATGCATCGCTTGCGCAAAGTATCATGCCATGGCTTTCAATGCCGCAGATGGTCTTCGGCGCAAGATTTGCAGCAACAACCACTGTTTTGCCGATGAGCTGCTCCGGGCTGTACCATTTTTTGATGCCGGAAAGCACAATGCGCTCTTCCCCGCCCATTTGCAGCGTGCATTTGAGCAGTTTTTTGGATTTTTTAACTTCTTCGCAGGCAATGACCTTTGCAAGGCGCAGATCAAGTTTCGCAAAGTCGTCATAGCTTATCTCCGGCAGCAGCGCGGGTTCGGCGGGCTTTTCCTCGGATTTTACCTCAGATTTTGCCTCCGTGTCCGCGTTCTTCGCTTCGGGCTTTGCCTCCGCCTTCTCCTCCGCTGCCTGCTTTGGCTTCGGAAGCAATGCCTCAAGCTGTTCAAGCTCCTTTTTGACATCGATTCGCGGGAAGAGCGCCTCTCCCTTTTTAACGATCGTGCCTTCGGGCAGTTTTCCGAATTCCGCAACGGAATCGAACTCCTTAAGCGTTTCGTCCGCAACGCCGAGCTGTTCAAAAATCTTCGGCGCGGTGCGGGTCAGGAACGGACGCAGGCAAACGGCGACAATGCGCAGGCACTCCGCAAGGTTATAAAGCACGGTTCCGAGCCTGTCACGCTTTGCTTCATCTTTTGCCAGCAGCCACGGTGCGGTAATGTCGATATATTTGTTGCAAAGACGAACAAGTCTGAAAATCTCTGCCAAGGCCTCATTGGGGTGCAGCGCGTTCATGCAGGCATCGATTTTTTCCGCAAGTGCGGCTGCTGCGGGAACGATGGTTGAATCCTCTTCCTCAACGGGCGCGTTGGGCGCAGGGATAACCCCGCCGAAATACTTCTCAATCATTGCAACCGTGCGTGAAAGCAGATTGCCGAGGTCGTTTGCAAGGTCGCTGTTTATGCGCGTTATCAGCACCTCGTTGTTAAAATTGCCGTCGCTTCCGAACGGGAATTCGCTCAGCAGGAAGTAGCGAATTGCATCCACGCCGTAACGTTCGACAAGCTTGACGGGGTCAACAACGTTGCCGAGGGATTTGCTCATCGTGGCC
>VOFD01001677.1_pt1 | contig 20955 bp, 35 predicted proteins | sample 5384101 | NCBI WGS metagenome assembly VOFD01 (sample SAMN12384723, study PRJNA508395) | human gut metagenome | isolation source: healthy gut C | host: Homo sapiens
ATCAATAACGCTACCAATAATTTGCTTGCATCACACAAACTCGAGTCAGATTCAAGCTGGAGCCTACCGTGCTAAGCGCTGAAACACATTCGAACGTCAATGCCATCAACGATGCTTGCGGTTCGAGCATACTCAAGATAAAAATAAAAAGAAATAGCACGCTCAATGACATAACCACTGTTGCATTGGAACGCCGGATAGAGTCATGAGACAACTCCCTACCAAACACCTCGACACGCTCCGTACCACGCAACACAGCTACGAGATTGAGAACAACTACCGCAAAGGCATTCACTTTTGACACCACCGGCAGTAGACTGCGCCCCACCTCCAATCCACATCAACACCAGATAAACCAACAACGTCTGTACACTCAGAGAGGCCAAATCGACACTGCTGAAACCGGCGGTTCGCGGACAAGTAGCATTAAAGAATGCCTGCGTCCATTTATCCGCAACAGGCATCCCCGCAAACGAAGCATTCCATTCGAAAGCGGCAATCGCCAATGTACCGATTACCAAAAGCAGAAAAGTCATTATCAGCACAATCTTCGTATTTAAATTATAAAGATGATGCACCTTGTGCCTTTCCAACTTACGGGTACGGATAAACCTCCAGAAATGACGCAGATGATATAGAACGATATCCTTTGAAGTTAACCAAAATAGGAAACCAATCCCACCCAGAATAATCAAAAGGAAACGGAGACAAACAACCAGTTATGATTGGTCATCACCATCGGATTCCCCAAATTGCCGGAAAGCGTAGAGAACCCGGCATTACAGAAAGCCGAAATGGAATGAAAAGCAGCAAAAAGCCAGTTCCTCATCCAGATTCATCCCCAATGTACCATGAATACTGAACCAGATAGAGACCATACCGATTCCTTCAATCACCAATGTAAAGCCCCATATATATAATAAGGTAGACAACAAAGAACCCAATGAATTGGAACTGACCATATCCCGGACAACCAACTGATTATAAAGAGAGGTATTTCCCATAAAGAACATCGCAAAGAAACTCGTTAATGTCATCACCCCAAACCACCGATTTGAATCAGCAAGATTATAACAACGAGCCCTCCTGTCGTAAAATGTAGTCGACACATCCACCGGTACTAGCCCCGTCACACACACCGCACTTCGTAGCCGTAAACAGCGAATCGACCCAAGTAATGCCATTCACCGTACATTTTGGCAACATCAATAATCCCAAAGTTAATAAGAATGATAGCCAGAAAACTGACTGCCAATATCAAAGACGGGTTGGTACGCCGCCCCAACAGACGTACCAATCCGTTGGACAGATTCAATAAAGAAAAGACCAGCAATAATATCAAATGGTAAAATTTGCCATCCAAGAACTCCCAGAACTGCAAGATAGCTCCTTCCTCCTCCGGACGATGAAAAAATGACAGGTATCAAAGTCAGGTACAACAGCCCGCTCAATATCCAGGCCAATTTCCGATATTGCTTTTTAGTGCTCCTATATTCAAGCGAAATATGCAACGTTACATCAATCAGAAAGATAATCCATACAGCCTTATACAGAACTTGTATTTTCGCAATTTCATCTACCGACAACGGAAAGCCGTGTTCATAAATCATCCGACAATTAGCGTAAGAGACGCTAAATAAGTTAAAGCCTCCACTAAGCCCAGTATAATTCGTATATAAGGTTTTAGCAGTTTATTCTGATATAACAGAAATTTATGATAAATCTTCATATCACATTTTTTTATTATGCCGTGCAAACTTAACTAAAATAACAATCGAATTCGATTCTTTGTTGACAAAATTACACGAATATTAAAATTTTGCCTACTTTTGGCAGCAGAAAACTAATAAACCACAATAACATGAGTGACAAAAGAAAACGGTATATCCTACCGGAAGAAGAAATTCCACATTACTGGTACAACATTCAGGCTGATATGGTAGAACAAGCCAATGCCGCCGTTGCACCCGAAAACTAAACAACCCACCGCCTCTCCATCCATGTCTACCCGTGCCGGCAAGGATATCATTACCCGTAATCCCAATTATCAAGGTTCACTGGGAACAGCCATCTCCGAAGCTATCGAACTGGCAATGAGCACTCCCAACTGTAAATATACACTAGGGTCGGTATTAAGCCATGTCACACTGCATCAAACGGTTATCGGTCTGGAAGCCGAAAAGCAAATGGAAATGGCAGGCGAATATCCCGACATGATTATCGGTTGCTTTGGTGGCGGTTCCAATTTTGGAGGAATCTGCTTCCCCTTTATGCGCCACACTATCCTGAATGGGAAACAAACCCGATACATTGCTGCCGAACCGGCTTCGTGCCCGAAACTGACCCGTGGTAAATTCCAGTATGACTTTGGCGACGAAGCCGGATATACCCCGTTTCTGCCCATGTTTACACTGGGGCATAATTTCTCTCCGGCCAATATCCATGCGGGAGGTCTCCGTTATCACGGTGCAGGTGTCATCGTTTCACAATTATTGAAAGACAATCTGATGGAAGCGGTTGATATCCAGCAATTAGAATCCTTCCAGGCTGGTTGTTTGTTCGCACAAACTGCATCCTAAAAAGACTTCCAGACCATGAACAGGGAATTTGGCGAAATGGTGGAAAAGAAACTCCGTGCGAAGTCCACCTATAACAAATACCTGACCGTTTACAAGCACCTCGAAGCCTTCATGTGGGAGAAGAGGAAGCGTACCGATATGGCTTACAAGGAACTGACGAAAGACTTCATAGACGATTTCGACAGCTACCTGCGGAACGAAAAGGGATTGAGCGCAAATACCCTCTGGATTTACACCATGCCCATACTCAGCCTGACCGACAAGGCTTGGCGCAGGGGAATTATCCGCACCGATCCGTTCAGCGAGTACAGCCTCGAAATGCAGGAAACCGACCGGGGCTACCTCACGGAAGAAGAACTGAAACTGATAGCCAATACCGTGTTTGTGGATAAACAGACCAACCTCGTCCGTGATATGTTCCTTTTCGGCTGCTTTTACAGGATTGAGTTACATAGATATAAAGACACTCACCTATGACAAGATCCAGCGTATGGATTTCGACGGCGAAGAATGGATTATCACCCGCAGGACAAAGACCAAGGTATCGAGCAACGTCCCCTGAGGGAGATTGCTAAAGAACTGATCGAACGCTACAAGGGGCTTGCGGAAGATGATTACGTGTTTCCCATGCCGGGCAACGGCACTTGTAACGACTACCTTAAAAAGATAGCCGCCGTTTGCAAAATCAACAAGGAAGTCACCTTCCACCTTTCGAGGCATACCTTCGCTACGACGGTCTATCTCTGTAACGGCGGTACGATTGAGGCACTTTCAAAGATACTCGGTCACAAGCATATCAGCACCACCCAAATATACGCCGAAGTGACTAACAAGATGGTAAGCTCCGATTTCCGTTCGATCTCCGGCAACCTCGCAGCCATGCAGAAGAAAGTCCTTGACAAGACACAAAAGAAGGTCAAAAAGCAGGCAGTCGCCATGCGTGAAACCGCCTGAATCCCATCCGGCAAGGCAAAATACGGCAAAGGCAGGAACTCCCCGGTGGAACTCCTGCCTTTGCTGCATTTACCCATGCACCGCACCCAAAAGTTAAGTAGAGCTTTTCCTTCGTTTGCTCTTTTTGCTTCATCTGCACATAGTTCTCTTCCAACATACGCAGCAAGTCCGATTGTCTGTACAGCGTTTTGCCCGGCAGCGAAATGAACGGATAATCCGTTGCGCCCGGTAATCCTGCAAGGTGCGGGTAGTGATATGCAATATCCTGCATACCTCTTCCCCCGTCAGGTACACCTCGCCGTTCATCACCGGGTGAAAGTTCGCCGTTACGTTATCCACGTACTTCGTGCCCCGTTCCAGAGCCTCGAAGTACGCCTTTACCTCTTCCATGTCCTTTGTAATCACTTCCATCTTATTCTTCCTCTACCTGTTCCTTGCTCATTGCCGTTAAGAACGCTTCCACATCTTCCAGCCTGTAATACAACTTATGGTTTATCTGGCTGTATGCCAGCCTTCCGCTGTCACGGTACGTCTGCAATGTCCGTTTGCTCACGTTCAGTTTCTCGCACACGTCCGCATTATCCAGCCAGTTCATCTTTTCCGGCGGTCTGTACCGTGAACACAACTGTTGTAAATGCTCGCTGAACCGATTGAACTTTCTTTCATCTCTTCAAAGGTCTTTTTCTCAATAGTCACTATTTCCATATCCGATAATTTACTGTTTCCCGCAAATATACAGACTGTTACGGATGCCCCGGTGCGTTTATGTACCGCTTGTCCGTGTTTTGCTCCACGCTTGTAGCTTTGTCGTGTCCGAAGTGGTGCAAAAACGAAGCAAAGGGCAACATATTTTCTTGCAGCCTGCATATTTTCCCCGCTGTTTATTTGCCGGTTCGCAAGGAATCCATTCCTTTGCAAATGAACAAACACGTTTAACTATGGAACGCCCTATATTTGTAGCACAATACACCTTTCTTGCCATCCCCGAAACTTTCGAGGAAGAAAACCGCATTTTATGTAAGGTTGCCCTTCAGTGCGAGTACGTCATCCGTTTCGAGGACGACGGCAAGTTCTATTTCCTGCTGGAGACCCGTTCCGATTACGAACAGCAGTTTGCATCTTACGGATGGCATATCGTCAATCAGACCTGTTTCAACGAGAGGCTGACCATCGGCATGGGCTTGTACGAGAGCGGGAACTTGGCGGGCTTCATGTATTATTTGAAATCCGGCAGCGAGGACGAAGCCCGTTTGTGGAACAGCATACTTATCTTTACTTTCTTCAAGGATTTCCGCAAAGCCTTTTTCCCGTTGGATAACCGTTTTCAAGGCTTCTTCCGTCTGGACGGCAGCCTGTGCCTTTACCTGTATGATTATTGCCCCGTCCGGCGCAACGACAAGATCACCTTCGAGGGCAAGAAGATTTCCAACCTTATTTTCAAATTCAAGTCCGGGCACAAACAGACCTCTCCGTTAAACTCTTTTCCATCGCTATCAGCCGCATCCGTGTCATTCAGGAGAACAAGCACCGTGCCGTCCTCGTTCCTATTCCCGCATCCACCCGTGAAAAGAACCGCATCCGCTACCAAGAGTTTTGTCGCAAACTATCGGCGGACATCGGAATAGCCGACGGCTACGAAGCCATCACCCTTGCCGCAGACCGTCCCCAACTCAAAGGCACACACGGGCAGGACAAGACCGCAAACCTGCAATTTCACCCCGAATATTTCAAAGACAAATGCGTTCTGCTGATAGATGACTTATTGACGACCGGAGAGGGATTCATTCAAACGAAGCGCAAACTGATCGAACACGGAGCAAAGTTTGTAATCGGTCTGTTCCTTGCCAAGACCATCGCTTTTGAGGACGAACAGAAATAGCTATTCTATTTTTGCAGTAATTTCATCTATTAGGTTCGTGATTTTCTCAATAGAATACTTTTCTATAAATCTTTTGTTTGCCGCTTCTATCTTTAATTTCCGGTTGATTAATTTTAGTTGCGGTAAATCTAATTGACAACATTTACTCAAGTATTCTATTTCATTGCCGGAAGAGGTAAATTTATAACGGAATAATAAAAATGCAGGAAAGTATTTCGTGATTCATTTGATAATCCCAAAATACTATTCGAAACTTTATCCGCATCAGCCTCTTGAAATATCGAAGTATCTCTATAAAGTATCTGTCTAACCGGAAGCATGTCGTTAAGTGCCAAACTCAAACGTTCGCAAGTCTCATCCGTTAAATTTTCCAACATAACAGACACTTTATTGGGACATTTTTCAAATCTTTGCTCAAACAGTTTCTCAAAATACGCAATCAACTTATTCAAAATTTTGTAAGAGCCGACATTATTATGGTTTCTTCCTATACCTGAATGTACTTTTGATTTGCAATTCAATAGATCCTCAATGCCGCTAATTCCTTCCATCAGCCTGTTTATAGAATGTTTACCTTGGGTTATAATGTCCTTTTCAGATACGGAAACAAGATTATCATTAGATAAGACAGAAAGAACTGATATAATGATAAAGAGTTCTCTCAAATCCGTGCTTTTATCTGCTAAATAATATCGTATCGTTTCATCGTAATATTTTTCATATTCTTCATTATCTAATCTCCAATAGTCATATAGGTACTCCCAACTTTTCAAACTGGTATTTTCAGCAGCAAAATATTGTTGCAGGTAAGTTGTATCAAAATATCCACTTTCCAAGTAACAAACAATTTCATTGACAAGAAAATCACTAAAAAAATATCCAGCTTTCTACCTATTTCAATAAAACGGTATTTGGATAAAATATTTTCACGTTCTTCATCTATTTCCCTATCAGTAAACATTTTGGATAAGCTATTGAATAAATGTCCAATCTGGGTATTTCCACTTTTATATTCACAATAAACAGCGACAAAATTTGCCAATAATGATGTTATGATAAGTTTATATTTAGGAGATTTATGATAATGTTCGGGTAACGCCATAACTATTCTATGATAGTCGTTCAAGCATTGACGGAGCACTCGCAAGTTATTGAATTTAGAAGCATGGAATATTTTAATTATTAACTCTTTGTTTTCCAGCAGAAGATTTCTGTTGTTGGCAGATATTTCATTGATGAAAAAAATCAAGTGTTTCTTCTACATTTACTTTAATTTCGAAAGTGCGTCCGATAGTCTTCTCTTTGAAATCTTTAAACTTCAAATTACTGTCCTTATTCTCCTTTTCGGTAATTTTATCTTCATCACCAATGATGATAACTTTGCATTTACAGTGTTCTGAAAAGTAATTGATGTATCCTAACAAGGTTTCCAATTTTACATCACATCTTTCGAGGTCATCAAAAATCAAAATCTTATTCCCTTTTATCTCGGTATTGTCCTCTTTCAATAATAGAATGGAATCCAGATTATAAGTTACACTTCCTTCATTTTTTTCCATTACCATCCATATCGAGATCATACTTTAGTGCGATTTTCGAAGCGACTTTTAGTATTTTCTTAGCAAACTTCATTCCTTTGCTATATAACCACGGAGAAATTTCTTTATTGATTTGTTCTGTAATCTGCTGGATATTGGTCAAACCATATAAAGAAACATAAATAGGTTGCCATTCTAACTTGTCTGCATCCTTGTTATTGCTTAACTGTTTCATCCATTGATGAATGAAGAATGTCTTACCACATCCCCAAGCTCCTCTTAGCATAATGGCATATTGTGGATTGGGTATTTTGACGTATTCATTTAAAAAGTTGATTATGTTTTTATTCATGGCTATATTAGTTACTGGTTTCAAAGTTACTGAAAAGAGCAATAAATCTGAATTAATTCAATAAAAATAATAGTTTGCTTTTCGTTCTTGTACACTAAATAAATTGTCTGTAAATTATAATGTTTTATAAAAGTCAATACTCTGTTTTTAATGTGTTTGTAGATGTTCTGGGGGGCGTTCCCTTAGACGGTCGGGCTTTTCGTTGCAAGTCCTCGCTGGGCTGTGGGCTTTACCCTTCAATCCCTAACGCTGGGTGAATATGGATTCACCCTTGTTTGAACGTCAGAGAGTACTGGCAGTCCCGGCAGTCCCTTATTGTCTTACCCGTTTTTTTTCAACCGTTATTTTCCTTTTTGGGCTTTGCCGTGACTAACAGGATAATCCTTTGTCTGCGGAACTTTCCGCCCGTTTCCGCCACTACCTTCGCACGGCCATCCGCAAAAAGCCGGATAGCTGATTGCTACGTCCGTTTACCGTAACCGGACGAAAAGCACCTCGCCAACCCGCACAACACATTGCCGTGGTGTACACTTCTTTCTAACCCGATAAATCGGCAAAAGAAGAATCCCCCACGCCAAAGAGTTGTCTTTCCACCCCGCATTACCAACCTGCTTTTTTTCTTTTCCTTTCCGGAAACGGAGTTTTCCGGTTTTCATAACAAATACAATCTACTTGTACCGATAAGTAATCTATCATTCATTCCATTTACTGAAGGGCTGAATTTTTCCCCTTAGGGCTGATTGGGAAAACATTGACGAAGGTAGGCGGGGGAGAAAGCAAATCCGCAAAAAATGCCAAATCTCCACCCTGCGGGTAGTATTTACCATTTTTTCAGATAATTGCAATTCTCCCTTTCCGCTCTTGATTATTGTCAATGTTCTTCCCAATCAGCCAAAGGGAAAAAATTTGGTTGGGGCGGCAAGCGATGATAACAAAAACAAGTAGTAACAATTTAATTTTTTGAGTTATGGCAGCAGATTTTTCAGAAGCAGCAATTTATGTAGGCACATACGCCAAGTACAATGCAGGTTCACTTTTCGGCAAATGGTTCAATCTCTCCGATTTTGCCGACAAAGACGAATTTATGGAAGCGTGCAAGGAACTACACAAAGACGAGGAAGACCCCGAATTTATGTTTCAAGACCGGGAAAACATACCCGAAGAACTCGTTAGCGAAAGTTGGATTTCAGAGATATTCTTCGAGCTACGGGACAAAGTGGAAGATATGGACTCAACCGTACAAGAAGCCTTTTCCGCTTGGTTGGATTACGAAAGCAGGGATTTAAGCAAAGCCGATGCGGACGACCTTGTAAAAAAATTCAATGATGAATATATCGGGCAATATGACGAGGAAGAAGATTATGCCCGTGAAGTAATAGAACAATGTTACGAACTACCCGATTTTGCTCTGAATTATTTCGATTACGCAGCTTTCGCCCGTGACTTGTTCAATGACGGTTACAAGTTCCTTGACGGTTTTGTATTCTGTGCCTAAATACTAACAAGGGCGGAGCAATCCGCCCATAACACCCGATAAAATGAAAACGATACTCATATACAAACTGATATACCGCCTAATCCTTTGGTCTGTGGTGATTTACTTTTTCACCACCACCGTAGGGCAGTTTTTCGCCTTATTCTTTGCCGTACTCCTGTTTTACTTCGTGGCACGGTTTATTCTCGCCCTTGTTTGGCGGTTGTTTGTGGGTATCGTCTTCGTTCTGATAATCATTCTTTTTAATATTCTGAATTATGGAAGGAAAGAAATTCAAGCACAGATTTTTGTCATATCTCACCTGTGAAATTGTGGCGGAAACCCGCAAAGGGTACAAGGTTTTAGAAACCCAAGTTTTGGGCGGACGGAAGAAGCCCAAGACAAAGACCGCCTATTATTTCAACGTTGATTTTGACAAACAGCGTGGCGTATGGGAAGAAATAACCAAGTAATAACAATCTAAAATATACCAATATGGAAACAAAGAAATTGACTGAAAACGGAATATCAACAACCAAAGGTTTGGGAGAGGAAAAGTATATAAAATGCTGTTTAGGAGCGTTCAGAGGAAAAATATACTACCAATATGACTACCGACACTTAAACGGTGAGTTGTTTTCAACATTGCGTCCCACATTGAGCAATGCCGGAAAGAGCGTGACGAATGGCTGAAAAAAAAGTACCGTTGCTTTTTCGGGACACCGTGCCAATCGGATAGCCAAATTCACGACCGACCGCCAACGTTTTTTTATAAACGTGGCACATACCACGTGGGCAGCGATAGAGGAATTTTGCATAAAGAAAGGTTATCACACCTTTTTGTCGGGAATGGCTGACGGCTTCGACATCATTGCAGCCGAAGAAGTTTTAAGGCTCAAAAGGAATACCCGTACATCCGTCTAAAATGCGTTATTCCGTTCAAAGGGCAGGCAGACCGATACCCCGAAGCCTACAAACAGCGTTATAACAACATTTTGGCGCAAGCCGATGAAGTGGTAACCCTATCCGAAAACTATTTTGAAGGCTGTTTTTGTGCCGTAACGACTACCTTTTAAATAACTCCGCTTTCCTTATGGTCTATTACGATGCACTCGCCCCCGTTGGCGGAACATATTACACGCTGAAAAATGCGGTAGAACGGAAAATGAATTTTGTAAACGTATGCTATAACCGCAAATAAGGCTCACAAGGGCGGAGCAGTCCGCCCGCTACTTTCTTTCGGTGAGCCGAAGCGGTGAAAGAAAGATAGCAAAGAAACCATTTTATCAAACAGAATTTTAATCAACTAAAAAATAACAGAATTATGAAAAGCAACAACAGTAAATCAATCAGCAGCAGAGAAAAACATCACATTGGTATCATTGGCAAACATTCAGCCGAGCAGTTTCAATCCTCGTAAATATTTCAGCGAATCCGCCCTGTATGAACTGGCGGAAAGCATCAGACAGCAGGGAGTGTTGCAGCCTATCGGCGTGCGCCCGATAGCCGACACAGACCGTTACGAGATTGTTTTCGGTGAACGCAGATACCGTGCATCCGTCATTGCGGAAATGGAACAGATACCCGTCATTGTTTCGGAACTGACGGACGATGCAGCCGAAGATGCAGCCATAGCCGAGAACTTGCAGCGTGAGGACGTGACACCCATCGAGGAAGCCAACGCCTACCAACGCATGATTGAAACAGGACGGCACACCGTACAGACATTGGCGGTACGTTTCGGCAAGAACGAGAATTATATCCGCACCCGTTTGAAATTCACCGCACTAATACCCGAAATAGCTGAATTATTGGAAACGGACGAAATCACTATCAGCGTAGCAGCCGAAATCTGCCGTTACGGGGAAGATATACAGCGTGAAGTGTACGAGAAACATTTGCAGGACGGTAACGCATACAACAGTTGGCGAGGGCTGAAAGCTGCCGATGTTGCCAAACGGATAGAGAGCAATTATACCACCGACTTACGGTATTACTCCTTTGACAAGACCGAGTGTGCAACGTGCGCCCACAATACGAACAACCTGCTTTTGTTTGCCGATGGCGGCTGCGGACATTGCGCCAACCGCACTTGTCTGGCTGAAATGAACGCATCTTTCCTCATGGAGAGAGCCGTCCAAATCATACGGCAACAGCCCAAGGTTTCCCTTTGCCGTGACCGTTACAGCACCAACGAAACAGTGATAGAGCGGTTAATCGCTTTAGGGTACGAGGTTGAAAGTCTTGAAAAACACACCGCTTTTCCCACAAGTCCCAACGAACCCAAAGAGGAAAATTTCAACAATCCCGAACGTTACGAGGAAGCCCGCACCCGTTACGAGCAGCAATGGGCGGACTACATGGAGAAAGAGGAAGAAATCACAGGGCGGAGCGAAGCGGGAGAAATCACCGTTTACGCCAAGATAGGGAAACAGGAGATTACTTTCTGTTATGTGGAGAACGTAACCGAAGCGGACGGAACGTCCACCGAAGCCACCCTTTCACCCGTTCAGAAGTTGGAGAAGCAGGACGAGCGTAACAAGGAGATAGCCGTAGAAAGAACGGTTGAAGATACCAAACGGCAGATAATGGAAGCCGACATAACGGGCGGCAAGTTCGGAGCGGACGAGGAAAAGATACTTTATTTCTTCATGCTCTCCAATTTGCGGAGCGAACATTTTGCAGCCGCAGGTATCACCGAAGAAGGGAAACACTACCTCACGGACGAGGACAAAATGAATATCGTGGAAAATCTCACCGTCAGGATAAAGACCATTATCCGCAGGGATTATCTGATAGCCAATTTCCGAAGCGCATACGGCAACAATACCGAAGCATCCCTTTTGCTTGATTTCACCCGCAAGCACATGCCCGAAGAACTTTCAGCTATCGAAAGCGGATATAACGAAGTGTACGAGAAACGACACCAACGCATCGAGGAACGCAAAGCCGTTCTTTTGGTACAGGAAAAGACGAAGGCAAAAGGGCATGAAATCACCCAACCCGAAGAACAACCGCAATCCAAAGGGATTGCAGCTAACCAAACAGAAAGCAAGGGCGGAGAAATCCGCCCGCTACTTTCTTTCTACTCTTTGTTTCATCGCCGGAAGTTCGGGACGGGTAGCGATCCGCCCGGACTTCTTTTTTACCGCCCTTTGTTCTTTACCGGATATTTTGCCGGACTTCTTTCTTTCGTGAGCCGTAGCGGAAAAGACAAGAAGCAAAGAAACCACTCTTTCAATCGGATTTTTTCACTACTTTCTTCGTGACGCTGTGGCGGGAAAGCAAAGTAGCAAAGAACCAACTTTATTTAAGTGCAATTATATCGTTCACCTCGTTTTCTACTCCTTGTTCTTTATACTGTGAACTAATATTGAACTGAATAATTTCACGCTCTTTTTTTTTCCAATGAATTATAGCATGAAAAGCTATCGTTACTTGTACCTTAGTTTCATCATCACTAATTTCCCATTCATCTTTTAAAGACTTATTTTCTGGCAAACTCAAATCAATTATAGAAGTGTACAAATTTATATTTTCATTTATTAATTGTAGATGTTCTTTCTTTATATCCTCTAAATTAGGTTTTTTTATAGCTTATATAAGGCAAATAGCTTTTTTTCAAAACGAACAACACATTTCTAATATTAGATGTAGAATGTAATTTGCAATAATATGTTTCAAAATTCTCTTTTAATAGATTGTCTATTGGAATATCTATATTAATTGCGATTATAATTATATCATCAATATTTATACTGTTCATACTCCTTTCTATACCTTTTACTATGTTATTTGAATTTAAAAGATAGCTTCTTGTTCTTGCCATAATAAATGAATTAGGAATATAGCGTTTTATCACTTCTCTTGCCAAATGACCAGCAAAAACAGAATCATAATTCAAATGTGGTATATCATTATCTACAAAAGCTGACTTTTCAAAAAGTATTTGTGAACCAGATATTGCAGTTTTTATCTCATTATCTATTTCTTTTATCTTCTTCATTAATAAATATTTTGTCATATTCTTTAAACGCATTGCTTACAATTTTATTAGTCGTATCGTTGAATATCTTTATCTTATCTTTGACAAAGGAGTATTTTTTTCTTTAATTTGTTAATTTCTAAATCAATAGTATTAGTCAGTCCCTCTATGAATTTATAAACCGATTCCTTTTTTATTAATTCTCTATAACCTAATTGCTCTAACAACTCTGAATTATATGTTATTTCCAAGAAGTAATGTTCAAACGTAGGCAGCAACTCTTTTAATTGTAATAATTCATATATCTTATCAGAGAAACGAGGTAGTGAAGTGAAATCTTGATAAGTATAACTTTTATTGAGTGAAAACTGTCGTATAAACAAAATTACTACATATTTACATATCCAACTATTCACTTGACGTCTTATTCCCAAGTTATCAAGTTCTGGGAAATAATATTTCATATCCATAGGTGGATTATTCCTTAAATCATCATAGAATATTTGAAACCACCTAAAAACCTCAGTCATTGTTTGAGGTAACAGCGGGTATGAAGCAGGCATACTTTGTGAATATGTAAGAATATATTTTAAAGTATTATACTGTTTCCCATACAATAAAAAGTCCACCTAAAGCATAATGAAATTCTAAAAAACGGTCTCTTTCCTTTTCTCTTTCCTCTCTTTCTTTAGTGTTGGTTATTTGCCAATCAGTATTATATATCGGATCTATTTTTTCCAGTTTATAAGTAAAATATTGAAAAGAGTTAGCCCAAAACAGTTTGACTAATCGAGGGTTTGTATATATGTTATAAATATTCAACCATAGTTGAGTGTATGTAGCCTCTGATATTTTAATTTGTTCAAAATCATCTCCTAATAACCATATTCCACTAACAGCACGATGCTCAATAGCTAAAAGTTTAGGATTTTGTTTGTTACTTAAATCCCTATTTAATTTATATATCATTGTATATAAATCAATAGGATAAACTAAATCTTGTGTTTTATCATGTTCTTTTTGCGAATAGCAGTAAATAACTCGTGATAAAAAATTCAATAAGGTTTCTTGTAAATGTTCATCTTGTTTTTCTATTGTATAATAAGTAAAATCGTTTATGGCTTTCAAACAATATAAATTTACCTCTGAATCTTTATCTGTATTTGAATATTTATTAATTATATGTTTTAAGATAGTAGTAGCTTTTCCGTTAAATAACAACACCTTATTTAACCATATAAAAAAGATAGTAGTCAAACAAGAAGTCGATAGTAACACCAATATATCCGCAGAATTATTAATAATCCAATTATCCCAGCCGAACAGTGGTTCCATTCTGAAAACCAAAAAGACTAAAATTAGGATATTCAAATATAGCATAAATTGAAAAAGTTGATACCTTCTTACTTCCCAAATTAATTTCATTTTTGCGGGAATTCTGTATTGAATACATTTCATAAATAATCCGAAGAATATTTATCTCCAATATCGGAAATCTCATCAATTATAATAGGATAAGCGATACCAAGAATAGCAGTATCTATAGCAATACATATTTCAGCAATATTCTCTAAACTCATTTATACTAATATTTTAAATTACGCAAAATTACTCATTCAATTTTATAAACTGGTTATTTATTACCGAGAAAATCAGTTGTGTACAAAAAATAGCCTGTTAGATTATTTTCTGACAAGCTAATTTTTGTTATTGCCATTCATCCAGCCACCACATCCGCAATCCTCTTTTTCCGTTCTTTCTGCCGGATAGTCGAGAAGGAAAAGTCCTGTTTCCCCTTATCCTATATCATTTTTATTGTTCTTTTTCTGCTTCCTTATCATAGCGATATACGTTCTTCCCGATTTTCAGGCTTATTTTTTTAGATTGCCATATTCATCCAATCGTATCACCAAGTCGCCCGGTTGTGAACAATCATCACCGAAAGACGAATTGAAAAACTCGACAATCTTTTGGGGTTAAAACTAAGCAGGTATTTTTCCTTCTGTACCGCCATTCCAGCCGAATATATTTAGGGCAGACTTGCATCTTATAATCACAATCGGGAGTTTTACTTTGGGACGTATTATCATATTCTCCATTACAGAGAACCAACTCCATATTATGCAACTTATCATCCGGCGATTCCGTTTCAACCACGATACGGTAATTATACCGGATATGGCTGTTATCAAAAAGAGTGTGTCCGGCAGTCCGTTCGTTTCCTGATTTTCCCAGACCTTATTCCGAACTCTTTCCTTATCACATTTATAATGTATACCATTACAATCCATCTTGTATCCCAACAGAGCTTCCCAATCTTTCTTTTCCCTTGAATGAACATAGCTCAGTACGCCGTCCCCCATGTATATCACTGCGCAGCCATATTTTAACAATTCCGAATGGAGCACACCCAATGACCAAGCCGTCATAATGCTGCTCTTCATTCCATCCATTCAACCATCCCTGATGATACAACTTATTTAATTTTTCTACGGGTAAATCAGCTTCTACATGATATACTTTATCTTCCACATAAGACAAATAACTTATATCAATATGTGCGGAAGCGAATCGCCTGGAATATATGTTATTTCGCCCCCTTTTCCCCATGCGTCACCTTCTACCGCTATCATTTTATGCCCCTTTCTGCCAAACCTGTATGCCTCACCGTTTGATAGAGTTATTTTGCAGTCACTAACGGTAACAGGATAAAGGCGAGGACTATTTATTTCCACTAACAGATAATCAGAGATAGGTCGTACTTTTTTTTATTCAAGCTGGCAAAAACAAAGATGGCTACCCACAGTAGTATCAGCCCGGCATTGATACAAGCCGATAGTAAAATGCTTCCTTTCAAAAGGAACTTTGCAATCAGCACGCTAACCACATAAACCGCCACAATAACCAAAACTGTATAAAATAATGTGCTGAAAGCTTGCTTCATGCCTTGACTCATCGCATCACCTGACATTTTTTGCAGAACCTTGCTCAATAGCCCATCCCACCGCTCCAAGGTAAGCGAAAAAAGTCAGTAGATAAAGAAGAATATGCAAGATTATTTTCATTTTAGTTTGATTTTGTTCTTATTATTCTTCCCTAATTGCAACTGAATACCAAGTGAAACGCTCAAATCGTTTGCCCATGAACGGGATTTCATGACTTCTGTTACAGGGGTAAATCTTGCAAGGTAGTTGTATAGGTCGCTTTGCAGGATTGCAAAGGGCAACGGTAGTTAATATCAAGGATGAAACTACATAAATTTGATGTGCGGTAACCTATGGAAGCCCCGGTGTTAAAGAACATGGGTGACCTGTTTATTTCGAGTTGATAAACCTTTCCGTCAGCACTTTTCGTCTTATTTGAATTGCCTGCACTCGTCCAGCCTATTCCGGCTCTCGGCATGATCTGCCATTTCCTTTTTTCTACAACGTAAGTGATTCCTGTGCTAAGTGATGGTTTTATCTTGCTTAGTCCGGGGAATAGCTTGTCGATGACTGCACCTGCAATATTTTCACCCGAATTGTCTGTTTGTATGTTGAAAAAGCTGACACCCAAATCTAAATATGCACACCAATGACGGAACAACGGAACATTCATTCGCCAGTCAAACTGCGTGGCAACATCCGCCCGTGAGCCAAACCATTCAGCATAATCACTTCCCCGGTATTGAAATTTGAACCAATCGAAAATGACATCATAAAGGGCAGCCGTGAAGATTCCACTTTTTGCTTTTCTTTTGAGGTCTGATTGGTTTCTTGTGCAGTTATCGGCAGTATGCTGATAATTAAAAAGACCATTACTGCAAGTTGTCGCTTGAATATAGGTGACAAACTCTTTATTTTCACTTGTGTATTGCCATAAGTCGCAAATGCCCTTATAGGCATAATTAAAAATGTTTTAATATTCATAATCCTGTATTTTTATTATTTCCTTTTCATTGATAGTACCAAAGATACTCCGCCACCCCTAAACTCCCTTTTCGTTTTCAGTCCGTTCTTTTCGGTAATCGACCATATTAGGATATTTAACGGCTTCATCTGGCATCTTTTGCCAAATATAAGATAAGATTTTTATAAAACACAGTATTTACTGTATTTTTCATTGTTACCCATACAAAAAAGCATCCCGAAGGATGCTTTTCACTATTTTGTATTGTCGGCTCATATCACATCCGCAATCCTCTTTTCCGTTCCTGCCGGATAGCCGAGAAAGAAAACTCCTGTTTCTCCTTGTCGAACTTCACCGCCTTGTCCTTCTGCACGCCGTCCGGCGTCTCCATCCGTTTAACATCCAGCGGCTTCCCGTTGTAGAAGTCCGTCATTTGCCGGTACCTGAACTTTTCCCCCGTCCTTGCTTCCATCATTTTGCAGAGCGAATACACGTTGCATCCGTTTTTCACGCTTTCCGGTATCAAGTCCGGACGTTTGGCTGTTTCTTGGGATAGAGCTTTTCCGCCAGCAAGCATATTTCCGGCGAACGCTCCGCTTTCGGAAGCAGGGCGAATGACATCCAGCTATGTTCCATACATTTCAGGTACATTCTTTCCGTTTTCAGATCCGCACGTACCTTTTCACCCGCAAGGGCTTCCGTTCCTGCTTCATTGACCGCCTTTTTCAGCCCGTTCCACGGTTTGCAGATGGGCGGGCAGCACACCTAAACACCGCCCGTCCTGTTCGATGGCATAGTCCGCTATCCGGCTGTCAATGACTCCCGGTGCAAGGGCACTCAATACTTCCGGCAGTTCAACATCGCCGCACCCGTTATTCGCCTTGATATATTCCAGACAAATATCCGGGAACGGCCACGCCGACCTGCGTGTGGAACTTCCCGCAGTCGCCGCCGAACAGCACCCGTTGGCGACCGTTTACCAGCAAGACAATCTTGTCCGTCACGTAGGCGGACAGCTCCAGCGTCAGCGCACCCCCGTAGATGAAATTGTCTTCATCCGTGAGCCGGGAGCCGTCCGGCAGCAGGCTCTCGCCCCAGTTCACCGTCTCGTACCCGGCAAGGGCGGACAGCCCCAGTGCGGCGAAGAACGTCTTCTTCCGGTCGGAAAGGAAGTTCAGGTAATAGCCGCCCTCGCCCGTGAACTGGCTCGCCGGATAGAGGCAGTCCCGGTAGCCGTACCGCTTCTCCAAGTATTCCGCACCGACCACCCAATGGTGGGCGTTCTTCGTGTAGGTGCTCACCGCTATCCCGGCGTGGTAGCCGAAGCCGTCGCCGTTTTTCCAGCGCATGTTGTCCGACAGCCCGCCCGTGAGCTGTATGCCCCTCATTCCGGGCAGGCACCGTTGGGCGTGTGCCCGGTTGAAAGTCAGGCACACCCCGAAAAGCAGGATAATGAACAGTAACCTTTTCATCGCTTACTTGATTTTCAGTTCGTTAATCTGTTTTGCCGCCACGAGGTCGGCGTTCTCCACCCGGATGGTCTGGTGCCTGCCGCCGTCCTTCTCGAACAGCTCGATGACCAGCAGCTTGTCGTCCGGTATGGTGAACTGCGGGACGGCATACACCGTACGCACGTCGCTTTTCCCCTCCGTCACCAGCACCTCGTTGTAGCTGCGCACCGGGTCGATCACCCGTTCCTGAATGGCGGTGCGCTTCGGCACTTTCTTGTCCACAATCTTGAACTTGATAAAGTCCGTGTTGAAAGCCACGTTCGACCTGTTCCTCGTTTCCGTGTGGAAATAGAACAGCCCGTTGTGCGAGTGGACGGATTTCAGGAGGAACTGCACCCCGAAGCGTTTGCAGCCCAAGTGCCGGATCTCCCGCCTGTCCTCTTGTAGATGCTCTGCATGATCAGCTTCACCAAGAGCGGGCTTTCGCCTGCCAGCTCCCGGAAATGGATGTTCATGCGGGTGTGCGAGAAGTCCGTCGTGTCCTCGTTCTCTAAAAAATCCTTCATCTCGATGTTCAGCATCTCCGGCTCATGCGCATACCGGGCATTGAACGAATAGAAACTTCCGTCCTCGCAGATAACGGAAAAAGTTCGTTTCCCCCGGAAACCCCTCGGTGGTCGCCTTCACCCGGATCACGTTCTCCGCACCGTCCGCTTTCCCGGCTATGATCCAATTGCTTCCCAAGTCCACGTACCGCACCACCGAGGGGAAGATGATATGCACCGTCTTGGCAAACGTCACCTGTACCCCGTGGGGCGTCACCATCTGCCGGTAGGGTAACTTCCGTGTAATCCCCTGATATAGGTCGTTGCCCGGTCCGCTGTATCGTATCATTCACTTGTGCGTTCGCACCCGTCACCATGCCCATAAGCAGGGCAACCCATCCCAAAAATCTTTTTCATTTGTCCTTTCTTTTTAATGGTTTTATAATCTGTCGATCTATTGTTGTTTGGCGTAAAGCATCAGCTCATATCCCGCTTTCAGGTGCACCTTTACCGTGCGGAACTCTTGGCAAGGTACTGGCTGCCGCCCTGCATCAGCCCACGGGTGATGTCCATCGCCACCTGCTGTCCGGCGCTCCGTGCGAACGAGATGCTCGTTCCCAACCCGCCGCCGATGTTCGCCATCGCCTCCTTCGCTGCCTCCTGCTCCAGCGACGAGGGGACAGACAGCCCTTTTTGCCCGTCGCTGTCATACACCGTCAGCTCCACAGGCAGCAGGTTCCCCCGGTACTCGATGCTCGACACCACGATATCCAGCCGTTCCCCCTGTACCTTTCCCGTGCCCGAAACCAGGGTGTTCTGCGGTATCACGAGGTTGCCCGCTTGCAGCGGTTCGAGCAGACGAAGCCTTACCGTCTGGCCGTCCATGACGGTCTGGTCTTCATGGATGCATGCCCGGATCGTGTTCTTCCCGAGGGTGTACCCGCTACCCACTGCCGTGTTGAAGCCGTAGTTCCTCGGCTGGTTGTACTGCCGCATGAACTCCGCATCACTTATGGTCTGTTGCAACCCCGATACCGTCCGCTCCCGTACCGCCTGTACCGCCACGGTAGGCTGTCCCAAACCGTTTCCGCCCTGCCCGGTGGCGGGCACCTGCACGGCTGAGCCGTCCCGCCCGTTCTGTCCCATGTACTTGGCGGCAAGCTCGTAGCTCTTCTCCATCAGCGCCACCTGATCGTCGATTCCGCCCGCCTGCCGTTCCCTTTCTTCCAACTTGGCGGTCAGCTCCTCCACCTGCCTTTTCAGCTCCTCCTTCTCCCCGTCCACCTTCGGCTCCTCGTAGAACGAGCCGAGCTGACGGTTGATGTCCCGGTAGGCGGTAACGGAGGAACGGCTGCCGCCAACCACCACCCGCTGATCCGGCGTGATACGCCCGCACAGGCGGCGGAGTTTTACGTCCGCCCAGTCCTGTATTTCAGCAATGACCTTCGCCATAAATTTTCCGACCATGCCGTTAGCGTTTGATGGTTTGCAAGTCCTTGTTCTCGGTAATCTCGAAGCCCTCGATGATGAACCCCTGCGGGTTGTTGTCCGTCCTGACGGCATCCAACAATCGGCAGCGGGTGACAAGGCTTCTTTCCGTCACCGAGCTTTCACGGAGGATGATCTGGCGGGCGAACGTCCGCACATTGTACGGGTACTTGTCAAAGTCGCACCGCACGCTGTCAATCTGTACCATCTGGTTGATGTTCCCCGAAATCACCCGGTTATAATACCCTTTTCCGAGAGGTCTTTGTAGTAGTTAAATGCGCTCTTGTCCGCCAGCATCAGCGAGCGTTTGATATTGCTCTCGATAGCCGACTTGTCCGGCGAGAGGGTGAAAAACAGTTCGTGAAACCTGCGCACGTGTTCCCGTGCTTCCACCGGGCGGTTCTGCTGAACATCCTGCGAGAGTGCCAGCATCAGTGACTTCCCGTTATCCAGGACATAAATTTTCTGCCGTTGCGCTTCGGCAAAACTGTACGACTTCCAGAGGGCAAAGCCCGTCACCACCGCACACAGGCAGATGAACACCAGCGCAAACAAACGTATCTGCCTGAAACTCGTTTCGATATTCTTCAAACTTTTAAATTCCATTTCCTTGTTTGATTTTTTAGTTACTTGATAAGTTTTCCGGCAACATTCCCCACGGCAGCACCCGCCCCGGCAGCGGCGACATTCCCCGCTTTGGCGGCAGTCGTGTTCATCGCACGGTTCGCACCGCTTACGCCGCCCGCCATGATGATCCAGTTCGCAACGGTCGGTATCGTGAAGTACCCGAATATCCCGATAATTAGGAACACCATGTACACC
>VOFD01002730.1_pt1 | contig 20881 bp, 33 predicted proteins | sample 5384101 | NCBI WGS metagenome assembly VOFD01 (sample SAMN12384723, study PRJNA508395) | human gut metagenome | isolation source: healthy gut C | host: Homo sapiens
CATCCTGTGGTATATCGCCAAACTGAGTTATATCTACACCACCGAACAGAAGGTGCGTGTGGATGTCGACGGGCAGGTTTTCGATGTGACGTGTACCGTCGAAGGGGTCGGTACCAACCTGTTCGGTTACCAGGTCTACATGAACAAGACGCTGCGCATCCCGCTTTCGGACCTCAAGACGAAGCGTTCGCACGAGGAGGGGCACGAGGGGCAAGCTCATCATCGACCCGCAGTCGTTGCAGAATGCGATTTCCGTGAAATTCAGCGATATTAAGATAACCTCTATCGACGCGGTTCCCGAGATAGATTTTCCCGACGGACGGAATGATGAAGGTAGGATTACGGGGGGCATCGGCAGCGGCAAGAGTACGGTTTGCCGCCTTTTTGCACAGAAGGGCATTGCGGTTTACGATTCGGACGCTGCGGCTAAACGGCTGATGCAGGAGGATGGGGCGCTGCGGCGGCAGTTGGCCGGTCGTTTCGGCGCAGGGGACTTTCCGCGACGGGGTGCTCGACCGGGCTTACCTCGCGGGCATCGTCTTTGCCGACCCGCAGGCGCTGGCAGACCTCAATGCATTGGTGCATCCGGTCGTTATGCGTGATTTCGATGCCTGGGCGGCGCGGCAGGAGGGTAGCTACGTGATCCTCGAAAGCGCCATCCTGTTCGAAGCAGGGCTCGAAGGTTGTGTCGACAAGACGGTCGCCGTCCTCGCGCCGCGCGAACTGCGCATCGAGCGCACCTGCCGCCGCGACGGGTGCGGGGCCGATCAGGTCGTGCGCCGCATCGCCGCGCAGCTCGACGACGATGCGCTGAGCGCCCGCGCAGACTATGTGGTGGTCAATATCTTCGAGGAAGACCTCGAACCCGCCGTTGCAAGTTGGACCGGATTTTCCCATGGAAGCCGTTGAACCCTTGTTCGATTTTTCCGCACCGCAGGTGATGGCGATTCTGAACGTCACGCCCGATTCGTTTTTCGCCGGCAGCCGTGCCCGATGCGCCGCATGTCGAAGCGCCGCGTGCGCGAGGCCGTAGCCGAAGGGGCGTCGATCATCGACGTGGGCGGCTACTCGTCGCGTCCCGGGGCGGACGAAGTATCCCCCGGGGAGGAGTGGCGGCGCGTGGAGTTGGGCGTCGGGACCGTGCGGCGGCTGGCCCCGGACATGGCCGGTTTCGGTCGATACGTTCCGCAGCGAGGTCGCTGCCCGGGCGATCGAAAGGTTCGGCCCCCTGATCATCAACGATATTTCTGCCGGGGAGCTCGACCCCGCGATGCTCTCCGTCGCTGCGAAATACGACGTTCCCTATATCGCCATGCACATGAAAGGCGATCCCTACGCACGATGCAGTCGCTCACCGACTACAAACGCGACATTACGGCCGAGGTCGTCGCCTATTTCGTATAGGCCAGGGTTGCCGCGCTGCTCGCCGCCGGGATCGCACGCGAGCATCTCGTCCTCGACCCCGGTTTCGGCTTCGCCAAGACCACGGAACAGAACTACGAACTGCTCGCCGGGCTTCACCGCCTCGCGGAGCTGGGCTATCCCGTGCTGGCGGGCGTGTCGCGCAAGTCGATGATCTACCGTGTGCTCGGCGCCACCCCTGCCCAATCCCTCGCCGGGACCGTCGCGCTGGGGTGGGAGTGCCTGCGGCAGGGGGCGAAGATCCTGCGCGTCCACGACGTGCGGGAAGCCGTCGATACGGTGAGGATCTTCAACGCATACGTACAAAACAGCGGGAGATATGCCAAATGAAAAAAAATAACGGGGAATCCGGCGGAGAAACCTGCGGAAAAGGCGGTGCAACGCGAAGCCGATAAATCTTCCGGGAGTTCCCGTCCGGCGGACGGGACGGCGGTCGGGAAGCCCGCTTTCAACTGGACATGGCGCGAATACGCGCTGCAACTCTCGGTGGTCATCATCGGTATTGTCGTTACGTTCGCCGGCTCGGGGCTGATCGAACGCTGGCGCGTGGCGCGCGAGGTGCGTGCGACGATGCTGCTGGTACATGCCGAACTGGAAACCAACCGCGCGGATTTCATGCAGGTCTGGGACTATCAGCAATGGGAAATGCGCGCCTGCAAGTTCTTGACGGACAACCGCCGCGACCTGAAACGGATACCGTCCGATACGCTGGCCTCTTTCGATCCGGTTTACGGGCGGATCCATTTCTTCCATCCGGATAAAAAACCGACCGATGATTAAAGTTACCGATATACACAAGCGCTTCGGCGACCTCGAAGTGCTGAAAGGCGTTTCGCTCGACGTCGCCCGGGGCGAGGTCGTTTCGATCGTCGGTGCCAGCGGCGCCGGCAAGACCACGTTGTTGCAGATCGTGGGTACGCTTTCGCGGCCCGACGGCGGACGGGTCGAAATCGACGGGCAGGATGTTTTTCGCTGGGCGATAAGACGTTGTCCCGATTCCGCAACGAGCGCATCGGCTTCGTCTTCCAGTTCCATCACCTGCTCGCGGAGTTCACCGCTTTCGAGAATGTCTGCCTCCGGGGCTGATCGGCCGGCGTCCCCGCGCCGAGGTCGAGCGCCGGGCCGCGGAGCTGCTCGACATGATGGGCCTCGCGTCGCGCCGCGACCATAAGCCCGGGCAGCTCTCGGGCGGCGAGCAGCAGCGCGTGGCCATCGCCCGTGCGCTGGTCAATGCGCCTGCGGTGCTGTTGGCCGACGAACCTTCGGGCAATCTCGATACGCACAACCGCGAGGAGATCCACCGGCTTTTTTCGAGCTGCGCGAGCGGCTGGGAGCAGACCGTCGTCATCGTCACGCACGACGAGAACCTCGCCGCGATGGCCGACCGCCGCATCACGATGTCCGACGGCCGGATTCTGTAAGGCTGCGCCCGGTGGGCGGTTCGCGGCGCCGTACGGGTTCCCCGGGTGCCCTGCCGTCTGACATCGCTTCCGGTATCCGGCGGCTTTCCCGGCGTGGCGGGGCTGCTTCGGGCTGTTCCCGAAGCCGTCCGGGGTTGCGGATCATTGCATAAATACAGTTGTATTATGGATACAGAACTCAGGGAGCTGCTCGAACGGCTCCACGACAAATACAACCGTCCCGAGTTTATCGAGTGCGACCCTATTTCGGTGCCGCACCGCTATGCGGGGCGTACCGACCGGGAGATCGCGGGATTTTTCGCCGCCACGATCGCCTGGGGCAACCGCAAGGCGATCGTGGCGAACGGCCACCGGATGATGCGTTTCATGGACGACGCCCCGGCGGATTTCGTCCGCAACGCCTCGGAGCGCGAGCTGGCGCTGCTCTCGTCCTATGCCCACCGCACGTTCAACGGCCGGGACCTGCGCGATTTCGTGCTGGCCCTGCGGCGCATGGAGGAGCGCCACGGAGGTATCGGGAACTTCTTCGAGACACGCTACGAGGCGACGCGGAGCATCCCGGCGGTCTTTGCCGAATTCCGGCGCGAGTTTTTCAGCTGCGGCCATGCCCCGCGTTGCGAAAAACATCTTTCGTCCGTCGAGAAGGGCGCCGCCTGCAAACGGCTCTGCATGTACCTGCGCTGGATGGTGCGCAGCGACGGGCGTGGCGTGGATTTCGGCGAGTGGACGCGCATCCCGATGTCGGCGCTCTATGTCCCGCTCGACGTCCATACAGGCAATATGTCCCGTGCGCTGGGGCTGCTCGCGCGGCGGCAGAACGACTGGCGTGCCGTCGAGCAGACCACCGCTTCGCTCCGCATGTTCGATCCCGCCGACCCTGTGCGTTACGATTTCTCGCTCTTCGGGGCGGGTATCGACGGTTACCTCGAAGCATAGAGACGATGTTCCGTTTCAAACAATTCGCCATACGTCAGGATCGCTGCCCGATGAAGGTCGGGACGGACGGCGTGCTGCTGGGCGCCTGGGCCTCGGTGCGTCCGTCGGACAGGCGCATCCTCGATATCGGCACCGGCACGGGGCTTATCGCCCTGATGATGGCCCAGCGCGTCCCCGGGGCCCGGATCACGGGTGTCGACGTGGAAGACATTTCGCAGGCGCGCGAGAATGCCGACGCCTCGCCGTGGGGCGGCAGGGTAGCGTTCGTGCAGTGCCCCGTACAAAAGTTCGCCCCGCAGGGAAAGTTCGACCTGATCGTCTCGAACCCGCCGTTCTTTGTCGATTCGCTCACGTGTCCCGACGCGGGGCGTACTACGGCCCGCCATGCCGTACGGCTGCCTTTCGGCGATCTGCGCGACGCCGTCGTGCGTCTGCTCTCCGACGAGGGGCACTTCGCCGTGGTCTTGCCTGCGGACGAGGCCGCCCGTTTCATCGGCATCTGCCGGGACGTGTTGCTTCCGGTGCGCCGTACCGACGTGCGCACGACGCCCCGCCACGCGGCCAAACGGGTGCTGCTCGAATTCGTCCGTACGCCTTCCGGCGACGTTTTTCCGCCCGCCGCCGCTTCGCCTCCCTCCGGTTTTTCCGCCGCGGGTTCCGGCCTTCGTTCCGATGACCCGGCGGCCCTGTCGGATGCCGTCCCCCTCTTTTCTGTGCCCTCCGCCCGGCCCCCGATCGCACCGAGCTGGTTATCGGCACGGGTGTGCACGAGCAGTATACCCCCGAATACCGCGCCCTGACCCGCGATTTTTACCTGAAATTTTGATAGCACGGCAAAATAAGTTACATTTGCGTTAGCGATTAAAAAATTCGAACCCATGAAACTCAGACTTCTGGCGCTCGCCCTCCTCGTATGCGGCGGCGCCGCGGCGCAAAACCCATACATCGCCTTGCAGGGCCGAATGAAACCGGGCGGCATCGTCGTGTCGCAGCCCCGCACGGTACTGGCTGTCGACGTCACGGCCGAGCGCGACGTGACTCTCAGGGCCCCTATGCGCGTTATGCGCAGAAATACCTCGGGGTGCGCGCTCCGCTGGCCGACAAGATGTCATGGGCCGTTACGGGGGCTTCCGGTCGCCCTGCTCGATCCCAAGGCGTGCCTCGACGCGCCCGCCCCGCGCCCAGCCTTCGCGCACGGTGATATCCCATGCCACGTCCGAGGAATTTTCGCGCGCCTTCAGGCCGACAAGAACGACATGGCGGTGCTGGCGTTGGGAGGACGCCGCCCGCGAAGCCGCCAACACGATCTTTTCGCTTCGCAGGCACCGGATCGAACTCATCACGGGCGAAGCCGGGAAAATGTCTTCGGCGAAGGGCTCAAAGCCGCCCTGGCCGAGATCGACCGCATGGAGCAGAGCTATCTGGAGCTGTTCCTCGGCAAGCGCATCGTCTCGACCGAGACCCGCCGCTATGTGGTCTATCCGCAGGCGGACAAGAAGCAGTATATCGTCTGCCGTTTCAGCCCGGCCGCCGGACTGCTGCCCGACAGCGACCTTTCGGGCGACATCGTGCTGTTGCAGATCGAACCCTCGGGCAATACGGCTACCGCCGTAGAGGCTTCGGCCAAGGAGTCCAATACCGTGGCCTGCCGTGTGGCCGACCCGTCGGTCTGCACGGTCATCGCAGGCGGCCGCGAGTATGCCCGCGCGGTGCTTCCCCTGTTCGAGTTCGGCCGCACGATCAACGTCGCGCTTCCCCGCCGCAAATAGCTTTTTACCGATGGATTATACGTCGCGTATGGTGGCGCTGCTCAGGGAGTTGCGCCGCGAGCGTAACGGTGCCGTAGCCGATTCGATGCGCTATTACGGCACGCCTTACGGACTGAATTACGGGGTGAGCCTGCCCACATTGCGCCGGATAGCGCGTGCGGAGGCGCCCGACCACGGTTTCGCCCGTTACCTCTACCGGCAGGATGTCCGCGGACTGCGCCTTGCCGCGTTGCATATTGCATGTCCGGCGTGCCTTACGCCGGAGGAGTTCCCGCATGGGCCGCAGGCATCGTCAATTCCGAAATCGCCGAGGAAGCCGCTTTTGCCCTGCTGAGCCGAGCCGAGGCGTTCCCCGCGCTGTTCTCGGCGTGGATCGCCTCGCCCGATGCGTTGTTGCAGTATGCCGCCCTGCTCGCCGCCGCGCGCAGTCCCCGCCTTACGGCCTCATGGGTTGCACCGGCCGTCGAAGCCGTGCACCGCAATGCAACGGCCGAGGCGACGGTCGAAACGCCGGCCGAAGCGATGACCGAGGCGACCGCCGCCGCAATTTCCGCCGCTGCGGATACCTCTGTTGCGCCGGGTGCCTTTGTCGCTGATACGTCTGTTACGGAGGCCTCTTCTCCGGAAGTTACCACGCCTGCTCCCGGCGATTCTTCCGTTGGCGACACCCATTCCGCTGCAATTGTCTCAGCCGCCCCAGGCGCTTCTCCGGCCGCAGACCCGCATGTCGCCTCCCCGTGTGCTGCCGGGCAGCAGGTTTCCTCCCGGCCTCTGGCGCAGCATCCCGTCCCCGCCGCCCGCCTTACGGCTCAGGGTGCGGTGGCGCTGCTCGCGGCCGTTGCGGCGCAAAACGAGGAGAACCGGCAGGCGGTACTCCGCGCAGCCGGTTCTCTGGGTAAGCTCCCTGCCGAAGACTACGTCCACGAGGAGCTCGCCTGGCGTCTGAGGCATAGGCCTCCCTTTCATGCATTGTTTGTTCCGCGCGGGAGTTCATCGCTGTGCCACCTGTTCGCGCTTTTCCAGCTCCCGCAGCACGTTTACCAGATGGTTGTAACCCACGCGGCCGCTCTCGCGCCACAGCACCTCCCCGCGGCGGAAAAACATCAGCGTCGGTACCGACACGATGTTGTAGCGGTGCACTGCGTCCAGCATTCCGCGGTCGTCGATATCCACCTTGTATACATCCACGCGGCCGTTCATCTCCCGCTGGAACTTGTCGATGGCGGGGTGCATCATCTGGCATGGCCCGCACCATATGTGGCGAAAAAATCCACGAACGTCAGCGCGTTCCGCCAGATGATCTTGTCAAAATCCGTAGTTGTCATTCTATCTTCTTTTTCAGTTCATCTCTGCCCATGTGACCCCCGGCGTAGGCCTTGTCCGCCAACTCCTTTTCCGCATAGCTGATCGTGCGGCGCAGCCCTTCCGCGAGCGGTGTACGGGGCACCCAGCCCAGCTCCCTGCGTGCTGCCGAGATGTCGGGCGTGCGCCGCCTTGCGTCGTCGGCCCGTGCCGCCGTGTGCACGATCCGCGAGCGGCTTCCCGTCAGGGCCACGATCTTCTCCGCCAGCGCCCGGATGGCGATTTCATGGTTGCTGCCCAGGTTCACCGTGCGCACCGCCCCGGCCGACGGCGGTGCTTCCATCAGCCTGACGAGCCCCTCCACGAGGTCTTCGACCCAGCAGAACGTGCGTAGCTGCTCCCCGCTGCCGTTGACGACGATGTCGCGGTTCTGCAAGGCCGCCACGACCATCTTTATCACCACGCGCTGATCCATCGGGTCGGCGCCGCTGCCGTAGGTGTTGAATATGCGGGCAATGCGCGTGTCGACGTCGTATTCGCTGTGGTATGCTCTGTGCAGTGCCTCGGCGGCGCGCTTGCCTTCGCAGAGGATGTAGTGCGTCGAGCAGCAGTTGCCCGGTTCGCTCGCCGGGTCGCGCTGCCCGATGCCGTAGATGTTTCCCGCCGAGGCGAAGACCACCCGCGCATGTTCGGTGCGTGCTGTGTCGAGCGCGTTTATGGCGCCCAGCACGCTCACGCGGAGCGTCTCCACCGGGAGCGCCTTGTTGTAGCGCACGCGCGACGGCGACGCGAGGTTGTATATCTCGTCGCAGCGGATACTGAACCCGTTGATGATATTGTGGTGTACATACCGGAACAGGGGGGTGCTGCAATACGCCCCGCAGCAGGGGCGAGTTGACCGCATCGCGGATATCGACGCAGAAAACCTCGTGCCCTTCCTCCAGAAGGCGCAGGCAGAGGTGCGTGCCGATAAAACCCACCCCGCCGAGAACGACTATTCGTTTTTGCATCTCTTACTCCTTTTACGGGTGTAAGAGCAAAATCTATTCCACAAAAAGCGCCCGTGGCAGTTGGTCTACGCTGTTTATCGTCGACCTCGATCCCCAGGGGCGTTTGGCGCCCTTGCCCAGATACCCTGATACGACGTGCGTTTGCCCGAAGGCGCGCGCCCGCGATGCGCTGCTCGGCGACGGGGGCCGGGTACGACGAGATCACTTCGCCCGAACCACCCGATCTCGCCCGCGCGGCGACCTTGAACCCCCGGCGACGGGGAAAACGACGAGATCACCGCCGCGACCACTCGGCGATGCCGCTCAGCGGTGCGTCGTAGTGCGTGAGCAGGATTTCGGAGGGGTTGCCCACCGGCCGCAGGCCGGCGTCGAGCATCTCGAAGACGCCGATCTCGAACGTCGCGCCGAAACGGTTCTTGATGCCGCGCAGGATGCGGTAAACCTGATTGTTGTCGCCCTCGAATTGCAACACCACGTCGACGATGTGTTCCAGAATCTTCGGGCCGGCGATCGTGCCCTCCTTGGTGATGTGTCCGATGATGAAGATCGACGTTCCGATCCCTTGGCGTATTTCAGCAGCGTGGCGGCGCATTCGCGGATCTGCGACACGCTTCCCGCCGACGACTCGATACCATCGGTGTAGATCGTCTGGATCGAGTCGATGATCACCAGGTCGGGACGCTGTTCGGTGATCTGCGCCACGATGTTCTCCAGCAGCGTTTCGGGATAGATCAGGCATTCGTCGTTGCCCAGCACCCGCAGCATCTCCATACGCGTGTTGCACACGCGATCGGGCGAGTTACAGTCCGAGCATACGCCCGTTCGGGCGCGGCGTCTGGAACCCGGGTGCCGTGCGACGTTTGCAGTGCGGCGATCGTGCGGATGCGCTCCTCGGCCTGGGCACGGTCGGCGACGATCTTGTTGCGTCCGGCCACGATGACCACCTTGCGGGGGCCCGAACGCCACCGGGGCGATGCGGTTGCCCACCTTGTCGAGCCAGTGGGCGAGCCTTCCATGCTGATGGCGTTGACCCCCGTGATGAAGAGGTCGGACATCAGCGCCTGCCGGCGTATCTCCAACCGTTCGGGATAGCTCATCGCGGGGTCGAACCCGTCGAGCAGCTTCCAGCGTCCGTCGCCGCGCAGCCACCCGACGATGCCCGTGGCGTGCATTGTTTCCGAGTCGCCGAACGATACTATTTCCGGCCGTTCCCGCTCCGCGATGGCTTTCAGCACCGCGAACGCCTCGGCGGTGTCCTTCACCGTTTCAACCTCAAAATGGTGTCGCCGTAATGCTTCGGCGCAGTTTGCCAGTTTCATCTGTTTCGAATTGTCCGCCCCCGAGGAATCCCTCCGGGCTATAATTAAGGTACGAAATTATAAGGTAAATCGCCGCCCGAGTGCCAGGATTACCACGATCCATCCGATGACTCGCTTTCTGCGCCGTTCCCGGCGGGTCTCTTCCCGGATCTCGGCTTTGACGCGTTCGACCGTTTCGGGCGGGAGTTCTTCCCGGTGTGTCGGATGACTGGCCCTATCCCTGCCCAGCAGGTCGAGCATCTTCTCTTTCTTGCTGCGGGGCTGCCGTTCGCGGCGGTTGGCCGCGAGCCGTTGGATCATGTCCTGTACATGCCCCAGCAACATATGCCTACTTGATAAAGAACCTGTATATGTCGTTTCCGTTGGCGTACAGCAGCAGGAACAGGATGATGACCAGCCCGACGTACTGCGCGCCTTCCAGCACCTTGTCGCTCACTTTGCGGCCCGTCATCATCTCCCACAGGGTGAAGATAGCGTGGCCGCCGTCCAGCCCCGGGATCGGCAGGATGTTCATCACGGCGAGGATGATCGACAGAAAGGCGGTTTTCAGCCAGAAATCCTGCCAGTTCCACGCCGAGGGGAAGATGCTGCCGATGGCGATGAATCCGCCCAGCTCCTCGTACATCTGGGTTTTGGGCTGCACGATCAGTTTGAGCTGTTCCCAGTAGGACGAAATGCTTTCCCGGCCTTTTCGGATGCCGGCGGGGATCGACTGCCAGAAGGTGTACTCCTGTGTGCGCAGCGTATAGGGGTTGCGTGCTATCACGCCCGAGCTTGCCCTGGTCGGACACCGGGACGGCGATCTGCAGCAGCCTGTCGCCTTCGCGTTTCACCGTCAGGGTCACTTCCCCGCCCGCCCGGACGTCTTGAGGTATTGCTGGTAGCCGGACGTATTCCAGCCCCCGTGCATCGCCGTCGATGGCCGACGATCTCGTCGCCGCGCGCTGAGCGCCGCCGCCGATGGCGTACACCGCGCTGTCGATCAGGAATGGCACGCAGCGTAAAGAGGTCTTCGTAACCTTTGGCCTGGCGCATCTCGATCAGTTGCTCGTCCAGCGGCAACGTCAGCTCCACGTGCTTCGCCGCCGTCGCGCTCGACGACGACCTTCCGCTCGCCTTCGGTGATGAGCAGCGAATTGGCGATCTTGTTGATGTCGTCGACCGGTTCGCCGTCGATGGTCACGAACTTGTCGCCGTCCTCGAAGCCGAGCTTGTGCCCCGCCTCGTTGAAGTTGTAACCGTAGACGGCGTCCTCGTTCGAGAAGTAGTTGTCGCCCCACGTGTAGCAGATGCCGCAGTAGATGGCCACGGCCAGCAGGACGTTCATCACCACGCCCGCGATCATCACCAGAAAACGCTGCCATGCGGGTTTGGTGCGGAATTCGTCGGGCTTGGGGGGCTGTTTCATCTGCTCCTTGTCCATCGACTCGTCGATCATGCCGGCGATCTTGCAGTATCCGCCCAGCGGCAGCCAGCCCAGCCCGTACTCGGTGTCGCCGCGCTTGAACTTGAAGATCGAAACCACAGGTCGAAGAAGATATAGAACTTGTCGACGCGGATCCTGAAAACCCGCGCCATAAGGAAGTGCCCCAATTCGTGAATGCCCACCAGGATGGTGAAACAGAGGAAAAATTGAATGATCTTGATGATTATATCCATGTCTGTCTTTTGGTTACAACGCTAAGTATTCCGCGGCCAGCCGCCGGGCCTCGTCGTTCGCCTCGGCGTAGTCCCCGAGGGTGGGGGCGGCGGCGAACGAGGCGCGCCCCAGGGCGTACTCGATGGCACGCACGATATCCAGCCATGCGCACTTGCGGCCGAGGAACGCCGCGACGGCCACCTCGTTGGCGCCGTTCATCGTGCAGGCCGCCGTGCCGCGGCGGCGCAGGCACTCGCAGGCGATCTCCAGCGCCGGGTATTTCGCCCGGTCGACCCCGGCGAATGTCAGCTGAGGGTGCGCCAGGAAGTCGAACCGCTCGCCGGACGGTTCGCCCGTCGGGGGAACATCAGCGCGAAGCTGATCGGCATGCGCATGTCGGGCGTGCCCAGCTGTGCCTTGATCGCCCCGTCTTCGAATTCGACCATCGAGTGTACGATCGACTGCGGGTGCAGCAGCACCGTTATTTTCTCCACCGGGGTGCCGAACAGCCAGTGCCTCGATCACCTCGAAGCCTTTGTTCACCAGCGTCGACGAGTCTATCGTGATCTTCGCGCCCATGTCCCATTGGGGATGACGCAGCGCCTGTTCCACCGTGACGTTCGGCCAGTTCTCTTCGGACGCGAGGTCGCGGAACGCGCCGCCGCTTTGCACGTGATGATGAGCCTCGACGTATGGGCGACGCTCGCCCACGAGGCACTGGAAGATGGCCGAGTGCTCCGAGTCGATCGGCAGGATCGGGGCTTACGTTTTCGGCGCCAGCGGCATCACGCAGGCGCCGCCCACCACGAGCGACTCCTTGTTGGCCAGCGCCAGCTTCTTCCCCCGCCTCGAGCGCCGCCACCGTGGGCGCCAGCCCGGCATAGCCTACCAGGGCGTTGACCACCACTTCGGTATCTCCGCCTCCCGCGACCTGAGCCACGGCCTCCTCTCCGGCGTAAACCTTCACGTCGGTGTCCGCAAGTGCTTCGCGCTCAGGGCGGCGTAATGGCTCTTCGTCGGCGATGACCACCGTGTCGGCGTCGAATTCCCGAGCCTGCTGCGCGACCGCAGTTGCGGTTCGCCGTGAGGATGCGGGCTTCGAATAAGGTCGGGGTTCTCACGCACGATGTCGAGCGTCTGCACGCCGATTGAGCCCGTCGAACCCAGTATTGCAAGTCGTTGTTTCATGCGTGCGTCAGAAGACGATGTATCCCTCCGGGTCTACAGGCTTGCCGTTGTTCCAGAGTTCGAATTCGAAGAGCCGCACCTCGCCGTTCTCGGCTTCGGCGTTGTATCCGATCAGCTCGCCCGAGCGGATGGTCTGCCCCATCGACACGAGCGACTGCGAAAGACTTTGTAGACCGAGAGGTTGTTCGCATGCTGCAGCTCGACCATGTAACCCCGTCTCGGGCGTCCAGAGGCTCAGCACCACCGTGCCGTTGTCGATGGCCGTGATGCGGTCGCTGGCCGCCGCCGCGATACGTACCCCGAAATTGCCGTTGCGGATGTCGAAGCGGTCGGTGATGATCCCTTCCACGGGCTTGGCCAGCTCGATCGCCTCGCGTACCGAACGCCGCGACCCCCGCTGCGGCCCGCGATGGCGTACGGGCCGTCGCCCTCCATCTGCGCCCGCAGGATCGAGTCCTCGGCGAGGGCATCACCAGCACCTTGCTGGTGCGGGCTGTCCGACGTGGCGAGCGTGCGCGCCACGGGGTTTTGCCCTCCATGATCAGCGCGATATGCTGGTTGTAGGTAAGCATGTCGTTCATCATGCGCTCCATCGAGTCGAGCCGGATGATGTTCTGCACGAGGCTTTCGCGCGAACGGTCTGCCTCGGTGCGGTATCCCGGCAGCAGTTCCAGGATCGGGGGAGTAGGCCACCAGCGACAGGATGAGGATGAACAGCAGCAGGACGAACGACAGGAAGGCCGCGAAGATGCTGGCCGGCGAGAGGTGCATGTGCCACTCCTCGCTGTTGTCCGTGGCATTGAGCATGTTGAAACGGCGTTTGCGGAAAGCCCGCGCCACCATGCCCGTATGATTTGAAAAATCATCGGTTTATGACATTATGAATGCAAAGATAACCAATTTCATAGAAAACCTTTGCGGAACGCGCCGAATTTTTAACTTTGTGATCGTTTAGAATCAACGCAAAAAACAGCTGAAAAGTATGGTAAAAACCTACATTGCTTGTCCTCGCTGCCGGCATGGGTTCGCGCTACGGCTCGCTGAAGCAGATGGACGGAGTCGGCCCCAACAACGAGGCCATCATAGATTATTCGATCTACGACGCCATCCGCGCCGGTTTCGGCAAGGTCGTATTCGTCATACGCCACTCTTTCGAAAAGGAGTTCCGCGAAGTCTTCTGCCGAGCGTTTCGGCGGCCGCATCGCCGTGGAGTTCGTGTTCCAGGAGTTGGACTACCTGCCCCAGGGGGCTGCTGTTCCCGAAGGGCGTGAGAAGCCGTGGGGTACGAACCACGCGCTGATGATGGCTGCGCCGGTGATCCGCGAACCCTTTGCCGTGATCAATGCCGACGACTTCTACGGTGCCGACGCCTACAAGACCATCGGGGACTACCTTTTCGCAGTTGGGCGAGAGCCGGAACCGCTACTGCATGGTCGCCTACGACCTCGACAAGACCCTTTCGGACAACGGTACCGTTTCGCGCGGCGTCTGCGGTGTGGATGCTGCGGGCAACCTCACCTCGATGGTCGAGCGCACGCAGATCGAGCGTATGCCCCGACGGCAGGATCGTCTTCCACGACGGCGGCGCCGACGAAGTACTGGCCGGGGACACGCCGGTGTCGATGAACCTCTTCGGCTTCACCCCCGATTTCTTCGCCTATTCCAGGGAGTATTTCAAGACGTGGCTCGCCCAGAACAAGGAGAACCTCAAAGCCGAGTTCTACATCCCGACGATGGTCAACAAACTGATCGGCGAAGGCACGGCCTCGTTGCGTGTGCTCCGCTCTGCGGCGCAGTGGCACGGCGTCACCTACAAGGAGGACAAACCGGCGCTGGTGGCCTCGATCGAAAAGATGATCGCCGAGGGCAAATATCCCCGCAACCTCTGGGCATAATCTCCGGCTGCGGCATCGCATATGCAAAAGGGCGGATATTTTCATCCGCCCTTTTTGCTTAATGTTTCATCCGCCTTTTGCTTATTGCTTGTGCAGTGCCGCTTGTCGCGAATGGCTTCGAAAGCCTGATTTGCCTTCGGTCTGGCCGGCCCCGGCCGCATCCGTTTTTCAGGTTTCTGTCTTGTCCGCATTTCCGGCTCCCGGCGTTGGCTGCATCTCCGGTTTCCGGCCTTGCTTGTTTCTCCGGTTTCCAACCTTACCTGCTCCTCCGGTTTCCGGTGTTGGCTGCTTCTCCGGTTTTCATCTTGTCCGTCTCTGCGGTTTCAGCCTACCTGCTCCTCCGGTTCCCGGTGTTGTCCGCTTCTCGGTTTTCATCTTTCCGCCTCTGCGGTTTTTCAGCCTTTTCTGCTCCTCCGGTTCCCGGATGTGTCCGGCTCTTCGCCTTGACGCGCTCCTCTGTCAGCCCTTCGTCAGCCCTTTGCCTCCCCCCCCCTTCGTCACACAACCGGCGGCGCGGCGACTCAGTCCAGAAAACCTTCCTTCACCAACTGCTCCCGGATGCGCGTCCAGTCCGCTGGGACGTTTCACGCCGTCCACGAACCGGATCGGGCAGCCGAGGCTGCTGTCGTCGATGTAGAGGTCGGCATGGACTTTCGGCGAGGATGTCCAGCGCTGCTGCGAGGGGTTCTCGTTCACAGCGTAGAGCGGGATTCCCCGCTCGCGGAACCACCGGATCGCGTCGTCGAGCAGTTTGCCGTGGCGCATCGTGAAGAGGATCAGGCGGCAGCCGTTGTCCGTAAGTTCCTTCAGTACGGGTACGGCCCCGGCGTCGTCGCCTATTTCGGGATATGCGTGTGTCACGACCGTCCCGTCGAAATCGACGGCGATCAATGCATTGCGTATAGCCATTTATTTCTTGTTCCTTATTTTACGTCCGATTTTGCTGAAGAAGATTTTCAGGCGCTTGCGGTAGCTGGTCTCCCTTGTAATCGTCGTATCCATACCCGTATCCGTACCCGTAGCCATATCCGTACCCATAGCCGTAACCGTATCCGTGGCGGCGGGTGCGCGTGCCGTTGAGCACGATGCTCATGTTGTGGAATTTCTTCTCGCGGTAGAGTTTTTCGATGTCGGGCAGCTGCCGGCGGTCCAGCACGCCTTCGCGCACGATATAGATACAGAGGTCTGCCAGCCGGTCGGTGATGACCGCGTCGGCTACCGACATGGCCGGGTGCTGTCGATGAATACATAGTCGTAGCTCTCCCGCAGCTCGGCGACCAGCTTGTCCAGGCGATCCGAAAGCAGCATCTCCGTGGGGTTGGGCGGCTGGATGCCGGCGCAGATCACGTCGAGGTTTTTGTGTATCTCCATCGGCGTGATCAGTTCGCCGATGTCGGTGATCGTTCCGGCCAGGTAGCTCGTGATGCCTTTCTTGCTGTTGCTGCGGCCCAGCGTCGTGGAGAGCGCGTGGCGGCGCAGGTCGAGGTCGATCAGTACGATCCGCTTCCCGGCCATGGCGAGCGTCATCGCCAGGTTCATCGCCACGAACGTCTTACCCGCATGGGGGTCGGACGACGTGAAGAGCACGCACTTGATTTCCTTGCCCGACGATACGTTCATGAAGGTCATGTTCGAACGCAGGATGCGGAAAGCTTCGGACAATGCGTCGCGTCGGTTTCGCGGACGACTATGCCGCCCTTGTTCTCTCCTTCGAGGAAGGGGATGTCCCCCAGGAACGGGGCGCTGATGTTCTCTTCGATGTCCTTGCGGCCGCGGATGGTCGTATCGAGCATGCCGATCAGGTAGATGATGCCGAAGGGGATCGCCAGGCCGGCCAGCAGGCTGATGCCCATGATGATCATCGAACGGGGCGACACGGGCCTGGGGCTGCCGTATGCCTGGTCGATCGTACGCGAATTGCTTTCGGCGACGGCATAGTTGAGCTGCGTCTCCTCCTGCTTGTTGAGCAGGTAGAGGAACAGCTCCTCCTGATCTTCTGCTGGCGCATGATGTCGAGCAGGACTTTCTCCTGCGACGGCATGGTGGATAAGCGGTGGTTGGCCAGCGCCTCCTCCTTGCGCATGTTCGTAAGCTGTATTTCGAGCGTCGAGACGTGCGAGTTGAGCGAAGCGATGATCGAGCGGCGCACGGCAGCCAGCACGTTGTCCATGTCCTGGATCACGGGGCTGCGTTCCGAACTGTTTTCGAGCAGTTTCTGGCGGCGCAGGATGGCGTCGTTATATTCGGTGATCTGGGCGACGATCCGTTGTTGGTCAGCGAGGCGACCATCGGGATCAGTTCCCCGCATGCGACGGGTCGTCGAGGTAGTCGCGGATGTAGTTGGCGACGCTGATCTGGTTTTCGATCGAAAGCCCTTCGACCTTGAATTTGCTGCTCTCGGTGATGGATCGGGTAGCCTCCGAGGTGATGTCGATCATCTGGTTGCTCTTCTTGATCCTCGATTTCGCTGTCCACGACGCCCAGTTCCCGTCCGATGGCCAGCATACGCTCCTTGATGAAGGCGTTGGTCACGACCGATACCTGCCGCTTGTCGGCGATGGCGTCCCTCTTCGTACACGGCGATCAGCGTGTTGATCACGTCCTCGGCACGCTTGGGGACGGAACTGTTCATCGAGATGGTGACGATCGACGCCTGCTTGTTGGCCACGTCGCTCTTTCACGGTGGCGCGGTAGGCGTTCGTCGTGACCATCGGCGAGTTCTTGGTGACGGTGATGGGCCTGTCCACGTAGGTCGAGTCCATGAACGGCGTCTTGTGTACGACCATCTGTCCCAGCGGTGTGGGGATCGTGTCGCCGTACTGGCCGCGGATGACCCTGCGCTTCTCCTGCTTGGTGAGATACTTGTCGTCGAAGTCCGCCAGCTTGATCCGGCCGTCCTCGAGCTCGGTCACCTCGAGCGAAAGGCGCTGGTTGTCGTCGTCGATGAAATCGACTTCGATGGGCGAGCGGCCGTAGAGGTCGAGCGTCCGCAGCCCGTCCCGTACGGAGTAGTTGACCGTCAGGTGGAGGCGCTTTACCACCTCGGACATCAGCCTGTGCGACTGGAGGATGTAAACCTCGTTGTCGACGTTGCGGCGGTTCTGGAAACCTACCAGGTCGCTGAATGCGCCCAGTTCCATGTCGCCGCCCTTGCGGCTGTCCTTGATGAGGATGGTGGCCGTGCGGTTGTAGACTTTCGGCGCCGTGTAGATATAGAAAAGCGCGCACGAAAGGCAGACGACCGTCGACAACAGGAACCAGAACCAGTTGCCGATGACCATTTGTATGAGGTCGTGGATCGAGAAGTTGATGCTGTCCTCGTTCCCTTCCGCAGGGACGTTGTTTACATTGCGATTTTCTTCCATGAAAAACTGGCGATTATTAGCGGGTGATGGTGACGAGGAGCGTCGCCACGGAGACGGCTACCGAAACGAGCGAGATGTAGAACGAACGGTTCTGGTTGATTTCGCCCGCCTGCGCCTTGTATTTGTTCGGCGTGACGTAGACGACGTCGTCCTGTTGCAGATAGAAGTAGGGCGACGTGAGGATGTCCGGGTTTTTGAGGTCGAAATAGTGCACCGTCCTCATGCCGTTCTCTTCGCGGATCAGCGCCACGTTCTCGCGCTGGCCGTAGATCGTCAGGTCGCCGGCCATGGCTAGGGCGTCGAAGAGCGAGATGCGGTCTTTGGTGATGGAGAACTGTCCGGGGCGGGCGACCTCGCCCAGGACGGAGAATTTCACGTCGGCGAACTGGATGATGACGATCGGGTCGTGCACCATCCCGTTTTCGCGGATCGTGTTTTCGATCTTTTTGGCAAGCTCGTTGCGCGTGAGTCCGTCGCAATCGATCTCGCCGATGATCGGCAGCTGGATTTTGCCCTCTTTGTCGACGGTGAGGATTTGGAGGTTTCCGTTCGAGGAACTCGAATAGGAGGAGAGTCCGTTGAGCGAGTTGTAGGAGGATGCCGCGTTGAACGGGGCTGCCAGTTCGGGGTCCTTGCTGTTGACCACGACCGTGAGCCGGTCGAGCGGTTTGATGCGGATCTGGTAGTCCTGTTCGATGGCGGTCGGAATGTCGGTCTGTACCTGCTGGATGTAGGCCGCGCGTTTGTTGGTGGCGCACGATGCCAGCAGCAATGCGCCGAGTATGAAAATCCCGAGATGTTTCATGGGTTTTATGTCGACTTAATCTTTAATGTTTTGAATGGTTGCGCAAAGATATTACTTTTTTTCCGATAATCCGCCGCGGGAAGGGTTGAAAAGTAAAATATTTCGGATGTTGCCGAATTTTCCTATTTTTGCGGTCTGAATCGGATAAAAATGGACGAAACGACACATATTCCGCATCCCGCATGGAGTTATCCTGCGGTGATCTATGAATTGAACGTGCGGCAGCTGACGCCCGAAGGGACTTTCGCCGCCGCCGAAAAACATCTCCCCCGCCTGCGCGAGCTGGGCATCGACGCCGTGTGGCTGATGCCCGTCTATCCGATCGGCGCCGAGGGGCGCAAGGGCTCGCTGGGCTCTTACTATTCGATCCGCGACTATTGCGCCGTCGACCCCGGGCTGGGGACAATGGGGGATTTCGACGCTTTCGTCGCCGAAGCCCACCGCCTCGGGCTGAAGGTCCTGCTCGACTGGGTGGCCAACCATACGGCCCGCGACGCCCGCTGGGTCGAGAAGCCTGCCGACTGGTATGAGCGCGATGCCGCGGGGGCGCCCGCCGTGCCGTGGGACTGGTCTGACACCGCGAAACTCAACTACGCCGACCGCGACGTGTGGCGGGCCGAGGCCGACGCCATGGGTTCTGGGTGCGCCGGCACGCCGTCGACGGTTTCCGCTGCGACATGGCGATGCTCGTGCCCGTGGAGTTCTGGAATGAGACTGCCCGCCGCCTGCGGAAGGTGAACCCGACCTGTTCCTGCTGGCCGAGGCCGAGGAGGCGGAACCTCTTCGAGGCGGGTGCCTTCGACGCCTGCTATGCCTGGGAGATGCACCACCTGATGAACGACGTGGCGCAGCAGAAGGTGCGCGTGACCGCCCTGCGCGACTACATTTATGCCGACCGTAACCGTTACCCGCAGTCCGCCATGCGCCTGTGTTCACCTGTTCACGGAAAAGAATTGTATTTAACTCGATTCAATCACGACGAGAATTCGGGGATAATCTGGGGCCTGACGAAGAAGAGTAAATTAAGTAGTAAGGTGTAAAGTATTATATGATAAATAAGCATCCCTTCTAGATGTTCCTTCTGCTTTTGACAATGGCAGTGAATGGCTCTTTCATGGATATGCGATATCTATGGTTAAGTGACATTGCCGCAGACGGAGTGAGGATATCCGTGTACAAAGCCTGTTAAGTCAAGGAATCCGTTGGTGGTTGCGGAACGCTATTAAGAACACAGGCTTTGCTCCGTTGGGCATAGTGATTAATATGTTCGGATTGGGGTGTATTCCGGTTTATTGATGCATGTATCCGCATGAGATTGAAACCGGCTCCGGGAAAAGAGGAAAATCATTTGTGGGTGATTGTGCTTGGTTTGTTGTCAAATGCCATTGGTGATGGTGGATATATCATTTTATTGCCTATTTAACATATACATTTCAATGGGTGGGCTTATGTTTCCGTAAGCGTGCGGGTATAGTGCTAATAATATTGTGACAGGTACGATGGACCGTTGTTGGCGCATGCAAGAGGCTGCGTGGCACAGCAGGTTATCAGGGAAATGGAACTCTTTCAATTTTTTTATGAGTGCTTCAACAGTAGCCATTGCAACTGTGTGTATTGGATTACTCAAAAATGGCTTCTTCGTTAGGTAAATATGAGCAGTATGAAAGTAATTTGGCTTACCATCTCTGTCTCGTAAGAGCGGCGTGTATTGATTTCCATTGTTTGTGGCAGCTATCTATGTGGCTCTTATCTTGTGGCTTACTTTTTTCTTGCTTATGGAATTTTTGCGGGAGTGTGAACGGTGGTTTGTTGCCTTTAACGCCAGTATTTTGTTTTTTGCTTTCTTTGGAGCAGATATTACGGAATAGCTTATAGTTCAGTTCAGGCGACCATCGCACTGATAATGATGTGGGTAGAGGACTTACACCAGCCGATGAGAAGCTTCTTGATGTATTTCGTTATCCTTTCTTCGCGCAGATGTTTGCCTGTCGGACTATCGCAAGTTTGAATTTTTAATCAACAAAAAATACAAGGACTATCCGAACCTCATCAACGCTCTTATGACGAGATTTGACCGCTATAATGAGCAATGCAAAAGAATGAAACAGCTTGAGGAGGACGGCATACTTATGGTACTCCGCCCGTCACACAAGTATGTAAAATCATTTGAGATGAACACGGATGTGCTTGACGAGGCATATAACGCCGGAAAATCTTGCCAAAAGAAAAGCTTGCCGAAATTGAAGATTTCCTCAATGTTCTCGAAAAGAAATAATTAAAACAACAAGTTACATTAATATATCTTCCCAAAAAGCAAGGTGCAATTTCGTGCCTTGCTTTCTTTTTATATGCAATTTCAACAAGTAAAAAGTGTTCAATATGTGACTTATTCCAATTAAATAACAATAGTATTGTATAATGTCAAAAAACATGGTATATTCAGCATATATTTTAAAACACGGAGATTTATATGAAAAAAAGCAACTAATGATTTTTTGACTTTGTGTACACGGGTATCGCAGCTATCTTGCTTTTTGACAATTGCCATACTCCAAAATTGCGGCATTAATATTACACACGAAAATGTAATAGGCATTATTGTTCTGATAATCCTGTTTGTCCTAATTTTGCTCAGTACGGTTAATGTTTTGGGATGTAACTATCCCACCTCAAAAATAACTTTTCTCAGACCGATATTGCTGTTCATTGCGTTATACATTTTTTATTGTATGCCGTTTATGGGCTTTATCGGCAAGGCGGGAAATGTGTGGAACAGTATAATGTTCGCCCACTTCGGCATTACAGTATCA